>Ga0233425_10002069_pt1 | contig 41164 bp, 36 predicted proteins | sample Watercolumn_Towu_2_FD_181712 | JGI IMG/M metagenome (GOLD analysis project Ga0233425, IMG submission 181712) | Freshwater microbial communities from Lake Towuti, South Sulawesi, Indonesia - Watercolumn_Towuti2014_140_MG | ecosystem: Environmental > Aquatic > Freshwater > Lake | place...
CCCGGCCGGTGCCGGGTAAGATCAAGAAACATGGCGGGGCGCCGCCCGCGCTCGCGCTCGCCGAAAATCCCGACATCCTCGCGGGAGTAGCCGGACGCCCGAAGGGCCGGCCGAAACTGGTCGTCGGCTTCGCCGCCGAGACCGACAATGTCCTCGCCCATGCCAAGGCTAAGCTCGCCAAGAAGCGCTGCGATTGGATCGTCGCCAACGACGTATCGGTCGAGGGCGGCGTCATGGGCGGCGATCACAACACCGTCCATATTGTGACGCGGGCCGGCGTCGAAACCTGGCAGCGTCTCGCCAAGGACGAGGTCGCGACGCGCCTCGCCGCCAAGATCGTTCGGCATTTCGGAAAAGCGTGAGCCGCTTCAGATCGGGATCGGCACGCCGCCGCGAAACGAGTAGGGACCGTCGAAACGCTCGATCAGCACGGTATGGGTGACCAACGAGCGGTCGTTCCACCAATGAAGCTGGATCGCCGGGGGCTCGAAGGCAAAGCCCCAGATCGAGCCTTCGCCGATGCCGAAATACATCTGATGCGCGGTCGAGGGACAGGTCTGGGCCATGGTTCCGCCGACACGGGCCTGGATCGCGCGATGCAAATGCCCGCAAAGGATCGACTGCACGCAATCGTATTTCGAGACGACCCTTTCGAAACCCTCGATGCCGGAAAGCCCGAGCTCGTCCATCTTGACGATGCCGGTGCGAAAAGGCGGATGATGCATGACGATGGCGGTCGGGCGCTTGGGCTGTTCGGCGAGGCGCGCATCGAGCCAGGCGAGGCGTTCGGCGCAAAGCTCGCCCGCGCCCTGTCGCGGGATGTTGGTGTCGAGCACGATCAACCGGACCGTCAGATGCTCGACGGTGTAATGAATGAACTTCCCGCCGGGCAGGTATTTATGTTCGGGAAAGACCGCGCGCAAATGATCGCGATGGTCGTGATTGCCGACCACGAGGTAGAGCGGGATTTCGAGCGGCGCGAGCAGGCTTTTGAGTCGCCGATACTCGCCCTCGGTCGCCATGTCGACCAGATCGCCGGTCGCGACGACGAGATCGGGGCGAGGGCTGAGCGCATTCAGCTTCGCGACGGCACGCTCCAAAAAGGGCGCGGTGTCGACCTTGTCGTAGCAGAGCTCGCCTGCTTCGCGGATATGCGTGTCGGTGATTTGCGCAATAAGCATCGGCGATCCGTTCGAGGGTCGGAGGGGATCAGACGCGCGCCGGCAAGACGAGTTGGGTCTGGGTGATCAATCCGGCAAGCCGGCCGTCGCCCCGACTGACGCGGGTTTGCCAAACCATGGTGGTCTTGCCGCGATGCAGCGGCGTGCACTCGGCGATCGCCGTGTCGCCCAGCGGGATGGCGGCGAAAAAATTGGTCTTGCTTTCGATGGTCGTGGTGCTGGCGCCGCCCTTGAGATTGGCGACGGTGCCGATCGCGCCGAGCGTGTCGGCGAGCGCCATCATGGCGCCGCCATGCAGCACGTCCGGCACCGTGCAAAGTTCCTTGCGCACCGGCAGCCGCGCTTCGATCTTGTCCGGATGGATGCCGACGATTTGCAGACCGAGCAGTTCGGCAAAAGGCAGCGGCGGCACGTTCATGTCGTCGCTAGACCTGGATGTCGATCTTGTGCCCGCTGCCTCGCCCGGCAACGGCTTTCGGCTTTTCGCCGACGGCCTTTTGGCGCAGCGCCTCGGATTTGGCCTGAGCCGCGGCATCGTCGCCGCGCGTCTCGCGCGGCGCTTCGCGGCGTCCCTCATGGGCGCGTCCGGCGCCGTGGCGGCCATGCGACGACGTGGCGGAGACCGAGTCCATCGAAACCCCCTTGCGAAACCAAGGGGCGAAATGTCGGCGCTTTTGGCGCCGATGTCCAGCGCCCCGGAATTCAGTGGATCTTGAATTCGCTCCCGATCAAGCGCCACTCGGCGGGCTTGATCAGGGCGACGCTCGCGACCCTCACCGAATGGAGCTTGCCGTCGATGTTGCGCGCCCAGAAGTCCAAAAAGCGCCGAAGGATCGGAAAGCGCGGCGCGAGATCGAGGTTTTGCCAGGTGAAGCTCTGGAGTACCGCGGGATGATCCGGCAGGTGGTAGAGAAGTTCCGCGGTGGTCAGGCGGTAGCCGCGAAGCTGGCGTTCGATCTCGGTCATGGGGTCCTCCGATGACGTCGTCGATGGCTTCGAAGATGGGCGGGGATTCGACAGTCGACAAGGTAATTATTTTTGTTTTTCAATGAAATAGCACTCTCAAACCGAGAGTGCTGCCAAAGCCCTTGACCCTTCCATGGGCAATCCCTATATCGCCTTCGCGCTGGGGGTAGGCGACATTCGACGCCAAACTTCCTTCGACGCTTTAATAATTCTCTCTAATAAACTGTCCTATAGAGGAAAACACCATGAAATTTCGTCCCTTGCATGACCGGGTCGTGATCCGTCGCCTCGACGGCGAGGAAAAGACCAAAGGCGGCATCATCATTCCCGACACCGCCAAGGAAAAGCCCCAGGAAGGCGAAGTCGTCGCCGTCGGCGCGGGCGCGCGCAACGAGACCGGCAAGCTCGTGCCGCTCGACGTCAAGGCGGGCGACCGGGTGCTGTTCGGCAAGTGGTCGGGCACCGAGGTCAAGATCGACGGTGAAGAGCTGATCATCATGAAAGAGTCCGACATCATGGGCGTGATCGAGAAGCCGGCTGCGGCCGGCAAGAAGGCGGCCTAAGGCCCAACGCCCCCAACCCAGACATCCCGAGACAAGGAAGGCATTCGACATGGCTGCCAAGGAAGTCAAATTCAACGTCGACGCGCGCGACCGCATGCTGCGCGGCGTCGACATTCTCGCCAACGCCGTCAAGGTGACGCTCGGCCCGAAGGGCCGCAACGTCGTGCTCGACAAGTCGTTCGGCGCGCCCCGGATCACCAAGGACGGCGTCACCGTCGCCAAGGAGATCGAGCTCGCCGACAAGTTCGAGAACATGGGCGCCCAGATGGTCCGCGAAGTCGCGTCCAAGACCAACGACGCCGCCGGCGACGGCACCACGACCGCGACCGTGCTCGCCCAGGCGATCGTCCGCGAAGGCTGCAAGTCGGTCGCGGCCGGCATGAACCCGATGGACCTCAAACGCGGCATCGATATCGCGGTCGAGACGATCGTCGAGGACCTCAAGAAGCGCTCGATCGCCGTCTCGGGCGACGAGCAGATCTCGCAGGTCGGCACGATCTCAGCCAACGGCGAAAGCGAAATCGGCGCGATGATCGCCCAGGCGATGAAAAAGGTCGGCAAGGAGGGCGTCATCACGGTCGAAGAGGCGAAGAGCCTCGCCACCGAACTCGACGTCGTCGAGGGCATGCAGTTCGACCGCGGCTATCTTTCGCCCTATTTCATCACCAACGCCGACAAGATGATCACCGAACTCGAGGATCCCTACATCCTCCTGCACGAAGACAAGCTCGCCGGCCTGCAGGCGATGCTGCCGGTGCTCGAAGCGGTCGTCCGCTCGGGCAAGCCGCTGCTGATCGTCGCCGAAGACGTCGAGGGCGAGGCGCTCGCCACCCTCGTCGTCAACAAGCTGCGCGGCGGTCTCAAGATCGCGGCCGTCAAGGCGCCTGGCTTCGGCGATCGGCGCAAGGCGATGCTCGAGGACATGGCGATCCTGACCGGCGGTCAATTGATCGCCAAGGATCTCGGCATCAAGCTCGAGAACGTGACGCTCGACATGCTGGGCCGCGCCAAGCGCGTCGTCGTCGAGAAGGAGAACACCACCATCATCGACGGCGCCGGCAAGAAGAAGGACATCGAAGGGCGCTGCGCTCAGATCCGTGCGCAGGTCGAGGAGACGACCTCGGACTACGACAAGGAGAAGCTGCAGGAGCGCCTCGCCAAGCTGGCCGGCGGCGTCGCCGTCATCAAGGTCGGCGGCGCGACCGAGATCGAAGTCAAGGAGCGCAAGGACCGCGTCGACGACGCGCTTCATGCGACCCGCGCCGCGGTCGAGGAAGGCATCGTCCCGGGCGGCGGCGCGGCGTTGCTCTACGCGACGTCGGCGATCGAGAAGCTCAAGGGCGCGAACGAAGATCAAAAGGTCGGCATCGAGATCGTCCGTCGGGCGATCCAGGTGCCGCTCAAGCAGATCGTCGAGAACGCCGGGCATGACGGCGCCGTGATCGCCGGCAAGCTGCTCGAGCAGAAGAACCAGCGCTGGGGTTTCGACGCCCAAAAGGACGAGTACTGCGACATGGTCAAGGCGGGCATCATCGACCCGACCAAGGTCGTGCGCACCGCCCTTCAGGACGCGGCGTCGGTCGCCGGGCTCTTGGTCACCACCGAGGCCATGGTCGCCGACAAGCCGGAAAAGAAGGCCGCCCCGGCCATGCCGGGCGGCGATATGGGCGGGATGGACTATTAAGTCCCGCCGGTCTTCGCCAAGAACGAAGGGGCCGCGGCCAAACCGCGGCCCTTTTTCGTCTCTCGGGCTTCGGCGTCTCTGGTAGTTTCGGCGCCATGGCCCTCGCAGAACGCCATGACGCAGCCGCCGCGCCGGATCCGCAGGGTCGCTTGCCCGGCTTTCGCGTCCCGATCGCCGCGCTTCTGATCTTCGGCTTCAGTACCATCGTCGCGCTCGCGGCCGTGGCGGTCTTCGTCGTCTTCGACGGCGGGCGCGAAACGACCATCCGCCTGATCAGGGATCGCAACGAGCGCATGATCGATGCGATCGTCGATCGGATCGACGCCCATCTCGACCATGCGCGCGCTCAGGTCCAGTTCATGGCCCAGTTGGTCGAAAGCGGCGAGCTCGATCCCAACGACCGGACCGCACTCAGCCAGCACATGCGGGGGGCGCTCGGCGCCGCGCCGCAGGTCACGGCGCTCTCCTGGGTCGAGCCCGATCTCACCATGGTCCGCGCGGAGAAATTCGGGCTCGGCACGCGGGTGGTCACGGAAAACATCGGCCTCCATCCGGGCATTCAGGCGCGTTACGACGCCTCGGCCCTGAACGCCGGCTATTTCTGGGGCGAAATCATTTACAGCCCGAACAGCTTCGGGGCGCTGGCCAATGTGCGCCTGCCGGTTCGCCACAACGGCGTGTTCGTCGGCATGTTCGTGTCGCTGGTCTCGGTCGCCGATCTGTCGCGTCATTTGACCGACCCGACCTTCGGCGCGGACTCCAACACCTTCATTCTCTACGGCCGGAATTTCGTGCTCGGCCATCCGGCACTCGAGAGGCCGAGACCCGAAATCAGCGCCGAGAAGCCGTTGTTGCGCGTCGACGAAATCGGCGACCCGGTGCTCGCGGCGATCTGGGCGGGGCAACGCGAACGCTTCCGCTTCAACGTCTTCCGAGGGGGCGGGGCCCACGTCGCCCAGTCGGACGGTCGCCTTTGGGTTTTCGTCACTCGCTACCTCGAGACCTACGGCGACCAACCGTGGATCGTCGGGCGCTATTTCCCCCTCGACGAAGTCCGCGACGACACCTCGCGGCTCTTTCGCGCGCTGCCTTACGGCGGCGCGGCGCTGCTGCTCGCGGTGATTGTCGCCGTGCTGCTCGCGCGCGCCATCGGACGGCCGATCGGGCGCCTGGCCGAAGGGGCGGACCGCATCAGCCGGCTCGACTTCGACGGCAACCGCCTGCCGCATTCGCGCTTGTCGGAAATCGACCGCGCCAACGACGCCTACAATCGCAGTCGCGAGGCGCTTCGCGTCTTTGGCGCCTATGTTCCCCGCAAAATCGTCTGGCGCCTGATGGCCCAGGGCGAGCAGGGAACTCATTCCCGGCGGCGAACCATCTCGATCATGTTCACCGACATTGCCGGCTTCACGACGCTCGCGGAAACCATGGACGAGGCGGACACGGCCGCCTTCCTGAACGCCCATTTCGAGCTGGTCGGCGCCTGCGTCGAGGCCGAAGGCGGCGCGATCGACAAATTCATCGGCGACGGCGTCATGGCGACCTGGGGCGCGATCGAGCGCCAAGCCGATCACGCCGATCGCGCCTGTCGCGCGGCCCAGGCGATCGCCGCCGCCATTCGCGAGAACAACATCGAGCGCCAAAAAAACGGCCTCGCGCCCATTCGCCTGAGGATCGGGATCCACTCGGGTCCGGTCGTCGTCGGCAATATCGGCTCGCCCGGTCGGATCAACTACACGGTGGTCGGCGACGCCGTGAACACCGCTCAGCGCATCGAGGATTTGGGACGCCGCGTCGCGCCCGAGGCCGAGGTCGTCGCGCTGGCCTCGGCCGAGACCGTCGCGGCTCAAACCGAACCGGTGGCCTCCGTACCGGCCGGGCATTTCGATTTGCGCGGGCGCCAGGACGGGATCGACGTCTATCGCTTGGCCTGAAGCCTCATGACGTGCCGGGGGGATTTCGCGGCGACTGGGTCAGCCTGACCGCCACCCGCGTGCCGTGACCCTTCCTGCTGTGGATCGCAAGCGTTCCGCCGTGCAGGCGGATGAAATGCTCGGCGATCGAGAGGCCGAGGCCCGGGCCGTCGCTCGGCCGCGTGAGCACGGCGTGAACCTGGCCGAAGGGTTGCCGCGCGATTTCGAGTTCCTCCGCGGTCATGCCCGGCCCGTTGTCCTCGATGACGATGTCGACAGTGCCGTCGGACCGCGCGCTGGTCGCGATCTCGACGCGCCCGCCGCGCGGCGTGTAGCGAATGGCGTTGTCGAGAATGTTGAGGAACGCCTGCCGAAGCCGCTCCGCATCGGCCCTGACCGTCGCAGCGGCCTCCAGCTTCGTCGCGACTTCGATGCCGGCGGCTTCGGACCTCTCGCGCAGGGCGGCGACGCTGGCACGCAGGATGCCGTCGATCGCGACATCGCCCATCTTCAGGACGAAATGGCTGAGCTCGATGCGCGAGAGGTCGAGGACGTTGTTGACCACTCCGAGCAGGCGACGTCCGCTCTCGACGATGTCTTCGGCATATTCCGCCAATTGCGCGTCGTCCTGCCGACCTGCTGCCCGGCCGGCAATGATTTCGCCGAAGCCGATCACGGCGTTGAGCGGCGTGCGGAGTTCGTGGCTCATGTTCGACAGGAACGCCGATTTGGCGCGGTCCGACGCCTCGGCCGCGGCCTTGGCCGCCGTCAATTCGGCCTGCCGTCGCAGGATATGGCGGTACTGCCGGAGCAAGACGGCGGACCCGAAAATAATCGCGACGATGAAGCCGAGGACGAAAATGGCATTCGCATATTGCCGCGCTCGCCAGTCGGCCAGAATGGCCAGGACAGTCCGATGGACCACGACCACGATCGGCAGGTCGGGCAGTTTGTAGAAGGCCCGCATGACTTCGACGTTCTGAAACGGGCTGGTCGCCGTCGAGACGCCGCGATCCGCATTCGCGAGGTCGCGCGAAAACAAAGGCCGAGCCGACATGTCGCGGCCGGTCGTGCCGGGCGCATCCGGCAAGCGGACGATCATTTTTCCCGAGGCATGGAGAAGCGCAAAGGTGATCCCCGATTGCCGCGCCATGTCCGAAAAGGAGCCGAAAATCGAACCGGTATCGACGATGCCGTTGACGACCCCGGCGAAGGCGCCGTCCTCGGTCGTGACGCGTCGCGAGACCGTGACGATCCATTCGCCGGGAAACGCCTTCGCGGGAACCGGCGCCCCGACGAATAGGCCGCTTCGGGCGTCGGCCCGGTGGGTCTCGAAATTCGGTGCGCCCGCGATGTCGAGCGGCGGGCGCGCCGTGCCGAAGGACGACGCGACGCGGCGGCCGTCCTTGTCGAACCAACCGAGGCCACGGAGATAGGGAACGCTGTCCTTGATCCGCGCGAGGTAGCGATGGGCCTCGTCTTCGTCGATGACGGCGCGGGCGTCGAGGCGTTCGCCATACTCCTTGGCCGCCAGTTCGAGTCCTCGATCGATCGCGGCGAATGTCGCGCGCGTGCCGGTCGCCAGGACTTCGGACAGAATGGTCAAATTGTCCTGGGCATGCCGATACTCGCGCTTGAATTCGTCGTAGGCGACATAGGCCGTGACGGCCGTGAGCAAGGAGGCCCCGACGATGCCCATGGCCACGACGGTCGGCGCCAGCCACGACGCCGTCGCCCATCGATCCGCTGAAGCAGTAGAATCTTGCGCCGCCTGCGTCACGCCCGGAAGCCCCCGGGCAAAGCTATTACCCTAATTAATTTGTGGATTCTAATAAGAAGTTGGTCTTGGGCGCGCGAAAGATGCGCCGCGGCTTCCGGTTTATCTCTTGAAATTCGCCAAGATCTGTCCGCCTTCCATGTCGACATCGAAGGTCTCGAGGAAACGAGACACCATCATGTAAAAGCCAACGCAAAGCGTCAGTTCGGCGAGTTGGCGGTGATCCAGGAACGCCGCGCAGGCGTTCCAGGTCGCGTCCGACGCCCGGACGTTCGCGACCACATCGTCGGTAAAGCGCAACACCGCTTTCGCCTTGGCATCGAACGCCGGCGAAGCCGCGCCGTCCTCGAGCCCGGCGATCTCGGCGTCGGTCATCCCGACCTCGCGCCCGATCGCCTTGTGCTGCTCGACCTCGTAGGGCGCCTTCGACAGGATGCCGACCCGAATGATCGCGATCTCGCGCAGCACCGGATCGAGCGTGCCGCGGCGCAGGAGCGCGCCGCCGAAGCGGTTGAAGGGATCGAGCGCGGTTTCGGCATGGGCCAGCATGGCGAAAATGTTGCCGCGCGGCAGCTTCTCGAGAACCTCGCGGGCCTTCGGATGGATTTTGGCCGGATCGGCGTAAGGAATGCGCGCCATCAGCCGGCATACCCTTCGCAAAGGACGGCCAACATCTCGCCCGCGCCGACGCGGATCGCCTTGGCCTCGGCGTATTCGGCCGACGTCCAAAACCGCCGCGCCGCGTCCATCGAGGGGAATTCGACGACGACCCGGCGAAACGGCGGCGCAGCGTCCTGACCTTCGAGGGTCTCGCTCGCGCCGCCGCGCACGATATAGCGTCCGCCATGTTTGGCGATCGCCGCCGCCGCGACGGGGCGATAGCGGTCGTATTTCGCGGGATCCGTGACCCGCACCTGAACCACGATATAGGCTGGCATTTTCCGACCTCCCGATCTCGGCCGACCTTGCCACCGTCGGGGATCATGGGCAATTGCCGCGCTTTCGTCCTGACGCGCCTTCGGCTAAGACATCCCGTATCGGAGGGTTGAAGCAATGATGCGTCGGCTGTCGTTGATCTTCGTGCTCGCGGCGTCGCTCGGCGGCTGCTACGCCATGGAAACGTCGTCGGAGCGCGTCGCGCTGAATGCACGCGCGCTGCGAGGCGACGCGCAGGCGCAAGCCGATCTCGGCCAATTGCTCGAGAAGGGGCGTGGGGTGAAGGTCGACTATGTCGAAGCCGCCGATTGGTATCGCAAGGCGGCGGAGAAGGGCAATCCGGACGGCCAGCATCGGCTCGGCATGCTCTTCGCCCAGGGTCTCGGCGTGCCGCGCGATCCGGTCGCGGCCTATATGTGGCTCTCGATCGCGGCCGGCCAGCCGGGCGGCGGAACCGATGCGGCGCAGTCGCTCTACATGCGCGATCGCGTCGCCCAGGAAATGACCGCCGAGCAAATCGCGGACGGACAGCGGCGCGCCGAATCCTGGAAACCGAGACCCTGATCTGCAGCGCGGCGGGCGCGCCCGAAATTCCGGTCTCAGGACATTCAGGCAGCGAGGCCGTCGGCGCCCGTCGTCCCGCGCAAGAATCCGTCCGAGAACCTTGCCTGAGGCGCGAGACTGGCCAGCGCCTTTTGCGCCGCCTTGGGGTCGGCGCCGTCGAGCAGCCCCCGAAAGACCCGCGCGACCGCGACCATGTCGACCACCTCCGGCGAGAGGCGCAACCGCCCGACCCCCGCCTTGCGCAGCGCCCCGACATGCGCCGCGAGATCGATCCAGGTCGCGGACATCGTGGTCGTGCCGTTGACGACGAGGAACGGCTTGGCGTCGAGCGTTTCGAGCGCCATGCCTTGGGCCAAGCCGGCGCAGACGAATTGGCAATTGTCCTTGCGCAAGCCCCGCGCCCGCGCCGAATAGCAACGCGCCGACAACGCGAGCGGCGCGCGGCCGAAGGCGAAGACCTCGATCTCGGCCTTGCCGCGCCGCGCGGCTATGGCCGCGATCTGCGCCATCGAAAGCTCGATCGGCAAGGCGACGCGCCGCGCGCCGCGTCGGGCGAGCCAGGCCAGCGTGCCTTCGTTGTAGACGTTGACATGCGGACCGACATCGTGCGGACGTCCCTGGAGCAGCGCGATCGCCGCAATGTCGTTGGCCTCGACGACATGCGCGGCGTCGGTCGCCAATTCCTCGAGCGTCGCCATCTCGCGCCGATTGGTGACGAGCGCGAGACCGGCCAGGACGACCTCCTTGCCCGCCGCTTCCAAACGCTCGACGACCTTGGGGATTTGCGGCGCGAAAAAGGGCTCGCGCTTGGAGCAGACGACTTCGCCGACGACCACGGTATCGACCGGCGCTTCGTCGGCGATCCTGAAGTAGAAATCGCGCCATAGCGCCGGCTCCCAATTGTAGAGCACCGGTCCGAGCGTCAACGCGCCGGCGGGTTTTTTTTTCGATGTCCGGCGGCTCATCGCCAGGTCTTTCGGTAGGCGCCGCCGGTCTCGCGGCCGCCTTCGGTCAACGCGGCGAGGGCGGAGGCGGGAAGCGGGGCGCCACGGTCGAGCGCGTCGACCGCCTGGCGAAACGCCGAGACCACCTGAGCGACATAGGCGCGACCGCGTTGGCGGCCCTCGATCTTGAGCGCCTTGACCCCGGCCTTGCGAAGTTCGGGCAAGAGCGAGAAGGCATTGAGACTGGTCGGCTCCTCGAACACGTAGGACGCATGCCCCTCGACCGCAAAACGCCCCTTGCAGAGGGTCGGATAGCCGGCCGGCTCGCCCTTCTCGAAACCGTCGATGGTGTAGCCGCCGAGCGTCGCCGATAGCCTCCCGTCCGTTTCGACATAGGCGACATGGCTCGCCGGCGAGCATACGCCGTTCATGTTGGGCGATTTGCCGGTCGCGTAGGACGACAATTGGCAGCGCCCCTCGGCCATGACGCAAAGCCCGCCAAAGACGAAGACCTCGGTCTCGATCGGCACGGCGCGGATCAAATGGGCGATTTCGGGAACCGTGAGCACGCGCGGCAAGACGACGCGCCGGATCCCGAACTCCTTCTTGTAGAGGCGAAGGGCCGCCGGCGTCGCCGCCGCGGCCTGGACCGAAAGATGAAGCCTCAGCTTCGGGTGCTTGCGGCGAGCATAGTCGGCGAGACCAAGATCGGCGACGATGACGGCATCGGCCTTGAGCCTGGCGGCATCGTCCAGCGCCGCATGCCACGCCTTGGGCGCGCCAGCGCGGGGGTAGGTGTTGATCGCGACAAAGACCTTGGTTCCGCTCTTGTGCGCGTAGGCGATGCCTCGAGCCAACTCGTCGCGGTCGAAATTCAGCCCCGGAAAATTCCGCGCGTTCGTTTCGTCGCGAAAGCCGAGATAGACCGCATCGGCCCCGGCATCGACCGCGGCTTCGAGCGCGGCGGGCGTTCCCGCCGGACAGACCAGTTCCATGCCGCTCATGCGGTTCGCGCCATCAGCCGACCGATCCCGGAAGCGATGGCCGCCGCGCGCCGCATGAGGACCTCGACAGGTCCGGCCGCCGATCCGAACAAGGACGCGAGGTCCTCGACCAAATCGATGCGCGCGGAGTCGACCGCGTTCCGCAGAGCGAGCACCAATTCCGTGTCGCCCGAGATCGTCAGTTCGCGCGAGAAGAAAAGGGCATCGCCGTCGATCCGGCCCTCGAGCAGGGCGATCAAGGCGGGTAGCGCGCCCCGAATTTCGGCATGCGCCCGGGAGACGTCGTCGCGCGCCGTCGCGACCAGGCGCGGCGAGCGCCGATGAACGGTCAATTCGAAGGCGAGGCCAAGTTCGTCCGGTACGATACGCACGCGTCGACCGTCATGACGCGCCAGTCGGTCGAACACCCTGGGATGGCGCTTGAGCAGCAGCGCGACGACACGTTCGAGCAAGGGATCGGTCACGAAGCGCGGCGCCAGTGCACTTCCCGCGCGGATCGCCCGTTTCGCCAGTTCGAAAGGCCCGGCGGCCGATTTCGCGCTCATGCTCTTTCGCTTCCCTGCGGCTGGGCGACGCATTGACCCTAGTCGCGGCGCGCGCGATGGCCATTGGCCAGATTGTCGCAAGGGTGCGTTCTCGATGGCTTTCGCTTCGCTCCGGGATTTCTTGCAAGAACTCGACCGGCTCGGCCAATTCCGGCGCATCGGCGAACCCGTTTCGCTGGTACATGAGATGACCGAGATCCAGCGCCGCGTAGCCGAGACGGGCGGTCCTGCGCTTTTGTTCGAGGCGCCGATCGACGCCAAGGGCCGGCGCATGGACGTTCCCGTCCTCGCCAATCTCTACGGCACGGTGGAGCGCGTCGCGCTCGGGCTCGGCCGGCGACCCGAGGCGCTCGAAGGCCTCGGCGAGGAACTGGCCGAGCTCTCGCGCCCCGCGGCGCTCGACAGCCTCGCGGAGGTGGCGGCGCGCCTGCCGATGGCCGGCAGGATATTGGCGATGACCCCGCGGCGCGTGTCGCGCGCGCCGGTTCACGACATCGTCCTCACGGGCAAGGCCGTCGATCTGGCCAAGCTGCCGATCCAGACTTTTTGGCCGGGCGAGGGCGGGCCCCTGATCACCTGGGGCATCGTCGTTACCAAGGGCCCGGGTCGCGCGCCCGAGGACGACTACAACTTGGCTTGCTATCGCATGCAGGTGCTCGATCGCAATCGGGCGATCATGCGCTGGCTGCCGCAGCGGGGCGGCGCGCAGCATTTCCGGCGCTGGCGGGCCGAGCGCAAGGGGCCCATGCCGGTTGCCGTCGTGCTTGGCGCCGATCCCGCCGTCACGCTCGCCGCCGTAACGCCGGTACCGGAGTCCCTGTCGGAATACGCTTTCGCCGGATTGATCGGGGGCAAGAAAGCGGTACTCGTGCCCTGTCGGACGATCCCGCTGCTCGTCCCCGCGAGCGCCGAAATCGTCCTCGAAGGCCATGTGCTTCCCGACGAAACCGCGCTCGAGGGCCCCTTCGTCGATCACACCGGCTATCTCAATTCGGTCGAGCGGTTTCCCGTCTTCGTCGCGAGCGCGATCACGATGCGCCGGCGGCCGATCTATCCCTCGACGTTCCTCGGTCGTCCGCCGGACGAAGCCTCGACGATTTCGCGCGCGCTGAACGACGTCTTCGTGCCCCTGATCCGGCGGCAATTCCCGGAGATCGTCGATTTCTGGCTGCCGCCCGAGGCCTGTTCGTACCGGATCGCGGTGGTTTCAATCCGCAAAGCCTATCCCGGCCACGCGCGACGCATGATGCTCGGGGCCTGGTCGGCGCTTCGTCAATTCGCCTACACCAAGATCGTCATCGTGGTGGACGACGACATCGACGCCCGAAGCTGGCGCGACGTCATGTGGGCGCTCGCGACCCGCATGGACCCCGGCCGCGATCTGGTCGTGCTCGACCGAACGCCGATCGATTATCTCGACTTCGCCTCTCCGGTCTCGGGGCTCGGCGGCAAGCTCGGCATCGACGCGACGCGCAAGATCCCGCCGGAAACGGACCGCCGTTGGGGCGAGGTACCGGTCATGCCCGAAGCCGTCCGCACCGATGCCCTGCGCAAGCTCGCCGATTGGGGTCTCGCGCCGGCCGCAGACGCTACGCCCGCTTTTCCCGCGCGGCGACCCAGTCGTAAGCGGGGAGGGTGAGGAACTCGGGAAACCGCTTGGCCTCGATCAGGTCCGCGAAAATCTTCGCGGCTGCCTTGAAGCGCCCGGCGCCGTAGGCCTCGGCGCCGAGCTGCGCCTTGGTCTTGGCGAGTTCCTCCTTGAGCACCTTGCGAAACAGCCCGCGGGTGACTTTGGTTCCGTCTTCGAGCGCGACGCCGTGGCGAATCTGCTGCCAAACTTGGGCGCGGCTGATCTCGGCGGTCGCCGCGTCCTCCATCAGATTGTAGAGCGGCACGCAACCGGTGCCGCGGAGCCACGCTTCGAGATAGCGCAGCCCGACATTGACGTTCTGGCGCAGCCCGGCCTCGGTGCAGCTTCCCTTGGGCGGCTCCAAGAGCTCGCGCGCCGCGACATGGACGTCCTGACGCTTGCGCGCAATCTGATTGGCCTCGCGCATGATCTTGTCGAATTCGTCCTTGGCCACGCCGACGAGCCCCGGATGCGCGACCCAGGTGCCGTCATGGCCGTTGGTCGCCTCGCGCTCCTTGTCGGCCTTGACCTTGGCCATCGCCTGATCGTTCGCGGCAGGATCGTTCTTGATCGGGATCTGGGCCGCCATGCCGCCCATGGCATGGACCTCGCGCCGGTGGCAGGTCCTGACCAGCAGCAGGCTGTAGTTGCGCATCATCGGCACGGCCATGCCGACTTGGGCGCGATCGGGCAGCACCGCCCAGGGCGCTTCGGCGAATTTCTTGATGTAGGAGAAGATGTAGTCCCAGCGGCCGCAATTCAGTCCGGCCGAGTGGTCGCGGAGTTCGTAGAGAATTTCGTCCATCTCGAAGGTCGCGAGGATGGTCTCGATCAGGACGGTCGCCTTGATCGTGCCCTTCGGTATGCCGAGCGTCTTTTGCGCGTGCAGGAAGATGTCGTTCCAAAGCCGCGCTTCGAGATGGCTTTCCATCTTCGGCAGATAAAAATAGGGACCGGAGCCGCGCGCGAGCAGCTCCTTGGCGTTGTGGAAAAAATGGAGGCCGAAATCGACCAAAGCGCCGCTCGCCGGTTTGCCGTCGACGAGCAGTTTCTTCTCGTCGAGATGCCAACCGCGCGGACGCACGAACAACACCGCGGGCTTCTCGGCCAAGCGATAGAACTTGCCCGATTGCGGATCGGCATAGGTGATGGTTTTGCGGACCGCGTCGTAGAGATTGACGTGCCCGTCGATTTGGTTCGCCCAGGTCGGCGTATTGGCGTCCTCGAAATCGGCCATGAACACATTGGCGCCGCAGTTGAGGGCGTTGATCACCATCTTGCGATCGGTGGGGCCGGTGATTTCGACCCGCCGGTCGAGGAGATCGCGCGGCAGCGGCGCGACGCGCCAATCGCTCTCGCGGATCTGCCGCGTCTCGGGCAGGAAGTCCGGTCTTTCGCCGGCGTCGAGGCGTTTTTGCCGCGCCTTGCGGAGCGCGAGCAGTTCGCGTCGACGCTTGCCGAAACGGCGCTCGAGATCGGCGACGAAGGCGAGCGCATCGGCGGTCAAGATCCTGTCGAATCCGGGCGCCGGTCGGCCGAGCACGCGGATGCCGGCCGCCGCGCGCTTCGGCGCTCTGCGCGGCATGCTCTTGGCGGATTTCCTAGGCTTGGTCTTGGATTTGCGCGCCATGTGAGGCTCCCAACCAGAACAGTTTTGCAGACAAAAAAAGACGGGCCGGATCGCTCCGGCCCGTCGCGTGGAAAACGCTATTTCGGAATCTGACCCTGAACGCCTTCGACGAAATAGTTCATGCTCAGGATATCCTTGTCCTCGAGGGTCTTGCCGGCGGCCAGGACCTCCTTGCCGCTTTGATCCTTGATCGGCCCGGCAAAGGCATGGCGCTTCTTGGCCATGATCTCCTTGCGTGCCGTCTCGGCGAGTTCGACCACGTCCTTGGGCACGATCGCGCTATAGGCCGAGAGCTTGACCATGCCGCTGTCGAAGCCGCCCCAGACGTCGCCCGACTTCCAGGAATTGTCGAGCACCGCCTTGGTCCGCGCAACGTAGTACTCCGACCAATCGTCCATCAGCGAGACGAGGTGCGCCTTGGCCCCGAAGCGACTCATGTCGGAGGCTTGACCGAAAGCAAGGGCGCCGCGCTGTTCCGCCTGCTGGACGGGGGCGGGCGAGTCGGTGTGCTGGACGATGATGTCGGCACCCTGATCGAGCAGCGCCTTGGCAGCGGCCGCCTCCTTGCCCGGGTCGTACCAGGAATTGACCCAGACGACCTTGACCTGAGCGTCGGGACGTTGGCTCCTGAGCGCGAGCGTGAAGGCGTTCACGCCCGAGACCACTTCGGGAATGGGGATCGACGCGACATAGCCGATGATCCCGCTCTTGGTCATCTTGCCGGCCATCAGCCCCGCGATGTGCCGGCCCTCGTAGAAGCGTCCGGCATAGGTCGCGACATTGGCCGATTGCTTGTAGCCGGTCGCGTGTTCGAACTTCACCTTGGGGAAGCGCTCCGCGACCTTCAAGGTCGGGTTCATGTAGCCGAAGGAAGTCGTGAAAATCAGGCCGTGGCCGGTCTGCGCGAGTTGGGCGATGACGCGCTCGGCATCGGCGCCTTCGGGAACGTTCTCGACGAAAGACGTCTCGACCTTGCCGGGGAACGCCTTCTCGATCGCCTTGCGTCCCTGATCGTGCTCGTAGGACCAGCCATGATCCGACACCGGCCCGACATAGACGAAGCCGACCTTGAGCTTGTCCTGGGCCACCGCGCCGCCGGCCAGCAGCGCGACGGCGGACACGGCCGCCGCCAGTTTGAACAGTCTCTTTATCATCGCAATTCTCCCTATGATCGTTGTTGCTTTGCGGCTTTATTGCGCGGGTTTGAAGGGCTGGCCGAGGCAGGCCGGTGTGTTCAGTCGAATGCGCGTCGCATCCCGCGAGATTAGCGCAAGGACCAGGACCGTCGCTAGATAGGGCAGCATCGACAGGAATTGCGAGGGCACGTCGAAGCCGTGGCCTTGCAGATGGAGTTGGGCGATGGTCACGCCGCCGAAGATATAGGCGCCGGCCAGCGTCCGAAACGGCCGCCAGGTCGCGAAGACGACGAGCGCGAGCGCGATCCAGCCGCGCCCCGCGGTCATGTTCTCGGCCCACATCGGAGTGTAGGCGAGGCTCAGATAGGCGCCGGCGATGCCGGCCAACGCGCCGCCGAAGACCGTTGCGCCGTACCGGATCGCGATCACCGGATAGCCGATGGCATGAGCGGAATCGTGGGATTCTCCGACGGCGCGCAAGATCAAGCCCCAACGCGTCTTTTCCAGGAACCACCAGAGGCCGAACACCGCCGCGACCGAGAAGTAGACCAGGGCGTCGTGACCGAAGAGCACGGGGCCGACGAAGGGCAGGTCCGAGAGGCCCGGAATCGAAAGCTGCGGCAAGCGCGGCAGCGGCGTTCCGACGAAGGGCTTGCCGATCAGAGCCGATAGCCCGATGCCGAGAATGGTGAGGGCGAGCCCGGTCGCGACCTGGTTCGCCAGGAGGGTCAGGGCCAGCACGGCGAAGAGCAGCGCCATCGCCGCGCCGGCGAGGGCAGCCGACAAGATTCCGACGCTCGCACTGCCGCTCAGGCTGGTCGCGGCGAAGGCGACGACCGCGCCGATCAGCATCATGCCCTCGACGCCGAGATTGAGCACGCCCGCCTTTTCGGTGACGACTTCGCCGATCGCCGCCAACAGGAGGGGCGTCGCCGCCAAGGTCATCGCCGTGACGACGGCGGCCAGGAGATCGACGCTCACGGCGCGGCCTCCCGATGCCGACCGCCGATCCTGATCCGATAGCGGATGAGAAAGTCGCAGGCGAGCAGGAAGAACAACAACAGGCCCTGGAACACGCCGGTCGCGGCGATGGGCAGACGCAACAGGATTTGCCCGGCCTCGCCACCGAGATAGGTCAGCGCGACCAGCAGGCTCGCGATCAGAATGCCGATGGGATGCAAGCGCCCGAGGAAAGCGACGATGATCGCGGTGAAGCCGTAGCCCGGCGAGATCGACGGCAGAAGCTGGCCGATCGGACCGACGACCTCGAAGGCGCCCGCCAGACCCGCGAGCGCGCCCGAGAGCAGAAGCGTGAACCAGACGATCGACTTGGGCGCAAAGCCGGCATAGACGCCCGCCGCCGGGGCCAGGCCGACAACGCGAACCTGAAAGCCGAGCAGGCTGCGCGACAGCAGCAGCCAGCCGGCGAGGATGGCGAGAAGGGCGATCGGCGCGCCCAAATTGAGGCGCGAGCCCTCGAGCAGGATCGGCAGCATGGTATCGCGATGGAACGTGCGCGACTGCGGGAAGTTGAACCCCATCGGGTCCTTCCACGGCCCGATCACGAGATACTGCAGCAAGAGCCCGGCGACATAGGTGAGCATCAGGCTGGTCAGGATTTCGTTGGCGTTGAAACGCGTCCGCAGCCAGGCCGGGATCGCCGCCCAGGCGAGGCCGCCCGCCGCGCCGGCGAGCGCGGCAAGCCCGACCAGTCCGGCGCTCCCGCCTTGGGGAAAGAGCAACGCCACGCCGCCCCCCGCGATCGCGCCGACGACGAGTTGACCCTCCGCGCCGATGTTCCAAACCCCGGCGCGAAAGCCGATCGCGAGCCCGATCGCGCAAAGCGCGAGCGGCGTCGCCTTGAGGCAGAGCTCGGCCAAGCCGTTCGCCGTCGAAATCGGCTCGACAAAGAAAACGCGCAGCGCCGTCACCGGATCGTGTCCGAGCGCGCCGAACAGCAGGCTCCCGGCAAGCAGCGTGAGCCCGACGGCGATCAAAGGCGCGCCGAAGACCATGGCCTGCGAAGGCTCGCGCCGCGCTTCGAGCCTAAGCATGCCGGGTCTCCGCGGCCTCGAACAGCCCGCCCATCAAGAGCCCGATCTTTTGCGAGTCGGTCTCCGACGCAAGCGTCGGCGCCGAAAGGCGGCCGTGATAGAGCACGGCAATCCGGTCGCAGAGCTGAAACAGCTCGTCGAGGTCCTGCGAGACCACGAGGATCGCGGCACCTGCGTCGGCGAGCGCGAGCAACGCCGCGTGGATGCGCGCCGCCGCCCCGGCATCGACGCCCCAGGTCGGCTGCGCGACGACCAGGAGCTTCGGCGCCTGACCGATTTCGCGACCGACGATGAACTTCTGCAAATTGCCGCCCGAAAGGCTGCCGGCTTCGGCTTCCGGCGCGCGCGCGACGACGCCGAATTCGCCGACGATCCGCTCGGCCTCGCGCTTCGCCGCACCGCGATCGATCCAAGGCCCGCGCGCCAAACTTCGCGCGTCGTAGCCGGTGAGCACCGTGTTCTCGATCAGGCTCATCGGCGGCACGGCGCCCCGTCCGAGGCGTTCTTCGGGCACGAAGGCCATGCCGAGCGCGCGTCGCTGGGCGGCATCGAGTTTCCCCGCCGCCCGGCCCTCGATCTTGATCGCCGCAGCGTCCGCGACCGGCGCCTCGCCGGAAAGCGCGGCCAGAAGTTCGGCCTGGCCGCTGCCCGCGACGCCGGCGATGCCGAATATTTCGCCCGGGTGGACGGAAAAGCTCGCCTCGCGAATCTCGGTCCCGAAAGGCGCGCCGGTCTCAGTGGCGAGCCCGGCGACCTCGAGCCTCGGCGCGCCTGCGGGCGGGCGGGGCTCGCGATGCGCCTCGGTAAAGGAACCGCCGATCATGAGTTCGGCCATGGTCCGCGGACTTTCCTGCCGCGGATCGCAACTCGCGACGACCTTGCCCGCCCGCAAGATCGTCGCCTTGGTGCAAAGCGCCTGGATCTCGCCGAGCTTGTGACTGATGTAGAGCAGCGAACAGCCGCTCGCCGCCAGGCTGCGCAAGGTGCCGAAGAGCACGTCCGTTTCCTGCGGCGTGAGCACCGAGGTCGGTTCGTCCATGATCAAGAGTTTCGGCTCGCGCATGAGGCAGCGCACGATCTCGACGCGCTGTCGCTCGCCGACCGAGAGATCGTGGACATGCCGGCGCGGATCGATAGCGAGGCCGAAACGCCGCCCGACGTCGGCGACCCGTTCGGCGAGGCGCGCCAGCGGCTCGTCGCCGTCGAGCGCAAGCGAAATGTTCTCGGCGACGGTCAGGCTCTCGAACAGCGAGAAATGCTGGAACACCATGCCGATGCCGAGCGTGCGCGCGCCGTTCGGGCTTTCGATCTCGACCGGCGCGCCCTCCCAGAGCATCGTGCCGGCATCGGGCTTGAGCACGCCGTAGATCATCTTGACCAGCGTCGACTTGCCCGCGCCGTTCTGGCCGAGCAGGGCATGAATTTCGCCCGGCAAGACGTCGAGCGAGACGTCGTCGTTGGCGACGGTGCCCGGGAATTCCTTGCGGATGCCTCGCAGCGCGAGCCTCGTCGGCGCTCCCCCGGTCATCGGTTCAGTCGGTCGGCGCGCCGGCTCGGAACCATTTGCCGAGCAGCGCGCGCTCTTGGTCGGTCATTTCGGTGACATTGCCGGCCGGCATGGTTTGACGCTCGACCGCGAGAAGGTTGATGCGCGTCGCCCAGCGCTTGAGCTGCCCGGGTGTTTCGAGAACGACGCCCGCGGGCGGCGACTTGAAGCCTTCCTGCGTCGGCTTGGCCGCATGACAGGAGAGGCAGCGTTCGTTGATCACCAGTTTCACCTGATCGACGTCGATTTCGCTTGGGTCGATCGACGCGACCAGGCTGTTCTTGGGAACGATCGCGACGGCCAACCCGACGACGACGACCGTCGCGGCCGCCGGCAAGGCAATGACGACCTTTCCCTTGTGCCGCAGATTGAAGAAGTGCCGGATCAGCACGCCCGCGACGACCATCGCGCCCAAGACCGCCCAGGCATGGTCGTGCCCGTAGGTCATCGGGTAGTGATTGCTGATCATGATGAACAGGACGGGGAGCGTCAGGTAGTTGTTGTGAACCGAACGTTGCTTGCCCTTCAGTCCGGGCTCGGGATCCGGTTTTTGGCCGGCTTTGACGGCGTCGACCAATTTGCGCTGGCCCGGAATGATGACGAAAAAGACGTTCCACACCATGATCGTGCCGATCATGGCGCCGACATGGAGATAGGCCGCGCGCCCGCTGAAGACCTGCGCAAAGCCCCAGCTCGAGGCCAACACGAGCACGAAACCGACGATCAACAGCGCGAGACCGTTGTTCCCGAGCGGACTCTTGCAAAGCAGGTCGTACACCACCCAACTGACGATCAACGAGCCGACGCTAATCGCGATCCCCTGAAGCGGCGTGAGCTCGGCCACGTCGCGATCGAGCAAATAGGTCTCGGCGCCCCAGTAGTAGACGACCGCCATGAGCGCCATGCCCGAGATCCAGGTGAAATACGCCTCCCACTTGAACCAGTGGAGCGTCTCGGGAAGCCGCTCCGGCCCAAGCAGGTATTTCCGGTTGTGATAGAAGCCGCCGCCATGGACCGACCAGATTTCGCCGTAGACCCCGCGCGCCGCGTCCTCGGGTTTCGCCGGTTCGAGGTGATTGTCGAGCCAAATGAAATAGAAGGACGAACCGATCCAGGCGATGCCGGCGGTAAAATGCAGCCAACGAAAGAGCAGATTCAGCCACTCGGCGACATAGGCGTCCATCGGCGCGCGACTCTCGTCCCTGTTTCGGCGTTTCTTGTAGCCCCGAATTGGGAGTCTTAGCGGAAGCTCGGCGGCCGAGAAACCCTTGTTTCGCGCCGGATCATGAACGTCCGGCCCGATTGACCGTCGGCTGAGCGATCAATATCTTGGACAAAAGCCGCAATCGAACACCTGAGGAACGTCGGACGATGTCCGGCGCGTCCGATTGTGCGGCGACCGGATGGGGCAGGGATGTCGAACCGCGTCAGGTTCTTGTTGGGCGAAGAGCCGGTCGAGATCGCCGTCGACGATCCGACGCGGACGGTCTTGCAGTATCTTCGCTCCGATCCCGCGCGACGCGGCACCAAAGAGGGCTGCGCCGAAGGCGATTGCGGCGCCTGTACCGTTGCCGTCGGCGAACGCGCGGCGGACAGGGGCATGACCTATCGCGCCGTCAACGCCTGCATCCAGTTCCTGCCGACGCTCGACGGCAAGCAGCTTTTGACCGTCGAAGACCTGGCCGACCGGTCGAGCGGCGCTCTGCACCCTGTTCAGCAGGCGCTGGTCGATGGGCACGGATCGCAATGCGGCTTTTGCACTCCGGGCTTTGCCATGTCGTTGTTCGTCGGGTACGGCCTCGATCGGGCGGCAGGCCGGGTTCCTTCGCGCGAAGCGATCGACGACCGCTTGGCCGGCAACCTTTGCCGCTGCACCGGTTATCGTCCGATCGTCGATGCCGCAAGGCGCGCGGCGACGATCCACGAACCCGTTGGCTGGGCCGCGTTCAAAGCGCGATCGAGCGCGGCGCTCGCCGGCATCGCCCGCAGCGGAACCTTGGTTATCGATACCGGAACGCGGCGCTATTTCGCGCCCCGCGACTTGGTGGCGCTCGGCGAAATCCTCGAACGCCATCCCGACGCCTGCCTGCTCGCTGGCGGCACCGATGTCGGCCTGTGGGTCACCAAACAGCACCGCGTGCTCGAGACCGTCGTCTATGTCGGCGATGTCGCGCCGCTCAAGACGGTCGAGGATCGGGACCAGGCCTGGTGGATCGGCGGCGCCGCGACGTTCACCGAGGCGAGCCGGGCCTTCGCCGATCTCCATCCCGATTTCGCCGAGGTCTTGCGACGCATCGGCTCGCTCCAAATCCGCAACGCCGGAACAGTCGGCGGCAACATCGCCAACGGTTCGCCCATCGGCGACAGCATGCCGGGCCTGATCGCGCTCGGCGCGCGCCTGCATTTGCGGCGCGGTCGTCGGTCGCGCGAATTGGCGCTCGAAGACTTCTTCCTCGCATATCGCAAGACGGCGCTCGAACCCGGCGAGTTCGTCGAGGGCGTCTCGGTGCCGAAGCTCGGCCCGGATCAGCGCTTCGCGACCTACAAGATTTCCAAGCGCTTCGATCAGGACATTTCGGCGCTCTGTCCGGCGTTCCGCGTCACGCTGGTCGAGGGGCGCGTGAGCGATGCGCGGATCGCCTTCGGTGGCATGGCCGCGACGCCCAAGCGAGCCGCCAGGACCGAAACGGCGCTGGCAGGACAACCCTGGACCGAAGCGACGGTTCGTCGGGCGATCGCGGCGCTCGCCGAGGATTACCGGCCGATCGGCGACATGCGCGCATCCGCCCGCTATCGCGCGACGGTCGCCGGCAACATGCTGCTGCGCTTCTTCCTCGAGACCGAAGGCCGGACGAGCCGAACGCGCGTCTTGGCGCCCCGGGAGTCGGCGGCGTGAACGCGGCGCCCGAAGCGGCGGACGTGCCGGGCGGCGTCGGCGAAGCCTCGCCCCATGAGAGCGCCGGCCGTCATGTCGCCGGCCGCGCGGTCTATGTCGACGACATTCCCGAGCCCGCCGGAACGCTCGAAGCCTATGTCGCGCAAAGCCGCGAGGCGCATGCGCGCATCCTCGCGCTCGATCTCGCGCGCGTGCGCGCCGCGCCGGGCGTCGTGGCCGTGATCGCGGCCGCCGACGTGCCCGGCGTCAACGATGTCGGCCCGGTCAAGAAAGACGATCCGATTTTCGCCGATGGGCTGGTGCAGTATCGCGGGCAGTCGCTGTTCGCGGTCGCCGCGACGTCGGTCGATGCCGCCCGGCGCGCGGCGGAGCTGGCCGAGATCGTCTACCAGCCGCTGCCCGCGCTCCTGACCGTCGACCAGGCGCTCGCCGCCAAGTCGTTCCTGCTGCCGAGCGAGCGCATGGCTCGGGGCGACGCGGCCAGGGCCATCGACGGCGCTCCGCATCGTCTCGAAGGCCGGCTCGAGATCGGCGGGCAGGATCACTTCTATCTCGAAGGTCAGGTCGCACTCGTGATGCCCGGCGAGGGCGGCGAGATGCTGATCCATTCCTCGACCCAGCATCCGTCGGAGGTTCAGCACTTGGTCGCGCGCGCGCTCGGCCGGCCGGACGCGGCGGTCACGGTCGAAGTGCGGCGCATGGGCGGCGGCTTCGGCGGCAAGGAAACCCAGCCGGCGCTTTTCGCCGCAATCGCCGCGCTGCTCGCCGACAAGACCCGCCGCCCGGTCAAGCTCCGGCTCGATCGCGACGACGACATGATCATGACCGGCAAGCGCCACGACTTCGTCATCCGTTACGACGTCGGCTTCGACGACCAAGGGCGGGTGCTCGGCATCCGCTTCGAGCAGGCGACGCGGGGCGGCTACTCGACCGACTTGACCACGGCGATCGCCGATCGCGCGATGTTCCATGCCGACAACTGCTACTGGCTGCCGCATTTCGAGGTCGTGTCGCATCGGCTCAAGACCAATACCGTGTCGAACACGGCCTTTCGCGGCTTCGGCGGGCCGCAGGGCATGCTCGGCATCGAGCAGGTCATGGACGAAATCGCCCGCGCGCTCGGGCGCGATCCGCTCGAGGTTCGGCGCGTCAATCTCTACGGCACGAGCGAACGCAACGTGACGCCTTTCGGCCAAATCATCGAGGACAACGTCGCGCCCGCCCTGATCGACGAGCTGGCGCGCAACTCGGGTTACGCGGCGCGGCGCAAGGCGGTCGAGCGGTTCAATCGGTCGAACCCGATCATCAAGCGCGGCCTGGCACTGACGCCGGTTCGCTTCGGGATCTCGTTCACCGCCACGCATTTCAACCAGGCGGGCGCGCTGGTCCACGTCTATCAGGACGGCTCGGTTCAACTCAATCACGGCGGCACCGAGATGGGGCAGGGCCTCTACGTCAAGGTCGCACAAGTCGTGGCGAGCGAGTTCGGCCTCGGGCTCGACCGCATTCGGGTGACCGCGACCAACACCGGCAAGGTTCCCAACACCTCGGCGACGGCGGCATCTTCCGGTTCCGACCTCAACGGCATGGCGGCACAGGCGGCGGCCCGGACCGTCAAGGAGCGCATGGCCGGGGTCGCGGCCGGGACCTGGGGCGTCGCGCCATCGAGCGTCGCCTTCGCCGAGGGCCGCGTCGTCGCGGGGGACAACGCCATGAGCTTCGCCGAGCTCGCCAAGAAGACCTACATGGCGCGCGTTTCGCTCTCCGCGACCGGCTATTACCGCACGCCCAAGATCGCTTACGATCGCGCGACGTTCAGCGGCCGGCCGTTCTACTATTTCGCCTACGGCGCGGCGGCGAGCGAGGTCGAGATCGATACCTTGAGCGGCGAATACCGGGTCTTGCGCGCGGATCTACTGCACGATGTCGGTTCGTCGCTCAATCCCGCCATCGACATCGGTCAGATCGAAGGCGGTTTCGTCCAAGGCATGGGCTGGCTGACGACCGAGGAACTGGTCTGGGACGACAAGGGACGCCTCGCGACCCACGCGCCCTCGACGTACAAGATCCCCGCCTGTTCCGATCTCCCGGCCGATTTTCGGGTCGCGCTCTGGCCGGCGAACCCCAATGTCGAAGACACGATCCATCGCTCCAAGGCGGTCGGCGAACCGCCCTTCATGCTGGGCATTTCGGTCTTTCTGGCGCTGCGCGACGCGGTCGCGGCTTGCGGCCGACCCGGCTGCCGACCGCCGCTCGATGCGCCGGCGACGCCGGAACGCGTGCTTTTTGCGATCGAGGCGGTGCGATGACGGCGGCCGCTTTCTACGCGCGCCTCTCGGCATGGTCGCGCGACGGAACGCCGTTCGTGCTCGTGACCGTCGTCGCGACCGCCGGATCGAGCCCGCGCGAAGCGGGCGCGAAAATGGCGGTCGGCGCCGAGGCGTTCGTCGGCTCGGTGGGCGGCGGACAGCTCGAGTTCGCGGCACTCAAGATCGCGCGCGCCATGCTGGCCGGCCGCGACCATGCACCGGCCGTCAAGACCGTCGCGCTCGGACCGGGAGTCGGCCAATGCTGCGGCGGGCAGGTGGCGCTGCTGTTCGAACCGCTGTGGCCCGCGGTCGGGCACCTCGTGCTTTTTGGCGCGGGCCATGTCGCCAAGGCTTTGGTCAAGACGATGGCGGAGCTGCCTTTGCGCATCGACTGGGTCGATCCGCGTCCGGCGGAATTTCCCGAAGCCCTTCCGGCCAACGTCCGAAAAATCGTCGCTTCGGACCCAGAGGCAGCCGTCGCCGATGCGCCGGCGGGCGCGCTGGCCCTGGTCATGAGCCACAGCCACGAGCTCGACTACGCCTTGGTTTGCGCGCTGCTGCGGCGAGGCGATCTGGCCTATGTCGGTATGATCGGCTCATTGTCCAAGCGCGCGCGGTTCGAACGTCGCCTGAAAGATGCGGGCTTCGGACAAGAAGCGCTCGACCGATTGATCTGCCCCATCGGGGTCGAGGGCATAGACGGCAAGGACCCGGCACGCATCGCCGTCGCGGTCGCGGCGCAGCTCCTGCAACATGTTCCTGCCGAGGGCGAAATCGCGCGAAGCGCGAGCGAAGACTGGGCCCATTGGCGTAGGATCGAAGGCGGTACCTAGCCGACTAGCCGGGGCATGCCGGCAATCGCGCAAAAAAAAACCGTTGCGTTACGAAGGCTTGCAGCGCATCCTGCGATTATTGCGTATCAACCGAAAAATCGGTTTCGCATGGTCAAAGAAATCGGCCCGCCCCCTCCGCAGCACGTAGCGCATCACGGCCAACAAACGGCCGCGACCAACCCGTTGCAGGCGGGCCGGGGCGGCGGCGCGCAGCGGGCGCAAATGGCAGGGAAGGCGAAAAAGGCCGCGCCGTCCCCGGCAAAGACCATGGTCCAGCGGGACCGCAACGTGCGTCCCGACGCCCAGGTCGCTGGGCAAAGTCGGCGCGATTCGATTCGCGTAACGATCGACAATAGCTGGCTGGAATTCAACGAGGAGCATCATCCGATCCGCAACATCAGCGCCTCCGGCATTCTGGTCAAACCCTACAGAGGCTTGGCGAATATCGGCGACTTCGTTCGCATGATGGTTCACATCGACGATTCCGGCTTGCGGTTCAATTTCGGCGCCGACGCGTCGGTCGTGCGCGTCGAAGACGAAGCCGTCGCGTTTCGATTTTTTGCCTTCGCGCCCGGCGGCAAGGAAATGCTGGCGCAGTATTTCGCCATTCGCTTCGGCAGCGAGCTCTTCAATCTCGAGGCCTGAGACGCCGGCTTCGAAGTGGCGGATGGGGCGAGATTCGAACTCGCGAGACCCTTGCGGGTCTGCCGGTTTTCAAGACCGGTGCCTTCAACCGCTCGGCCACCCATCCGTCGTTCTTATCTAGCGGAAATCCCTTCCGGGTCACAAACCCGCTTTCGCGCCAGATACGACTATGCTGATCTTGTCTATTACATTAATTATGTATTTTAATACGTTGTTTCTATGATTTTTTATCTATCTAATGTGAGCGCCACACGCCGAAAATTTCGGGCCCAAGGGACTTTTCTCCGGCTTGGGCCGTTACTATAATTGGCACACGCAGTTTCCGTAGCTTTCGAAGGGGGAGAGCTGTGGTCGACAATCGGGCTCGCATAGGAGCGTTTCTGATCGCGCTGATGGCACTGGTTCTGGTGGCCGTGCCCGGAATCGCGCAGGACAAGCGCGTCGCGCTGATTGTCGGCAACGACGCGTACAAGTCCCTTCCCAAACTCAACAACGCCGCCAAGGACGCGCGCGATCTCGACGCTGCGCTTCGGCGCCACGGATGGCAGACGATCCTCAAAGTGGATGTCGGTCGCCGCGAAATGGTACGGGCGGTCGCCGATTTCTCGGGTCAGATCGCGACGGGCGCGACGGGCCTCGTCTTCTACGCCGGGCACGGCGTCGAGTCCGGGGGACAGAATTTCCTCGTTCCAGTCGACGCCGATCTCGAGACCGAGGCCGATCTCGTGTCCGAAGCCGTTCGGCTCAACGACGTCATGGCGCGCCTGGAAGAGGCACGCAATCCGCTCAACATCGTCATTCTGGACGCCTGTCGGGACAACCCGTTGACCCGGCGTGGACGCTCGGCGGAGCGCGGCCTCGGCATCGTCTCGCTCGCGCCTTCGGGATTGTTCGTCGCCTTTTCGGCGGCGCCCGGCCAAAAGGCCCAGGATGGCGCGCCGGGGGCGAACGGTGTCTTCACAGGCGAATTGCTGAAGGCGCTGCAGCGTCCGGGCCTCAAGATCGAGGACACCTTCAAGACCGTCAGCCAAGGGGTGCGCGAAAAGACCAGCGGCAAGCAAATTCCGTGGATCCAGGCGAGTTTGCAGGGCGATTTCTTCATGGGCGGGACGGCGCCCCAGGCTACCGTCGCCCCGCCGCCCGCCCAGACCTCGACGGCTCCGGCGCCAGGCCCCGATCGCGAGGGAGCTTTCTGGTCCTCGATCCAATCGAGTTCCAACCCCGCCGATTTCGAGGAATATCTGCGGCTATTCCCGAACGGTACGTTTGCCGGACTGGCGCGGAACAAGATCGGCGCTCTCGCTCCGGCGAAGCCCGCCCCCAGCCCTCAAGTGGCGAGCCTTTCGGTTCCGCCGCTCGAGCCGATCGACCGCGAATTCGTCGTCTCGCAGGTCGCGCGCGTACGCGAGTTGCCGAATGTGACGGCAAAGCAAGTCGGCCAATTGCGCGAAGGCACGAAGGTCGTCGTGCTCGGCAAGGTCCTGAACGAAAACTGGTACCTGCTCGAGCAAGGCGGCAAGCCGATTGGATATGTCGCGACCAACACGCTCGAAGACCTGGCGGTCTACAACGAAAGGACGCGCCGCGAGACCGAGGAGCGCCGTATCAAGGCGGAACAGGATCGCAAGGCGGCCGAGGAGCGCGCCCAGCAAATCGCCACGCTTGAACGCGCCCAGAAAGCCGAAGAAACGCGCCGCTTGGCCGAAGAACAGGAACGCCAGCGCCAGGAAGCCGAGCGCGAACGCCTGGCGGTCGAACAGCGACGGCGCGACGAAGAGGCGAGGAAGCAGGCCGAGGAACTCGCGAAACGCAGGACGGCCATGGTGATCATCAAGGCGCCGCCGGGCGCCCAGCGCGCGAGCCCGGCCGTCGGCGTCTATGCGCCGCCTGCGCCCGGGACCGTGTTCAAGGATTGTGTCGATTCTTGCCCGGAAATGCTGGTTGTTCCGGCCGGGCGCTATCAAATGGGCGCGGCGCTAGACGACCGCGAGGCCCAGTCGACGGAAAGGCCGCCCGTCATCGTGACCATTGGCCAGGATTTCGCGATCGGCGCCTACGAAATCACTCGGGGCCAATTCGGTGCCTTCGTTCGAGAGACCGGCCACACTCCGAGCGGATGCACGACCGTCAGCTACAATATCGTCACCGGGCTGAACTTCGGATTTGAGTCGAGCCGCCGCTGGGACAATGTTGGCTTCGAGCAGACCGAGCGTCACCCCGTCGTCTGCGTTTCCTTCGACGATGCGCTGGCCTACGCCAACTGGCTGTCGGAGAAAACGAAATTGAGCTACCGCTTGCCGTCTGAAGCGGAATGGGAATATGCGGCGCGTGCCGGTTCGGTCGGCGTGCGGCCTTGGGGCAACGCCCCCAACGATTCCTGCCGCTTTTCCAACACCGGCGACATGACACTCAATACCAACAGCACCTTGAGCCTTTGGCCGGTTCACTCCTGTCGGGACGATCACGCCTATACCGCGCCCGTGGGCAGCTTCCCGCCCAATGCCTTCGGCGCCTATGACATGATGGGCAATGTTTGGGAATGGGCCGCGGATTGTTGGGCCAACACCTTGGCCGGCCTTTCGATCGAAGGGCGACCCAGGACCAGTGGAGACTGTTCATTTCGCACGGTCCGAGGCGGCTCGTGGTTCTCGACCAAGTCCGAGACCTTCAGGACTTCCACGCGGGTTGCCGAGCCGAGCAATCGTCGCGCGCCCTATATCGGCTTCAGGGTCGCGCGCAAGCTTTCCGAATAGCACTCAGGCGAAGCGGGGGCGCGCTCCCGCGGACCTGGAATATTTCGCGGGCGCCGGTGTTTGCGTCCCGAGAGGTATTGCGAACGGAGTCTCGACCTTGAACCCTGCAATGCCGGACCTATTGGACAGGGCTTTCTCGGCGAAAACCGAAGCCGAGAGGCGCGGCGGGGCGACGGGCCATCAAGCCCCCGGACCGATTGCCCCGCCGCGTTCGCGCCGGTAGACCAAAGCATGCTCGCCGGACGCAGCAAATTGATCGAAGAACAGATTCCGCGGCTGCGCCGATATGCCCGCGCCTTGACCCGCGATCCCGTGGCGGCCGACGATCTGGTGCAGGACGCGCTCGAGCGCGCCTGGAGCCGCCTGCATCTGTGGCGCTCGGGCACGAACATGCGGGCTTGGCTTTTCACCATTCTTCACAACATCCACGCCAATCAAGTTCGCGCGGCCTCGATCCGGCCCCAACTCACCGCGCTCGCCGATTGGGAGACGAGCGGAAGCCAAGCCCCGTCGCAAGAAGACCGGATCATGGTCCGGAGCCTCGCGCAGTCGATCGACCTGCTGCCGGAGGAACAGCGTGTGGTTCTCCTTCTGGTCGGCCTCGAAGAATTGACCTACGAGGAGGCGTCCAAGGTGCTCGACGTGCCGATCGGGACGGTCATGTCGCGCTTGTCGCGGGCCCGCGAAAAACTCCGCCGCCTGATGGCCGGCACCGAGGCGCCGATCGGCGCCAAGAAGACGTGAGCGGCCCGTCATGACGCCGATCAAGGATCACAATGCCCTGAGCGAGGACGAGCTCCACCGCCTGATCGACGGACGGCTCGATCCGGCCCGCGCGGCGATCCTCGCCGAGCATCTTCGGCGCAATCCCGAGGACGCGGCGCGGGTCGAAGCCTGGCGCGCCCAGGGTCTCGGCCTGCATGGCCTTTACGACGGCGTCTTGGCCGAGGAAATTCCGCCGCGTCTGAGGCGGGCGGCGCGGCCCTGGCGCGCGGCCGGGACGGCGCTGGCGCGCCTTGTCGCCGGCTTTGCCCTGATCGCCGTGGGCGGAGTCGGCGGTTGGGCGCTGCGCGATGCCCGACCGCAGCCCGATGCGCGGATCGTGGTCGAATTCGCCGAGCGCGCCGCCGTCGCCCATGCCGTCTACTTGCCGGAAGTCCGCCATCCGGTCGAAGTCGTCGCCGCCGAGGCTCAGCATCTGTCGGTTTGGACCTCGCGCCGCCTCGGTCTTGCCGAACCGCTGCGCATCCCTGATCTACGAAGCGCGGGATTCGACCTTGTCGGCGGGCGCCTCTTGCCGGACGCGCAAGGGCCGGCCGCCCAATACATGTATCAAGACGGCGGCGGTCGGCGCGTCACGCTCTACGTCAAGCACGACCCGACGACGCCGGCGGCATTTCAGTCCGACGACCAGCAGAAATTCGATTTCTATCGACGCGGCGATACTTCGGTGCTCGCGTGGCGCGACGGCGCGCTCGGTTGCGCGATCGCCGGCAACATGGAAAAGCTCGAGCTCAAGCGCCTGGCCTACATGGTCCTCGGCTACGGCCAAGACAAGGTGAAGGCGCGGTAGTCCCCGAAGACGGTGCGACGGCGGAAATCCCGCTTCGCTCCGGCGCGCCGAGGCGCTATAGCTCGGCCCGACAGCAACCGCACCGGGTCGGCACTTGGCCACGCTTTCGATCCTCATCGCCTGCCACAATCACGCGCGCTATCTGCGCCGCAGCGTCGAGTCCGTTCTCGCGCAGACTCGCTTGCCGAACGAAATTCTGCTGGTCGACGATGCGTCGAGCGACGACACCGGCGCGATAATGGCCGAGATTGCGGCCCTCGACCCGGCGCGGATCCGGCTGATCCGGAACCTGACGAATGCCGGGCTGATCGGCGTCGTGCAGCAGGGCGTCGACGCCATGCGGAGCGATTACGTGACGTTCTGCGCCGCCGACGATTGGCTCTTTCCCGAGTTTTGCGAGACGGCGATGCGCCTGCTCGAGGCGCATCCCGAAGCCGCCATCTTCAACGCCCTAGGCCGCTCGATCGACGATGCGGGGAGGGATCTCGGCCTCGACACGGGTCCGGTGCCGGCGTCGATCGCCGGCTATCTCTCGCCCGGCGCCTGCCGCGCCTTGGTCCTCGAACACGACAGCTGGTTTCTCGGCTACACCGCCGTCTACCGCCGCGACGCGCTGCGCGCGATGGGCCGTTACGATCCCGAACTCGGGTCGTTCTTCGACAACTTCGTTTCGCGCATGCTGGCGATGCGCCACGGCGCTTGTTTCGCGCCCGTGCCCTTGGCCGCGGCGCGCAAGGCCTCGGGAACCTATTCGGCGACGGTTTCGAGCGACCCGGAGAAAATGAAAGCCATCGGCGAGCGCGCGCTCCATCTGATGCGAAGCGCCCAAGCGGACGTCGTGCCGGCCGAATACTACCCGGTCTTCGAGCGCCGCTTTCGCTATCTGATGGGATCGAGCGTCGTCCACTGGGGCGCGATCGAACTGAAGCGACGCCTCGCGCTGGTCGTCGGGCGAGAGGACGGCTTCGGCCTGCCGCGCCTGTTCGACCTCGCCGCCCTGATCGCCAAGGCCGCGATGTTCGTGGCCTATCGGCGGAGCGACGCGCTGGCAATGTTTCGGCGTTGGTTGTCCCGGCGGCGCTTCGAGGCGCGCTGGCCGCCGGGCACCTTCGATCGGCTTGTCTAGCGGTCGTTGCGCGCACCCGACTCCCGGTCTAAGGAGCGCCGATGGACGCCTATACGATCCTGTCGAAAATCCTGACACCGCTGATCTCGCCCGGGAATTTCCTGCTAACGCTGGCGATCGTCGGTCTGATCTTCGGTGCCAGGCGCTGGGGCAAGGCGGCAACCTGGGTCGGCACGCTCGGGCTTGTCGCCCTTGCCGTCCTGCCCGGAGGCGGCTACGCGATCGCCGCGCTCGAGAACCGATTTCCGGCGCCCGAAGCGCCGGCCAAGGTCGACGGCATCGTCGTGTTGGGCGGCTCGATCCAAACCGGAACGTCGGCGGCGCGTCGCCAGCCGGCGCTCAACGACAATGCCGAGCGCGATTTCGCCTTCGTGGCGCTGGCGCGACGCTATCCCGAGGCCAAACTTCTGTTCACCGGCGGAAGCGGCAAGCTGTTCCCGGACGGAACCACCGAAGCGGCCGTCGCGCGCGACCTCTATGTCGCGCTCGGCCTCGATCCGTCGCGACTCTTGCTGGAAGATCTTTCGCGCAACACGTGGGAAAACGGACTTTTAGGACGCGAGGTCGCGCGGCCGGCGCCTGGCGAAACCTGGCTTCTCGTGACGTCGGCCCGGCACATGCCGCGCGCGATCGGGGTCTTCCGGCGCCTCAATTGGCCCGTGACGCCCTATCCGGTCGACTATCGGACCGCGGGCGATGTCCGCTTCGATTTCGGCTGGGATTTGGGGATAGGACTGCGAAGCGCCGGCGAGGCCTTCCACGAATGGGGCGGCCTGATCGTCTATTTTCTGCTGGGCCGCACATCGGAATTTCTGCCGGGGCCCCAGTGATGCGCGTTTTGGCTCTCGCTCTCCTTCTGGCGCTTGGCGCGACATCCGCGGTGAAGGCTCAATCGAGCGATTTTGGGGCCTGGCTTGACGGGTTGCGCCAGGAAGCCGGGGCGCGCGGCATCGCCGCCGCCACCGTCGAGGCGGCGCTCGTCGGACTCGAACCGATCCCTCGCGTGATCGATCTCGACCGGCGCCAACCCGAAAGCACGATCAAGTTTTCGAGCTACCGCCAGCGCGTGGTGAGCGCCCAACGCGTCGCCGACGGCAAGGCTCGCTTGCGCGAATATCGCGATCTGCTCGATCGGGTCGCGACGCGTTTCGGCGTTCAGTCCCGATTTGTCGTCGCGCTCTGGGGCATCGAGACGAGCTACGGCCGCGCGACCGGCGACTATCCGGTGATCGCGGCGCTGGCCACGCTCGCTTGGGACGGACGCCGCTCGGCATTCTTCCGCGCCGAGTTGATCGACGCCCTGACGATCTTGGACCAAGGACATATTTCGCCGGCGCGCCTCCGCGGCTCTTGGGCCGGGGCCATGGGCCAAACCCAGTTCATGCCGTCGAGTTTCCTGAAATACGCGGTCGATTTCGATGGCGACGGCCGGCGCGACATTTGGACGACGCGCGCCGACGTGTTCGCGTCCGCGGCGAACTATCTTGCCGGCGTCGGTTGGAAGGGCGATCAGACCTGGGGCAGGGCGGTGCGTCTGCCCGCTCGCCTCGACCGATCGCTGATCGGGCTCGAGACCGGCAAGTCGCTCGACGAATGGCGAGCTCTCGGGATTTTGCGGAGCGATGGCGGGGCGTTGCCGCAGCGCGCCGAAATTGTCGCGTCGCTGGTTCAGCCGGACGGCGCCGGGACGGCGGCATTCCTCGTCTACGACAATTTCCGCGCGATCTTGCGCTGGAATCGCTCAAGCTATTTCGCTTTGTCTGTCGGCGAACTTGCCGACAAGATCGGCGACGGGTAAGATACAATATACTGCGGTGCGATGCCGGATATCCACCATATGCTGAAATACCGCAACATCCTGCTGGCGACGGCCGTGCTGGGGCTCGGTTTCGCCGTTCAAGGTTGCTCGACGCCGCAACTCGCGGCCGAAGCCACCAAGAAGGCGATGCGCAAGGACGAGCAGCCGCCCAATGCGCAGTTCGCGGCGCTCAAGCCGGGCGGCGTCTACAAAGTCGGCAATCCCTACCAAGTGGCCGGCGTCTGGTATTACCCCAAGGAGGAGCCGAACTACGACGAAACCGGAATCGCGTCATGGTACGGCCACCCGTTCCACGGCAAGGCGACGGCCAACGGCGAAACCTACGACATGAACGAACTGACGGCGGCGCACAAGACGCTGCCCATGCCGGTGATGGTGCGCGTGACGAATTTGGAAAACGGGCGAAGCGTCGTGCTCCGGGTCAACGATCGCGGACCCTTCGTCAACGGGCGCGTCATCGACGTGTCCCGCCGCGGCGCGCAGTTGCTCGGCTTCGAGGGCAAGGGCACCGCGGCGGTGCGCGTTCAGATCATTTCGCCGGATGTCGGGCCCGCCGGTCCGGTGATCGCGCAACGGATCGAGACGCCGGCCGAGCAGCGCACCGCGATCGCCGCCGTGCCGGTGGGCAAAGTCACGTCCGAAAGCTTGGCGCCGCCGCCGGGCATCGAGCCCGCGCCGCCCGGACGCCGACCCGAAGAACCGGCCGAAGTGTCCTTCGTCGGCACCAGCGGCGTGCCCAAGATCTACGTCCAGGCCGGCGCCTTTTCCCAGCGCGAGCGGGCGAATTCGGTGGTCTCGCGGATCCAGAATTTCGACCGGGCCTTCATCCAACCGGTCGCCGCGCAGGGCCGCGAGCTCTACCGCGTGCGCATCGGGCCGCTCGCCTCGGTCGAGCAGGCCGACGCGACGCTCGACCGCGCCATCAAGAACGGCTTCGCCGAAGCCCGCATCGTGATCGATTGACGAGGATTGCCGCATGACGCCGAAGGCCTTTCGCGCCGCCTTGCTCGGCGCGTTCCTTGCCCTGACGACCGGCGCCGAGGCGGCCTACGAGACGCCGGCGAGCCATGCGCTGCTCGTCGACTACGAAACCGGCGCGATCATGGTCGAGAAGAACGCCGACGAACTCATGCCGCCCGCGTCGATGAGCAAGCTGATGACGGCCTATCTGGTCTTCAAGACCCTCAAGGACGAAAGACTCCGTCTGACCGATCAATTGCCGGTCTCGCAAAAGGCCTGGCGCATGGGCGGCTCCAAGATGTTCGTCATGGTCGGCACGCGGGTCGGGGTCGAGGACCTGCTGCGCGGCATGATCATTCAATCGGGCAACGACGCCTGCATCGTGCTCGCCGAAGGCATTTCGGGCAGCGAGGAGCGCTTCGTCGAAGAGATGAACCGCCTGGCGCGCCAGATCGGCGTGACCAAGAGCGTCTTCAGGAACACCACCGGCTGGCCCGATCCCGAGCATCTCGCGACGGCGCGCGATCTGGCGACCATCGCGCGGCGGATCGTCGCCGATTTTCCGGAGTACTACCATTTCTACAGCGAAATCGATTTCACCTACGGCAAGGACGCGAAGGGCAAGGACATCCGCCAGGGCAATCGCAATCCGCTGCTTTACAAGAACATCGGCGTCGACGGCCTCAAGACCGGCCACACCGACGCCTCGGGCTACGGCCTGACCTTTTCGGGCTTGCGCGAGGGCCGGCGGGTCATCGGCGTGATCAACGGCATGAAGACCATGAACGCGCGTTCGCAGGAAGCCGAACGCCTGTTCGACCATGCCTACGCCGAATTCACCAATGCGCGACTTTTCGCCAAAGGCGAGACGGTCGACGACGCCCAAGTCTGGCTCGGCCAACGGCCCGACGTGCCGTTGGTCGTCGAGGACGCCGTGACCGTCACCCTGACGCGCAAAGCGCGCCGCGAGATGAAGGTTCGCCTGATTTACGACGGTCCCGTCGCCGCGCCTGTCGTCAAGGGCCAGCCGATCGGCAAGATCGAGATCACGGCGCCGGGCTTCGAGACGGTCGAGCGCCGGGTCGTCGCCGGCGCGGATGTCGATCGCCTCGGCATGCCGCAGAGGCTGTTCGCGGCTTTCAACCATTTGCTGTACGGTTCGAGCGCCGGCGCGGCGCCGCAACAGGCGCAAAAAGGCGCGCGACTCAATCGCGGCTCCTGACCCGCCGGGGACGGACAGATCGGGGGACGGGGCCGCATGCCACTCGACGCCATCAGGACGCTGAACGACATCACGCGGGTCAACGCTGCCGCGCGGCCCGACGCCGTGGCGATGGTCTTCGAGGATCGCGAGACCAGCTATCGCGATCTCGACCAGCGCGCCTGCCGGATCGCCAATGCGCTCCGGGCGGAAGGCTGCGCCGAGCAGGCGCGCATCGCCGTCATCGACAAGAACACGGATCTTTTCTTCGAACTGATGTTCGGCGCGATCAAGGCAAGCGCGGTCCTCGTGCCGGTCAATTGGCGCCTGGCGCCGCCCGAGGTCGCCGGCATCGTGAACGACGCCAAGGCCGAGATCCTGTTCGTCGGCCCGCTCTATTTCGACGTCGTCGACAGGATCCGGGCCGAGCTCAAGACGGTCCGCAAGATCGTCGCGCTGTCGGGCGCGCATGCCGGCTGGGACGGCTTCGCTGCGTGGCGCGACCGGCACAGCGACCGGGACCCGATGCTGCCGACGGCCGAGGACGATGTCGCGATCCAGCTCTACACCAGCGGCACGACGGGCCTGCCCAAGGGCGTCATGTTGACGCATGCGAATTTCCTGGCGCTGCTGCCGACCGCGCTCGAGATGTGGGGCGGCTGGACGTCGCGCGAGGTCGTCATCGTCACCATGCCGCTGTTCCATATCGCGGGCAGCGGCTGGGCCATCGTCGCGTTTTTCGTCGGCGCGCGCTCGGTCATCCTGTCCGACGTCGACCCGACGCAGATTCTCGACGTGATCGAACGCCGCAGGATCACCCAGGCGCTGTTCGTGCCGGCGGTCATCCTGATGCTGGTCCAGCATCCGCGATGCGGCACGACCGATTTTTCGTCGCTCCAGAACGTCGTCTACGGCGCGGCGCCGATCCCGACCGAACTCCTGATCCAGGCGATGAAGGCGCTCGGCTGCGGTTTCATCCAGGTCTACGGCCTGACCGAGACGACCGGCGCGTTCACCTGGCTCCCGGCCTCCGAACATGTCCCCGGCTCCAAGCGCCTGCTTTCCTGCGGCAAGGCTTTTCCCGGCGTCGAGCTCCGCGTCGTCGACGCCGAAGGGAAGGACTGCAGGACCGGCGAAGTCGGCGAAATCGTCTGCCGAACGCCGCAGGTCATGCGCGGCTACGCCGACAAGCCCGCGGAGACGGCCAAGGCGATCCGCGGCGGCTGGTTCCATACCGGCGATGCCGGCTATCTCGACGCCGACGGCTACCTCTACATCCACGACCGCGTGAAGGACATGATCGTCTCGGGCGGCGAGAACGTCTATCCGGCCGAGGTCGAGAGCGCGATCTTCGGCCACCCGGCCATTTCGGACGTCGCGGTGATCGGCGTGCCCAGCGACAAATGGGGCGAGGCGGTCAAGGCCATCGTCGTTCTCAAGCCGGGCGCGCAGGCGACGGAAGCCGAGATTATCGGCTATGCCCGAGAACGCATCGCCGGCTACAAGCTGCCGAAGTCGGTCGATTTCCACCACGGTCCGCTGCCGCGCAATCCCTCGGGCAAGCTCCTGAAGCGCGTCCTGCGCGCGCCCTATTGGGAAGGGCGGACGAGGCTGGTCAATTGAGCGCGGCGCAGCGGTGAACCGCAAGGAACGCCGCGCGCTCGGCAAGAAGGGCGGTGCGGTCGCGCTGCCCGGCGCGCCCGGCCAAGTCGCTGCCCCGGCGGTCGCTTTCGCCGAAGGCCTGAAGCGGCATCAGGCGGGCGATCTGGGCGGCGCCGCGGCGATCTATCGGGCGATCCTCGCGGTCGAGCCGGCTCACGCGGACTCGCTCCATCTCCTCGGCGTCATCGCCAATCAGCAGGGCGATCACGCCCGCGCGGTCGATCTGATCTCGAAGGCGATCGCCAAGGACCCGAAACCCGCGGCGTTCTATTCCAATCTCTCCAATCCGCTCTTCACCCTCGGTCGCGCCCCAGAGGCGGTCGAAGCGCTCGAACGAGCCGTCGCGCTCGATCCGGCCTTCGTCGATGCCTGGGCCAATCTCTGCTACGCGCTCAAGACCGTCGGGCGCACCGAAGAAGCCGTCGCGGCCGGGCGCAAGGCCGTGGCACTTCGACCGAGCCACGCGGCAGCCCAAGCGAATCTGGCCGGAGCGCTCGCGGTCGCGGAATTGCACGACGAAGCCGAGGCGGCGGCACGCGCGGCCATCGCGCTCGCGCCGGGGCTGCCGGAAGCGCAAGGCAATTTGGCCATCGCGCTCCATGGCCAAGGCCGGCTTTGGGAAGCGCAACAGGCGATCGAGCGGGCCCTCGAACTGCGCCCGGGATCGGCCGAACTCCTCAACAACAAAGGCGCGATCCTGCGCGATCAGGACCGCCTCGAGGAGGCGCGGGCGGCCTTCGAGCAGGCGGCGACCCTCGCGCCCGACTACGCCGATGTCTGGAGCAATCTCGGAAACGTCTACGACGCGCTCGGCCGGCTCGAGGACGCCGAAGTCGCTTGCCGCAAGGCCATCGCCATCGATCCCAAGCACGCCGGGGCGCGCAACAATCTCGGCAACGCGCTCAAGAGCCGGGGCGCGCTCGCGCGATCGACCGAGGCCTATCGCGACGCCCTTGTCGCCGATCCGACCATGATCGCGGCCGCGAGCAACGTCTTGTTCGGGTTGAACTACGATCCGTCGATCGGCGACGATGCGCTGTTCGAGGAGCATCGGCGTTTCGGCGCGCGCTTCGCAGCCTACGAAAAAGCCGCGCATGCCAACGCCCGCGATCCCGAGCGGCGCCTGCGCGTCGGCTTCGTCTCGGCGGATTTCGGCGTGCACCCGGTCGGTTGGTTCCTGCTCGGACCCTTCGGCGCTTTCGATCCCGCGCGGACGGAAGTCGCGTGCTATTCGGCGCGTCGGGTGCAGGACTGGGTCACGGCCAAGCTCAGAGCCGCGGCCGCGATCTGGCGCCCGATCATCGGCCTGAGCGACGAAACGCTGGCGAGACAGATTCGCGCGGACGGCATCGACGTTCTGGTGGATCTCTCGGGCCACACCGCCGGCAATCGGCTCGGCGCCTTCGCGCACAAGCCGGCGCCGATCCAGATCTCGTGGCTCGGCTATTTCCACACGACGGGCCTCTCGCAGATCGATGCGGTTCTGATGGACGAAGCCTCGGTACCGCGGGGCAGCGAGGGGAATTTCGTCGAACGCGTCCTGCGCTTGCCGACAGGTCGGTTTTGCTATTGGGCGCCGGACTACGTGCCGCCGGTCGCGCCGCCGCCGGCGTTGCGCAACGGTCATGTGACGTTCGGCAGCTTCAACAACCTGACCAAGGCGACGCCCGACGTGATTGCGACGTGGTGTCGCGTTCTCGCGGCGACGCCCGGCTCGCGTCTGGTGCTCAAATGGAAGACCTTCGCCGACCCGGCGGAGCGCGCGCGGATAGCCGCGCTCTTTGCCGCGCAAGGCATCGGCGCAGAGCGCCTCGAGCTGCGCGGCGCCTCCGGGCATGCGGCGATGCTCGGGGAATACGGCGACATCGACATCGGGCTCGATCCGTTTCCTTTTTCGGGCGGGCTGACGAGTTGCGAGGCCTTGTGGATGGGTCTGCCGGTCGTGACGCTGCCGGGAACGCGGCCGGTCTCGCGCCAAACACTCGGGTTCTTGAGGGCGCTCGGGCGCGAGGATTGGGTCGCCAAGGACGGCGACGATTATGTCGCCCTGGCCGTGGCGCTCGCCCGGAATCCCGAAACGCTCGCCGCCGACCGCGCCGGTCAACGCGCGCGCATGGCCGCGAGCCCGCTTTGCGATGCCAAGGCGCATGCCGCCGCCTTCGAGACCGCGATCCGCGACCTCTGGCGCAACTGGTGCGCGACGCCGGCGACATGAGCCGCTAAAGTCCAAGCCATGGCGCGCGGTCGGTTCATAACCCTCGAAGGCGGGGAGGGGAGCGGCAAGTCGACCCAGGTCGCTCGCCTGGTCGAGGCGCTCAAGACCCATGGGATCGAAGCGCTCGCGACCCGCGAACCGGGCGGGACCGAGGGCGCGGAACTCATCCGCAGGCTCCTGGTCGAAGGCCCGACCGATCGCTGGCACCCGCTGAGCGAAGTCCTGCTGCACTATGCGGCGCGGCGCGAACATCTCGACAAGGTGATCGAGCCGGCGCTCGCCGCCGGACGCTGGGTGGTCTCGGACCGGTTTGCGGATTCGACCATGGCCTATCAGGGCTACGGCCAAGGCGTCGGGCGAACGACGGTCGAACGCATCGATCGCGCCGTGCTGGGCGGCTTCGCGCCCAACCTCACGATCGTGCTCGACATGCCGGTCGCGCGCGGCCTGGCGCGGGCGCATGCGCGCGGCGGCACCGATCGCTACGAACGCATGGGCGAGGCCTTCCATGCCCATCTGCGCGACGCCTTCATGGACATCGCTCGGCGCGAGCCCGCGCGCTGCGTCGTGGTCGACGCCGACGCCGACGTGGAAACCGTGGCGCGGCGCGTGCGGGGCGCGGTCCGCGCGCGCCTCGGGGTCTAGGCGCCATGGCCGCCGACGCTCAAGACATCGAGGAACTTCGCGACGGCTACGGGCCGCGCCATGCGAGCGCGCTGGTCGGCCACGCCGGGGCCGAAGCACGGCTGCTGGCGCTTTGGAATTCCGGGCGCATGCCGCATGCCGTCATGCTCGCCGGGCCCGAAGGCATCGGCAAGGCGACGCTCGCCTATCGCTTCGCGCGCTTCGTCCTGGCGGAGGGTCGGACGCAAGCCGACGCGGCGGCCGCCGGTGGCGGGCTGTTCGGCGATGCGCCCCCCGCGCCGACCTCGCTCGCGCTCCAGCCGGACCATCCGGTCTTTCGCCGGGTCGCCGCGGCGAGCCACGCCGACCTTTTCGTCGCCGAAAGGGCTTGGAACGACAAGACCGGCCGCCTGCGAAGCGAGATCGGCGTCGACGACGTGCGCGAACTCGGCGCGTTCTTCGCGTTGACCGCGGG
>Ga0233425_10002070_pt1 | contig 41161 bp, 38 predicted proteins | sample Watercolumn_Towu_2_FD_181712 | JGI IMG/M metagenome (GOLD analysis project Ga0233425, IMG submission 181712) | Freshwater microbial communities from Lake Towuti, South Sulawesi, Indonesia - Watercolumn_Towuti2014_140_MG | ecosystem: Environmental > Aquatic > Freshwater > Lake | place...
CAAAATTATAACTGTCATGATTCGTATTTATGCAACTAATCTGGAGTTCAGCCAAAAAAGAGTTGCCGGGTGCCGACCGATAACATTGAACATTGAACTATGAACTGTATTATCCTGCAAGGGAGGTTTTATGGATTTAGGTCTGAAAGATCGTATAGCCCTGGTCTGCGGGGCCAGTAAAGGATTAGGCCTGGCTGCGGCCCATGGCCTGGCTAAGGAAGGGGCAAAGCTGGCCATTTGTTCCCGGAATAAAGACGATATCCAAAAGGCCGCTGGAGAGATTGCCCAAATCTCCCAAGTGGAAGTCCTGGGAATTTCGGCTGATCTTTCTAAAACCGAGGATGCCCGGCGATTCGTTCAAGAGGCCAAGGATCATTTTGGCCGTATCGATATTCTGGTAAATAATACTGGAGGTCCGCCTTCCTTGCCTTTTGCCGAAATCTCCGATGAGCAGTGGAAAGGGGCTTTTGATTTGACCTTCATGAGTGCGGTGACCTTAATCAGGGAATGTCTGCCGCAGATGATCACTCAGCAATATGGACGGATTATCAATCTGACCTCGGTGGCCGTCAAACAGCCTCTGGACGGATTGATCTTATCCAATGCCGTCAGAACCGGATTGATCGGCCTGGCCAAAACCTTATCCACCAATTATGCCACCTATAATATTTTAATTAACAATGTCTGTCCCGGTTATACGCTGACCGAACGGGTCCGGGAACTCGCCAAAGTGGTCGCCAATCGTCGAGCGATTTCCCCGGAGGAAGTCATTAAGGAATGGGAAGCCCAAATCCCTATGGGCCGTTTGGGAAAGCCCGAAGAACTGGCCGATCTGATCGTTTTCCTGGCCTCTGAACGGGCCAGTTACATCACGGGAGCGACGATACAGGTGGATGGCGGGTATTATAAAGGATTGATGTAGGTTTTCAAAAAATGATTTATTGTTTGATAACTGTTTTAAATTTCACCACTACTATGTAATGGTAGGGTGTTATTGTATTAGCAATTACGATTTAAAATCTACAAGATCCCATTCTACTTGAACAAAACCTCCGCAGACAGAATATTCGGATTCACAGTTTCCTTGGTATGAGGAAACTTTTGATCAAAATTTCAAGGGTTAGGCGGATACTCATCCCGTAAGATTAAGGTGAGGAGCAGTGTGTAAAGGGACCAGTTTGCCTAAATTTTGGAATCAGGTTCCTTGTATTTTTTCTTTACTTTCTATTCAGCAATTAATTACAGGCCGGGCAAAGTCCATTTTTTTTCAGAAGACTCGCATGCCCCTCTTGCTTTTAGACCTATTTTTCTCCTTGATTGCGTCTGTTCCTTGTTTTATAATCCCATCATTAAAAGTCAACTATTTTGAATTCATTTTTTATGATCTTCTAAACGCTCACTACTCCAGATGAGGTTGGGGTCTAAATGCTTACTCGGCTACAAGTCAAAGGTTTCAAAAATTTGGTTGACGTTGACGTCCGATTTGGACCTTTCACATGCGTCGCAGGCGTCAACGGGGCAGGTAAGTCGAACCTTTTTGATGCTATTCGTTTTCTAAGCTTGCTAGCAGATAAGACACTAACCGAAGCCGCCTTGTTAGTACGCGCTGAAGGCGGTAGTGCATCTGATATGCGGAGCATCTTTCATCGTGTAGGTGATGAATACGATGATAAAATGTCCTTTGAAGCAGAAATGATTGTTCCATTAAAAACTGTCGATGATTTAGGGCAGACAGCCCAAGCAAGTATCACCTTTTTGCGGTATTCGTTGGAATTGGGCTATCGCCGGGATCCACGCAACAGCACATCACTTGGGTCAATGGAAATTCTTAAAGAAGAGCTTTCCCACCTCAAGAAAGGTGAAGCAGGGAAAAATCTTCTTTTCCCGCATAGTCGAAGAAAATGGCGAGACACTGTTGTGGTAGGTGCTCGCCGATCTCCTCATTTTATTTCAACGGAAGGCTATGGCGAGACCCGTATTATCAAACTTCATCAGGATCAAATTAAAGGGAGAACGCTGTCGCGACCGGCCACAAATCTTCCACGAACAGTTCTTTCAGTTGCCAACGCTGCTGAAAGCCCAACCGTCCTCTGTGCCAAACGTGAAATGCAATCCTGGCGTATTTTGCAATTGGAGCCTTCTGCCCTCCGTAAGCCGGATGAGATAAACGCTTCCACCCATCTCTCTATAAATGGCGAACATCTTCCTGCGAACCTCTATCGTTTGGCCCAGAGCGCCTTTTTAGATATGGAAAACAAAAAACCCGTTGTTGATCCCGAGATTGTTTACAGCCAAGTATCCAATAAATTGGCCACCTTAATCGGTGACGTGAATAAAGTGCGGGTTGATAAAGACGATAAAAGAGAAATCTTAACACTTCAGGTCACAGGGAGAGACGGAACGGATCATCCAGCACGTTCATTATCCGACGGAACCCTCCGTTTTCTTGCCTTGTCCGTTCTCGAATTAGATGTTACGGCTCAAGGACTCATTTGTCTTGAAGAACCAGAGAACGGTATACATCCTGAACGCATTCCAGCCATGCTGCAACTGCTTCGAGATATCGCCACAGATGCTGATGAACCGGTGGATGATACAAATCCTCTGCGCCAGGTCATTGTCAATACGCATTCCCCAGTAGTGGTGATGGAGGTCCCTGAAGCTAGTCTCCTGGTAGCCGAAATAAAAGACGATGTGCGGGAAGGTCAGAGTTTTAAGAAAGTCCGTTTTAGTTGCCTTCCTAACACTTGGCGCACCAAAGCTCCTGAAAAGCCTCCTATCGTTTCCAAAGGAAGGCTCATGGTCTATCTTAATCCAGCTTCGCTCCTAAACCCCATAAATGAACGGCGGCCCAGGCGTGTAGCCGACCGTCCTGACCTTCAGATGCTTCTTTCCTTCGGTGAGCCATCTCATGGATGAAATTCGGTACACCTTGATCTCCGACGGCCCATCGGATCAAGCATTGATTCCCATTCTTAATTGGGTTTTGCGTAAAACCGGCGATGTTAAGCGGATTCAAGCTGAATGGGCTGATCTCGGCCGTTTGCCAAAACCACCGAAGGGCCTCCGGGAACGTATTTTGTGTGCTATCGATCTGTTTCCCTGCGATTTGCTCTTTGTGCACAGGGACGCAGAACGACAAGAACCCAAAACTCGCCACGAAGAAATTCTCTCGGCAGTGCAAGAAGCCTCTTTGCAGGGATTCATAACGCCAGCGGTATGTGTTGTGCCCGTACAAATGACGGAAGCTTGGCTGCTTTTTAACGAAGGCGCTATCCGACGTGCCGCAGGAAACCCAAACGGGAAAAATCCCCTGAAGCTCCCGGAGTTATCCGATATCGAACAGATCACAGACCCCAAGGAGTTCCTATTTCAGGTCTTGCGAGAGGCTAGCGGCCTCACAGGCAGACGCCTTAAGAAGTTTAACCCAGGTCAGTCTCGAATCCGCATTACCGAATTGATTGCTGATTTTTCACCTCTACAAGTATTGCCTGCATTCCAAAATCTAGAAGAAAAAATTTTGGCTTTAAGACAAAACGGTTGGGCCGCTATCAACCCCTTTTCTTGAATCTTGCGACTGATTCCATGTGATCTGATCCCCTGGGAAATAGAACCAAACGACAAAGCCCAACCTTCCAGGAACTGGACTTGACTAATACAAAAGATATTTGAAATCGACCCTTGACATGCTCCAAATGCCAGAGGGTCATGAGGAGTATTAACATTATTGACGAAAAGGTATTTGGAATAATGCTAGATCATTAGATATGTATCCCTAAAACAGACAAGTTGATTGTCAAATATCGTTTGAATTCCTCAGACTTTTTAACTCGGGCGGATGAAGGGCTTCAGGAAGCTATTGTAACAAGACGACTCAATTTAAAAAATCAATTGTAAGGCAACGATCGTAGCGAATCGGCCGGTGATTTTTTCTTTCCGATAGGAGAAGAAGAGATCGGTCCGGCAGGAGGTGCAGAGGCCGGCGACTTCAATATTTCCTTTTAACACTCCAGCGGCGATTAACTGATCACGGCTCAAGCTCCAGAGATCAAAGTAATAGGGTCGGGTCTGATAAGTCCAGTATTCGGCCGGAAATTCATTTTGATAGTTGATGAATTGGGCGCAGCAGGGGCCTAGAGAAGGTCCGATGCCGACCTTTAAATGTTCCGGTTGGGTTCCAAAATTGCGCTGCATTTGGCGGACGGCCTCTCCAATAACGTTCTGTACATTGCCCCTCCAGCCGCAGTGGATATTGGCTATGGCCTTTTGCTGCGGATCATAAAACAGCAGGGATTGACAATCGGCCTGTTTGATCATCAGCCCTTGTCCGGGCACATTGGTCATGAGGATATCTCCGGAATGGATTTCAAGGGATGGAGAGGCAGCAGCAGTCAGAGGCTCCGAGATAACCACCGAGTCCTTGCCGTGGATCTGTTTAAGACTTTGAACAAGGCGGAGGCCTAATGTTTTGAAGGCCTGTGCTCTGTTGTGGGTTACTTTTTGCGGGTCATCTCCTACGGAAAAGCTCAAATTGAGTTCGGCATAGGGACCCTGACTGATTCCTCCATGACGGGAAAAGATACCATGAATCAATCCCGGTATGGATTGAAAGAGGGAGAATTGGTAATAGGAAAGGCCGTTATCGGTACGTTGGACCAGGGAGTTATCCATGTTAGAAATTCATTTCGGTTAAATCCAAAAAATGTCCACTAACTTTTCCACCTTTTTGAATTCCGGGTCACCGGTAACAATCGTGGCCTTATGTTCTATAGCCGAGGCCAGAGCAAAACAGTCCGCATACGAAATGGGGAAGCGAGCCTTATATTCTGCAGCCTCGAAGACCAAAGTATTTCGTACCGGCAAAATAGAAAAATGGAGCCTTTCAATGTTGATCAAGACCTCCATTTTTTTCTGATCGCCGAATTCTCTTTTGGTTATATAAATGATTTCTCCCAGGTTGATGACATTCAGATACTTGATCCGTCCTTCCTTTGCAATTTCACCTAAAAGACGGGCCACTTTCTGATGCCCCTTTTCTTTTTGAAAAAAGGCCAACAGCGCATAACTGTCAAAGAGAAAAGGTCCTGGCGACATCTAACGAAAGTCCTTTCTCCGTTCCCGGAGAAGTTTTTCGGTTAAAGATGGCTTTAGAGGTAAAATGCCGGAAGCGGCTTCAACGGGATCATCTACGGGAGGAATTAAGTAAAGAACGTCTCCATATTCCAGAAGCTGCATTTCGGTCCCGGGCTTGATGCCATGTCTTCTGCGGAATTCCGCCGGAATAACGATCTGTCCCTTGGCCAACGTTTTCACCGTAGCCATATTCGCTCCTTTTTTTGTTAAACGATTTACTTAAATTGTATAACTTTTTTGAATAATGTCAAACTGATTTTCTTGGGAGGCAAACAGGAAGTTCCAAAATTATCCAGAGAAATAGGGGTGCCAAGAAAGGACTGGGTAGAAATCTAAGGAGAAAAGGTGCCGATCAGGTCGTTTAATCTGGAGATTTTGTTTTTAATCAAATACGTTCTGATCCCCTCAATAATTTCTATGGCGGCGGTGGGGCGAACGAAATTGGCCGTGCCGATCTGAACCGCCGTAGCCCCGACGATCAGAAACTCCAGGGCATCTTCGGCCGAACGGATACCGCCTAAACCGATAACCGGGATAGCCACCGCTTGGACGGCCTGATAGACCAGGCGCAGGGCCACGGGACGAATGGCCGGTCCGGATAGACCTCCACTCAGACGGCCTAATTTGGACCGTTTGGTATTAAGATCCACGGCCATACCGGGGATAGTGTTAATCAAAGAAACGGCCCCGGCCCCGGCCTCTTCCACGGCTTTGGCGATTACGCCTATATCCGTGACCTGGGGCGTTAATTTAGCAATCAACGGGAGGTGTGTCGCCTTCCGAACCTGGTGAATGACTTTAGCCGCCATCCGGGGTTGGGCCCCGAAGGCCAATCCTCCCTGGGCCACATTAGGACAGGAGATATTGACTTCCAGAGCGGCAATCCCCGGTTGGCCGTCCAGATGTCTAGCCACTTCGCCGTATTCCCGAAGGGAGTGGCCTAAGATGTTGACAATGACCGGAATGCGCAAGGTTGACAGAAAAGGGCCTTTATCCCGGATAAAGGCCTGCACCCCGGCATTTTGCAGACCAATAGCATTGAGCATTCCGGACGGTGTTTCGCAGATCCGGGGTGGGGGATTGCCGGCCATCGGTTTCAAGGAGACCCCTTTGGTAATTAAGGCCCCTAAGCGATTTACGTCGAACAGATCCTGATACTCCTGCCCGTATCCAAAGGTCCCGGAGGCGGTCATGACCGGATTTTTCAGGGTGATGCCGGCGATAGTTACCGACAGATCCGGAAGAAGAGGCTTATTCATCCCAAACGATTTCCCGGGCCTCAAAAACCGGCCCTTCTTGGCAGACATTGACATAGGAGAATCCGGAAGCACTTTTTCGGGCCACTACGCATCCCAGACAGGCCCCAAGCCCGCAAGCCATGTGTCTTTCAAGGGAGATTTGGCAGTGGAATCCTTTTTCAATCGCCCAGCGTCCCACGGCTTTAAGCATAGGAATGGGGCCGCAGACAAACAAGGACCGACCGGAAGAAAATTTTTTAATTCTCTTTTTTAAGAGTTCAGTGACCAATCCTTTTTCACCGAAAGACCCATCTTCCGTGGCCGCCCAGATTTCCGCCCCGGCCCGTTCAAATTCTTCCAGTCGGATGAGTTCTTTTAGGGTCTTTGCTCCTATAAATAGTTTAGGGTTATTCATCAAACCCTTCTTCAGGCTCTTTCCCCAGGCTTCCGTTAAAAAAAGAAGGGGGGCCACCCCCATTCCTCCGGCGACCAGAATGGGTTCCTGGGCGTGGGTTAAAGAAAATCCCTGTCCCAAGGGGCCTCTCACTTCCAAAAAGTCTCCTTTTTTCAACTCTGACAATTGTCGGGTTCCCTGTCCGACGACTTTAAAAAGGAGTTCGATCTGCTGGCCGTGGACACGGTGGATAGAGAAGGGCCGCGGCAACAGGGGCTCCTGAAATTTACTCGGACGAACCATAAGGAATTGGCCGGGCCGGGCCTGAGAGGCGATAGGAGGAGACGAAAAGCGCAGGAGATGGATATCCGACCCGAATGATTTAGTGAACTGAATAGGGATTTCTTGAAAGATAATCATCGATATTAACCTGATTGCATTATATATAGGCTATTTAATTAAGGGAAGTCAATTTTTAATTATTCTCTTTTCCCCCAAAAGAGGGTATTTAGGACAACTTTCTTTAAAAGGCATTTCTCTTGACATTTGTCATCTGTATGTCATACAATTAAGCATGATTATTTTTGATGCTTCCACTTTAATCCTATTGGCCAAGATTAGTTTATTGGAAAACTTTCTGTTGAATTTTCTTTATGAGGTTTTTATTCCCAAAAAAGTAAAGGATGAAGTCCTTCGGGGAAAATCTGAAGAGGTTCCTCTTCTGGTTAAATTGATCGAGGTGAAAAAAATACAGGTTATTAAAATAAGGGAAGGGCAGCAGATTAAAAAACTGATGACGGATTTTAGCATAGGATCCGGAGAAGCGGAGGCCATTGTCCTGGCTTTACAGAAAAAAGGTTCTCTGGTTGGAACGGATGATAAAAATGCCATCAGAGCCTGCAAGATTTTGGGAATACCTTTTACAACCACCATCGCCATTTTGCTAAGAACATTTGAGAAAAAGTTACTTGATAAAAAAACGGCACTGCTTAAGTTGCAAAAACTGGAAATGATTGCCCGATATCATAGGACCATTATTGAAGATGCCGAAAGCCAGATTAGGGGGAACGATTCCAATGTCTACTAAAACCTTAAGTATTCGAATAAATGATCAAGATTATAATTTCTTGTCGGCCTTGGCTAAAGAAGAGAGGGAAGATGTTTCCAAAAAAGTGAGAGAACTGGTTGATCTCGGCCGGGTTATGTTAGCCATTGAAAAATATCAAAAATCAGAAGCATCCTTAGAAAAATCAGCTCATATCGCCGGGGTTTCTATTTCCAAAATGATGGAGATACTTAAACAATTCGGCGTTGAGGTGAATTTAGAATACGAAGATTATCTCAACGGACTGAAATCCCTTAAAACCATCTGGTAACGGCAATTGATTGGACTAGGTATTGGATTACTCTTAAGAAAAATCATGTAGGAGGTCATATAATATGGACATGAAGGTCTTTGAAACGATGGAGGCCCCGCAGTTACGAAGTTATCTGGAATTCTTGCTCTGGCATTATCGGGTGATCGATGCCTTTTGGTTTTTATATGTGGCTGAAAAATTTGATCAGCCGACAGCTGAACGACTTAATGAAAGGGTCTGGGCCAGGGTCCCGCAAATGGCGGCGAAAGACCTCCTCAAACGGTTTGATATTCAGGAAAAAGGGCTGAAAGGCTTTGTCCAGGCCTTACGCTATTTCACCTGGACCATCCTGATCGGCTATGAAATCGAAGAAAAGGACGATGAGGTCATCATCACCGTACCGCACTGTGCCACCCAGGAGGCCAGGGTTCGGCGGGGATTGGATGAGTTCGTCTGCAAAGATATGCATAAAGGGGAATTTGTCAGCTTTGCCCAAGAGATCGATCCCCGGATCCAGGTAGAATGCCTTTTCGCCCCCCCTGATCCCCACCCCAAAGAGCTTTTTTGCAAGTGGCGGTTTACTTTAAAAGAATAGATCCTGGGCTATTTTGTTGATACTTTAACATCGTAAGGTTTGGTAAAGATTTCTTTTGAAAACTATCAATTACTTTATCTCCAAGGGGACTTGGCTTTTTACTTTAATATGATTGAGATTGGACGGATTTGGTTTAATAAAATCCCTCCGACAACCTAACCTTATTAAATTGAAGCGCAGACCAGGCATTCGGGATTGGATTCAATTTGGACCTCTGAAAAGCGCATCTCCAACCCGTTATAAACCAGCAAACGGCCGGTTAATAAGGTGCCTAAGCCTACCAGATATTTGATCGCCTCATTGGCCTCAATCAAGCCGATGATCCCCGGGGTGGTTCCCAATACCGGAAATTTTTGAGGCGGCGGGGCTTGGGGAAAGAGACATTTCAAACAAGGGGTCAAGCCGGGTTGGATGAAAGTGGCCATTCCCATCAATCCTAAAATGCCTCCATAGATAAAAGGGATCGCTCGGCGAAAGATTTCTGCATTAATCAGGTAGCGGGTTGAAAAATTATCCAGACCATCGACGACTAAATCGCATCCTTCCATCAACTCCGGCAAGGTATCTTCATTGATCTCTTCCCGGCGGATCTCCACCTCGATTCCCGGATTTAATTGGCTCAGCTTTTCCTGGGCCGATTCCACCTTATCCCGGCCAATATCCTTCTGCCAGTGAAGGATCTGGCGGTTTAAATTACTCAAATCCACCTGATCTCGGTCAACGATTCGAAGCCGGCCTACCCCGGCGGCAGCTAAGTAATATGCGGCCGCCGATCCCAGTCCCCCGGCCCCGGCCAGCAGGATTCGGCTGTTTTTTAATTTTTCCTGTCCTTTAACACCGAAATCCTTAATCAGGATCTGGCGGTCATACCGTTTAATTTCCTGTTCATCAAGCATGGGATATTCCTATCGTTCAAAAGGACGTTCATCGTTTGGTCGTACTGTTTTCTCCCTTAATCTGTTACCAAGTCTACCACAGGGACATCTCCGGTCAATCTTTTTGTGCTTCTTAACCTGGTCTCTTCTAATAACTTTTGATTTTCTGCTTTTGAAGCGATACCCGGGAAATGAATAATAACCAATTGAATTTTAAATAAATATAAAAAATACTCCTCTGTCGGGGCTTTCCTGAAAAAAAGTGTTTGACCTTTGAAGAAAAATATTCTAATCTCCCCAGGTATTTATAAGGCTCGAAGTCTGAAATCAAATAAGGGATGATCCCCTAGAAACAGTTAAGGCACTGTTTTTAGGTAAAAAATACCTTAAAAAACAAGGAGGAAGAAACGATGTTCCAAGTCACGGTTGATGCCGACAAATGCAATGGGGATTCCAATTGCGTGGATACCTGCCCAGTGAGCGTGTTTGAGCTGCAAGACAACAAAGCCGTTCCCGTTAATATGGACGAATGTCTGGGCTGCGAAAGCTGTGTCGAAGTTTGCGAAACCGGTGCTATTACTGTAAAAGAAGTATAGTTCCCTCGGTTAGAATTTGGAGGCGGGCCGGGATTTTTCCCGGCCTGTTTTTTTTATAAGCCTGTCCCAGAGGACCCGGACCTGTTTTCGGGTTTCCTGCACTGTTCCTCTGTTATCGATCACGATATCGGCCAATTTCCTTTTCCGAGCAATCGGCATTTGGTTGCGGAGCCGTTGTTTCACTTCCTCCCTGGTGACTTTATTTCTTTCTCTGACCCGTTTGATCTGAAGGGTCTTCGGACAGTAAACGACTATGGTTAGGTCTAAAGGAAAAGGCTGAGGGGCTTCCAGTAAAAGGGGGATATCCAGAATAACCGCCGGGACCCCTTCTTTCCGGCCCTTGAGAACTTCAGAACGCATCCGTTTATAAATCCGGGGATGGGTCATCCGATTCAAACGGGCAATAGCTATGGGATCATTGAAGACCAGATCGGCCAAGGCTTTGCGATTGATGGTCTGATCAGGATTAATGACCTTCGGACCAAAGACCTTTTTAATCTCTCTCCAGGCCGGCTGACCCGGTTGAACCACCTCTCGAGCCAGCAAGTCGGCATCCACTACCCGGGCCCCGAGGGCTTCAAACATCCGGCTGACGGTGCTTTTGCCCGAGCCGATCCCTCCGGTCAGACCGATAATCAGGGTCTTGTCTTCGACTATTTTCTTTATGGGAGTGGTCATATTGGTCAAGGTTCACTAAACGTCCGCTGAAATGAAAGTATAAATCTACTTGTCTCCCGATTCAAGAATATAGTACAAGTAGTTCCACTATGGACCTATCTTCGCTGACCCCATCTCAAGAACAGGCCGTCCGCCATCGGGGAGGTCCTTTGATGGTTTTGGCCGGACCAGGTACCGGGAAAACCCGCACCTTGACCAATCGCCTCTGCCTGTTGCTGGAGGAAGGGGCGGCCCGTCCGGATCAATGCCTGGCTATCACCTTCACCAACAAGGCCGCCGAAGAAATGCGTACAAGGGTGGAGCCGATTTGTCGAAAATTGCGGATAAAGTCCCAACCGAAGATCACCACTTTTCATGGATTCAGTTATGGGTTCCTGACTGAATGGGTCCATTCCCCTTTTCAACTTTTATCCGAACAGGAGGCCTTTTCCTTTCTAAAAGAAGTTGTCCGGGGAAAGGACGGAACCTTTCCTGCTCTAGCCCTTAAAGAATTGGCCAGGCATATCTCTCTGGCTAAGAACACCATGCTTTCCCCTGAACATCCTGATCAACTAACCCGTTGGGAGTCCTATCCCCAATGGCCGGAGATCTACAGAGAATATCAGAAAAAACTGCTCCAGGGAAAGGCCTGGGATTTTGATGAGCTTATCCTGCAGACGGTCACCCTGCTGGAAAAGGACCTGAACCTCCGGGAGGCCCTGCAGGCCCGCTACCTTTTTGTTTTTGTGGATGAATTTCAGGACATCAATCCCCTCCAATACCGTCTTTTTCAACTCCTAATCCAAAAGGAAGGTGAATGGATGGTCATCGGTGATCCCAATCAGGCCATCTATGGCTTCCGGGGGGCTGATTCCGAGTGTTTTTTCCGTCTTCAAAAAGAATTCTCCAACGTGGTCACTATCCAATTGAAGGAAAGTTTTCGCTTAAACCAAACCATTCTCGCCCTCTCTGCCCAGGTCCTGGAAGGCTCTTCTCAGGGCAAGGTCCTTCCCTTGCATTCGGCGAAGAAGGGAGAGCCTCAAGTGCCGGTTGCGGGTCTTGCGTCGGCCGAGTCGGAAGGGGATTACATTGCCCAATTGATCGAGAAGGCCATGGGCGGGTTGAGTCTTAATTACCAGGATTCAAAAGTGGGTAACGGAGCAACGCCTCATCAGCCCCGCAGCTTTGCCGACTTCGCCGTGCTTTACCGGCTCCATGCTCAGGGGGACCAATTGGCCAAAACTTTCATAAAGAAAGGGATCCCTTTTAAAAAAATCCAGGAAATCCATTGGGCCGAACAGCCCGAGGTTCGGTTGATTTTAAAGGACCTGCGTTCCCGGCCCGATGGGAACATCGAACCCTCTGTGGCCGTGGAGAGGGCTTTAGCGGAAATGGCCATCGATCATCAGGCCCTGGGGATTGAAGGAAAGGAGGCCTTGAGAAAACTCCGGCTTTGGGCGGCCACCTTCAGAGGTTCTTTGAAAGAATTTGTGGAAACGCTTTCTATCCAAACCGGTCTGGATACCTATGAGCCGGATCAGGAGACCGTTAAACTCCTGACCCTTCATGCGGCCAAAGGGCTGGAATTTCCAGTGGTCATCATTGCCGGGTGCGAGGCCAATCTTTTGCCTCTGACCCTGTTGAAAGAATCCGATCTCGAAGAAGAACGGCGACTTTTTTATGTGGGATTGACCCGGGCCGGGGAAGAACTGGTTTTGACCTGGGCCAAACGAAGATTTCTGTTCGGACAGAACTTAAATCAGAGGCCTTCTCCGTTCCTGGATGATATGGATGTGCTGTTAAAACAACCTATCAGTCCAGAAAAGGCCAAAACAGCCAGCCGACCCAAGAAGAAACAATTGTCGTTGTTTTAGCAGGATGCTAAAAAAAGTTTTTCTGCCAACTGTTAAACTGTAAAACCGTATTTCATATACTGTACATCGGTTATCGAAAAATTTTTAAAAGGAAACCCTCCCATGTCTGCACCACCTTATAATCGCCGGGAAGTGTACAGTTGGGCCTTGTACGATTTTGCCAATTCGGCCTTTGCCACGACCATCCTGGCCGTGATTTTCAACCAGTATTTCGCCCTGAAGATCGCCGGAGGGGAAAAGGGTGTAACCATCCTGGGGATGCATCTCCACGGGGCCTCTTTTTTTACCTTCACCGTCTCAATCAGCCTGGCTATTTCGGCCTTTCTGGCACCGGTCCTGGGAGCCATCGCCGACTATTCCCGGTCTAAGAAAAAGATGCTTCTTTTCTTCTGGTGTCTGGGCGTCACGGCCACGGCCCTACTTTACTTTGTCGGAGAAGGCACTTATCTGCGGGCGGCCCTCTTTTTCATCCTGGCTAATCTGGGTTTTGCCGCGGGCAATGTTTTTTACAATGCCTTTTTACCGGAGATCTGTCCGGACGAACATTTAGGATGGGTCTCCGGGCTGGGCTGGGCCGTGGGGTATTTGGGCGGGGGGCTTTTGTTGGCCCTTAATCTGGTCATGCTCCAATATCCTCAATTGGTCGGATTTCCCAAAGGGTTTTTTACGGTTCAGGACTGTTTTTTTTCGGTAGCGGTCTGGTGGGCCGTCTTTGCCCTGCCGACGATGATCTGGGTCCGGGAGCGGTCCGGTAATACTCCAAGCCCGGAAATCCAAAATCCCGGAAGTTATGTGCGTATTGGGTTTCGCCGGATTTACCAGACCTTAAAAAAGATAAAACATTTTCGTCAACTGGTCCGCTTCTTGTTGGCCTATCTCTGCTACAACGAAGGGGTGGAGACGGTGATCATCATGGCCTCCATCTTCGGGGCCGAGATCGTCGGCTTCAATCAACAGGAGCTGATCCTCTTTTTTCTTTTCATTCAGGCTACGGCCTTTTTAGGCGCCCTCCTGATCGGCAAGCTCTCCGAGGTCTGGGGGAATAAACCGGCTATCCTCTTGACTCTGGTTATCTGGCTGGGGGTGACCATCTGGGCCTTTTTCCTGGGCATTCTAGGAGATATGAAAAAAGAATACTGGATGTTGGGTTTCTTGGCCGGAATGGTCCTGGGAGGAACCCAGGCCTCCTCCCGGGCTTTGCAGAGTCAATTGACCCCGCTCACCGCCAATGCCGAATTTTTTGGATTCTTTGGAGTAGTGGGCAAATTTTCGGCCATCTTCGGTCCCTTGATTTATGGGGTAATGATTCAACTCACCGGCAGCCTGCGCTGGGGGATCCTTTCCCTGGGTTTCTTCTTCGCGATTGGATTGGTGCTCCTGATGCGGGTCGATCTACAAGATGGCAAGAAGGAAAAAGAAGAGGCGGAGCAGACCGGGTTCATCTAAAAGTTTCAGACAGAGGATCTGATCCTTCGTCTTTTTATTTTTGACGAAGACCTAGGGAAACGTTACTATCGAAACCATAATGCCAAATGACGAGGTGATCCTGTAATTCTCTAGAGAGGAGAAACCGCTCAGGAAATTGCCTTCAGATATCTCCAATCCCGAATTCCGGTTTACCGAGAAGGCGGTGACTATGAAAAAAATCGGTATTCTTGTTGTGTGCCTCATCCTGGCCGTTGCTGGGGCTTATTACGCCTTTCCGGAACAGGTGGCCGGGTATCTTGTTGGTGCGGCCAGAAATAAGGCCGGCCTGACCAAAAAAGAAATTCAAATTGGTGATCATACTATCGTCTACCTCGAAGGCGGCCAGGGGCCGACCATCCTGCTTTTACATGGCTATGCCGGAAATAAAGACAACTGGATCCGTCTGGCCCCCTACTTAACGAAAGATTACCATGTTGTTATCCCCGATATTCCCGGTTACGGAGAGAGTGCCAAGCTGATCAAGGCCTCTTATGATTTGTCCAGCCAGCTATCACGTATTCATCAATTCGCCCAAACCCTTAAACTGAAACATTTTCATGTCGCCGGTAATTCCATGGGCGGATTTTTTGCGGGAATGTATGCTGTCCGCTTTCCCGAGGATATCCAGAGCTTAGGTTTATTTAATGCCGGTGGTGTTCAAGAGCCTCAAGAGGGACTGGTCAGGAAAATGAGGGGAAAAGGGGTCAATCTCCTGGTCTTGAAAGATAGCGACGATCTATCCCGTCTAATGACGCTACTTTTCGTTAACCCGCCATCGTTACCTTATCCCTTTAAAAAGATGATGGTCCGCACCGCCTTGGCCAACCGCCCTTTCTATGAAAAAGAATTAAAAGAACTGTTGCCCGAGGCCCTTTCTTTGGAAAAAGACTTGTCGGCCATTACGGCCCCGGCCTTGATTTTGTGGGGTGATCAGGATAAAGTGATTGATGTTTCCTGTGTGCCGGTTTTTGAAAAGGGACTGAGAAAGCATCAAACGGTGATCATTAAAGACTGCGGTCATCTGCCGATGCTGGAAAAGCCGGCCGAAACTGCTGCGGCCTATATAGGGTTTTTAAAAAGTATAGCCTCAAAAGGAGGGAATTTATGAAAGGGATTAAGTGCGTTTTTTTGTTGGCAGTGATCGTGATGATCGGGGGTCTCAATGTCCAGGCCCAAACAAAGCCTCCGGCCTTACCGGATGCGGCGGCCTCCGACCCTAAAGCCCTGGGTTGGATGCAGGGCTTTCCACCGCCTCCGGACAAGACCAGTCGTTTTGACAACGGCAGCTTTTACCGCTTTCCGGCCCTGCGCTGGTCCTTCAGCCACATGCGGGAACTAAATCCGACCAGGAATATCTGGCGGGGGGAAGGTCCGGTGACGGTTTTACCCAGAGCAGAGCGTCCTTTGGATGATCTCGCCTTTACCGACATGAACGGAAAGTCCATGACCTGGGCTCAAACCCTGGCTCGTAATTATACCGACGGTATTTTGGTTTTACATCAGGGCAAAGTGATCTATGAAAAATACTTCGGGGCGCTCGAACCCCGTCTCCCCCACTCGGCCTTCTCCGTCACTAAATCCGTAGTCGGGACCCTGGCCGCCATACAGGTGGCCGAGGGTAAACTGGACCCTGCCGCCCTCGTCACAAAGTATCTGCCAGAAATGAAAGGGACGGCCTACGAGGACGCCACGGTCCGGCAGGTAATGGATATGACCGTGGGCGTCCAGTATTCGGAAGACTACACCAACCCTAAAGCAGAGGTTTTCGACTATGCCCGGGCCGGCGGGATGCTGCCTTATGGGCCGAATTATCAGGGACCAAGGACTTTCTACGATTTTTTAGTCAAATTAAAAAAAGAGGGACGGCACGGAGAGGCTTTTGCTTATAAGACCGTCAATTCCGAAATCCTGGCCTGGATGGTCAAGCGGGTTTCCGGGAAATCCCTGGCCGATTTCTTTTCGGAGGCGGTCTGGTCCAAACTGGGGGCGGAAAACGACGCCTATTTCCAGGTGGACAGCGTGGGGACCGAATCCGGCGGCGGTGGTCTAAATACCTGTCTTCGCGATTTGGCCCGATTCGGGGAAATGATTAGATTGAATGGCTATTACAACGGCCGGCAAATCATCCCGACGGCGGTGATTGAGGATATCCGCAAGGGGGCGGATAAGGCCCATTTCGCCAAAGCCGGCTACTCCACCCTGCCGGGGTGGTCCTATCACCATATGTGGTGGATCTCCCATAATGAACACGGCGCTTTTATGGCCCGAGGCATTCACGGGCAGAACATCTATATCGACCCCAAAGCGGAAATGGTTATTGTTCGTTATGCCTCGAACCCGATGGCTGGGAACGCAGCCAACGATCCCGTCACCTTACCAGCCTATATGGCTGTGGCCAAATTCCTGATGCGCTAACCCGTTGGCATCCGGAAGTATTCTTTCCGGATGCCAATTAACCTGTCGGTGGATGGTCGCCATTGGTTAAGAGTAGATAAGGATTAAACCGCCATGCCCCGCCTTTTGGGGCGTGGCACCACGAAAGATGAAAATGGAGCGAGATCAACGAGACCCTCCGAATTCTATTTTCGAAATAACCGTTTGCGGAAAAAAAGTTTTTCCGCAAACGGTCAGGTCCCCCGGATAGAGGTTGCCTAAAAGCTATGACCAGATTGGAACGTCTGCGGAATCGCCGTATTGATCCCCTGATCCTGACGGCCCCCTTATTGAATGAGGTCTATGACCGCATTGAAGACGATGAAGTTATCCGCTATGCTATTGGGGCCATGCAGCCCCTTGAACCTGAATATCAGGCCGGTTATCTTTCAGAGAGCCGGCTCATCCAAAACCATCTAAGACCCAAAGCCGCAAGGGCCGGTATCCCGGTTGACTTTCTCTGGCAAGGATCACTGACCAACGACACCCACATAAGCTTTTCCAGTGATTTGGAAATCCTGGTCATTGATGGGAATTTTACCACCCTGGAACCTCCCCAAAAGGCCATCATTCCCTATACGGAAAACCCGGTTGAAGAACTCCGTTCTTTGCGGAACCTGGCTTTGGAGTCGGTTAAAGCCGCTTGGCCCGAGGCAGAGATGGATACCTCGGATCCCTTTAGAATCCTGTGCGCAGGAGGAGGATTAAAACGGGAGATCAGACTTTATTTTGCCAATTGGTACCACAGTAATGTTTATATCACTCATCGGGAAGAGAAGTTCCGGGGCCTCAATATTCTCGATAACCATAAGGACCGACGAGTATGCCGATTCCCTTTTCTCCATAATGCCTTGATCGAGGAAAAGGATGCCCTTTCCAAGGGATCATTGAAAAAAATGGTCCGGCTGCTTAAGTCCCTATTGGACGACGGGGAGGAAAGATATGGCCTACCCGGATATCATCTCTCTTCCCTGATCTGGAATATGCCGGAGAGGAACCTGGCTTACGGCCGGGGGCAAGAACTCCAATTAATACAAAGTGCCTATGATTATCTGATCTATGTGCTGACCAATGAACGGTATCGAAACAACCTCAAAGTCCCTGATGGCACGGCGAACATTTTCGACCCCGAAGGGGCCACCAAAAACCAACTGCAGATAACCTCTAAACTGTTAGGGGGGTTAGCCAAAGATATCCTGCAGGTTTTGCAGCGATCTTCCCGGACATTGGCCCAAGTCCATATCGACTATTAAACGGAAGCTGACGCCGATTAAAGGGAAACAATTCTTGACAGCGGAGAAGGCTTCATATTAGATTATTAGAAAAGGTTTGAGCAATAATTCATCTATCCCGCCCTTTGGCGGAAGAATTTTTTTTAAAGTAGACTTTCGGCGGGAGGGATTATGATCGAGATCTTGCGCACCAGACGGAGTATCCGTAAATACGAGTGGAAACCGATTGATGCGGTCTCTCGAAAGATTTTAGAAGAAGCCCTGCTACGCTGCCCCTCCTCACGGGGCTTCAATCCCTGGACCTTTATCTTCGTCGATGAGCCGGAATTATTGAAGCGTCTTGCTAAAGCCAAAGAACATGGCTCAGCCTTTATCGATAAAGCCGCTTTGGCTATCGTGGTCTGCGGTGACGAAACACGCTCCGATGTCTGGATCGAGGATTGTTCCATCGCCGCGGTGATCGCCCACCTGACGGCCCATTCCTTAGGTTTGGGAAGCTGTTGGGTCCAGATCCGCAATCGATTTCATTCCCCTGAAAAAAGTTCCGAAAGGTATGTTCAGGACCTTTTGGGAATCCCCCAACAGATTAAAGTGGAGGCCATTATCAGTCTGGGTTTTCCCGGAGAGACTCCAAAACCGATTCCGGCCGGAGAGCTTGATTACAACAAGATCAGAACTAATCACTTTTAACAACCCTGGACAAACTAGGAGCGAGTAAGAAGGAGATAGCTATGCATATCGTTCGTTATCTTTATAAAGAACAAATCCAGTATGGAATTCTGGAAGGAGATCGAATCATCGCTTGTGGCGGTGACCCTTTCTCCGAACTGCTCAGAGGCCAGAAGGCCGTTGATCTAAGGTCCGTCCGCTTGCTGGCCCCGGTTTTGCCGCCGAATATTCTCTGTCTGGGCCTCAATTACCGGAAGCATGCCGATGAAGGCGGTATGCCTTATCCGCCGGTCCCTCTGCTGTTTCTCAAGACGACCACCGCCCTTAGCGGCACGGGTGATCCCATAGTTATCCCCGAAGACTATCCGGACACCATCGATTATGAAGTCGAATTAGTCATAGTGATTGGAAAGAAGGCCAGGAATGTTTCCGAAGAAGAGGTCCCCAAGGTAGTTCTAGGCTATACGATCGGAAATGATGTCTCCAACCGCGCCGCTCAATTCAGTGACAAACAATGGTGCCGCGGCAAGAGTCATGATACCTTTTGCCCTATCGGACCGGCCATTGTAACGGATCTGGATGGCGATAATCTGGATCTCTCCTGCCGTATCGATGGAGAAGTCCGGCAGGATTCCAATACCTCGGATATGATTTTTTCTTGCCGACAGATTGTCTCCTTCCTCTCAAAATCTATGACTCTGCTGCCCGGGACCATCATCATGACCGGCACACCCTCGGGGGTCGGCTTTGCCCGAACTCCTCCGACATTTCTCAAGTCCGGGCAGGTGGTGGAGTGCCGTATCGAAGGCATCGGGGTGTTGTCCAATCCGGTTATCGGTCCGAATGAAGGGCGCTAAGAGAGAGGATGGCTATGAATCAATTCGTCAGTGTGCGCAATTTGAAATTTATGCTCTATGAGGTCTTTCGGATTGAGGATCTTTTGTCGTTTCCTTATTTCCAAGAGCACAGTTCCGATATTTTTGATCTGACCCTGGAGACGGCCCTCAAAATGGGGACCGATCTGCTGCGGCCGGTCCTCCGTCCTATGGACCAGAATCCCCCGCTGTTGATCAACGGGGCCGTTACGGTTCATCCGGCGGTGCGGAATTTTATGCGGGAATGCGGCGATGGGGGCTGGATCAGCGCTCCTTTCTCCTTTGAGTTCGGAGGTCAGCAGCTCCCCCAAATGGTTTCCACGGCCTGCCGCTATATCTTTGCCGCGGCCAATTATTCGGCCAGCGTCTATCCTCAATTGACCGCCGGGGCCGCCCACCTGATCCTCTCCTTCGGCTCCCCGGAATTGCAGGAAAAGTATGTCCCCAAGATGTTTTCCGGCGAGTGGCAGGGGACCATGGCCCTGACCGAGCCCCAGGCCGGGAGCTCCCTCTCCGACATCCTGACCACGGCCCTGCCTACGGATCAGGGGTTTTACCGGATGCGGGGTCAAAAGATTTTTATCTCCGCCGGGGATCATGACGGTGCGGACAATATCGTCCATTTGATGCTGGCCAAAATCAAAGGGGCCCCGGCCGGGGTCAAAGGCATCTCCCTTTTTGTGGTCCCCAAGAAAAGGGTGGAAGAAGGTGAGCAACTGGTTTTTAATGACCTCCAAGTGGCCGGGATTTACCATAAACTGGGTTACCGGGGCACCCCGCTCACCCAGTTGAGTCTGGGAGAAAATGAGGACTGCCGGGGATACCTGGTCGGTGAGCCGCATCAAGGTCTTTCCTATATGTTTCAGATGATGAATGAGGCCCGGATCGACGTCGGTTTGGGAGGGGCCGGTATTGCCTCGGCGGCCTATTACGCCTCGTTGGAATATGCCCGGGAACGCCTCCAGGGCCGGAAACTCTCGGCCAAAGATCCGAACTTGCCGCCGGTGCCGATCATCGAACACCCGGATGTCAAGCGGATGCTTCTTTTTCAGCGGGCCGTTACCGAAGGATCGCTGTCTCTGTTACTGCAATGCAGCCGTTATGTGGATCAGATGCTGGCGAGTGAAGGGAAAGAAAAGGAACGGTGTCATTTGCTGCTGGATCTGCTGACCCCCATAGCCAAGAGCTATCCTTCGGAAATGGGCCTCATTTCCATCAGTCAGGGTCTCCAGTGTCTGGGCGGATACGGCTACTGTGATGAATTCCCTCTGGAGCAGTTTTATCGTGATGCCCGGATCCATCCGATCCATGAAGGGACCACCGGTATCCAGGGGCTGGATCTCCTGGGCCGGAAAGTGGTCATGAAGGGCGGCAGGGCCTACACCCTTTTCCTGAATGAAGTGCAACAGACCATCCGGGCGGCCAATGATCTTCCGGCCTTGGAGCCATACAGCCGGAGACTGGGCCAGGCCCTGGAATCTTTGGTCAATGTGACCGCCCGCCTGGCAATGACGGGCCAGAGCGGGAATACGGAACTTTTCCTGGCCGATGCCACCTTATATCTGGAGCTTTTTGGAATTGTTGCCGTGGCCTGGCAATGGCTCCTTCAGGGGATTTCCATCCAGAGGGCTCTGGCCGGCCCCCTTTCGGAGATGGAACACCGCTTCTATCAAGGAAAATTCTATACCCTGCGTTTTTTCTTTCATTACGAACTGCCGAAGATCCAAGGACTCCTTAGCCGATTAGGGGAAGGTGATGGGTTAACCGTTTCCATGGGAGAAGAATATTTTAAGGATTAACAGTAGAATCATTTATTTTACTATTTTTTTCTTGATAATTTGTTTGCTGTTGAAATTTGAATTTTTTTGGCTCTATGGAAATCTTCTAAGTTTTTTTAGTGGAAAAAGGAGATAAGATCCTATGAAAAATTCCGGATACCTTTCAGACAACAAAGAACTAATTGAAAAATTCCGTTCCTTGCCTCTTTTCAGGGATTTTCCCGCTAACCGTTTCAACGAAATTCTGGAAATGAGCAAGATAATGGAGTTTGAACCTTCTGAAGAAATAATTAAAGAAGGCCAATACGACAACTGGATTTATTTCTTGTTGTCCGGGAAGGTTGGAATCTGCAAACAAGGCGAATCAATAAGCATTTTAAACCGCAGAGGGGATCTTTTCGGAGAAATGGGCATAATTGACGGTTCACCTAGATCGGCATCGATTATGGCTATTGAAAAAACATCTTGTTTAGCCGTTGATATCTCTTTCATGGACAGGCTGAAAGGCGAAAGCCGGCTTGCTTTTACGGGTTTGCTTTATCAACTGTTCTCCGAAATTCTAGCGGTTAGATTGAGAATAGCGGATGAAGAACTTGTCAAAGCAAGGGAGGAAATTTCATTCCTAAAAGGAGAATTGAAAAAAAATATTATCCATTGCTAAAAGAAATGTGCTTTTTGCCGAAGCGGTCAATGATGAAGAGGCTCGCCAGTCCTGGTCAACTGCTGCAAATTACAATAGTGTTTAATCCACCCAAGCGAAGGGTTAAGCTCTGCCCCTCCAAATGTCGCACCCTGCGCCTATTAATCTCCTCCGCCTTTTTCAATATGCCGAAAGAAGGGAGGTCTATTAGAGTTCCAGTTCCAGACCGTCGTAGGCTAAGACAATCTCTAAAGAATTACCGTGACGATAGAGCTGGGTGTATTCCAGGGCTTTGTTTAAAACCGCCTCTTTAAATGAGTCGTTATAGGTCGGCTCATGATGGGTGAAGGCGATCTTTTTGACCTGGGCATCCGTGGCTAATTCTATGCCCACCAGAACATTGCTGTGCCCCCAATTCATTTTATCCAAAATATTCTCCACAAGGGTATATTGGGCATCAAAAACGACTAAATCGGCCTGATGAAAAAAATCAAGGATCGGTTTGGGGTGATCTAATTCCTCTTTCTGGTACTCAGCATCGCTGGCGTAAACGAATCGCTTGCCCGAGATATTTATTTGATAGGCGAAGCTGTGGCCGGGGTGATTCTGGGGACGGCCCTGAACTTCTACTGATCCGATCCGAAGGGGCTCTCCCGGCTGTAAGGTGATAAATTCCAACCGGGCGGGCAGGAATTGCAAAGGGACTGGAAAGTGGACATCCTGCTGTTGATTCTGAAAGGCCTTTTCCAGGTCTGGATGGAAGCCGTAGAGGCGAATGGTGACATTGGGGAAGTAGGCGGGGGTAAAAAAGGGAAATCCCTGGATGTGATCCCAATGAAGATGGCTTAAAAAAAGATGGATGGTCTTATCCCCTTTTTGGAATTCCGGACGTTTGATGATATCCAGACCGGCCTGCCGCAAGCCTGATCCGGCATCGAGGATAATGATGGGTCCATCGGGATTCAGCACTTCTACGCACGAGGAGTTCCCATAATAGGTCCCCCGTATCAAAAAAGGCAGGGTCCTGACAAACTGGCGGGCCTCTTCATATTCGGTCAGGGAATGATCCTTACTCAGAAGGAGGGCCTGAATGATCTTTTCCTCCAATTCCTGGATCGGCAGGGCCGTTGGGATGGAACCGCTGGTCCCCCAGAAACGGACCTTGATTCTGGGCTTTTCTTTTGAGGGCATGTTTTCTTTTTGTCCTCCGGCACCGTATTTAGAAAAAGTGGCTTCTAACGGTCGGACGTTCCACGACCTTAGAGTTTTTTGGTTTTATCATGTTTGGTTGATTTTGCAAGAGAAGATTTTAGGGAAACCTTACTTAACTCGTTTGCATCCGGAAAATCGAATTACCGGATGCAAACTGACTAACTCGATACACCGGCTCCCTTATAGGTCAGCAGGAGCATGGTAATATCATCCGACTGCTCGGCCCCTCTGGTAAAATCCCGGAGATCCTTCATCAGGCTTTTGATCTGATCCGCCGGGTCCAATTCCTTAAGAGAGGCCAGGGCTCCTAAGAGCCTTTCTTCCGAGAATAGTTCCTGCCCTTCGTTCATGGCCTCGGTCACACCGTCTGTGTAGAGGAATAGCGAATCGCCCGGTTGGAGGGTAAATCTGTGGTTTCGGTACGTGGTCTCCTCCATCATGGCTAAGGCCAGGCTGGCCTCTCCCACCAGAAACGAAGGGGCGTCGTTTCGGCCGACAGCAATCGGAGGGTTGTGGCCGGCGTTGGCATAGACGACCTCTCCGGTTTGCAGGTTTACTATCCCGTAAAACAGGGTGACAAACAGACAGGCCTCATTGTTGAGACCGAGTTTTTCGTTGGCCCGGGTTAGGACCTCCCCTGCCCCAAGCCCCTTCCCGCTGATCGCTTTAATTAATGTCGAGGTCATGGCCATAAACAGGGAGGCCGGAATCCCCTTTCCGGAGACATCCCCCACCAGAAAACATAAATGATCGGGGTCGATGAAAAAGAAGTCATATAAATCGCCGCCCACCTCTCTGGCCGGTTCCATCAGGGCGAAAAGATCAAATTCCTTTCGGTCCGGAAAAGGAGGAAAGGTTCTGGGAATCATCCCCAATTGAATCTCCCTGGCAATGGCTAATTCACTTTCCATCCTCTCCTTGGCCGCGGTGGTCAGGCGCAGTTGCTCCCGGGACTCGATCAACCGGGAAGTCATGACATTAAAGGATTCGGCCAGGACCCCAATTTCATTTCCGGTTGCGACTTCGATCCGTTGCTCTAAATCCCCTTCGGCGATCACCCGGGTGATATCGGTCAATTTTTTTATGGGGGCCGAAAAGGAACGGGCCACAAAAAAGGCTGAAAGGACCACCAAGATAAAGGTAATCCCGGCGATGAGCAGGGCCAGATTTTTCAGACGGAAGACCGGGGCAAAGGCCTCGGCCGTATCGATCTTCGTGACCATCCCCCATCGCAGTTCCGGTGCGTATTTCCAGACGGCCAGGCATTCTTTACGGCGATAATCACGGACCAGGCCCTGCCCTTTTTTCCCCTGGACGGCCTGCTCAAGACCCTGGTCCGTCCCCGAACCGATGGGGATCTTCCGGCGGAAAGCGGCATAGAGGTCGTGCCGGGTCGGAGTTTGAAAGACGGCCCGCTCTCCGATTTTTGAGGCCACGACAGTCTCTCCGGTTTTCCCGAGTCCGCTGAAATCGTTCACAATCGAATAGATGGTCTCATTGTTCAACTGCAGGGCCACAACCCCCAGGATTCGCTTTTGGCCCAAAACAGGGGCGGCGATAAAGGCAGCCGGTTCATTTGTGGCCGGGTAATATTCGAAATCGGAAATGCCTGTCTCTAAAATTGTGCCAGCTTGCTCAGCGGCTTTAGCCAATTCCGTTTGCCGAAACAAGCCGGTTTTCAGATTGGTCCCCAGGTCTTCCCCTTGTTTGATTGAAAAGATTATCCGTCCCTCGAGGGTGATCAGAAAGAGATCGTCGTAGCCGAAGGATTCCTGATAATTCCGCAAAAAGCCCCGATAGTTTTGATCCACCCGCCGATACTCTCCAGAAAGAAGCCCACCCTTATTAACGGTGCGGCCATATTCCTCCATGGCGCTGATAATATTGGGCATCCGGGCCAGAGCGGTCACACTCTTTTCCCTTTCCCGAAGATAGGCCGTGATCTGTCTGGATTGCCTTTCGGCTACGGATAAAAGATCATGGGTGACTCCGGCCAGGAGGGATTGTTCGGATTGGCGATACATCAGGTAGGTGACGGCGGAAAGGGGCAGAAGGGCAATAACCAGAAAACAGAAGATCAATTGAAAAAGAATGCTCGGCTTCCGGGAAAAAATATCACCGACCATGGGCTGTTTGGTCTCCAGGGTTGGCCCATGCCCCTCCCCAGGCTTTATAATATTCTTCGATCATCTGATTCCAGGCGGATTTTGAGCGGTAGATGGGATAGGGAACCGGCCGGACCGGTTTGCCGGAGGTCCAAATAATCTCAAACTGACCCTTTGGGTTTATTTTGGCAATCCTGACCGTTTTCCAGGTATGCTGCGTATCCCCATCGATGTAAACCATTCCTCCGGGGGCCTCGAGACTCTGATCGGCCAGAAAGCGACGGACTTCCCGGACATCGATACTGTTGGCCTCTTTGACGGCCTGGGCCCAAAGATATATTCCGAAATAACCGGCTTCGATGGAGTCATTGGTGACCCTCTTCCGGCCGAAGCGCTCTTTAAATCGTTGCACAAAGGCCCGATTGACCGGGCTGTCCACACTTTGAAAGTAGGACCAGCAGGAATAATGGCCGGCCAGTTTTTGAGGGTCCAGTTGGGTGAGTTCAACTTCGGAGACGGCAAAGGCCATGGAGGGGATCTTCCTGGAATCAAGACCTGCCGAACTGAGGGCCTCATAAAAGGCCCCATTGGAATTCCCGACGATGGTGCTCAAAATGACATCGGGTTTGGCCTCGGCGATTTTTTTGATCATCTTCCCCACATCGGTACTGCCAACCAGGAGATAATCCTCTCCCACCACCTCGCCTCTAAGGGCGAAGATAGCGTCTTTCATAATGGTATTGGCTATCCTGGGCCAGATATAATCCGAGCCTACCAGAAAAAATCTTTTGCCCAAATGATCCATAGACCACTTGACCGCCGGGATATATAATTGATTCGGCGAGGCCCCGTTATAGACGATGTTTGGAGATTCTTCCACTCCCTCATAGGGGACGGGATAAAAAAGGAGATGGTTGTATTTTTCGACCACCGCCCTGACATTCTTGCGACTGGCCGAGGTATAGCACCCGAAAATGACTTTGACCTGTTCCCGTTTAATTAAATGTTCGGCTTGAGAGGCAAAGGTCGGCCAGTCCGAACGTCCATCGGCCACAACAGGCTGTAAAGGCCTTCCCAGGAGCCCCCCCTGACGGTTAATTTCCTCAATGGCCATCAAGGTGGCATCCGCCAACTGGGATTCGCTGCCGGCCATGATGCCCGACAGGGAATGGAGAATACCGATCTTGATCGGGTCCGGGCGCTGGATCAGGGCTCGCCCCAAAAACCAACCGGTCGCTAAAATAAGGAAAACGACTATCCCCAAAATTATTGTTTTTTTCCCGGTGACCATTTCCGCTCCAGGGAATGTTTTCTTGTTAAACCGGTGTCATTATACGGCCATCTGCTCAAACGAATCAACATAATTTGTATCATTTTAGCTTTTTGAAAAATGAGGCCAGGATCACAGACTGTTAACAAAGAATAAATGCCTTGGGCTATCCTTAAATCCATTTTTCAAAAAGCTAAAATAGTACCATAATTTAATTTTCCCTTGACCCTTTATTTCGGCTTTGATTATACTAATAAAGAAAAAAGAAAGCATGAGGCCCCTATGGAATCCGATCAAATCGAAAAGACCCTTATCGACCTTTTCCCGGATGTCGAACCCGAAGGGATCACGCTCCTGCTTAAATCGGCCAGGCTTCGAAGATACCCGGAAAAGACCCTGTTGTGCAAAAACGGAGAAATGGAAGAGACCTTTTTTATCCTCTTGGAAGGTCAGGTCGATGTCTATCGCTATTCCGCAGGGGAATCCTATCTGGTCGATTACCTTCCGGGCGGCTCTTGTTTCGGAGAAATTGCCCTGCTGTTGGATGAGCCTCGAAGCGGCGATGTGATCACATCCGAACCGTCCTCGGTTTTGGAAATAGACCGCGCCACTTTCTCAAGGATATCGGAGCACCACCCACCGCTCCTTAAAGCCGTCACCCGGATGATCCTGAAGCGGATGCTCCATCAGGAAGAAAGACGCCTCCTCCAATTGGGAAAACATCAAAAAAAAATGGCCTCCGCCTCCATTTTCGTCAGTTATTCCCGAAACGATTTATCCTTTACCAGTAAATTGACCACCCATCTGAAAACCCATCGTTTTAAGGTCTGGCTGGATGTCTTTGAACTCCAGGCCGGAGGGACCTGGGCCAGGCAGATCGGAGAGGCCCTCGACACCTGTCAAATCATGCTCCTGATCCTCTCCCCGGACAGTCTGGCTTCGGAAAAGGTTGAGGATGAATGGAATTATTTTTTGGATGCCAAAAAACCGATCATCCCCGTTTTATATCAACCCTGTACCATCCCCTACCGGCTGCACAAATTGCAGTATGTCAATTTTATCAAGTTCCCTTATGGCAGCGCCTTAACCCAGTTGATCGCCAATCTGACTCAATATAATCTTCAACTCTCGGAAAAAACACCGTCCCCAGAGAAACCGTAGGTGCCCGACTCAGGACCGGGTCTGCATGTGGAGAAGGTGTTCCTGCGGGGATTTGACCTGCCACTTATTCTCCCCTTGGATTTCTAAGACCTTCTGATGGTAATCCAGTAAACTGCTGCGATGGCCGACGCTGATATAATGAATCCCCATGTCTTGGAGGCGGCGATAAAGAAGGGCCTCGTTACTTAAATCCAGGGCACTGGTGGCCTCGTCCAGGACGGCAAACCGCGGCCGGTTGATGAATAAACGGGCGAAGGCCAGTCGTTGCTGTTCTCCCAGGGAGAGGACATCGGCCCAATCCAGTTTCAGGTCAAAGCCGCCGACCCTCTCCGGCAATTCGGCCAGATTCACTCTTTCCAGAACCGTTCTAAGCTCCTCTTCGGAAAGGGCCTCCTGGGGATGGGGGTAAAGCAGTTGTTCGCGTAGGGATCCTAAAAACATATAGGGTTTCTGAGGCAGGAAAAATACCTCCGCCAAAGGCGGGCGGTCAATGTTACCGGCCCCTTGAGTCCATAATCCGGCAATGGCCCGGAGCAGCGAGCTCTTCCCGGTCCCGCTCTGACCGACAATCACCAGATTGTCGCTGCGGTTCAGGTTCAAGCTCAGATCCTTGATGAGGGTCCGTTCCTGGTTCGGAATAGACAGGGTGACCTGGTTCAAGGCGAAATGATCGGCCTCCCGGCTTTCAATCCGGGGGCCGACGGCAAGGGCCGTTTTCATGGAATCGGAAAAGGTGGACAACCGTTCAATACCGGCCATGAAATTGGTCAAGCTTTCGATCTGAGAGACGATCAGGGAAAGGGCGGCGTAGACCTGCGAAAAGGCGAAATTGGCCTGGACCATATCGCCGTATTCGATCTGACCGCTGAAGTATTGGGGAAATAAGATGAGAAACGGCAGGACCAGGGGGATATAGCTGTAGGCCGTGGTAAAAAAGGAAAGATTCCTCTGCCAGCCGATGAGCAGGTTGAAATTTTTTAAGGCCTGGCGGAAGCGTTCCCCAATGTGCTTGATTTCCGGTTTTTCACCCTGATAAAAGGCAATGGATTCGGCGTTATCACGCACATGGATCAAGGAATAACGAAAGTCGGCCTCAAAGCGCAGTTGGTTGAAATTGAAACGGATCAAACGCCGGCCGAGCAAGACCGTCAGGGTCGTCCCCACCAGGGAATAGAGGAGCACCACGACCACCAGCAACCTGGATTTGGACCAGAGGATGCCGACAAAAGAGACCAGATCCATCAGGGAACCCAGGATGATCAACAAAAAGGATAAAGTCGTGCGGGTGAAGGAGCGGATATCTTCGGTCATCCGTTGATCCGGGTTGTCGATTTGAGAAAAGGTCTCGATCTCATAATAACTGCGGTTGGAAAAATAGCGGCCGAGAAAATCATGGGTCAGCCATTCCCGCCAGCGCATCCCCAGATAGTTCTGGACATAACTGTAAAAGGCCACAATAGGGATGCCGACCAGGAACCCGCAGAAATAGATGGTCACAAATAGATAGGCCAGGTCCTGATTCTTCTTGACCAGGGCATTGGTAAAATAATTACTGATATAACTGAAGAGGACGTTGATGCCGGTGACTGAAACGGAGAGGAAGAGCACGATGGCCAAAAGCAGCCAGGCCTGGCGGCGGTCCCAGAGCTGGCGTCTCCACAAGACCAGGCAGACCAAGGGCAGACAAAGACCGGCGAGCACAATAAGAAGAGCGGGAGAAGTCAGGACCCCCTCTAGAAAAGGGATAAAGGCCGGATTGATCTTCAGCATCAACGCCGGGGCGAACTGTTTTCCGACCAGGGCCAGAGCGGAAACCAGCAGGAACAGGAGGGCAAAAAGAAAGACCATGAGCATGATGAGTAAAAAGAGGAGGGGCCAGCTTCCACCCCGAATTGTGGGGAAAAAGTAGGGTTGGGCGATGCCGATAAAACGGGCCCATCTGGAGCGTTGAAGCGGATTCATCATGATTTTGAAGTCCTTTCAAGCAAAAAGGGAATAGTAAGATTTTTGTAATGATTTTCAGCCAAGAGTACAAGCGATTTTTCCCACCTTCTATTTTTTTCTTGACATGGTGGTCACTTCCCATTACCATATTTTCAAAATCGGTACAAAATGATGGGCAAAAGACTTTTTAATTTTAACTTTTGGTATAGCTTTTATTATTACTATCCAGACGTCTGCCCATCGCTTTGGAAGACTTAACAAGCCTTATCTAAAAGAAAAAAACAAAAAAAGCCATGGGGAGACGGAAAAGATGCTCTCCATGGCTTTTTTATTTTTCAGCCTTTGAGAGCCGCTTGGTCTCCGGCCGTTTGAAAGGAGTCGCCAATGGTGATCGTTATGAAAAAAAATGCCCCCGAAGAACACGTCAATCAGGTTATCAGTTGGATTGAGTCGGTCGGATACCAGACCCATCCATCCCGGGGGGTGGAACAAACCATTATCGGGGTGGTGGGAGACGACCGGGGTAAGGCCCAGTTAAAATCAGTGGAATATCTCCCCGGAGTGGAAAAGGCCGTTCCCATCCTTAAGCCCTACAAACTGGCCAGCCGGGAATCCCGAGAAGGGGACACCCTCGTTACCGTCGGAAGTCTGGATATCGGCGGACCCGAATTCGTGGTCATGGCCGGGCCCTGTTCGGTGGAAAGCGAAGAACAGTTGATGGAAAGTGCCTATGTCATCAAAAAAGGCGGGGCCCAGGTTTTGCGGGGCGGGGCCTATAAGCCCAGGACTTCCCCCTACAGCTTCCAGGGTCTGGAGGAAGAAGGACTGAAACTGCTCAAGAAAGTCCGGGAAAAGATGGGTCTGCCGGTGGTGACGGAGGTGATGAGTTCGCAGGATGTGGAACTGGTGGAAGAATATGCCGACATCCTCCAGATCGGGACCCGGAACGTCCAAAACTTCGCCCTTTTAAAACGGGTCGGACAGGCCAGGAAGCCGGTGCTTCTGAAAAGGGGGATGATGACCACTATTGAAGAATTACTCATGTCGGCCGAATATATTCTCTCCTCCGGTAATGATCAGGTCATCCTCTGTGAACGGGGGATTCGCACTTTTGAGACGGCCACCCGCAACACCCTGGATCTCAGTGCCGTGCCGGTCTTAAAGGAACTGACTCATCTGCCGGTGATTGTCGATCCCAGCCATGCTACAGGCCATTGGAAATATGTCCTTCCTTTATCCAAGGCGGCTATGGCCGTGGGGGCGGATGGTTTATTGATCGAGGTTCATCCCCAGCCGGAAAAGGCCCTCTGTGACGGCAGTCAATCCCTCAAACCGGAAAAATTTTATCTTCTCATGGAAGAATTAAAAAAATTACACCCCCTAATCCGTTCCAAGACCGGGGGGATCCAATGAATCGAATCCGGGTCAACCTAGATACCAGGGCCTCTTGCTCTTATGATATCTTTATCGGCCGGGACATTTTGGACCGGGTGGGAGTCCTTTTACATAAGAGTCATCGATCCAAACACCTGGTCATTGTGAGCGATTCCAAGGTCGGCCTCCTGCACGGCCCGAAGGTTTTGGAAACCTTACGTTCCATGGACCTGAAAGTCGATCTGATTCAATTCCCCGAGGGAGAATCGTCGAAGTCCTTTTCAACCTCTCTGGCCTTAGTCGAGGAGTTGATCGCCCTGGGTGCGGACCGCCATTCCAGTCTGTTGGCCCTGGGAGGAGGGGTCGTGGGCGATCTGACCGGTTTCATCGCTTCGATCTATATGCGGGGCATCCCCTTTTTTCAACTTCCCACCACCCTGATGGCCCAGGTGGACAGCAGCATCGGCGGAAAGACCGGTATCGATCTCCCGGCCGGAAAGAATTTATTGGGGACCTTTTATCAGCCCCAGGCGGTTTTTATTGATCTGGCCTTTCTAGACACCTTGAATGATCGGGAATTCAACAGCGGTCTGGCCGAGATCCTTAAATACGGGATTATTGAAGACCCCGAACTCTTCCGGTCTTTATCGGAAGGAATTTCAAGCATCAAACAGCGGAACCCTGTTTTCTTGGAACGGGTTATCACCAGATCCTGTCGGATAAAAAAACGAATCGTCGAAATGGATGAAAAAGAAAGCGGTCTGCGCCGCATCCTCAATTTCGGCCACACCTTTGGCCATGCCATAGAGGCGGAATCCGGATACACCATTTCTCATGGGGAAGGGGTGGCTATCGGCATGGTCTGTGCCGCTGCCTTGTCCGAAAGATTAGACCATCTGTCTGCCGCGGAAAGGGAAAAGATCGAAGCCCTGATCCAATCCGTCGGATTGCCCCGGACCATTCCCCATAATCTGGCGACCAAAGCCTTGATCGAGCGGATGGGTAAGGACAAAAAGAAGGAGGGCCAGAAACTGCCGCTGGTGCTGCTCAAAAAAATCGGTCTCCCATTTATCAATGGAACCGTCCCCGAAGAAATTGTAGAGGAAACAATCGAGGCTCTGAAAACATGAAAGAGGCTACTTTAGAAAAACTGAGGGACGCGATCCGGGAAAAGGACGGCCAACTGGTGGCCCTTTTGAACGAACGAGCCAGGCTTTCTTTGGAAGTGGGTGAAATAAAAAATGGATCCGGCCAACATGTCTTCGATCCTGCCCGAGAAAGCCAGATTTATCACTATTTGGCCCAAATCAATCAGGGACCGTTGCCCCAACAGGCCCTCCAGGACATTTTTCGGGAGATCATTTCAGCCTCCCGGCTTCTGCAAGGCCCGATAACCGTAGCCTATTTCGGTCCGGAGGCCTCCTTCACCCATATCGCCGCCCTGAAGCACTTTGGTCATCAGGCCCGTTTGCTTCCCCAAAAATCCATTGCCTTGGTTTTTGAGCAAGCGGAAAGAGAGAGAGACACCTATGGCGTGGTGCCGATTGAAAATTCCGGCGAGGGGTCGGTAAAACCGACGTTGGACCGCTTGATTTCCACCTCTCTTTCCATCCGGGGCGAGATTTATTTAAAGGTGTCCCATTATCTTCTGTCTTCTCAGGAAAAGATAGACCGGATAAAACGGGTCTATTCTCACCCCCAGGCCATCGCCCAATGCCAGGACTGGCTGGAACGCCACCTGCCCCACTGTGCTTTGGTCAAAGAGGAAAATACCGCCCTAGCTGTGCGCCGGGTGCTGGAGGATCAGGAGGGCGCGGCCATCGGGAGTCTGGCAGCCGCCCAATTATATGGTCTGCATATCCTGGCCGATCGGATTGAGGATTACCCGGTCAACACCACCCGCTTTCTTATTTTGGGCAATGGGCAAAGCAAGGGATCCGGCAAGGACAAGACATCCCTTGTCTTCGCCACCCCTCATAAACCAGGGTCACTGTTACGGGCCTTAGAACTGTTTGCGCGCGATGAATTGAATCTGCTCAAGATCGAATCCTATCCCCTTCCCGATCGGGTCTGGGAATACTTATTTTTTGTGGACTTTTCCGGACATCAGGCGGAAGAAAAGGTTCAAAGATGTTTGGCCGAATTAAAGACGGTCACCACCTTTATCAAAGTCTTGGGGTCCTATCCCTGCGGAGAACGACTGAAATCATGAACCACGGACCTTATCCCCGGATCTGTCTGTCCCTGATGGCGAAGACCAATCAGGAGGCCCTGAGGAAGATGGCCGAGGTCTTGGATCCGCAGGTGATGCTGGAACTGCGGATCGACGGCCTCCGGAAAGCCAATCTAAAGAAACTGATGGCCGCCTCAAAAGGGCCGATCCTGGTTACGAATCGTTCCCCAAATGAGGGGGGGTTTTTCCGCGGAGGGGAAGAGGAACGAGTGGCTCTCTTGGAAGAGGCGGTGGAGTTGGGTGCCGACTATGTCGATCTGGAGCTGAGGACCGAGCCCTCTTTGATTCAGAGACTAAAGGAAAAAATCAATCGGACTCAAAGGGGAACCCAACTGATCTTATCCTATCACAATCCCGAGCAGACCCCTCGCGTCCATGAATTAAAAGGGATATTGGAAGAAGGCCGAAAAATAGGGGCTCCCATCGTCAAGATCGTTCCCCTGGCCAAAGAGGTGGACGATAATCTCGAAGTCCTTCGTCTGATCCCTTATGCCCGCCAAAAGGGGGTGAAGGTGATCGCCTTCTGCATGGGGGAGAAAGGAAAGATCAGCCGTATCGTGGCCCCTCTGCTCGGCTCCTATTTGACTTATGCCGCCTGGTCTAAAGGCAAGGAAGCCGCTCCGGGACAGATGACGATTAAAGAGATGATGGAGATCTTCAGGATAGTAAAAGGATGACACCGAGTACTACCTTAACCGTTTTTGCCGTTTTCGGCAACCCCGTCGCTCACAGTCTGTCGCCGCTGATGCATCAGGCCGCCTTGGACCGGATGAATCTCCAGGCCCGCTATGTCCCCTTTTGTGTCCAGGATTTAAAAGGGGCCGTCAAAGGAATTAGGGCCCTGGATATGCGTGGAGTGAGCGTCACCCTGCCTTTTAAAAGTGAAGTGATCTCCTATCTGGACGAAGTTGACGAAACAGTCCATCAAATTGGGGCGGTCAACACCATCTGGAATGATCAGAAAAAATTATGGGGCTTTAATACCGATTGGATCGGTCTGGTGCAGTCCCTGAAAGAGGTGATGGAGATCAATGGAAAAAGTTTTGCCGTCCTTGGGGCCGGAGGTGCGGCCAAGGCAGTGGTCTATGGGCTGATCCGAGCCGGCGGCTTGGCTATTGTCGTCAATCGGACCGATTCTCAAGCGGAGGATATAGCCGAGCGTTTTAATTGTTCCTATCTGCCCTTTAGGCAAAAAGGTCGGATTGAAGCCGACTGCCTGATTAATACCACCTCTCTGGGCATGGCCCCGCAGACGGACGTGTCGCCCTTATCGCCGAAGGACCTGAAAAATTTTTCCTGGGTGGTCGATATCATCTATAATCCCATAAAAACCAAACTGCTCCGAGGAGCCGAAGAGGCCGGATGCCGCACCTTATCCGGCGTAAGTATGTTCGTGCATCAAGGGGCAGAGCAAATCAAAATCTGGACCGGCCTGGAACCACCCCGAGAGGTCATGCGGGAAGTGGTTTTGAAGGCACTGCAAAAAAATGATTGAGATCCAACCCCGCCGTCATTTCCAGGCCCAGGTAAATATCCCCGGCTCGAAGAGTTACACTCAAAGAGCCATGATCATGGCCGCCCTGGCCGAAGGGGAATCCCGTTTAGAAGGACCGCTTCTTTCCGAAGATACCCGCTATCTGTTGGAGGCCCTCACTTTGCTTGGCGCTCGTATTGAAATACAGAACGGGGACATGCATATCCAGGGCGTCGAGGGATGCATCTCCAATCCTCGCCGGGAGATCTATCTGGGCAACAATGGGACGGCCATGCGGTTGTTGACCACGGTCGTCTGTCTCGGGAAGGGAGAGTTTGTCCTGACCGGTTCTCCTCGACTCTTGGAAAGGCCGGTTAAGCCCTTGCTTTCGGCCCTGAACGATTTGGGGGTCAAGGCCCATAGCCACGAAAATGGTTTTCCCCCAGTCATCATTCAGGCCCGGGGTCTTCAGGGCGGAGAGGTCAGGCTTGATCATCTCGACAGCAGCCAGTATATTTCTTCTCTGCTCATCTCCTCACCTTATGCGGCCAAGGGCCTTTCCCTGCGGCTGGAAGGGCCGGTGCCCTCCCGGCCCTATGTGGAGATGACCACGGCCCTGATGAGGCACTTCGGGGTGGAGGCCCTTCAAGAGTCAGCGGATCATTTGATCGTCAAAAAAAATCAAGGTTATCAAGGGAGGGTCTGCCGGATCGAAGGGGATGCCTCCAGTGCCTCCTATTTTTTTCTGGCCGCTGCTTTGTGTCAGGCCACGGTGAGGGTCGAACCGGTGATGCCCCAAACCCTCCAGGGAGATATCCATCTTTTGGAGATTTTGGAGATTCTCGGCTGCCGGGTCGGGCGGGGTGAAGATTGGGCGGAGGTTGAAGGCGATCCCTTGAAAAAAGGAGATTATATTTTTGATCTGGGCCATATGCCGGATATGGTCCCCACCCTGGCGGTTTTGGCCGCCTGCCGTCCCGGCCGGACGATTATAAAAAATGTCGCTCACCTGCGGATCAAGGAAAGTAACCGGCTGGCCGCACTGGCCAACGAATTAACCAAGACCGGGATAAAAGCCGAGGAATTAGAAGACGGACTGCGGATTGAAGGGGGCCGGCCTCACGGTGCAGAGATCGAAACCTACAATGATCACCGCCTGGCCATGAGTTTTGCTGTTTTGGGTTTGAGTGTGCCGGGCATCAAAATCAAAGACCCGGCTTGCGTCCAAAAATCCTTTCCAGGATTTTGGGAAGAACTGGAGAAGCTTCAATAAGAAATGCCTCATATTTTTTTGATCGGATATCGCTGTACGGGAAAGACATCGGTGGGCCGGAGGCTGGCCTCGGAACGACACCTTCCTTTTTATGACACTGATGTCCAGGTGGTTACCCGCACAGGAAAAACCATCCGCGAATGGGTACAGGGAAAAGGGTGGGACGCCTTTCGGCAGGCGGAAAAATCGGTTATCCGGGAAATTCCCTCTTGGAGCGCCGGGGTGGTCGCCTTGGGCGGCGGGGCGGTTCTGGATCTTGACAACCGAGAAACAATAAAGAAAAATGGGGCGATTGTTTGGCTGACCGCCCATGTGCGGACGATCAGGGAAAGGATGCATTCTGATCCCAAGAATGAAGACCAGCGGCCTCCGCTCTCGGAAGCGGATTGGGAGACGGAAATCCTGGGGACCCTGGCCGTAAGGACCCCGATTTACCAGGCCCTGGCTGATCTGCAGATTGATACGCAAGGAAAAACAATAGATGCTGTAGTTGAAGAGATATTAAGAGTCTTAAAATAGAACAAACATAAAGTCACTGGATTCCGGATCGAGCCCGGAATGACGAATCATATTTTTACGCTTACCCGTCACCCCGGCGAAACTGGGGACTCGACCCGGAGGGTTGGGGTCTGAGCAAAGTGAAGAAAGCCGGGGTCCAGAGTTTTTGTAAGTTATAAATGTGGATTTTTGATTCCGCAATCCGAAATCCGAAATAACATAGGGAGTCATAATGTCCGGCAGTTCATTCGGCGTTTTATTCAAAGTCACAACATGGGGGGAGTCTCATGGGCCGGCTTTAGGAGCGGTGGTGGAGGGCTGTCCTCCGGGGATTTCTCTCCATGAAGAAGATATTCAACGGGATCTCCGGCGGAGGAAACCGGGACGGATTCAATCCGCCTCAGCCCGGCAGGAAGACGATCAGGTGGAGATCCTCTCCGGTGTCTTTGAGGGCCGAACGACAGGCACTCCGATTTCCTTACTGATTCGCAATAAGGATGCCGACAGCTCCGCTTATGAGGCCCTCAAAACTATTTTCCGTCCCGGTCATGGAGACATCAGCTACTTCAAGAAATACGGGCTTAGAGACCATCGCGGAGGAGGCCGGGCCTCGGGCCGGGAGACTGCGGCCCGGGTGGCTGCCGGGGCGATTGCCCGCAAAATTCTGGCCCGGGAAGGGATGACCGTGATCGCCTATACTTTGGAATTAGGCGGAATCCGGGCGGAACACATTTCTTTGGAGGCCCTTTCTCAAAATCCCCTCTACTGCCCCGATCTTCAGGCCGCCCAAAAGATGACCGAACGATTGAAGGCGGTTGCCGCCCAAGGGGATTCCCTGGGAGGGATTGTAGAAATCAGGGTTAAAGGCTGCCCGGCCGGCCTGGGTGAGCCAGTCTTTGATAAGATGGATGCCGATCTGGCCAAGGCCCTGATGGGCATCGGGTCCATCAAAGGGGTTGAGATCGGGGCCGGATTTGCCGCTGCCCGAATGACCGGTTCCGAATGCAATGACCCCATTCTTCCGGAAGGGTTTCTGACCAATCATGCAGGCGGAATCCTGGCCGGGATTACCAACGGTGATGAACTGGTTATCCGCGCGGCCTGCAAGCCGGTCCCCTCTATCCGCAAGGCCCAGCAGACCATTGACCTTCAGGGGAAGCCTCTTACGGTAACCATTCAAGGCCGCCACGATACGGCGGTCATCCCCAGGATTATCCCGGTCTGCGAGGCCATGGTCAGCCTGGTACTGGCCGATCATTTGCTGCGCCAGAAGGCGGTGATTCAATGAAACAGCCGCGCATCGGTATCATCGGAGGCAGTGGAGGGATAGGCCGCTGGTTTGTCGATTTCTTTCAAAAAGAGGGGTATGAAGTACACATCTCCGGGAGACACACCGGACCCTCTTATCCCGAATTGGTCCAAAAATGTGCGGTGGTGATCGTCAGCGTGCCCATAACAGTCACTTCTCAGGTGATTAAACAGGTGGGGCCTTTAATGCCGGAGACCTCCCTTTTGATGGACCTGACCTCCTTTAAGGATAAACCGATCAAGGCCATGCTTAAGTTTTCTCGTTCCGAGGTCATCGGCCTTCATCCCCTCTTCGGCCCCAAGATAAAGTCCATCGCCGGACATGGGCTGGTTATCTGCCCGGCCCGGGGAAAGACCTGGCGGCCCTGGATAAAAAACATTTTCATCAAAACAAAGGCCAATGTTATCGAAACAACTCCCAGAGAACATGATCAATGGATGGCCCTGGTCCAGGGCTTAAATCATCTGAATACCATCACCATGGGTTTGGTTTTAAACCGGTCCGGCTTGAAGCTCAAAGAACTGGAGACCTACAGCACGCCGATGTTTAAAACCAAACTGGATATAATCAAACAACTTTTCGGCCGTGAGTCCAGGCTCTATTCCGAGATCATCACCGAAAATCCCCATATTAACCAGATTCTGAAGGACTATGATAAGATCCTGGCCGAATTGACGGAAATAATTCGCCGCAAGGATAGCCAAAAACTCCAAAATGTGTTAGATAGTACCCCATTATTTTCCTGAGCGGTTGAACGGAGATGAGCTTCAAGTATCTGCGAGAAATATCCCCTCCGGGAGAAATTCAAAAGGCCTTGCCCTTAGCGCCGAATCTCGTTCGCCTGAAGAAGAAACGGGATCGAGCCATCAAGGCCGTTTTTACCCGGGAGAGTGATGCGTTTTTGCTGATTATCGGCCCCTGCTCGGCCCACGATGTAGAGGCCGTCTGTGACTATGCGGCCCGGCTGGCCAAAGTCCAGGAAACGGTCCGGGAAAGACTGCTGCTAATCCCGCGCATTTATACCCATAAACCGCGCACCAACGGCTTGGGGTACATGGGCATGGCCCATCAGCCGAACCCCGGGAAAAGACCGGATATCCTGGAGGGACTTACGGCCACCCGGAAGATGCACCTCCGGGTCCTGCGGGAATCGGGGCTCTCGGCGGCCGATGAGATCCTTTACCCCGGGAATTATGCCTATCTCGAAGACCTCTTGAGTTATGTGGTGGTGGGTGCCCGATCGGTGGAAAATCAGGCCCACCGCTTGACCTGCAGCGGGTTCGATATTCCGGTGGGCATGAAGAACCCCATATCCGGGGATCTGGAAGTGATGCTCCATTCCATCCAGGCCGCCCAGGCCTCCCACCTTTTCACCTATAACCGCTGGGAGGTCCGAACCTCCGGCAATCCCCTGACCCATGCCGTACTTCGAGGGGCCGTGGATAACCAAAAACGAGCCGTTCCCAATTATGGGTATGAGGAATTGCATCGTTTTGCCGGGATCTATCAAAAAAGGGGCTTGGCCAATCCCACCATCATTGTTGATACCAGTCATGCCAATTCCAACAAGAAGTTTGCCGAACAACCCCGCATTGCCAGGGAGGTGATGGGCAGCCGCCGGCGTTCAGCCATCCTCAAACGGATGGTCCGGGGTCTGATGATTGAAAGCTTTTTGGAAGAAGGCTCTCAGTCGCCGCCGGGCCGGGTTTACGGAAAATCGATCACCGATCCCTGCCTGGGCTGGAAGGAGAGTGAACGGCTTATTCGCGAACTGGCCGAGATGGTCTAAGACAAAATGTCAGGGAGCCCACGGGGCACCCTGACCTACAAATTTGATGCCGAAAGAATCCAAATTTCAAATATCTTTGGATAGATTTTACCTTGAACCTTGAACCATTATTTTTTTATGCCCATGAAATCCTTCAAAACCATTATCCTGCTAATCGGAATCGTCCTGTTCGTCATCGGGTCTCTCGACTGTGATCGAGACCGCCGGCCGGCTGAAGTAAAAAAGGTAAAGGCGGACCGACGGCTGGCGGAGCATTCTGCGGAATTTGAAAAACGCATTTATAAGGTTGCTGAAGGCGTCTACTCGGCTGTCGGATACGGGCTGGCCAATTCCATCATGCTCCTGGGCCGGGACGGGGTGATCATCATCGACACCATGGAGACCCAGGAAGAATTTCGGGCCGTTATGGAAGACTTCCGCAAGATCACTCCTTTGCCGGTCAAGGCCGTCATCTATACCCATTTTCATCCCGATCATGTCAATGGGACAGCGGTCTTACAAAAAGAGGCCCCGATGATTTATGCCCATGAAACCCTCGACGGATTAGTAAATCGTTTTTACGGAGAGACGTCGACGATCATCGGTTCCCGCAGCATGCGCATGTACGGCAGTTATCTGGACAAAAAGGATGTCCCTAATTTAGGCATCGGCCCTTTTTTAGGGATCACCCCCGCCTCCACCATCGGTTATCTGCCCCCGACAAAAACGTTCAAGGACCGCCTGAAGGCCACGGCCGCCGGGATCACTTTCGAATTGATTCATGCCCCCGGAGAAACGGACGACCAGATCTATGTCTGGCTGACCGACCGACGGATCCTGATCAACGGCGATAATCTGTATAAGTCTTTTCCCAATCTCTACACTATTCGGGGCACCTGGTTTCGCAGCCTGAAAAAGTGGTATCAATCGGTGGATATGATCCGCGACCTTAATCCGCAGATCCTCATCCCCTGTCATGGTCGGCCCATAAGTGGGGCGGAAGAGATCCAGCGGATTGCCACGGACTATCGGGACGCCATCCAATTTGTTCATGATCAATCCCTGCGGGGGATGAATCTGGGGTTAACGCCCGATGAACTGGCCGATTTTGTCAAGCTGCCGGAGCACCTGGCCCGCTCACCCTATCTGCAGGAATATTACGGAAAAGTCGCCTGGTCGGCCCGGTCCATGTTTGACGGGAATTTGGGCTGGTTCAGCGGCGATTCGGCGGATCTCCAGCCCCTCTCCGGAAAGGAGGAGGCGAAAAGGATCGCAGAAATCGCCGGGGGAGAAGACAAACTCCTGGAGCATATGAAGCGTTATGAGGCCAAAGGAGAGGCCCAGACGGTCTTGCAGCTTTCCGGCTATCTGCTCCGCTTGAATCCTAAAAACCGGGAGGCTAGGGAGATGCGGGTCAAGACCCTGACCGCTCTGGGGGAGAGGGAGAACAATGCCCCGGCCCGCTATTATTATTTAACCGAGGCCCAGGAATTGCGATCCGACTTTGTCGCCCTCTCCAAAGTCAAGCCGGATGCGGCCTTGGCCAATCGCTTCCCTTTGTCCCTCTTTTTTGATTCCCTGGTCACCGGTCTGGATCCTCAGTCCAGCCGGGAGGTGAACAAAAAGGTGGGCATACGCTTTACGGATAAGAATGAGGCCTATACCATTCATCTTCGCCGGGGTGTGGCCGAGATCCGGCCCCGGCTGCTGGATAATCTGGATATGC
>Ga0233425_10002071_pt1 | contig 41152 bp, 45 predicted proteins | sample Watercolumn_Towu_2_FD_181712 | JGI IMG/M metagenome (GOLD analysis project Ga0233425, IMG submission 181712) | Freshwater microbial communities from Lake Towuti, South Sulawesi, Indonesia - Watercolumn_Towuti2014_140_MG | ecosystem: Environmental > Aquatic > Freshwater > Lake | place...
TGGCTTGGGGACATGGATTCGAACCATGATTAACGGCTCCAAAGGCCGCTGTCCTACCGTTAGACGATCCCCAAATATTATAATTTTACTACATTTTATAAACTTTAGTGATGGGCTTAAATGTGGTAATATCAAAACAATGCTGCCCAAACACCCAGTATCTTATTTACTTGCAAAGGGAGGTGAGCAATATGACGACTAGTCGTAGGCTCATTTCTTCAACGATTGTTACTCTATTATTATTCACTTTCGGGATTTCTTCGACAGTAAGCGCTCAGGAGCCGTCCAACCCATTTATGTTGTGGTTAAATAATGTTTTGGGAATAAAAACGCAAAACATTGTAAAGCCGGAAATAAAACCCCTACTCAAACCATTCAACGGCTCTTCCCAAAGCGACCAAATAAAGGAAAAGGTTAAGGAAAGAGTCGGGGAGTTAAAGCCAAATATAGTAAACAAAATTAAGAAACTGGCTTATGTTGCTATCGGCACCGGCAAAATAGTGAGTATTACGGGAACCAGCCTTAGTGCCACGGACGAAGAGAACTCTAAAACTTACACGATCCTAACTGGCAAATTCGATAGATGCACCACTAAGTTTATAAGAAAATTTGGTGGAAAATCCGATCTTTCCGAATATACGGCTGGGGACACTATTAACGTAGTTGGTTATTTTACCGACGACACTAAAACCACAATACAGGCTTGTGTTATTAGGGACATGTCTATACAAAAAAGGCGCGCGAACTTTGTCGGTCTGGTTAAAGTCCTTACCCCAAACGGCTTTGTTATGACAACACTTAGCGAAAAAAGAGCCGACCAAACAGTTAGTTTAACGGACTCAAGTAAATTGGTTAACCGAAAATCTCAGCCTATTGTTAGAACAGACATTTTAGTGGGGCACAAGGTGGACGTGAGGGGCCTGTGGAATACTCAAAATAACACGGTAACGCAGACAACGGAGGTACGCGATTTGAGTTTACCAACAATTTCCACATCTAGCGGGACGCCATCACCTGTAGAAGAATAGGGATTTTGTTAAATTCTGTTTTTCCAAATCTCCCCGAAAGGGGGGATTTCGGTTTCGCAGAAAAATTGAAGGGCCAAGGTTTATGAAACCACAGCCCTTCCTTGTAACCAAACCAGCCGAGGAAACGGATCCTTCGACTGTTAGATAAGGATCACCTCCTTAAGCAAGCGATCGTTGTAAGCATTGTTTTAAAAGTGAGTGCAATGCGTGCTCGCACAAGTTTTGCGTCCTTAGTGCAAGCCCCGTTCTGGTTTCCAGCATGGCCCACTCCTTTCATTTTTCTAGTCCCTCTACCATTAGACTTAGCTTTGGCCAGTTGACACCTCCTTGGCAGAGATATGCGACAGAGAACTTAGGCTTCCTTAATTAGTTTTAGCAATTAATCTCTACCAAGTAAATAGAGTTTTGATTTAGCGTATGCAAAAATAACTACCGATAGGATTGAATTCCGGCAAAAAGAATTTTCCATCGTAAAAGGCAGAAGCGGAGCCCCCGTCTAAATTTAGGGAACTCTCTATTTTTAAACCGCTACCCGCACTAAAGTCTTGTACGTACTTGGGTAAATCGGACAAATACGGACCCTGTAGGTTGTTTTGTGGGTCGTAAAATACCGCGAAAATAATCTCATGGGCATTCGATAAAGAAACAGTTACTCTTCTGGCAGTTTTGTCATTCTTGATTTTAAGAGATTTTGCTTTTCCATCTTCTACTAGAATAGGTCCGGATTGCACCGCCGTGTTTACGTTACCCGATGGCTTCTGGGAACGTATACTAGGCGTGCCACCTAAGATACTAAAGAATCCGTTAAGCAGAGGGTTAAAATAGGCGTTGGCTGTCTTCCACCCCTGGCTTACAAAAAGTCCTAAAGGTTTATTGTCTTTCGAATAAAATGACCCGCTTACCAGGGCTTTACAATTTTTAAGATTTATAATTTCGCTACTAGTTAGCTTTTCTTTAAAATTCGGAAACAAACCTACCCGTTCTAAGTCATCTACCTTAACCCAGTAAGCCTCGTATTTTATACCCGAATACTCAACTTCTAATGGATTCTCCAGCTCGTTATTTTTAATATAGGCGCTGGGGCTGGCTACCGGGGATTTGAGCTTTAGTTGGTTAGTAGAAACATCAGAACCAAACGAAAAAACACTGCTAATAAAACTTAGAATCGACCAGGAAATTGTTGTTATTACTTCACTAAGCATAAACTTTACCAGGAGTTCAAAGCACTACTATCTAAAGTTTAACAGGTAAATTAATAGTATGGGAAAGCAGTAACCCCAGCACTTAGAGGAAATATTATCAGCTAAGAAGACGCTGGAAGAACAAATTGCCCGAATTTAACAAACGCACTATGCTTGGCTCGAACCCTTTAAAAATTGGATAATTGGAGCCGCTGACGCGGCTAAATCGCCAGTGGGGAGGACTTAAATGCGAAAAAGGTGTTGGCTCAAAAAATCTTCGGCTCGAACCTTACTCTTTCCGACCAAAAAGCGCGCGGCAAAGAGGTAAATCAATGGGCGGAGCTTCGCGCCGCCCCGCCAACTCGGGGATTGGAGCGGGAGACGCAAATTATTTTGAACTCCTGCTCAATCAAATCCTCATCTCGCGGCAGGTATTTGCTAATATTTGCGAAAATTGTTATTAAAATTTAATAAGAGATCACTGAGAGGATGTCAACAATTTCTTGGCCCTCAATCAGGTTACTAAAGACGGCTGTTACCGTAGGCGTTGTTGGGATCTGGCCCATATATATCTGAAAAATGTAATAAAACGAGTCTGAGAGTTGACCACTTTTCCATATACGTTTTTTGATAATTGGTGCGGCGTAAGTTTTTTCTTTCACCTTAAGTTTTACATGTCCAGCATCCTCGCATTCTCCCGGACTGGCATTTCCGCATAGTGTCCCGGAGGTGGAAAAAATTTCAGGAGTACCCAAAAATATCTGCGGAACTATTCTTCCATCAATTATCTGTGCCCCACTCTTTATAAGGTTAAGTGTTGTTATACCGTCCATGTTTTTGGTTTCCTCCCTCCAAGTATTGGGGTAGGAAAAAGAATAATTTGCGGTTTTAGTCAATACCCAATTGCTGGAATGAAAATTATTATTTGTGGTGAGGGATAATACCTGTGGTCGGATTGATTGTAATACGCGAAAAACATCTTCTTGCGGGAGTGTCTTCCAGTCACGAATAATAATAGTTTTATCCTCAATAACCCCAAAATAAACATTTATCTGTGGTTCAACTGGAATAATTCCAAATAAATTATTTAATTTAAACGCCTTCACTTGATAGAAACTATTTCCATTCGCAAAGTTAATTGGATAAAAAGTAATATTTTGGACCGTGGCGTTGCGTTTTGCGTTCTCCAAAAACCACTCTCTTCTGGATCCGCTTTGGTACTCCTTGAATCCAAAATATCCGGGTAAGGAGATGTCCAATAAAAGCCTATTACCTTTCAGCATCTGCACTGATTGCTTTATTGAATAGTCGTTATATTGAGCCGAAACCTCAAGGGGATACCTGAATGTCAACTTTGATTTTCCTAACGAGTTGGTGAATGTCTGCCAGTCAGAAGGAATATTATAGGAAATAGCATTAGCAGTGGCCTCGGTGTTTTCGGGATTGATAAATTTAAAGGTAGAGAGTATTTGGTCAAGGATTCCATCCGCAGCCGGTTTATCGTAATATGAGCCTTTGTAATAAAGATTCACGATGGTTTTGTTGTCTGGTGTAAATACGATTGCCTCTTCGTAAGGAATTATATGTCCTGGTTCTCCTTGATCTTCAATTTTCTTTGCCGCATGTCCATCAATAAAAATATCCTTTGATTTGATTAGTCTCGGGCCTAAAAATTCATTAAGGTTGTTATATGGTTTTCCTGTGATTTGGTTGTAATTTTCTTGGAGCATTAATTCAAACAGCTGCGTATTTTTATACTTAAATTCAGTTACAGTTCTTGAGCCGAAAACTTCTGCTTTTTCCGCTTGCCAGTCATTTGGATATTTGAACATCAGTGAATTATCAATAAAGTTATACGTAGACCAATTTACGGTTGTATCATTAGTAGCGTCAAGAATATTTTCTGATTTTGGGAATTCAGCTCTTTTTCTTTCCTGATCTGCAACTATCTGTTTTTGTCGATAGTAAATACCCACAAAAAGACCACCTAAAGACAAAATCGCTAACAAAACAACGAAAATAATTATTCTTGACTCCTTCGGTTTTTGAAGAACGCTACTACCTGCGTTTCCAGTAATTTTTTGATTATCTTGTTCGTCTATATTGATTTGATTTTCCATTTTGATCTCTAAGTACGATTATATCTATTGAGCTATAAAATAGTTTGTTGTATCAATACATTCAAACGTTTTCGGGACAACCTGTCCCGTCTGGAGCGGGCGAGGGGATTCGGTCACAAGTTCGCCTTCGGCGACTCGCGACCCCGCCTCCTTCGCTTTGCTCAGTCCGGCATTCTCATCCCCAGACCTTTCGTGGTCCAACAACCTCACCGCGAAAATGGTGAGCTTGTCGAACCATGGAGCGGGCGAGGGGATTCGAACCCCTGACGTTCAGCTTGGAAAGCTGACATTCTACCGCTGAATTACGCCCGCTTAGCTTAGACCAAATTATATCACTGAAGTTTTTGATAAATAAAGTTCCTAATAGCCAAATAAGAACCGCCACGTGGCAAAAGAGTATAGGCACCCCCATAGTTTTTAGCGTTAGCTTCGTAAAGATATTTGGTGTCCAAAACTAATCTTTCAATATTCCAGCTTCTGTAGTCAGTTAAAAACGTATAGAGTTTATCTATATCTGTGATACCAATATCCGTCCTAATTTTTCCAGTAATTAGATCCAAAAGAGCCTGAGCACTAAAAGGAATAAGGGATTTCCGGTTGCTTAAAAAAGCTTCCGGCATAGCCATAAGTATATTCTGCTGCCTTTTCATTCTGCCGAAATCTGACCCCTCTCCGTTATTACCCTTACGGCTCCGAGCATATTTTAAAGCTCTTTCTCCGTCCATGTGCTGAGGACCTGCTTTAAACTCCAGAGTTAGCGGGCCCCAGTTTTCACGATCGCCAGGATATTGCTTATCTGTAAAGGCCCTCTCTACATTAACATCCAGCCCATTCATTTCATTTATGGCCCAAACAAAGGAGTTAAAACCGTTTACGGTGATGTATCTGTCAATAGATATCCCGATCATTTGGGAAAAAGCCAACTTAGTGTATTTATCGCCCTTGAGTGGGTACAAGGAGTTCACTTTCCGGCCGGCATAATTTAGATCGCGGGGGAAAGAAACAATTACGGCCTTTTTGACCGAGGGCCGTAGAATAGCCGCCATAATAACGTCTGTTCTGAAATTTTTTTCGCTAGCCCTTTGATCTGTACCTAAAATTAAGATGGAAAAGGCGTCGGCCGGTTTTGCCGGGGCGGGGGGTTTTTTAGCGGCCGCCGCGCCGGCAGAATTTTGGAAATCAAACACCGTGAATGTAAGGCAGAAAGCAAATAACGATATTAGTATGACGAAGATACGGGCAGTTTTTCTCATATCACAGCGGCTACTCTCTAAAGCCCCATAGAATGATTTGGTCGGGGTAGTCCGAGTTGAACGGACGACCTCTGCGTCCCAAACGCAGCGCTCTGCCAACTGAGCTATACCCCGAAAGTACACCCATTCTGTTTAGAAGCCTAAAAGGTGGTGCTGAGAGGGAGAACCGGTCACAACTCTCGCTTCGCTCGGTCGCTACCCCGCCTCGCTACGGCTCCGGCATTCGATTCTCTGGTGCTGAGGGGGAGAATCGAACTCCCACGACCTTGCGGCCACGAGATTTTAAGTCTCGCGCGTCTGCCTGTTCCGCCACCCCAGCTTGTATTCTTAATTTACAATATTAAGTATAACTTGTCACTACAGGCAAAACACGTCTATACTAGGTAATCGGTCGCGTAGCTCAGTTGGTAGAGCGTTCGACTTACATTCGAAAGGTCCCTGGTCCGATCCCAGGCGCGACCACCATTAAAGATGATAGTCCGACTTCTGCTCATTGTTGGTGTTCTATTCACTGTTTTATATTATTCAATAAACAAGGATAGGGACCTTAATCTGCCGCCAGTGCTAAGCTCATATCTAGGACAAATTAAGGGTTTTTCTACCACGATCCCTAAAATAGACGGGCTGCCAAGCGATCCACAGGAAGTTAGGAACCTATTACAGGATGTAGCCTCCAACAGCGCGGTTAAGTCCATTTTTACCCCGTTACTTAATACAGCTCAAAAGACCATAGAAACCGCCCCTAATGATATTTTGGCCCAATTACCACGAGTAATTGAGATTGTCACCAACTCCAAAAAGGAAGAGCTTTACCTTGTTTCCCCGCATAGTTTAATTGTCCCAAAAATTGAAAACACCGGGACCGAACGGAAGATTAGCATTCAGTTGGGGCAGTTTGAAATAAAAGATAGCCGTAAATCTAAAACACCATGGAGTCTTATAATTAACGCTAAATCCACAAACGGAAAAATATTAAATTCAGATATCTCATTTAGATTAAAAAGGGAAGATATTCAACCTGTTGAGGGGTCCCTGAATGGACTAGTAATAGAAGACGGAAACAGAATCAGAATCAGCGCCATCTCTGGCAGCGGTAAAGGCGTCTTTAGATTCAGGCCGTATCTTAATATAGAAATGGGTAAGGAAGAAGGCCTTGAGGATTCCAAAATAGAAATTGAATCAAATTTCGAGTAATGTGACTTACGGCTTTATAAAATTTATCCCCGTGGATACATCTTACCTTTGTTTCTATAGGATATTATGCTAGATACCGTTGCGGAAAAAACTCCTAAAGCGAGCAATACAAAACCAGAACTTGCAAAATTAGCGTAATCCGGGTTATCATTAGTGGATTCGCCTTTTATTTGTGGCTGGCTATAACTAGGCACAGGGGTAACAAAGTCAGCTTTAGCCCAGCAAAAGGCTGGCTTAAATGACCAGGTCAGGCAGAAAGTTGCAGTTATTAACAGAGCCTTAAACATAGGCTTTTATTTTACTAAAAAATTATATACACCTAGAGTGTGTATTACTTGTACACACCCGTAGTGTACAAATTATTTATTTTCATATGGCAAACGGAATTCACGTAACGGACCCTAGCATAAGGTTAATATTAACTGGTAGCTGTCAGAGCGGTTGTAGCTTTTGCCACCTAGAGGGCAATAGGCCTTCCGGGTACTATGGTCTCCACCCTGACATTTCCGGATGGAAAGAAAAGGATCCCAAGCTTCCTCTATTACAACGCCTAGCCTACGCCGCAAACGATGAGGACGTTCAGTTCGTTATTAAAATCTGTAAAATTCTTAAAATTAGAAAAGTACATCTTACAGGTGGGGAGCCGACGCTGCACCCCAAAATTGTAAAATTTATTAAACTCTTTAAGGAAAGCGGTATCCATACGGCCGTAACAACCCACGGAGAGTATCCAGCAGAGAGGTTAATTTCGATGCTTAAAGCTGGTATAGATTCGATAATCTTTTCTCTTCACTGCATTAACGAAGAAGAATATTTGACGACCGACCTGATTGCTCAGCAAATAGAAGAAAAATTCGGACTTGATAAGTCTATGGTATACGCCTGTACACGGCTGCAGATGAAGAAAAAGAATATCGAATTGTCAATGTTACACGCAAGAAAGACGGAGTCGTTTGAGGTTGCAGCGAACAACGTTATACGGGACAGCTCTACAAGTATCGCCGTCATTAGATATTGCAACGAACTGGGACTAACAATAAGGTTGCAAAAAGAGATGAATAAGCCGTGGGAATCCGAAAAAATTATCTCCGAAATAGTGTCCGTATTAAATGCTAAGAAGTTTTCTACCTCAACGTCATTTGACGACAGCAGCCGAGGAGGTATCGATTATAAGTATAAAATGAACAACGGCCAGTACGGCCTATTCAAAGTCAAAGAATTCGCTCCCGCTTACTTACAGAGTATTTGTGAATCGTGTAGGTTACGCGGCACCCCAAAATGCCGGGAAAGGTTCTACGGGGTAAGGGTCCAAAGAGGTCACGTTAGATTGTGTATAGACAAACACGATGAAAAGGTGTTATATACCTTTCAGGACTTCCTAAATAACAAAAATGGAATCGTTGACGGGCTTAAGAGGCAATATAATGTTGCTTAAAAACTAGTTTAGTGATATGAAAGCGTATTTTACGGCTTCTATATCTGGAAAGAGTGCGTTCGAAAAGAGTTATAATGCGATTGTTGAATCGCTTAAAAAATGCGGATACGAGGTATACGACCACATTCTTAAGACCAACTCAAACCAAATAGAACTACAAACAGATAAGGAAAGAATAGCATACTACAAAAAGATGGTAGAAATGATATCCAAGTGTGATCTGTGTGTTGCAGAAGTTTCGACCTCCAGTCTTAGTGTTGGTCACGAAATAACCATTGCCGTCGAAAAGGGGAAACCGGTCATCGCCTTTCATGACAAAAAAATTACACCAAATCTGATTAAGGGTATTAATTCAGAAAAATTTCAAACCGTCGCTTACGATAAAGACAACCTTGATGAGGCTGTGAGGAGTGCTCTGGATAAAGCCCGGTCTAACATGGATATTAGGTTTAACTTTTTTATCTCTCCAAAAATAAACGAATACCTAGATTGGATTTCTAGGGTTAAAAGGGTTCCCCGAGCTGTTTATCTTAGGGAACTGGTGGAAAAAGAGATAGAGAAAAATAAAGAGTATAAGAAGTCTTAACCATAATCTGCTTTTCCATTTCTCATTTTTAAAATTTCAATTTACAATGATATGGCTGGGGCCGGTGGCGGAATTGGTATACGCGTACGGCTTAGAACCGTATGGGAGCAATCCTGTGGAAGTTCGAGTCTTCTCCGGCCCACCAAGTCCCGCGCGACGCGCGGCCAAAATTAGGGGGTATTAAAAGAGGCTAAGTCGTCTAGAAAGTATTGGACACCGTTACCCCAGGAACCATCTCGATTATATGAAGTAGGGTTATACTTCCTCATTATCTGTTCCAAAGTGACTAAACCGTTGTCTATATATTTTTCCTTTATGCCTTTGGCTACCAGGTCTATTCCCTCTTCCCAACTAGCAAAACATAGAGTCCCAGATTTATGGATTCCCCAACCAAAGGGGTTGTAACAGTCGTCCGGAACGTTTCTTCCACCGGAGGATTCCTGCATGGAAATGGCCGGAAGCAGTTGCCAAGGAAGGTGATACTTTTCTGAGGCATCTATAAATTCCTGACTGTACATAGCTAAAGGCGAGTGGTACTTAGAAAAAAACTGCTCGAGGGTTAGCGCCCTGCCATCAACCATATTAACTGAGCTGGTAAACGAACCCAATATCGGTGGGGGAGCCGAAAAAAGGTTATAGGCGGCATTAAAGGAATTTTTATTTTGTGTACTGGAGATAGCTAAGTTACGCCCGCCCGAAAGGATAAAAGAAAAAGAAAAAATAACAGCCAAAGAACCGCCGAACAAAAATAATAGTGGTACTATTACTAAGGCAAGTAACCCTAGTGGCAGACGACTCATATTTAATTATAACCTAATAAAATTTAACAAACGCTCGCCCATGTGTCAAAATAACTGGGCCGGGCCGGTGGCGGAATTGGTATACGCGTACGATTCAGAATCGTATGGGAGTAATCCCATGGAGGTTCAACTCCTCTTCGGCCCACCAGAGATTTAAATATGAAAATTGACGCCCTTGTTCCGGCTTATAACGAAGAGCCTCGGGTTGGCGGGGTTCTGCAAACCTTAAACGACAGCCCACTTATAAATAAAATTATATTCGTTGACGGCGGCAGTACCGACCGTACTCTGGAAATTGCTAAAGGATTCAGTAAGGTTAAAATACTGGCTCTGGGGGAAAAGGGCGGTAAGGGCCAGGACGTTGGGCGGGGTCTTAGCCTTGTAGAAAGTCCGGCCGTCTTTCTTTGTGACGCCGACTTAATCGGTCTAAAGGAGGAAAACATAAAAAGCTTAGTGGAAGCCTACGCCAAAAACACCAAGGGCCTGGTGGTAGGACTGACCCAAAAAAATGATCATTATTACTACCACTGGATTCGCGCCAATCTTTTGCCGCTTATTTCCGGGATGAGGGTAATTTCTGTGGAGGACTTAAAAAACGTCCTCTCTAGCCCCCTTTCTAACGAGTACGGCATAGAGCCTTATATGAACTACTACTTTTACAAAAAGCGTCAGCCGATTTCCAAAATCTTGCTGGAAGGGGTTAACGACATTCCCAAACCGCGTAAACACGGGCACGGCTGGAAGCCCCACCTGGAAGAAGGGCTAATTGTGGTCTCGCGCTACCTAACCATTTACGCTAAACAAGCACCGAAGGATGCCTATGAAAGCCTAAAGTCCTTTATTTTTCCGGCGGTCGAAGAAAGGCCCCAAACTTTTAAAACCAACCAAACCCTAATTAAAGGAATTAATATTAACTACGCCAAAATGGGCAGCGGCCAACCGTTGGTTTTCGTTCATGGTTGGGCCAACAATTGGGAAGGCTGGCTGCCGGTTGTTGATTATCTTAAAAGCAATTTTTCCCTTTACCTTGTGGATCTGCCAGGATTTGGGGATTCTGGTAACCTACCAGAATATAGTGTAGAGTCGGCGTCTGAGTACCTGATCGGGTTTGTTGGGCAACTGCCCCAAAAACCCCAGGCAATAATCGGACTTTCCATGGGTAGTTTAGTGGTTGCTGAGGCAGTAAATAAGTATTCGGAAATTTGCCAAAAGGCTGTGCTTGTTGGCCCGGTCCTTAAAGAAGGCGGACGCAACCTGGCGGCCAAAACGCTTAAGTATTCACTAATTTTGCTAAGGTACTTTACCCCCGGAGAAGCAGCCCTTAAAAAAATAATCGAAACGCGGATTGCAGCCTACGCTATGTCCAAATACGTTAATATGTATAAATTTAATAGATTCTTAGTTGATTCCTACGGCATGATTGGCAAAAAGAAAATGCGCAAAGAGGCGTTTACGCAAATGGGTATTTCCGCAGCAAACTACGAGCTAAATAAAATTTTGGAAGAAATAAAGGTTAAGACCCTTTTGGTTTATGGTCGGGAAGATAAAGTTTCCTCGCCGCAGTTTGCCACAGAAAAGATTTTGCCCAAAAATGCCTTAATTTCCTGTATTTCCATTCCTGAGGCCGGGCACGTAGTACCTATGGAAAAACCACAGGAAGTCGCCGCGGCCATTAGGCAATTTCTGGCCAAATAATGGTAATTGTTATAATATCTTTAAGAATCTCGGTTATTGGTAAACGCGCTGAGGTGGCGGAATTGGTAGACGCGCAGGCTTGAGGGGCCTGTTCCCTATTTTTGGGAGTGGAGGTTCAAGTCCTCTCCTCAGCACCAGAATAGAACTAAGAGGCTCTGAACGAGCCAATGCGTGGGCGTGCCGAAGGCACGCCCACTGTGTTTCGCCTGAATTTCGCCCAGAATCCGCATGGGAATCCGCCAAAAATGAATCTGAATTGAGCGCGCAAGCGCGCACTGTTTTCTTGCCAAGAAGCAGGTTTGAGCCAAAGATTTCTTTGGCTTTGACCTTTTTTGCAAAAAGGTCATCATCAGAAGCAATTTTGTCCAATGATTGTGCATCTTTTATCCATTCTTTCATCAGTTCGAGCCAATCATTCTGCTTGTGTGAGAAATCTGAAATTTCTTCTTGGAGTGACTTCTTTTCGGATAACAGTTTTGCTTTCTGTAAACGATAATCTTGTTCATCAACAACTTGGTCTAAATAGCCATTAAGAAGTCGCTCTAACTTTTGAGAAATTTCAGATATCTTCGTTTCTTTCTCTTTCACACTAGCAGTCAAAGACTGGGCGGAATTTTTGTGATCATGTTCTGCCATTTTCAATAATTCCTCCGCCCAGTCTTTGGGCAAAGAAACTTTTTTGATTAAGGTAGATAACTGGCGATCTAGTTCTTTTTCTCTAACGGCAGATTCTTTGCATACAAAATCTTTCCTCTTTTTTGTGCAACGATAGTAAGTGTACTCGTGCACATTACCATTCTTCTGCCGTTTGAATTTATGTTCGCCAGTTATCATCATTCCACAAGAAGCGTAGGAGATGAGACCGCAAAACGGCTGTGGTTCATTTTGTGGTTTACGCTCTGGTTGCCCACGCTTCTTTAACATTTCCTGTGCTTCATCAAAAAGTTTCTTTGAAATTATTGGCTCGTGCTTTCCTTCGTGGAGTTCGTCGCCATATTTGAATAGACCGATATAAAACGGATTTGAGAGCATAAAAGATGCTTTGGTCTTTGAGATTCTCTTTCCGGTTCTTGTTGTGATATTGTTCTTCGCCAAAAAGTCAGCTACATCTTCCAGTCGCATATTTCCTTTGACATACTTCTCAAAAGCCAAGCGCACAATTTTAGATTTCTTTTTCTCGACTACGATTGTTTTTGTTCGTGAATCATTGAGATAACCAACGGGCGCTTGGCTTGGAAAGATACCCATTCTCACTTTTTGGCGAAGTCCACGCTTGGTGTTTTCGGAAAGAGAATCTACATAGTATTTGCTTTGGACAAAGGCCATAGACAGCGTAAATTTGCCCTGTGGCGTGTTTTCAAACCAGTGGCTAGGGAATTTGAGGCTCGCAAGGTTTCCGATGTCGAGGAAGTAGATTATCTGTCCGCCGTCCACCGAATTGCGGGCTAAACGATCGGGGTGCCAACTAATAATTCCATTTGCCTCACCTTTCTCAATTCGCTTCATCATTTTGCCAAAAATGGGGCGACCTGGAATTTTCGCAGTACGTTTTTCTATGAAAGTATCAACAATTTCTAACTTTTCATTTTTGGCGAAAGCGCTCAATTCCGTAATTTGTGCATCAATACTCAAAACTTGTTTGTCTTCGACATCGGTGCTCTTGCGAGCATACAAAAAGAATTTTTGCATAATATTTTTTCTTAAAGCAGAAAGGGCTACTCCAGTGTTGAAACCTTAACGTTAGTCAAGATATCTGGAATAGCCCTTTCTAATGGCAGAAATAAAGAGACAATTTGAGGTGAACTTTTTTTCGCAAATATTTTTACTTCAAAAATTTGTTCCAATTATGAGACTTCAGGGTGGCGGAAAGATTATAGTTACCACATCTATGATGGGCAGGATTTCTATGCCATTTCTTAGTTTTTATAGTTCATCAAAATGGGCGCTTGAAGGGCTTTTGGAAAATATGAGATATGAACTTAAAGGCACAAACGTGAAATTAGCAGCTCTAGCACCTGGGATTATACGAACAAGATTTTTTAAGGATGAAACAAAGTCAAAAGATTTTGGAGATAATTTTTATAAATCAAAATTTGAAGGTGCTTTAAATAATATAAATAATGGAAGTGAAAAAGGCGCTAGCCCTGAAATGGTAGCCCAAAAAGTATGGAAAATAGCAAATAGTGATGGAAACAAGTTTAGGTACATAGTTGACTTTATGGCCTACTTTTTAATCTATCACAGATTACTAACGCCATTAAACTTTAATCAGTATATTATTAGTAAGATAGTAAAATAAAATGTTATACTGAATTTCAAATGAAAAAACAAACTTACTTGGCGATATTTATATCAGGGATTTGGATTCTTGCTTCAGAATATTTTCGTAATGTATTTTTATTTGGAGATGTATGGGTCAAACATTACGAGCAAATTGGCGCGGTATACAATACTTCGCCAGTCAACGGTTTTGTTTGGTTTATTTGGTCAATGTTATTTGCTTATGCAATCTATTTCATTTTCCAGAAATATTCTCTTTATGAAACCCTTCTATTTTCATGGTTGACAGGATTCGTGCTTATGTGGCTGGTTATAGGCAATCTTAACGTGCTTCCATTTGGCATTCTACCATATGCAATTCCACTTAGTTTGTTAGAGATTTACGTTGCAATTTTGATTTTGCAAAAATTCAAAAATTGAATTTTATGTTTATAACGACTCTCTAAAATAGTTCCAACAACTTTTTTCTAAGCAAATCTGTTTGTCTGTTGTTATATGTTCTATCTAAGTCGTCGATAAAAGTTATTATCCTTATAAAAAAGTCTGCTCCTTTTTTAGTTACTAACAACATCCTGGATCGCGCGTCTTTCTTATCTTTCTTTATTTTTAGTAAACCAAAGCGGTCTAGTTTACGAACAATAGTAGAAATTGTAATTTCTCTCATTTTTGTGTATGAGGCAAGTTGTTTCTGATTTACCGGTTCTTTTTTAATAGATTTAAGATAGATAAGCGCCGCTAAAACCATAAAATGGTTATACAAAACATCTTTATCACCAAGAATTTCCTCAATCTCGCTCTGTAATTTATTATTTAGATTCCATATGACAAATCCAAAATATTCCTCCGGTTTTTTACAAATTTTTTCCATAATTGTATATTTGCATCAGCCACTTTTTTCTTTTAGCTTTATTGGAATTTATAACTGGGCCCAAATAAAAGATTTTCTTTGTTTTAATCCCGCAGAAACCTAAAATTCTATTTTTTAATTGATTTATACTTGGTTCCCGAAAAAAATATTTGTAAATAAATGGTGGAGTGTCCATGGTTGTAACAATACTGGCAGTTTTACCAATTAATAATTTATCTTGGAAAGATGATCCCTCTTTATATTTAAAAGCAAAGCCTGGTACAATTACCATTTCTACAAACACAGAAAAGAGGCCTCCGATTCCACCCCACCGCACAGGATAAAAAAAGACAATATGATCCGCCCAACTGATAGAATATTGCGCTTTTTTAATTTGAATATCACTTTGTAAATTAGTATGAACATGTATATGAGCAAGATATTTTGCCAAATCCATATCTCTCAAATTTAAAACCCGGTATTCATTTTTGGCGCTTTCCGATAAACCATCAACAAAAGAATTACAAAGGGCTTGATTGAAACTTTCTGGATTACTATGCGCATTAATGATAAGTATTTTCATATGTTTTATTATATCATAAATTATGATAATAATGTAGTAATTATACACAATAATGAAATATATACAAACAAAAACGCAATGATAGAATGCAGTAGAAACTATTTTTCACATATATATTTCATAATTCAAAAAATAAGTTTTGGTTTCGCGAAAATCCAAATCCCCAGAAAATAGCTTTGGCAAAACCGAGTCCGCATTGAAGCCCCGCAACACTGCCCGAAGCATTGAGGGCAGAACCCCGAAAGAAAAACACTTCTTGCTTTTTTGATTTGCGCACGTGAAATTCTTTTTGAAAAGGAAAGGGTGTTTTTCTTTCGGGGTTGCCGAGCGGAGCGAGGCGGTGGAGGGGCGTTCTCGGAGCGTAAGATTTAGTTTTGCTTCACCACGCGCTCCGCGCGTGGCACATTGTCAGCAATTTTGAAAATAGGTTCTAACTTGGTACAATAAACGCACCAATAAACAACGTGAACGACGCAGGTTTTGTCGCGAATACTAATGAACAACTCTAAAGCGGTTGCTGTTTTAATTTTAACCTCTCTCGTCGCGCTAACCACCGGAATATTCTTTTGGGGTTATTTTAAGTCCGCTGGGCAGTCAGGACAGCCGGAATCCACAATTTTGGCTGTTATTTTAGCCCTTTTTTACTTATCACTCATAGCCCTAATCGCTTTTTTTAACGAAAGCTCGCTTTTGGCCTTCAGCCTCCCTTTAGCCCCCGCTGCCGCCGTTTTTACTGCCGGCCTTAACGTCTTTACCATAGCTGGAGCCATAGCCGTTTTTTTGGCCGGGCTAGTCCTAAACCTTAATGCCAGCAGCGCTCGAATGTCGCTAATAAAACCCTCGGTCCGCGCCACGCTCTCTGGTTTATCTTCAACCATAACCCTTTTTTCCCTGGCCATAGCTTTAGTTTACTTCCCTCAAACTAAAACCATGGCTGCCCAATACAAACTAAAAATTTCGGACCAGGCTTTCGACAAGATCTACGAAAGCCTAACTTCCAAACTAAACCAAGACGGGGCGGGTACCGAAGAAACCATTAAACAAACGGCCCAAAAATACTTTGACAGCCAAATTCCCCAAATTAGAAACCAGCTTGTGGCACAGGGTTTTACCGGCGAAGCCGTGATCCTAGACCAAATAAATAAGGCCCGGGCCGAGTATCTGAAGCAGGTTTTGCAAAACTCTCCGGCAACAGGTAACGGGGACGCACAGGTACAAAGGAAGCTCATTAAGGATTCTGTGGAGGATCAACTTAACTCGGCCATTGACTCGAACCGTGAATGGCTACCCTACGTTTTGAGTGCTTCGCTTTTCTTTTCGGTTACGTTCTTTTCCTTTTTAATTTCCTGGGCTCTAACTACCATGGTGTGGACCTATGTCTTTATTTTTAAACTACTGGGAATTGCTAAGATTACTATAACCACGGTTGAATCCCAAAAAATAATCATTAACTAGCCGGCAGATTTCCCGGGTATGCTAAAATAGTATCTGTTATGAAAATTAACGTTGAAAGACTTCCAAAAAAGGGAGTAAAACTAACTATTGAAATTGAGGCGGAAAGGGTAAAAGAAACCTACGATCACGTCGTTGAAGAAATGGTAAGGAATGCGGAAGTTAAAGGTTTTAGGAAAGGGGAAGCTCCCAAAAGCATTGTTGAACCAACCTTGGACCCTTCGAAGATTCGCGGTGAGGTAGTTAACCACTTAATACCACAGTCTTATGACCAGGCTGTTAAGGAATCGCATATTAAACCAATTCTTCTGCCAAAAGTCGAACTGGGTAATTTTGAAATCGGCAAAAATCTGCAGTTTACGGCTACAACCTGCGAAGCCCCAGAGATAAATCTAGGAAATTACAAGGATAAATTAGAAGGACTAAAGACGGAGGCAAAAACTATACTGGGCGCCGACGGCCAACCTATATCCGGCACGAAAGAGGGACAAGAAACGGAAGAAAAAAAGATTGACGCTGTTATTAAGGCCCTCTTGGAAACGGCTAACATCGAAATCTGCGACCTTATAATTGAAGAGGAGGTAAACCATATGCTGTCCAGATTGGTTGACCAAACCGGCAGACTGGGTTTAACCGTGGATCAATATCTTGTTTCCATAGGCAAAGACGTAGAATCGCTAAAGAAAGAGTATCGCGAAACGGCGGAAAAAACATTAAAGATGGAATTTGCGCTTATGGAAGCGGCTAAAACAGAGGGCATTACTGTTAGTGACTCGGAGATCGAGGCAGCAATTAACGCCGCTCCCGACGAGGAGTCCAAAAAGAACCTGTTCAACCCGGACAATAGGGCTTATATTAAAAGTATCTTATTAAAAAACAAGACAATTCAAAAGCTGCTGGAGTATACTAAATAATAAGATTATGGATTTACAATATATACCTTTCGTAGTCGAAAAAAGTGCGATGGGGGAGAGGTCATACGACATATATTCTAGACTTCTGGAAGAGCGAATCGTCTTTTTAACCGGCCCCATTAGCGACGCCACAGCCAACACCGTGATTGCTCAGCTTTTGTACCTTCAGAGCAACGACCAAAAAAAGGACATCTACATGTACGTCAATAGCCCTGGGGGATCGGCTTATGCCGGATTGGCCATTTACGACACCATTCAACACCTTAAGAACGATGTCTCGACGATAGTTGTGGGAACGGCGGCTTCGGCGGCTTCCATGATTCTCTGTTCCGGCACCAAAGGAAAAAGGCTATCTCTGCCACACTCTCTTGTGCATATTCATCAACCACTGGGAGGCGCCGAGGGGCAAGCAAGTGATATCGAAATTTCGGCACGAGAAATTTTGAGGCTTAAAGATTTATATGCGCAACTCATTGCACAACACACAGGCAAAAAGCCATCTCAAGTTATGAAGGACATTGACCGCGACTACTTTATGACACCAGAGCAGGCTAAGGGATACGGAATGATTGATAGAGTTATCGAAACCTCCAACTAAACTTCGGTCTTTGTTTGTTATTTGGGATTTGCTGGTTGCGGTTTAGAAACCTTTATCTCCTTTAGGAACCACATGAAAACCTTGGCTTTAGACTTAGCTTTTTCGTAGCCGATGGCAAAATCTCGGGCCCTCTCCAAAGTGGGCCTGTCAACTTCTTTAGAAAGTTTAATATAAAACGACTTACGACCTAAATCGTTTAAACTTTGGGCCAGCCTAACTCCGAAATCTTGAAATTCATAGGCAATATTACCTGCCTTTTTAACTTTGGATCTGGAAATAATAATATCCTTTACAGATTTAATCATTTAGGAACTTTTACTGGCGGCGCCAACGGAGGCAATTTTAGTGAGTTGCTCAACTTTGGACTTAAGCTCCTCCAGCTTAAAGTCGTTTTCCTGGAATTTAATAAAGATTTCACGCGAGATCTTCAAATTTTGCTCCGTAGTTTTAATATCCTGTTCTAAAAATTCTCTAAAACGCTTATTTTCGAAACGCTCCTTTTTTTCCTGCCCTTGGCGAATCTTTTCGGTTGATTTAAGAACGACCGTCCAAATAAATACCCCCTCAACAGAGAGAATTAAGGCTAGCACGGTCAGGTCGAACTCCGCTAGGAGCCAAAATGTAATAAAGATTATCTGTAGGAACGTTAATACATGGGAACTTATGAGCCTATTAGCCAGATCATTAATATGCGAAGAAAATTTGTTGAGCAGGTTCATATTGCCGAGATGGTGGGCGGTATAGGACTCGAACCTATGACCTCCACGATGTCAACGTGGCGCTCTAACCAGCTGAGCTAACCACCCACAACCATTGACATTTTATCAGATCGAAACTATTATATAAAGGTAGGGTGTTGATTCGGCTACCAACCGCGGAATCCTATCGTCGCCTACGAAACAGGCATCAACGAGATATCGCCCTTGGCGGTAATTGAGGTGGAATCGTCTATCAACATTTGGTAGGCCCTCAAGTACTTCTAAGGGCGTTTTTGTTTTTGACTTATGGCCAAAAATAGGAACAACAATTTAACCACGACCACTACAACCCAAAAATACGCGGTTGGGTAGGTCGTTGTGCAGAAACAAACGAATTAACCTCCCAACCCAGGGAGGTTTTTTGTGTTTGGAAAGGAGGAGAAAAACTAATCAGTTACAAACAATCCAACCTTTAACCAAACAAGGGACATTTGATTAAAGGGTAGGTCCTCCCGCCTGAAATCTTTGACGGACATCAAGTCAGGAGGACAAAACAATCGTAGCACACAAAAAGGGGAAGAAAAATGGAGATACAGAAGTTAACCACACTTCTTCTGAACCGGAAGGTTGCCAGACAACTGGCGGCTCTTTTCGCACGTAAAGCTTGGCCCAAAGGAATGTATCCATACGAACCGCTGACAAAAAAATCGTGGTGGGCAAGCGAGGGTAAAAGGTTAATCGCCGATGGAAGCATGATTTCCTTCGTAGGTTTTGACAACGGTCGGGTCGTTGGGCACGCGGCCATTGTCAACCACGGTTGGTATTGGGAGTGTGGTCGATGGGCGGTGGATCCTAGAACTCAGGGGAAAGGTTTAGGATATAAGCTGGTTCGCTCCTGCGTCGATTTCGCGCGTCAAGACAGCGGAATTCGCTGGTTTGTTATCGGCTGCTCCTACTATCAAAGTTTTTCGGAGCGGATCTGTCGTGACTTGGGCATGACGTTTCTTGGCATCAACCCCGACATCTATCACAGAAACGGCGCAAGCTGGGGCGAAACTCTCTTCATCTGGAGTGCTCCGGGAGAAAAGCTTCCGGCATCCATTTCACACGAGCAACTTGGGCTAGGCGTAACTGGTATTTGGCCTGATGAGTTTGGGTTGTGGCGGTCAATCATTCCAGAAAGCCTACCGAGATTCGTTACCAAAAAACCCAAGGGCCGACTTGAGGGCCGCGTTTCGGTCCACACAACAAAGGAAACCGTGGATTTTTTGTTCTGAAATTCTGGAGCAAGTCCCACTCCAGAAACACAGTCTATGAGAGTTGAAGAAATACTTAAAAACTTAATACAAATTCCTTCCGTTACGGATTCGTCGCGAGAATCGGAGCCAGTTACCTATATAAGTAAGCTCCTAAAACGTGACGGCTCTGGCGTCGAAATGAAAATTATCGGCTGTGGTTCAAAAAGAAACCTTGTTGCCTCCATTGGCAGCGGTGATCCTGTCGTTATGCTTAATGGTCACTTTGACGTCGTCCCGGGTAGTCGTAAGATATTTGCACCAGCTCATAAAAATGGGAGAATCTGCGGTCGTGGGGCTGTAGACGACAAAGGCCCTCTGGCCTGTCTCATAAAAGCATTTGTTGGTTTAAGTCACCAAAAATTAAACGGACAATTAATTCTTGCTTGTGTTTGTGATGAGGAAAATTTCGGTGAAAAAGGTAGTCGTCGTCTTAAAGAAAACGGGATCGTGGGCAAGTACAATATTGTGGCTGAACCAACGAATATGATTCCGGTAATCGCCGAAAAAGGCTTTCTACGTATTAAGATAAAGTCCTTAGGCAAGGCCGCACACGCCGCCTTTCCCGAGCGCGGCTTAAATGCCATTGATCAGATTATGAACGTAAACAAATCATTCAATAATATATTAAAAGGTGAACACAAACTGCTGGGTAGACCAACACTAAATCTGAGTATTATAAGTGGCGGGGACAAAATCAACAAGGTTCCGGACTATTGTGAGGCGTTCTACGATATTCGCTATCTACCTGGCCAGGATTCGGGTAAGATAATGAAAAACATTGTTAACGGATTAGGGCAGTGGGGTCGATTCCAAGTAGAAATCCTCTCCGAAGGACAGCCATTTGATACAGATAATCAATCCAGGCTAGTAAAAATTGCTTCAAGAATCTCGAAATCGAAACCTAGTGGTGTTGCTTTTGCAACCGATGCAAGATATTTTGCAGGGGACGAATGCGTTGTATTGGGTCCAGGAAACCCGAAGTTGTCACATCAAGAAACAGAATATATTAGCGTTAACGACCTTAATAAATCGGTGGATATTTTTAAGCTTATTGTATTAGAATTACTTGGATAATATGTCCAAAGAATTGGATGAAAAATTGGAGAAGCTAAAACCAGAGGAAAGGGAACTCCTGGCACTACGCCATACAGCGGAGCATGTTTTGCACACGGCTATGCAGCACCTGTTTCCAAATCTTAAAAAGGCCATGGGACCAGCTACGGACGATGGGTTCTATTTCGACTTTGACCTCGATGAAAAAATTAGCGAAGCAGATTTCCCAAAAATTGAGGCAGAGATGGGAAGAATTATAGATTCCGACTTACCCATGACCCAAGAATCAATTGAGGGGGCTAAAGCCCGTGATCTTTTTAGATCTAACCCCTACAAATTGGAATGGATTAATCTTATTGAACAGCGTGGAGAAAGAATATCTATTTATAAGATGGGGGATCTTGACCTTGACGTCTGCAGCGGCCCACACACTAAATCCACCGGTAAGGTAGGCGCTTTTAAGCTACTTTCCGTGGCCGGAGCCTACTGGCATGGTGACGAAAAAAACAAAATGCTCACCAGAATTTACGGTACGGCCTTTCCGACCCAGAAGGAACTGGAAAAATATCTAGAACTTTTAGAGCAGTCGAAACAACGGGATCACAAGAAATTAGGCCTTGAACTTGACCTGTTTACCTTTTCCGATCTGGTCGGGGCCGGCCTCCCGCTATGGACGCCCAAAGGTACGATACTACGTGAGCAGCTAGATCAGTTTGTCTGGGAACTGAGGCGCGAACACGGATACCAAAAGGTTGAAATTCCACACATCACCAAAAACGACCTCTACGAAAAAAGCGGCCATTGGGACAAGTTTAAAGATGAGCTATTTAAGATTAATACCCGGGAAGGGCACACTTTTGCTATGAAGCCTATGAACTGCCCCCACCACACTCAAATTTACAGTCACCTAAAAAGAAGTTACCGCGATCTCCCTGAAAGGTATGCTAACACGACGATGGTTTACCGTGACGAACAAACTGGGGAACTTTCAGGCCTTTCCCGGGTTAGATGTATTACTCAGGACGACGCCCACGTTTTCTGCCGAAAAACTCAAATTAAAGAAGAAATATATAAGGTTTGGGACGTCGTTGAGAGATTTTATGCGGCCGCTGGTTTCGAACTTAAGCTCAGGGTCTCGCTACACGACCCTAACCACATGGAAAAGTACCTGGGAAACGAAGATTCCTGGAAAGATGCAGAAAGTATTTTGCTTGAAGCTGCCAAAAATAAAGATATCGAATATTTCGAGGCTCCGGGCGAAGCCGCGTTTTACGGACCAAAACTTGACTTTATGTCAAGAGACTCGTTGGGAAGACCGTGGCAACTGGCCACCATTCAATTGGACTACAATATGCCGGAAAAATTTGACCTTACTTGCATTAATGAGGAGGGTAAAGACGAAAGAGTTGTTATGATTCATGCGGCAATTATGGGCTCTATTGAAAGGTATCTTTCTATACTTATAGAACATTTTGCTGGTGCTTTTCCAGCTTGGCTAAACCCGGTACAAGCCGTCATAATTCCTGTTTCGGACAAAGTCCTAGATTATGCCAAAGTAGCAGAAAACAAATTGAAATCCGAGAGCCTAAGGGTAGAACTTAATAACAAAAACGAAAAGCTTGGCGCCAAAATTCGCGACGCGCAGATGCAAAAAGTACCGTATATGATAATTATAGGGCAAAAGGAACAGGAAAGTGATAAAATATCACTAAGGCTTAGGGATGGAAGGGACCTAGGCGAAATGGAACTTAATGAGTTTACCAAGGCTGCAAAAAGTAAAATATTGACCAGAAGCCTGGAGTTGTGGTAAATTCTACCGATTGCTGATGGGTTTCGAAATAGAAAGAAAGTATAGAATAAACCACAGGATTACCTCCGCAGAGGTTAGGCTCGTCGGTGAAGGTACAAACGAAGTCCTGGCTGTGCACGAAGCAATTAAACGGGCTTTAGAACAGGGGTTGGATCTAGTGGAAATTGGGCCCAACGCCAAACCCCCAGTCGTCAAAATCACTGATTTTAAAAAGTTTGTTTACCAGGAGTCTAAAAAGGAACAGAAAAAAACAAAAGGTAAGTCAAAGCTCAAAGAAATACGTTTGAGCCCGATTATTGCTCAGAACGATTTTGAAAATAAACTTAACCGGGGCAAGGAGTTTCTCAAAGATGGCGACCAACTAAGAATAAATGTTCTTTTGAGAGGGAGGCTCACAACACACCCGGAGTTGGCAAACAGAAAGATGGAAGAGGGAATAAAGTATTTAGAAGGATCCGGCCGGCTGGTAGCGTCGCCAAAATGGCAAGGCAAGTTTTTGCTCTCAGCGACCCTTACACCTAAGTAAATAATAGTGAGAAATTATGCCAAAACTAAAGATACAGAAAACAGCCGTCAAAAGATTTAAGGTCACGGGGTCCGGCAAACTTTTTAGGCAACCCGGCGCAACGTCTCACTTAAGAAGACACGAGACGACTTCTGGGCACAAAAGAAAAGAAGGTTTACGTGAAGTTACCGGAACCTATAAGAATAGGGTAAAACGATTAATCAATTTGTAAAAATAAATAAGCAGTCGGAAACTTAATTCCTACTTCTTAATTCTAATATTATGCGTGTTAAAGGAGGGGTTGTTCAAAGAAAAAAACATAAAAAGGTGCTCAAGGCTGCCAAGGGTTTCTTTGGGGCTCGTTCAAAAATCTTTAGGCGTGCCCAGGAAGCCGTGCTTCACGCCGGTGCCTACGCTTTTGTCGGCCGGAAAGATCGTAAATCAAATTTTAGAAGACTTTGGATTATGAGAATTAACGCCGCGCTACAGCCTTTCAATATTAAATACAATCAATTCATAAAAATGGCGAAGACAAAAAATATTAAATTAGATCGAAAGTCTCTTGCCACACTTGCCCTCGATTATCCAAAAATATTCCAAGAAATCGTTAGCGCTTCAAAATAAATAATGGGAGATCAGCCAACCAGTCCAGAAACCATGCAAGCCTACAGGGAGAGTTGCGCGAGCAGTTGTCTTTCCAATGCGGCCGAGGCCTCCAAGCTGCTGGATACTAAACTTGAACAATACCCAAAATCTGACCTGGCATTTTTTGATGCCTATCAAGTACTCAACAACATAAAAAGGGATGATCCGGATGTTCTACGGGCAATCACGGTTGTCGATTCCTATAGAAACAGGCAAGGGCTAAGTGAAGCAGCGGCAGGAATTAACGGTCAGAGAATCGTGGAGAGCCTTGCCAAAGACGATGATATTATTCGCGTTGCCGGTCACGTCCAAGGCATGCTTCAGGCAGCACAAAAAGATCCAAGGGAATATTTTAAATTGGCTTTAAGCGCCGCGCGATCCCAGTATGAGCTCCACAGACGGGGGGAGATTGGGGGAAACGAAGAAGACTTAATGGCCCGCTACGCGCGGCTTAATGCAGCGGTTTTAGAGCTCGAAAATATATAGAGTTTCGTGCCTTATTAGCCTTTCGTCCAACAATTCAATCTGCTAAAATGCTCATAAATGGATAAGTCAAACATTTTAGGTAATTTGGATAGTTTGGTTAGTGGCTCGGTGCAAAAGATCCTCTTAGCCAAAACTCTGAGGGAGCTAAATGAATTAAATCTAGAATTTGTTACCGGTAAAAAGAGCTTATTAAACGAGCTTACTCAAGGTCTTAAGAGTTTGGGTGCTGAAGAAAAAAGGAGATTTGGACCCAAAGTCAACGAAGCCAAAGCCGCCCTTGAAGAAAGCATCAAAGAAACAGAAAACAGAATTCATAAAATCAGTGACGAGCAAAAAGAGTGGTTCGATGTCACCTTACCAGCAGACAGAACCCCTATCGGCCACCTAAGTCCGGACACACAAGTAATCCGCCAAATGAACGCCTTTTTTACCTACCACGGATACTCTGTCGCCGAAGGACCGGATATTGAAACCGACGAATACAATTTTGAAAAAACAAATCTCCCCAAAGACCATCCCGCCAGAGACCTTCAGGATACAATCTATATAGAATCGCCGGAAATACTTCTTAGAACCCACACCAGCAGTGTGGAAACCAGAATCCTCTCCACTTACAAACCGCCGCTGCGGTTTGTGGTGCCGGGCGTCTCTTTTAGGAACGAAATTATTAACCCAAGTAACCATGCTATCTTTAACCAGTACCAGGGGGTTGTCGTTGACAAGGGCATAAGCATGGCTAACCTCAAAGCCACCTTAACTGAATTCGCAAAACATATGTACGGCGAAGACGTTAAAACTCGTTTTAGAACAAAGTACTACCCCGAGGTAGAGCCTGGGGCGGGGATGGATATCCTTTGCTCCTTCTGCAACGGTGAGGGCTGTCGTATTTGCAAGGGCCGCGGCTGGTTGGAGATTTTGGGTAGCGGTATGATTCACCGGAATTTGCTTGAAAAATGCGGAATTGATTATAGAACCTGGTCCGGTTTTGCCTTTGGTATGGGATTGGATCGTATTATCATGACCAAATTTAATATCACCGATATTCGTGACCTTCATGGGGGAAATTTAGTGCTTGTAAATTAATAGAACCTTATGAGAGTTCCTTATAATTGGCTAAAAGACTATATAAATACGGATTTGACCCCGAAAGAGATAGCGCAAAATCTAACCATGGTTGGACACGCCTTGGATAAGGCCATCTATGAGCAAGAAGGGGACACAGTTATTGACCTGGAAGACCGCGGTAATAGGGGAGACGTTATGGGTATTCTCGGTATAGCTAGGGATTTGGCCGCAGTAACAGCCCAAAAAGTGAAGTACCCTAAACTGGGGGCAATCCCAACAACAAATAACGATCGTTTTAATCCACCTATAAATGTCGAGTCCGATAGGGTTATACGATGGCGGGCCGTGAGTTTTAAGGGAGTAAAGATATCTCCATCCCCGGCCCACGTTCAAAAAAGGCTGCGGTCCTACGGAATAGAAGTTATCAATAACATTGTCGATATAACCAATTATATCATGATTGAGGCCGGCATGCCCATCCACGCTTTCGACCTGGACAAACTAGGGAGCATTACACTCAGAACAGCCAGATCCGGAGAGTCGCTGGTAACATTCGAAGGCACTAAACTTCAGTTTGACGAAAACGACCTTATTGCAGCAGACGGCAATAAACCTTTAACCTTAACCACGGCCGTAGGAGGAAGGGAAAGCGGTATTACAAACGGTACTAAAAATATTTTGATTGAGGCGGGTCTTTACGACCAACCTACGGCTAGAAGGTCGGCTTTAAGACTAAATGTCAGGAATGAAACGGCCGGGCGCTTAGGTAAATACCTCCACCCCGATTATTGTGAGCTGGCTATTTCCAGAGCCATAACACTTATAAAGGACCTTTTGGGTATTAACCCCGAACCGATAAGTTTTGACTATTACCCAAATAAATATCCAAAAGTTGCCGTTAGTATGTCACAACAGAGGCTAAACCTAATTGCCGGCGAAGAGATTGGGTTGGAGGAGGCCGCCCGTATTCTTGAAGGTCTTGAATTTAATGTATCATCCCCTTTAAAAGACGGGGAACTAGTAGTGGGTGTCCCATATTTTAGAACCGATGTGGTAATGGAAGATGATGTTATTGAAGAGGTTCTAAGAATTAGGGGTTATGACAAAATCCCTACTTATTTACCGCTCCTGCCTGCGCCAAAAAAATTAGAGTTTCCCGAAATGGAACTGGAGGAACAAGCAAAGGATATTTTGGCGAGACTGGGATTTAACGAAACAATTAGTCAGCAAATTGTCGACAAAAAAGAAATAGAAAAGGCCGGGTTCTGGGATGAAAGTAGGGTCGTTAAGCTGGAAAATTCCTGGAACGAAGAACTTAACGCAATGCGCTACGATATGGCTTCTCCACAGTTTAACTATTTGCTTTCCTACCAAAAGCACGGTTTTTCTGAAGTTAAAATCTTTGAAATCGGCAAAACTTACAGTAAAAACAGCCAGAAGTCTGGCTATGAAAGCTACACCGAAACCAGGAAGATTGTTTTTACGGCCACAAAGGACTTTCGCAGCTTTAAGTCCGATGTCTTGAGCTTCCTTAGGGAGCTTGGCATAGGGGAAATCGCTTTCGAAAAGTTCTCGTTTTCGCTGTTCAAAGATCAAAAATCCGCCCAAATGAAATATAATGGTACTACTATTGGCAAAATGGGGGAGGTCAAAAGCTCAATCTTAGCGGATTTTAAAGTGCGGGGTACCGTCTCCCACGTTGTTTTCTACACCTTAGAGCTTTTAAAATTCGCCAAAGCTCAATCGCCCCTGGAATTAGTCACAACCATCACAAACTTTGTGATCGAAGATAGAACTTTTACAGTTCCTGCATCTTTTGAAATTGGTAAAATTTTGGGGGCTATTAAAAATGTGGTGGATATCAGTACCAGGATCACTTTCGTGAGTGTTTTCGAAAACGAGAACCTCAAGGAGAAAGGCAAAAAAAGCGTCACGTTTAATTTTAAGTTTGACCCGGCCAGGACCGAAGAGGAAACCAAAAAACTGAATGGTCTGGTTTTTAGATAATGTCTTTTTTAGAATCCCACAAATATCATCTATACCTACTACTAGCTGGGTTCAGCTTTTCTGGTTTAACTATCTTTACGGCTATTTTAACTAGAGCGGGCGTCGACCCATTTAGCCAAGTGTTTTGGCGAATCGTCATTGGATCAACTCTCTGCTTGATCTTAGCTACCTTAGTGTTCAGGCGGGGTATTAAAGCCAGTAAAAAGGAAATTCTGTTACTGGTTGTTAACGCCGCAGTTTTTGTTTTTGGTTACACAACCTTTACCGGAGCTATCTACGCCGGAGCCCCGCTGGCAAAAGCTATTGCCCTTAATTTTTCCTACCCTATTCCGGTGATCATCCTTTCGTATTTTTTACTGGGCGAGAAGCCTTCGATCAAAAGCGTTTTTGCCATTCTAATTTCTACGGTCTCCGTTCTTTTAGTCCTGGAAATCTGGAAAATAAAAGATTTTACCAAAATCGGCTTGGGAGAGTTTTTGGCCTGGGTAAACTCCTTTGCCTACGCAGGAATCATTGTCTGGGGTACCAAAATCAGGAAGTCTACAAAACTGCATCCCTACGTAGTTTTGTTTTACACCCTTGCGTTCTCTTTACCCATTCTTGTAACCGTAGTCTATCTCTTAAATCAAGTCGGAATTAACTTTTATACATTGGGTTTTGATATCACCAAAATTCAAGCTACGCACTGGTTGTTACTTTTACTCTTGGCTCTGTCGAGCTCGGTAATCCCAATCGCACTGATTTATACTGCAGCTGCCAGGATTAACCCCCATGTTTCTAGCATTCTGCTTTTAACCGAAATTACCTGGGTGTATTTATTTGGCTTTCTTATTTTCGGGCAGACCCTGACGCCTTGGGGGGCCTTGGGGAGCCTAGGCATTATGCTTTCTGTGTTACTAGTTTAATTATATGGGCAGATTTCATGCACCGGAAGGGCACCGCGGTGGACGCTACTCAGAACGCTTTACTCACGATGAGCCGGGACATAAAGTCGAGACTGCGGCGTACGAAACGGCCAGGAGGGTAGATGGTAGACTTCTGAAACCGGCTACTCTGCTGGAAGACGAACAGAGCGGGGTTGACTTTATAGTGGAAGACATAAAACTTGGGCAAGTCAAAGTGCAGTTTAAATCTTACGCATTAAGCTTTGACGAAGTAGGGAATATTCTACGAAACGGAATTGTCCCAATCGGGATAGAACGGGGCCTCGTAGTTTCCAGTAACCCCAGGGCGGCCTCGTTTTCCGAAGAAGCTAGGCAGTACGTGCGCGAGGACTTTTGGGCGCAATTTGACTCGCTGGCACCGCTAGCGCAGGAAGCACGATTTGGGGGCCAAATTAACGACGGACAAATTAGAGAGGCTCTAGAAAACGTAAAAGACCATAAACCGGACAGCACCTACACAGGACCACAAAGTTTTTCCCCCAACGATTAAACTTTCCAAAACCCATAGTTTGTGGTAGAGTACTCACTAAGAAGAAAGGGGGTAACTTGAAAGTCTACCGAATTAGACATGAGTCGGTTGTAGTATTTGTCTTGCCGTTGGGAAAACCCTCCGGACGGCCAAGTCAATTGTTTTTTGCCACCAGGAGTCCGACTAGCCTCCTAGTTTACGAGTTGCTCTTCGGCCCGTTGCTTTTTAGCGAAATAATGGATGCTGAAACTTTCGCTAAACTGGCTAAGGAAACGGAGGTATTACGGCAGTTCGACGACTGGGAAAAAACGCTCGAGGCGCTGGTTTCTGATACAACAGAAGGCGGCGCTTCTTTACGTATTGGACGTTTCTGTGGGTGGGTGGTATAGCTCGTTATCTTTATAACCATCCGTTTCGTTTAAGTATTTATTTATTTCCTCCTGAAATTCTGATACCGGATCGTGCAGCTTAATAAACAGCTTTTCGTCATAGTCACCGCGGTCAATGCAACTTTGATTGGCAATCTTGTGATCCGGCCTGCAGACTTTAATCTTCTGGTACATATCAGAAATAGTCTTTGGCTCAGTCCCTACCACAAATATTTCGTGTTTGGTTGGCTGACCCTCAAATGGCAACATACCGGTTAATTGGTCAACGTCCATATCCGCAATATTTTCTGGCTTCACAAAAGGCTCATCCTTTTTGCCGGCTAAATACTCCTTCATGGCCCTAGCCCAAACCGGGGTTGCTCCAGTAATTCCGGAGGCAAGTTTTGGATCCATTGGCGTGTTGTCATTATTTCCTACCCACGTCCCAATTACAATCGAAGGGGTATAACCAATAGCCCAGTTGTCCTTTTTGTCGTTGCTTGTCCCCGTTTTAACCGCCACCGTAAAGTTTTTTATGTTTAATAGTGACCCGGTACCAAAAGCGAGGGCGCGAGCGTTATTGTCGGAAAGGATATTGGAAATGACATAGGCTATCTGCGGGCTAAAAACCTGCAGACCTGTTTCACTATGGAATGACTCCAAAACATTTCCGTTGCTATCTTTAACCTCCAAAATAGCTGTAGGCGTAACTTTTGTACCACCATTAGCGAAGGCGCTGTAGGCCGTTATCATTTGAATAAGCGGAACCGCCCCACCACCCAATGTCAAAGAGAGTCCGTACCTTCTAGGATCATTCAGCGTTGTTATACCCAAGTCCTCGGCCGTCTTAATAAAGTTTTCCAGCCCATCGATTTTTAGAAGCTTAACAGCCGGAATGTTTATTGAGCTGCCTAAGGCGTTACGTAAGGAAATTGGCCCTCTAAACACCCCATCGTAATTTACCGGTGAATAATTTGTACCGTCTCCGTTAGGAAAAGTAGTCGCAACATCCATAATCATCGTTGCCGGTGTTAAGCCCCGGGTAAAAGCAACGGCGTAGGTAATGGGCTTAATGGAAGAACCGGGCTGGCGCATAGCGTCAACGGCGGCGTTAAAATTACCCTCAAACTTGCAATCCTTCCCAGAAGTGCAACCAGAAGGCTCGGAATCACCAAAATAGTCTTTGGAACCAACCATGGAAAGTACCTGACCAGTCTTTGGATCCATGACGACCAAAGCGCCGTTGCCTACTTTGAGAGCCTGCACTTTGCCAACTTCTTCGCTAACAGTTTTTTCCATCTTTTTCTGCAAATCCAGATCCAAGGTTGTTTTAACCTGTAAACCACCACTCTGCACTAGATCAGCACCGTACTTATCCTCCAGAAGGCTTTTAACGTACAATGAAAAGTGGGGGGCATTTATACCCTTACCTGGTTTGGCATACTCCAAGGGCGTCTTTTTGGCGGCTTCGGCCCGGTCCTTTGGCAGGAACTCCCTTTTACCCTCTTTAGTTACCCAACCTTTTGTTTCCATAAGAGTAAGCACGTAACGCTGTCTATCCCGTGCCAATTGGGGTTTTTTACCAAAAGGTGAATACTGGGTAGGCGATTGTGGAAGTCCCGCCAAAAGGGCGGCTTCGGTAAGTGTTAGCTCGGACGCATGTTTACCAAAATATAGTTCGCTGGCCGCCTCCACCCCCTGGGCTGTACCACCATATGGTATTTCATTAAAATATATCTGCAATATCTGGTCTTTGTTGTAGATTCGCTCAATCTGAATGGACAGGACCAGCTCCTTAATTTTTCTAATAATTGATCTTTCACTGGTTAAAAGGGCTGTCTTTACTAGCTGTTGGGTGATAGTTGAACCGCCCTGTAGATTGCGGTAAAAAATCGTATTCTTAACGGCACGGGCAATTCCGGCCAGGTCAAATCCACCGTGCTGATAAAATTCCGCATCTTCGGTTGCTAAAGTCGCGTCAATAAGGACGGGTGGAAGATCTGAAAGTTTTATGATACTACGATTAACGTCACGATACACCGCGTAGAGCTCCTTCCCGTTCCGATCGGTAATTTTTGTGGAAACAGACACCCTTCTATTAGTAAGTTTGTCGGGAGAAGGAAGGTCTTTGGAAAATATGGCAAAAGCGAAAAGCGCCAGAACGGAGCCAGAAACCATAAAAAAAAGGATCAGAGAGGCTAGAGCCGTCAGGACAACCAAAGCCCCACTTTTTCTGCGTAAACTCATATAAGCTGATTTTTGGGCAGGACGAAAGGGCAAACGTCTTCTTCTGCCAAGAATATTGGGCTTTAACATTTAGAAATTGGTCCAGCGGGTAGGAGTCGAACCTACTTGGCACAGTTTTACAGACTGTTGCATGACCGTTCTGCCACCGCTGGAAGCTTATAAATTATACTAAACTTGTGCTAAAATTAAAATTGTGACGGCCGAAGATAAACTAAAATTAATCAAAGAAGTCGGTGAAGAGATTATTTCTGAAGAAGAACTAAAGGAGCTATTAGAAAGCGGGGAATCCCTTACTGCCTACGACGGATTTGAGCCCTCCGGTAAAATTCACATTGCCCAGGGTCTTTTACGCGCCATTAACATTAACAAAATGACTAAGGCCGGTATTAGGTTTAAAATGTGGGTCGCCGACTGGCATGCGCTGGCCAATAACAAAATGGGCGGGGACCTGGAAAAAATTCAAACGGTTGGACGTTATTTCATTGAGGTCTGGAAGGCTTGCGGGTTAGATACAAATAACGTTGAGTTCTGCTGGGCCTCAGATATGGCCAAGAATCCCGACTATTGGAAACTAGTAGTGCAAGTAGGAAAGTCCAATGCTCTTAAACGATTTGTACGCACCGCGGAGATGATGGGTCGGGAAGAGTCTCTCGATAAATTAACCGGCGCCCACATCATCTATTCCTGCATGCAGGTAGCAGACATATTTATGCTTGGCGCAAAAATTACCCAGTTAGGAATGGACCAAAGAAAAGTCAATATGCTGGCGCGCGAAATTGGACCACAACTAGGATTTTGGAAACCCGTAGTTGTTAGTCACCACATGCTCATGGGTCTGGAAAAACCCGCGTCAAAATCAGCGGACAGGACCACGCGGACTATTGAGCTAAAGATGTCGAAGTCCAAACCAGATACGTCCATATTTATGACGGATTCTCAGGACGACTTAATTAGAAAAATAGGCAAAGCCTACTGCCCTGCGGGTATTGTTGAAGAAAATCCGATTCTTGAATACTATAGATATATCGTCTTTGAAAGATACCCGTCGGTGGAAATAAAAAGAGAAGAAAGACACGGCGGCGACACCAGCTTCAAATCCTACAAGCACTTTGAGGAAAGTTACAAAGACGGCTTTCTTCATCCCCAGGACGTTAAAAATTCGCTGACCTACTATCTTAATGAGCTCCTGAAACCTGTACGTAGCCATTTCGAAAACAACCCGGAAGCCAGAAAGCTAAAAGAAAATGTAGAAAGATACACCGTGACCAGGTAAATTATGTTTAACTCGAAACGCGTTAAAAAAATCTGGAGCGTTATTGTGGTTATAACCTCGTTAGCTATCGTTCTGACCCCGTTTCTGTCCCCAATCATCCGATAAATTGGTGTAGAATTAAATCATGCCTCTGGACCTTACAGATAAAGTTGAAAGGGTACCGCTGGTTGGACCGCTAAAGGCCAGACTTTTGAGTAATTTGGAAATATTTACTATTTACGACCTTCTTCATCACTACCCATTTCGTTACGATGACTTTACAAATACAAAAAAAATTGCTCACGTAGTTTTCGGGGAAACAGTAACCATAAACGGCTCCATTATTAAGTCGGAAAATATTTACACCAAAAATCATAAAAGCATCACCAAGGTCACCATCGGCGACGGTACCGGACAGATGGACGCTATATGGTTCAACCAGCCGTACCTCTCAAAAACCTTAAGGCCGGGGCTCCTCACTAACTTATCAGGAAAAATTGACTGGTTTACTAAACATCTAGTCCTTATTAGTCCAGAATATGAGCTAATCGCGAATCGTCAAGAAGTAACAAACACGATTCATACCGGACGACTTGTTCCCATTTACTCAGAAACAGCCGGTATTTCTTCTAAATGGATAAGGAACAGAATAAGCTTTCTTTTACGCGGAGGAATCATTATTAAAGACCATTTTTCGCCGGCTTTCCTTTCTAGTCATAAACTAATTAGCCTAACTGAGGCTCTTAATCAAACCCATTTTCCCCAAAGCCCGGCGCGGGCAAAGGAGGCAAAAACCCGGCTGGCCTTTGATGAATTGTTCTTTGTACTGCTAGCGTCACACTTAAACCGTAATAAATTGAAAAAACAAAAATCAAACTTTACTTTTAACACGACTAAATACCGGAGCCAACTAAATAAGTTTATTCAGACACTACCGTTTAAATTAACGGACGACCAAACTAAGGCGATAACAGAAATCACAAATGACATGAGCCAAATAAAACCGATGAATCGCCTTCTCCAGGGAGATGTTGGCAGCGGAAAGACTGTTGTAGCCGCTGTTGCTACACTAGCCACACACTTAAGCGGGTTAAGGACCCTTTATATGGCACCCACCGAAATCCTAGCCAACCAGCATTACCTAACCTTAAAAAGCTTACTGGAACCGGCTGGCGTCAAAATAGGGCTTTTGACCTCCTCAACGAATAAACGGGCCATCAACAAACCCCGAATTTCTAATTACCACGTAGTGGTTGGTACGCACGCGTTACTTTTCAACTTGGAGGAAACCAAGGAAATAGGTCTGGTGATCATTGATGAGCAGCACAAGTTTGGGGTTGAGCAAAGAACTGGGCTACTCAAGATTTCCAAGGGTAGTGGCAATTTGCCGCATCTTCTAACCATGACGGCAACGCCGATTCCTAGAACCTTGGCGTTAACCTTGCTGGGGGATTTAGATATTACCTTTATCCGTCGAATGCCAAAGGATAGAATCCCAGTAAAAACCTGGTTAGTACCTAGAGAGAAAAGAGATGCGGCCTACATTTGGATAAAGGGGCAGTTGTCAACAAACAGATCGCAAGCATATATCGTTTGCCCTTTTATCGAAGAGTCTGAGGTGGAAACCTTAAAGTCGGTTAGGGCGGCAAAAAAAGAGGCTGATAACCTAATAAAGGTTTTTAGCCCCCTCAAGGTCGAGCTCTTGCATGGAAAAATGAAACCCAACCAGAAAGAACAAGTCATGGAAACCTTTAGGCTTAACAATGTTTCCGTCCTTGTCTCCACCCCAATAGTAGAGGTAGGTCTAGATAACCCAAACGCGTCAATAATTCTTATAGAAGGGGCAGAAAGATTCGGCTTAGCCTCCTTGCATCAGCTTCGGGGACGCGTCGGACGCGGCACGAAGCAATCGTACTGCTTTCTATTTACAGACAACGAAAGCCCGGAAGTAAACACGAGACTAAAACTTTTGGAAAAATATAACTCTGGCCTAATACTTTCCGAAATGGATCTTAGAAACAGGGGTGGTGGTGAGATCTACGGGCGCCACCAAAGCGGGTTTACGAAAACCAGAGTCGCTGACCTTACAGATTTGGATCAAATTACCAAAGTTAATTTAATTGTTAAAGGTTTATTTAAAAGAAACGATCCTATACTAAGATCAAACTGGTTGTGTGGTCAAATCAAACAACTGGATAATGTTCATATGGATTAAGAGGTGGAACCAGGCGAATCCTCCTAAAAAACAGCCCCAACATCTCTGGTGTTGACATTTCTGCTACATATATGATACACTAACCGGTTGAATGCCACTTTATTGGCATGCACTTTTCAACAAGAGAAGCCCTGACGAAAGTCGGGGTTTTTCTTTTGTTGACTTAGTAAGGCCAAATACCGTAATATCTATTGGTAATTGCTAAAGTCTTATGACGGAACCAAAAAGAAAGCACAGTAAGGGACGCAGAAATAGAAGAAGAATGCAAATAAGGGCCGATATACCTGTTACAGTTAAGTGTTTGCGCTGCAAAGCGGATAAATTATCACATAGAAAATGCCCTAATTGCGGTAAGTACAGGTGAAACGCAGTGGAACAAAAAACGCAGGAGTATCCTAAAAACGAAACAGACCCGCGCCATAAGGCCAGGCAGATAGCACTAGCTGCCCTGTTTTCCTCCTCCTTCATAAACCCGTCAACGAGCAGCAGTCTAGATCATAGCAAAGAAGTACTTGGTGAAGAAGGTTCTGATATAAAGCTTGGTAACACAATCTACGAAGGTGTGTTAGGTAACGTAGAAACAATAGATAAGATAATTACAGCCTCAGCACCAACTTGGCCTATAGAACAAATAGACAGAGTCGACTTAATGTGCTTAAGAATCGCCATTTTTGAATTATACTTTTCTAAAAATATTCCGTATAAAGTCGCTATAAACGAGGCGATTGAGTTGGCCAAGGAATTCGGAGGAGAAAAATCAGGTAAATTTGTAAACGGGGTTCTTGGCACAGTTGTGAAAACACTGCTTCCCAACTAATTATTATTTATCTTGCTAACGAATTATTTAATGTGGTATCAATAGAATATATTGTATGAATACGGAAAAAGAATTACTAGATTTGATTTCCCAGAGGACCGGATACGAAGCTGACAAAATACAGCCCCGCATGGATTTTGAGCACGACCTAAACATTAGTCGGGCAGAGCTCATAGAATTTGTTTCCTCTGTAGAAGATAGGTTTAATATTTCCTTTGCGGACGAGCAGTTAGACAGAATCAAATCTGTGGGAGATCTAACAAATTTAGTGCTAGACCACCTCGGAGTAATAAATTAATGAACGATTTGGAGATACTGGAACATTCCCTAAATATTATTTTTAATAACAAAGAGTTACTAAGGACGGCGCTAACGCATCGTTCATTTCTGAATGAACACAAGGAGACTAAATGCTCCAACGAACGCTTGGAATTTCTTGGGGACGCAGTGTTGCAATTTCTAAGCTCGAGGTTTCTATACGATAAATTTCCAGGCTCCCCAGAAGGAGATCTGACCAATTTTCGGGCATCTTTAGTCTGCGCCCCATCTTTAGCCGAAGCGTCACGCAGTTTAAATTTTGGTGAGTTTCTTTTTTTATCCCGCGGAGAAGAAGACTCCGGAGGTAGAAAAAGGGAGTATATCCTCGCAAATACCTTCGAAGCATTCCTGGGAGCACTTTTCCTGGATCAGGGATTAGAACCGTGCAAAAAAATGGTAGAAGAAAATCTTTTTCCAAAAATTGACCAGATTTTGAGCGATCAGACCTATAAAGATTATAAGAGTAGATTTCAGGAACACGCCCAAGAAAAGTACAACCAAACTCCCGAATATAAGGAGGTGGGCTCTTGGGGACCGGATCATAACAAGACTTTTCAAATGGGGGTCTATATTGGCGAAAGGGAATTAGGAAAGGGAGACGGCAGCAGCAAACAAAAGGCTGAACAGGCTGCAGCAAAAAACGCTTTAGATAACTTAGCATAAGGCACAGATAGGGCCGACGGGTCCCTTGTGAAATCAAAGAAGCTGTGATATCCTGTAGATTGGCCTTCCACGGATATTCTCCACGGATTCTACGGAACCGTGTTTACTAATAAGCGAGACAGGTGGGAGGTTTTACTTATTATTATGTTAGCTATACGGCTTAGTAAAATTGGTAAAAAGAACGCGCCCTCATATAGAATCGTGGTTGCTAATAAAAGGAGCGGTCGTAACGAGGGCGGGGTAGAAACGCTCGGATACTACAACCCTCTGCAAAAGGATAAACTTAAACTCGAAAAAAGCAAAATGGACAAGTGGATAAAAATGGGGGCTAAAACTACACAAGCCGTCGATAAGTTGCTAAGGGGTGAATACAATTTTAGCAAGTACGCCGGCTCAAAATCGCGAACTAAATCCGGGGCATAAAAAATATGAAAAACGCAGCGCAGTTTTTAGAAGACATTCTTAGACAAGTAGTCTCTAACCCCGAAGAGGTGAAGATAACTCAAAACGACACCGCCCTCGAAGTTAAGGCTAATAGCGGAGACCTCGGGGTCATTATTGGTAAGGGTGGTAAAAACATTAGGGCTTTTAAGTCCCTCGTCAACCTTAAAACCGCGAAGGAGGGCTCTACCCGACTTGATATAAAAATTAATGAGGAAGAGAAGCGACTGGAATAATTTACCCACAAATCCCCCTAAGCCTACTTTAACAATAGACATTATCAGCCTTTTTCCAAATGTATTTCTAAATTACTTAAATGAAGGGTTGATGGCAAGGGCAATAGCTAGAAACCTCATAAGCGTAAAAGCTCATAACCTCAGAAATTGGACAACAGACTCATATAAAACGGCAGACGATCGGCCTTACGGCGGAGGAGCCGGGATGGTAATAAAGGTCGAACCAGTTGCTAAGGCGCTAAAGGAACTAAAAAAGAAAGATTCTTATACTTTGATGCTCTCACCGAGAGGAAATAAACTTAACCAAGGTAAATCGCGTTTTCTTGCAAACCAAAAACACATAATACTGATCTGCGGTCACTATGAGGGAGTCGACCAGAGGATTATCGACTACTACGTGGACGAAGAACTGTCAATTGGTGACTATATTCTTTCTGGGGGAGAGGCGGCGGCGATTGTCGTTGTAGATGCGGTCACAAGACTTGTACAGGGATTTCTTGGCAATGAAAGTTCATTAGAAAAAGAGTCATTCGAAAAAAAATTACTCGAATTTCCACAGTACACTAGACCTAAAGAATACGACGGCCATAAGGTCCCGGAAGTTTTACTTAAAGGAAACCACGAGGAGATAGAAAGATGGAGGAACTCCAAGTCTCACGAACTAACCCAAAAAATAAGGCCCGACTTACTAGACCTAACTTAATTGTTTACTATTCAAACGGATTACTTTTTCCAACTGGTACATTCAATTGCTGAGGCTCATAGGGTTTAAGTTTCTTAATGTAATCCAGCGTAGAAACGATAGCCGAGGAACTAAAATCTAGATTTCCGGGGCCAGCCTTTATATCTGAATCAACGAAATAAGATACCAAACCCAATGAGGCAGTCAACCCTGAGGAACTTTTTTGTGCGTCAAATGAGAGGGTTATTACATTCACTAGACGGGAGGTTGTCTCCAGGCTTGTGAGCATACTTAGCAAATTTGTGAAGTTCCCATCCAAGACCGCCTGCATATTTATTTTCTTATAGGATCCGTCTTCCGATTTAGCGATACCATTAAACTGAAGTGACTTAAGGGACACGCCGGAACCAGTAGCAATCGCCTGAACCTGATTCATAAGATTGGGAACGTCATCTTTGGACGGCAGGGCACGATCTGCTAGGATTACGCTGGACTTTATAGCCTGTTGCGAAGAGACCATGCTATTAATTTTTTTTAGCCTAGTGTTTAACAGAGAGAGCTCTTCTGACTGCTTATTGTTCCCTTGATATACTGCAGGGATAGCGCTTGCCGTGGGAAAAATTATGGCTAGTGCAAGAAGGAGCGACCCGCCCAAGCCAATAACCACCTTTATGTTTTCTAGAATTAGTTCTTTATATTTAACTAGAGTTAGACTCATAAAATTACCTGAGGGCGTCCTTCTTTAAATACAAGATCATCGAAAAACGAATTTTGCCACTAATTTCATCCAAACTAGCACCGGTCAGATCCGCATTACTAAAAAACTTTCCTCCCGAGGCCGGGTCCATAAGCGAGGAAACAAACTTGGAAAGGATCAGGTAACTTGGTACTGTTCCAGAAATAGAAACCTTGTTTTCCCCGAATGTCGTTAAACTTGTAATTACAGCTTCGCTAGGGGATGCCTTAGAGACGCTCGAAAGTAGCACGGAATACCGATTCTTCGTCGAGATTATCCGGCTAACGCTTAATATCTTAGACTCGAGACGGGTTGCTTCGGCCTCCACAACCGTTAAATCTTTGATCTTTTCCTGAGCTTTCTGAATATCCGCTCCCTGTTTCTTTGCCGTTAGCTTGAGGTTTATTAAAATCGAGGAACTCGCGATAGCGATAATACCAGCAACCAGCAGAAAAATTAGAGACAGATTACCAACTGAACTTTTTACCTTTTCTGTCTTCTTTTGCTCTTTAACTTCTACCGGTAACAAGTTAATATCTTTCCTGACCATACCTTTAGAGATCTTTAAGACTTAGACCCACCGCTACAGAAAAACTCGGCCCTGAATCCTCCATATCTTTTTTGGAAAACTTCGGAGGCACGTACAACCGCTGCCAGGGATTGCCCAAAACAACCTCGAGATCCAAGGAAGAGGCCATATAAACAATTATTCCTGGAAGCGAGGCGGTACCACCACAAACCACCGCGCGCCTAACCATGTCCTCCTTATGGTGGGTATTATAAAACGCGGCTGAACGCTTTATTTCGTCTATAACCACATCAAATATGGGCTTTATTGCCTGCATAATTTTACCCTCCAGCTGATTTGAATCGAAACCATAGGTCCTTTTGTATTCCTCGGCCTGGTTTAAGTCGAAACCCAAGGATTGAGAAATTGCCCGCGCCAAAGCCATTCCACCAGTCGAGATGCTTCTTGTAAAACGAACGGCGCCCGTGGAAACCACAGATAAATCCGTGGTCATGGCTCCAATGTTAACAAGCATAGTAGCCGGGGTTTTATTGTCCGGAATCAGCGATCTAGAAACCGCGATAGTTTCTGTTTCCAAACCAACGATATCAAGATTTGCATCCTTAAGAATCTTTAGGAATTTCGATACCAGAGTCTTAGGCGCGGCGATAATTAAAACCTCCATTTGACCCCCAGTCGAAAGCCCTCCATCGATTACCTGATAGTCAAGAGACACGTCGGATAACGGTACCGGAATGTATTGTTGGGTTTCGTAACGCATAGCGGAGGTTAGATCCTTTTCGGTCATGTTTGGTAAATTAACCACCCTGGTAAATATTTGGGATTCCGGCAAAGCTACAACTGCTTTATTGGAGGACGGTCGGTGGGAATCAACAAACTCACTTATTGAGGCAGAAAGTTCTTTTAGATCTTCGTCGGAATCTGAAGCAATGTTTACTGGATGGGAGAGCGGGGCGGTGGCGTATATCTGCAGGACCTTGCCTTTAGACCTGTCACTTTTAACTTCAACTAACTTTAGCGAAGAAGTACCAACATCTAGACCAAAAAAGCTTTGCATAGGGCAGAGTTTCTACAAAACCAGTCTGTCAAAATATTGCCCAGCTGTCAACACAAATACCAGGACTTGACCTAAACGTCTTAGGTTATCTATTATAAATAGGTAATGAGAATCCTCCTTGTGGAAGACGACGCCTTCTTATCTGACCTTTACAAAAGTCAATTAGAAAAAGCGGGGCATACTGTTATACAGGCTTTTGAATCATCAGAAAGCATAAGTGCGATTTACGATTTTAAGCCGGATCTCGTGCTACTGGACCTTATAATGCCCAGATTTACAGGGATGGAAGTTCTCAAGAAGATTAAAGCAGAAAAGAGGTTAAGTAGTCTAAATGTTATTGTCCTCTCTAACATTAAAGATAACAAAATAGTGAACGAGGCTGCGGATCTGGGAGCTAAGGGTTATATAATTAAAACATCAATTACCCCCGACCAAATATCCGAAGAGGTCAAAAAATACTTGTAAGCCACCCCAATCAAGGAGTTACCTCTCTCCAAGTATAAGTCGCCTGAGAAATCGGCGTAACATTCAGCAAGAAATCCGGACTATACTTAATAACCAATGCCGGAACTTTGTTGTCGTCCAAGGAGTAAGAAAAGTCAATCCCGGTGGGGTCGGATTTGGAAAGAATCCCCCCGTTTATTA
>Ga0233425_10002072_pt1 | contig 41136 bp, 38 predicted proteins | sample Watercolumn_Towu_2_FD_181712 | JGI IMG/M metagenome (GOLD analysis project Ga0233425, IMG submission 181712) | Freshwater microbial communities from Lake Towuti, South Sulawesi, Indonesia - Watercolumn_Towuti2014_140_MG | ecosystem: Environmental > Aquatic > Freshwater > Lake | place...
CAGGAGGGCAGAACACTTGAACCGATTGAATCCAACCGTTTCAACCCCGGGCCGGGGCGGCTTTGAAAAAATGACCGCCAAGAACGCGAAGGGGGAGCAGAAACGGGTTTTTCTACAGCGTCGTTAGCCCTTTCATCTGACCCTATGCCAATATGATTTGCGACATCTACCGATCAAACCACCGGTCATCGCTTTTCCTCATAGTTCCTGAGGGCGTTTCACCGGAGTCATTGCCGCCTGCTGTTCGCGCTCAGTTGGGCCAATTAGTATTCTTTAAGCGTCGAGATATTTCCCCTTCAGCACCCTTGATTGGTGCAAACCCAAACGAAGTTCTTGCTCATATCTCTGCCCACGGGTTCCTGAATTCTTCGCTCAAGTCCCGGCGCTAGTTGCATATCAAAGCGCGCGCAATGCTCTTCCTTGGCTTTTCTTTCGGCCTCAGTTTGGTGGAACACCTGGGCTGCTGCCGATGGCGTCAGCAGCAACAACAAGAGCGCAGTACCGACCCAGGTGACAAGGCGCGTGTATCGCAGCATGGTTGTAGTTGATTGGTGTGTTTCGTGGGCCCAACGTCTGAATTCACCGGCGCTGCGCGGTTTCATCACGCAGCGTCCGGTGGAATGATGGGTTGGACCTCATTGCGTTTTGCCCTCCTTCATGTCTTTTTCGGCTTCGGCAATCACCTCACGCAGAACGTCCGCAACGTCTTTCGGTTGAGACTCCAGTTCCTTTTTGCAGGCTGCCATTACCGGCTTGTGCTGGATGGCGTTTGAAATGAGCGACCACCTTGCGGCGCCACCAACCAGGAGACGGGAAACTTCGCCACGGACGTTGACCCACGGCAGAGCAGAAATGATTCTGGCGACCGGGGCATCGTCACCGGTTGCCATGAAGTAACCCCAAAGTGCGTCAAGCACCCATGGCCCTTGCTCCAACGGCAGCTCCAGCAGACTCGGCCGTCCATTAGCCAACAGGTTGTCAATCATCTCCTTGTGTTTTGGCATGGATTTCCTGAGCCGCTCCAGAAGCAGTTTCGCTTCTGGATATGCCGAGTACCAGATACCCAAGATAAGCACCGGTTGATCCACTACTGGCAAGGACTTGAGCTGTTCAGCGAGAGGCTGGGCTATCGCGGGGTTCTTGGAGATTACCCCCGCGATGAACCCAATGAACGGTGGAGCGCTCTGCCCGTTCTTCATAAAACCTTTGGAACTGGCAGATCGGATAGCTTCAGCGACGCGGGCAGGCTCAGGTTTCGCGTAGTAGTACGTTATCCAACGCCCTAACGTATCAGCATCGGCGAACTTCGCCACGGCGGCAAACGCAGGTGAGCACACCAAAGCAACCGCGACAAGGAGCGACCGGAGGATGGCGTTCATGTTGAGGTCCAACGTCTATTAGCCGACCGAAATGTCGCTTTGTAAGGCGACACTTCTCCGGCCGGTTGCAGATTGTGCTGTGGAAACAGCATGTTGAGTCTTCCCCGATCTATGAAATCTCGGGGCAAACCGGACATTTTCTGGAGACTTGCCATGCCTGTCGTTCATCAAACTCCCCTGCCTCTTCGTCCGCGCCTGCTCGACCAGGTCCGTGACACGATCCGTCGCAAGCACTACAGCCAGCGCACCGGGCAAGCCTATCTGCATTGGATCAAGCGCTACATCCACTTCCATGACAAGCGTCACCCCGCTGAGTTGGGGGGCAGTCATGTCACCACCTTTCTGAACCACCTTGCCACGGTCGGCCAGGTATCGGCATCCACCCAGAATCAGGCCCTCGCGGCCCTGCTCTTCCTCTATCGGGAAGTCTTGGAAATCAACTTGCCTTGGCTGGAAGGGCTGACACGGGCGAAGCGGCCGCAGCGCTTGCCCACCGTTCTTACCCAAGCCGAAGTGAAGTCGGTCCTCGCCGCCCTGGAAGGCACAAGGTGGCTTATGGTAATGCTTCTCTACGGTGCTGGCATGCGTCTGAACGAGTGCCTGAACCTGCGCGTCAAGGATGTGGATTTCGAGGGCCGGCTGCTGCTGGGGTGTGTAGGTCTGCTAGAGGTTCACTTCTGCCAGACAACCACAAGCCCGATACCAGTCCTTCACGCGACTTTACAGTCTCCATCCGATTTCTACCCCAGCACCACCAGCCCCCACACAACCAGCACATTGACCAGCGCGATCAGCACCGCCGCGCTGCCGATGTCCTTGGCGCGCTTGGCGAGCTGATGGTTTTCCAGGGAGATGCGGTCCACCGTGGCTTCGATGGCGGAGTTGATGAGTTCGACGATGAGGACCAGCAGGACGCTGGCGATCATGAGGGCCCGCTCCAGCGCGGCGTCGGTCAGCAGCAGGGCCAGGGGAATCAGGATCAGGGCGAGGATGGCTTCCTGGCGGAAGGCGTCCTCGTGCTTCCAGGCGGCCTTGAAGCCTTCCAGGGAGTAGAAGAAGGCGTTCCAGACGCGGCGCAGGCCGGTCTTGCCTTTATGGGGGCTTTCCTGGGGGGATGGGATCACGGTGTTTGGCGTCGCGGGTGAAGTTTTGTGGGTGGATGCTGTCTGCGGTTGCCTCTCAAGTCACGCCTTCCCGAAAGAGTACGCAAGCTTCTCCCCACCCCAACCCTCCCCGTATTCGGGTAGGGGGCCAGCGCCTCCCCCGCTAGCGGGGGAGGTTGGGAGGAGGAGTGATTTGGACGTCAGGGTTTCCAGACCAGGTCCAGTTCCCTGGCCGCCTTCACATCGTCCAGGCGGCGCGCGGGCAGCGTGTGGGGAGCGGACTTGACCAGGTCGGGCTGGCCTTCCGCTTCGCGCTTCACGGCCACCATGGCGGCGACGAAAGCGTCCAGGGTTTCCTTGCTCTCGGTCTCGGTGGGCTCGATGAGCAGGCACTCGGGCACCAGCAGGGGGAAGTAGGTGGTGGGGGCGTGGAAGCCGTAGTCCAGAAGGCGCTTGGCGAAATCCATGGCGGAAACGCCGGTGTCGTCCTTGAGCTTCTTCAGGGTGACGATGAACTCGTGGCTGGCGCGCCGCTCCGGATAGGCCAGCTCGAAACCGGCCCGCCTCAGTTCCGCCGCCAGGTAATTGGCGTTGAGGGCGGCGAACTCGGCCACCCGCTGCATGCCTTTGCCGCCCAGCATGCGGGCGTAGACCCAGGCGCGCAGGAGCACGCCCATGTTGCCGCCGAAGGCGCTCATGCGGCCGATGCCCAGGGGGCAGTCGGCCTCCTCGGCGAAGCGGAAGGCGCCCCGCTCCTCCAGCACGAAGGGGATGGGCAGATAGGGCCTGAGGCGCTCCGACACGCCCACCGGGCCGGCGCCGGGGCCGCCGCCGCCGTGGGGGGTGGAAAAGGTCTTGTGCAGGTTCATGTGGATGACGTCGAAGCCCATGTCCCCGGGCCGCACCCGGCCCAGGATGGCGTTGAGGTTGGCGCCATCGTAGTAGGTGAGGCCGCCGGCCTCGTGGACGATCTTCTGGATGGCGACGATGGTCTTCTCGAACACACCCAATGTGGAGGGGTTGGTGAGCATCAGGCCGGCGGTCTGGGGGCCGACGGCGGCCTTGAGAGATTCCAGGTCCACGTTGCCCTGGCGGTCGGTGGGAATCTCCTTCACCGCGTAGCCGCACATGGTGGCGGTGGCCGGATTGGTGCCGTGGGCGGCGTCAGGGACGATGATCTCGCGCCGGGCCGTGTCACCGCGGGCGTCGTGGTAGGCGCGGATCATGGCCACGCCGGCGAACTCGCCGTGGGCGCCGGCCATGGGTGCCATGGATACCGCCGCCATGCCGGTGACTTCCTTCAGCATCTCCTGGAGCTCGTACATGCTGGCCAGGAAGCCCTGGCCCGTGTCGGCGTCCGCCAGGGGGTGGCGGGCCAGGAACTGGGGCAGCATGGCGAGCGTGTTGCAGGCCCGGGGGTTGTACTTCATGGTGCACGAACCCAGGGGGTAGAACTGGGTGTCGATGCTGAAATTCTTCTGGGAGAGCCCGGTGTAATGGCGCACCACGTCCAGTTCGGAAACCTCAGGCAGGGGCGGCGGCGTCTGGCGCAATACCTCGGCGGGCAGGTCGTCGGCGGCGGGCGCGTTCAGCGGCGCCTGGGCATAAGCACGGCGTCCGGGAAGGGCGTGTTCGAAGATGAGCATGTTTGGCTTAGGACGTTGGTGGCTGGCCCCTCCCCCGCTGGCGGGGGAGGCTGGGAGGGGGAGACAGACGGGGCGTGAACCCGGTCTCCCCACCCCGACCCTCCCCGCATGCGGGGAGGGGGCGGTTCATGGATCTACAGCGGTTCGCCCTTGGCGGCGGCGAGGGCGGCGTCGTAGTTGGGTTCCTGCTTGATCTCCGGCACCAGCTCCGAGTAGACCACCTTGTCGTTCTCGTCCAGGACCACCACGGCGCGGGCGGTCAGGCCGGCCAGGGGCGGGTCCATGATCATGACGCCGTAGTCCTTGTGGAAATCGCGGCCGCGCAGGGTGGACAGGGTGATCACGTGCTTCAGGCCCTCGGCGCCGCAGAAGCGGTTCTGGGCGAACGGCAGGTCGGCGGAGATGGTCAGCACGATGGTGTTGGGAATGGCGCCCACGGCCTCGTTGAACCGGCGCGCGGAGGCCTGGCACACGGGGGTGTCCAGGCTGGGGACGATGTTGAGGATCTTGCGCTTGCCCCAGAAGGCCGACAGGGACACGTCCTTGAGGTCCTTGTCCACCAGCATGAAGGAATGGGCGGAATCGCCGGGCCGGGGAAAGTTGCCGCCTACGGCGATGGGTTCGCCGCCCAGGGTCACGGTTGCCATATCAGAGTCTCCTTTGCATTGTCGTCGGGGAATCAGGACTTGTACGCACAGGGCGGCGCTTCCCGGCGCCGGCTGAGGATACGTTCCAATTGTTGCGCGTATTGGACGAGGTCGTCATCCGTCTTGGTCTCGGTGGCGCAGACCAGGATGCAGCCGGCCAGTTCAGGATAGTCGCGGCCCAGGTCGAAGCCGCCCAGGATGCCCTGGGCGCGCAGGGCGCGCAGCACGTCGGGCACCGGGCTGTCGACACGGATCACCGCCTCGTGGAAGAAGTCGCCGGAAAACACCCGTTCCACGCCGGGGATTGCGGCGAGCTTGGCCAGCAGTTCCCGGGTGTTGGCGTGGCTCGCCAGGGCCACGTCCTTCAGGCCCTGCGGCCCCAGCAGGGCCATGTGGATGGTGGCCGCGGTGACCAGCAGACCCTGGTTGGTGCAGATGTTGGAGGTGGCCTTGGAACGGCGGATGTGCTGTTCCCGGGCCTGGAGGGTGAGCGCGAAGCCCGGCTCGCCGTCCAGGTCCACGGTGCGGCCGACGATGCGGCCGGGCATCTGGCGCACCAGGGCCTGGCGGGCGGTCATGAAGCCGAAGTAGGGGCCGCCCGAGGACAGCGGCACGCCCAGGGGCTGGCCGTCGCCGACGCAGATGTCGGCACCCTTGGCGCCCCAGTTGCCCGGGGCTTTCAGCAGGGCCAGGGAGAGGGGATTCACCACGGCGATCGCCAGCATGTTGCGACCGTGAGCCCAATCGGTGAGGGCATCCACCGGCTCCAGCACGCCGAAGAAGTTGGGCTGGGGGACGACCAGGGCGGCGGCCTCGCCGGGGATGTCGTCCAGGGCGGCCAGGTCGGTGGCGCCGGTGGCCGGGTCGTAGGGCACCGTGACCAGTTCGATGCCCTGGTTCTTCACCGTGCTGCGCGCCACCGCCACATAGCGCGGATGCACCGTGGCCGGCACCAGCACCCGGCGGATGCCCGCCTTGTTGGCCCGCACCGCCATCAGCACCGCTTCCGCCAGGGCAGAGGCGCCGTCGTACAGCGAGGCGTTGGACACGTCCAGGCCGGTCAGGCCGGCCATCATGGTCTGGTATTCGTACAGCAGTTGCAGCGTGCCCTGGCTGGCTTCCGCCTGGTAGGGCGTGTAGGCGGAGTAGAACTCGCCCCGGGTGACGATCTGCCAGACCGCCGCAGGGATGTGGTGCTCGTAGGCGCCGGCGCCGAGGAAGCTGCTGTAGAAGCCGTCCTGGGACGCGCGGCCGTGCATGAGCCGGGTGACGGCCATTTCCGAGAGTCCTTCGGGAATGCCCGGCAGGCCCCCGCAATTCAGCTCGGCGGGGATCTCATCGAACAGGGCGTCGGTGCTCGGCACGCCGATGCTGGCCAGCATGGCGGTGATGTCGGCGGGGGTGTGGGGGATGAAGGGCATGATCAGTGATCAGGTTCAAGGGGCAAGATTCAAGGGTGGGGTTTCCTTGCCCCTTGTCCCTTGCACCTGTGGTTCTAGTGGGCTTCCGAATCCACGAACGCCTGGTAGGCGCCGGCGTCCATCAGACTGTCCAGATCGGCGGCGTTGTCGGGCTTGAGCCGGAACATCCAGGCGGCATAGGCGTCCTGGTTGATGCTCTCCGGACTGCTTTCCAGGTCGGCGTTGGCGGCGATCACCTCTCCGGCGATGGGCGAGTAGACATCGGAGGCGGCCTTGACCGATTCCACCACCGCGCATTCCTCTCCGGCGGCGAGCTTGCGGCCCACGGTGGGGTTCTCCACGAACACCATGTCGCCCAGCAAGTCCTGGGCATGGTGGGTGATGCCCACGGTGACCGAGCCGTCAGACTCCAGGCGGGCCCATTCGTGGGATTTCGCGTATTTGAGGTTGGCGGGGATGCTCATTGTGTTTCTCCAGGGTTAAACCAAAGCCTTGCCGTTGCGCACGAAGGGGTATTTCACCACAACCGCCTTCAGCCGTTTGTCGCGAATCTCCACTTCCACCGTGTCGCCGAGGTTCACGCCAGCGGGCACCCGGGCCAGGGCGATGGAGGCGTGGATTGTGGGGGAAAAGGTACCGCTGGTGATTTCGCCGACACCGGCGGCGGTGAAGACGGGCTGGTGGTTGCGCAGGACGCCGCGGTCCAGCAGCTTCAAGCCCACCAGTTGCTTGTCCAGGGGCAGTCGCAGCAGCGCATCCTTGCCGATGAAGTCCCGTTCCGATTTCAGGTCCACGGTCCAGGCCAGGCCGGACTCCAGCGGGGTGGAACGCTCGTCCATGTCCTGGCCATACAGGTTCATGCCGGCTTCCAGGCGCAGGGTGTCGCGGGCGCCCAGGCCGCAGGGCTTCACCCCGGCTTCGACCAGGGCCTGCCAGAAGAAGGGCGCGGCCTTGGCCGGCAGCATGATCTCGAAGCCGTCCTCGCCCGTGTAGCCGGTGCGGGCGACGAACATGTCGCCCACCACCACGGCGTTAAAGGGCTTAAGGGGCGCGGCCAGTTCCCGCGTGCCGGGCATGGCCTGCCACAGCTTATCGGCGGCCTTGGGGCCCTGTACCGCGATCATGGCCAGATCCCGGCGCGGGATGATCTGCAAGCCTGGCGCCAACCTGTCGCGCTGGGTCTCCAACCAGGCCATGTCCTTGTCGGCGCAGCCGGCGTTCACCACCAGGCGGAACCAGGACTCATTGAGGAAATAGACGATGAGGTCGTCCACCACGCCGCCGCCCTCGTGCAGCATGCAGGTATAGAGGGCCTTGCCGGTGGATTGCAGCTTGTCCACGTTGTTGGCCACCAGTGTCCGCAGGAAGCCTCGCGCGCCCTCGCCCTTCAGGTCCACCGGCAACATGTGGGAAACGTCGAACATGCCGGCGTCGGCGCGCACGACGTGGTGTTCCTCGATCTGGGAACCGTAGTGGATGGGCATCTCCCAGCCCGAAAAGTCCACCAGCTTGGCATTGGCTTCGTGATGACGCTGGTTGAGGGGAGTTTGTTTGAGCATATTCAGGCGTCCTTCCGGCCTTGGGTTTCTTCTGCGTAATAGGAACTGCGCACCAGGGGCCCGGCTTTGACCCAGGAAAAACCCATGCGGCGCGCTTCGGTTTCGTATTCGGCGAACTCCTCCGGCGGCACGTAGCGGGTCACCGGCAGGTTGTCCAGGGTGGGGCGCAGGTACTGACCCAGGGACAGGCGTTGCACGCCAGCCATACGCAGGTCGGCGAGCACCGCCAGCACCTCCTCGCGGGTCTCCCCCAGGCCCAGCATGAGCGCCGACTTGGCTTCCATGTTCGCTTGCCGGGCGGCCAAGGCGAGCAATTCGAGGCTGCGCTCGTACCTGGCGCCCTGGCGCGCTGTCCGGTAGAGGCGCGGCACGGTTTCGACGTTGTGTCCCCAGATCAGGTCGCGTCGGCTGGGGTCCGGCAGGCTTTCCAATGCGGCGTTGAACAGGCGCGCGGCGTCTCCCTGGACGTTGCGGAAATCCGGGGTGAGAAATTCGACGCCCATGTCCGGCTTGCCCAGGCGCAGTTCCCGCAGGGTGTCGGCAAAGCAGCCGGCGCCGCCGTCTGGCAGATCGTCCCGGTTCACCGAGGTGAGCACCACGAAATTCAGGTCCAGGTCCAGGCAGGCTTGCGCCACCCGGCGCGGCTCGTCGGCGTCCTGCCAGGCGGGGCGACCGGTCTTCACCGAGCAGAAGGCGCAGGCCCGGGTGCAGGTGTCCCCCAGCAGCATGAAGGTGGCCGTGCCCCGGCTCCAGCACTCGCCCCGGTTGGGGCAGCGTGCTTCCTCGCACACCGTATGCAGGCGGTGCCCATGAACGGCGGCGGCTGTGCCGGGGTAGCGCCGCTCCCGGCCCAGGTTCTGGCGGATCCAGACGGGCATTCGGAGGGCGCTGGGCGGACGTGGTTGCAAGACAGGCTCCAAGATGAAAAGGGCGAACACGGTTGTGCCGCGTTCACCCCGCTGTCCGGTTACCTGAGAGATTTGCCCCATCGGTGGCGATTCGTCGAATCGCGCTCTCCAGCGTTGCCCAATCCTCGCGGTCCATTTGCCTGAGCGGTTGCGGGTGGCGTTGCGCCTTCGGCGGCCGGCTTGTCCGGCGCTCTCCCGCGAGAACGATGGCGGGCCGGACTATACCGGAGCCGCTCACCCCCCGGCAAACGTCAAGGATAGACGAGGCCCAGCGCGTAGCCGGTGGCCGCCAGGTTGCCGATGTCCAGCTCCAGGCGGATTTCCCGCTCGGCGCCGTGGGCCATGCCGGCGCTGATGACGGTTCCCTTGGGCAGGTAGCTTTCCGGCGGGAACAGCTTGCGCGCCACGGGCGCTTCGCGCACGTCGGTCAGCGTCAGGGAGACATGCGGCCAGGCCTGGGTCTGGCCGGTGCGGTTGGCCAGCAGGAAGGTCAGGCGCACGCGGGACTTCTGCTCCGGATCGTGCTCCAGGTTGGAGGCGGCAATGGCCTGCTGGCCCAGTTGCCGGGGCAAGGGCACCTTGCAGCCAAGGGGCACGCATAAATGTTCCAGGACGGGACGCGATGCCGGCCAGGCGGCGACCAATTCGGCACGCAGGAAATAGGTCGACTGTAAAACCAGGAGAACCCCCAGGAGAAGCACCGCGGCTACGTAGAGAATCGACTTCCAGCGCGGCAGAGAGGGTTTCCCGGCCTGGCGGTTGGGCAGCTCCGACAACAGGATGGATTCGGCAGTCTCTCCCGGCGGCGCTGCGGGATCGGCAGGCGACGGCGCCTCCTCGGCTGCCTCCGGCACCACCCCTGCGGCCGTATCCGGGGCCGGTGCCGAGTCGACCGCTTCAGCCGGGGGAGTCTGGCGGTCTTCCGCGTCATGGAGGAGAGACAACTCCGGCGGGCTTCCGCTACCGGCCAGGGCGTCATGCACCGGCTCCCCGGAGAAGGCCGGTGCCATGGGCGGTTCCTCCAGTTCCGGCAACAGGGTGTCATAGGCGTTGAATACCGCGCCGCATTTACCGCAACGCACCAAACCGCGGCGCAGCCCGAGCTGTTCCTGGTGCACCCGGAAGGCGGTACCGCACTCGGGACAGGAAGTCTGCATGGCTTTGTCAGGGCTGCCGGGTATGCGGCGCTTGACGCTCACCGCTCCCGCCAGCGGGAGAGGGGGTGGGAGTAAGGGAATCTGACATGGCGGAACCGTGTCTGACGCCCGCCAAACAGGCCCAGCCTTCCTCCTCCGCCCAAGGCGTCATGGCGAAGGACTCGCCATAGAGGGTCAGGATGTCGTCCGCCTGGTCCGCCAGGATGCCCGACAGGGCAATACGGCCGCCAGGCCGGACCCGGGCCGCCAGGAGAGGCATGAGGGCTTTCAGGGGATTGGTGAGGATGTTGGCCACCAGGATGTCGAAGGTACCGCCTGGGAGCGCATCCGGCAGGAAATATTCCGCTTCGGCCCGGTTGCGCTCCGCGTTGTCCCGGGAGGCAGCGATGGCCTGGGGGTCCAGGTCCGTGCCCAGCACCCGGCCGGCGCCCAGCTTTTTCGCGGCGATGGCCAGGATGCCGGAGCCACAGCCATAGTCCAGTACCGATTCACCGCCTTTGACGTGCCTCTCCAGCCACTTGAGGCAGAGTCGGGTGGTGGGATGGCTGCCGGTGCCGAAGGCCAGGCCGGGGTCGAGTTCGATGCAGATGGCCCGCGGGTCGGGCGGCTCATGCCAGGACGGCACGATCCACAAACGCTCGGAGATGCGGATGGGTTCGAACTGGGACTGGGTCAGGCGCACCCAGTCCTGTTCGGGCACATTCTCGATTTCGTGTTCGACTGCGGCGGGTAGCCCCAGCCTGGCCATCAGGCTGGGCACATCGGCATCGCCCTCAAGCAGGGCCACCACCCAGTTGCGGGTCCAGGCCTTGGGATCATCGAGACCCGGTTCGCCGAACTGGGGCGCCTCGGCGTCGGTACCCGCATCGCGGTCCTCGATGGAGACGGACAGGGCGCCGGCTTCCATGAGGGCATCGGCCAGAGCCTCGGCCTGGTCGCCATCTGCGGCGAGCTTCAGGGAGACCCAGGGCATGCGCGCATCAATGCTTGTTGAACCCGAGCTTGTTTTCCAGGTAGTGAATGCTCACGCCGCCTTCCAGCACGGCCTGGTCCACCAGCAGATCCTGGTGCAGCGGGATGTTGGTCTTGATGCCTTCCACGATCATCTCCGACAGGGCGATGCGCATGCGGGCGATGGCCTGCTCGCGCGTGGCCCCGTAGGTGATCAGCTTGCCGATCATCGAGTCGTAATGTGGCGGCACGTAATAGTTCTGGTAGACGTGGGAATCCACCCGCACGCCGGGACCGCCTGGGGCATGGTAGAGGCTGATGCGGCCCGGAGAGGGCACGAAGGTGCGCGGATCTTCGGCGTTGATGCGGCATTCCAGGGCGTGCCCCTTGAAGCGGATGTCCTTCTGCTTGTTGGCCAGCGGCAGGCCGGCGGCGATACGGATGCTCTCCTGGACGATGTCCACCCCGGTGATCAGCTCGGTGACCGGATGCTCCACCTGGACCCGGGTGTTCATCTCGATGAAGTAGAACTCCCCGTCCTCGAACAGGAACTCGAAGGTGCCCGCGCCCCGATAGCCGATCTTGCGACAGGCCTCGGCGCAGCGCTCGCCGATCTTGTTGCGCAGCTTGGGGTCGAGGCCCGGCGCCGGGGCCTCTTCCAGCACTTTCTGGTGGCGGCGCTGCATGGAGCAGTCGCGCTCGCCCAGGTGGATGGCGTTGCCGTGCTCGTCGGACAGCACCTGGATCTCGATGTGGCGCGGATTGCCCAGGAACTTCTCCATGTAGACCATGGGATTGCCGAAGGCCGCGGCAGCCTCGGACTGGGTCATCTGCACGGCCTGGATCAGGTTGGCCTCGGTGTGCACCACGCGCATGCCGCGGCCACCGCCGCCACCGGCGGCCTTGATGATGATGGGGTAGCCGATATCCTTGGCCAACCGCATCCACTCATCCGTATCCTCGCCCAGGGCGCCCTCGGAGCCGGGCACCACCGGCACGCCGGAAGCCTTCATGGCGTCCTTGGCGGACACCTTGTCGCCCATCAGGCGGATGGTGTCCGGGCGCGGGCCGATGAATACGAAACCGGAGCTCTCCACCCGCTCGGCGAAGTCGGCGTTCTCGGACAGGAAGCCATAGCCGGGATGGATGGCTTCGGCATCGGTCACCTCGGCGGCGGCGATGATCGAGGGCACATGCAGGTAGCTCCTGGTGGAGGGAGGTGGCCCGATGCAGACGGATTCGTCGGCAAGCCGGACGTACTTGGCCTCGGCGTCCGCCTCGGAATACACGGCTACGGTCTTGATGCCCATCTCGCGACAGGCGCGCTGGATGCGGAGGGCGATCTCCCCGCGGTTGGCGATGAGGATTTTCTCGAACATGTCTGTATCCAGTGAAGAGTTCGGAGTGAGCGGTGATGGGCAAGGCGGGACGTGCCCGCTCCTATCTCCTCACTTCTCTCCTAATCAACCGATGATGAACAGTGGTTCGCCATACTCCACCGGCTGGCCGCTCTCGATCAGGATGGCCTTGACCACGCCAGCCACGTCGGCCTCAATCTCGTTCATGAGCTTCATGGCCTCGATGATGCACAGGGTATCGCCGGCCTTGACCGCCTGCCCCACCTCGACGAAAGACTTGGCACCCGGCGATGGGGTGCGATAGAAGGTGCCCACCATGGGCGACTTGACCACGTGACCGTCGGGCTGAGATGGCTCCGCAACGGCCACCTCGCCAGAGGCCGCGGCGATAGGGGCATGCATGACGGCGGGTGCCACCATCGGGGCCTGGGCGTAGACCGTCTGATGGCCGGCCTGCACGCTGGTGATCCGCACCTTTTCCTCGCCCTCGGTGATTTCCAGCTCAGCGATGCCGGAATCCTGCACCAGGTCGATGAGTTTCTTGAGCTTGCGCAAATCCATGTATTCAGTCCTCCAGTGCGTGCAGGGCATAGCCCAGGGCAAACAGGTAACCCATCGCCCCCAGCCCGGAGATCACACCCACCGCCTTGTCGGAAAAATACGAATGCTGGCGGAAGGCCTCGCGGGCATGGACATTGGACAAATGCACCTCGATGAAAGGTATCGCCACCCCGGCCAGGGCGTCGCGCAATGCCACGCTGGTATGCGTGAAGGCGGCGGGATTGATGATGATGAAACCGACATTCTCGTTCCTGGCAGCATGCACACGCTCGACCAGGGCGTGCTCGGCGTTGCTCTGGAAGCAGTCGACCGCCACGCCGACCGCCTCTCCCTGCTTTTTCAGCGCGGCATCGATCTCCGCCAGGGTCTGGCTGCCATAATGTTCCGGTTCGCGGGTGCCCAACAGGTTGAGGTTGGGACCATGCAGAACCAGTATCCGCCTGCCCGTTTGTCCTGAGTGAATACCCTGAGCGGGGGCGGTTTTCGGCGGGCTTTTTGGCTTGCGAACTCGCGCCATGGATGAGCATGCCGGTTGTTTGAATGACGGCGAGTTTGCCGCAAATTGCTCCCTGAAGTCCAGAAATCGGCGAAAATCGCGTCAAGTCTGCCCACCCAAAAACCCCCGTCAGCCGTAGTCTCGACCCCTATTCCACACCACGCCGATGCCACGCGATATTCCCTGTCCACTGGTCATCTGGCGCCTGAGCGACGGGAAGCCCGGGCATGAAAAACAGACGCAGGGTCTGGCGCGCGCACTGCTGAAGAACCGGAGCGGTGTATGCCACACCCTGACTGCGCCTGCCCCATTGCCCTCCCTGGCGCATTGGCTCACGGGCCGTTTCCCGCCGGGACGCAGCCTGCCCGCGCCGGACATCATCCTCGCCGCCGGCCATACCACCCACTTCGCCCTGCTGGCAGCGCGCCGCGCCCGGGGAGGCGAGGCAGTCCTGCTGATGCGGCCCAGCCTGCCCCTTTTCCTGTTCGATCTCTGCCTTATCCCCGAACACGACTCCCCTCCCCGCCGGGACAACGTGATTCCCCTGCGTGGCGTGCTCAACGACGTGGCGACTATCCCGGACAAGGACCCTGGTCAAGGCCTGATGCTGATCGGCGGCGTCTCGGCCCATTACCGATGGGATGACCAGGCCGTTTGGCGGGCCATCGAAACCATCGCGCGATCCCAGCCCGGAGTCACCTGGCGGCTCACCACCTCGCGCCGCACGCCCGAATCGTTTCTGAAGTCCGCGCCGGCTGGTTTGCCGGTCAATTTATGCTTGATCCCACATATGCAAACGGGGCCCGGCTGGCTGGAATCGGCCTTGACCGACTGTGCCCAGGCCTGGGTCACGGAGGACAGCGTTTCCATGCTCTACGAAGCCCTCACGGCTGGAGCCGCTGTGGGCCTCCTGCGCCTGCCGGCACTGCGCTCGTCGCGGGTGCGGCGGGGTGTCGAGAGCCTGTTGGCGGAGGGTTGGATCACCGCCTACGATGACCGGCGGGCGGGCGACCCGCTCACCACGACCGGCCTGCGCTTCAATGAGGCGGAACGTGTCGCCCCCCTGATCCTGGACAAGCTCTCAGCCGCGGCCCGGGACTGTCACAAGGGCTAACGCGGTATCATCGCGTCATTGTTAGCGGCCGATTCACTGGAATGGATCACCTACATCGCGCCTCTGCCTCACCGGGCAAAACCTCCTCCGATCGGGCCTTCGGCGGGGTGTTCGCGATTGTTTTCGGATTATTGGGCGGCTGGCCGCTGCTCGACGGTGCCCCACCCCACCTATGGGCCTGGGCACTGGCTCTGTGTTTCGCCGCCGTCGCCCTCCTCCGCCCGGCCTGGCTGGCGCCCCTCAACCGCATGTGGACCCGTTTTGGCCTTGTGCTGCACAACATCGTCAACCCGGTGGTACTGGGCGTGATCTTCCTGCTTGCCATCCTGCCCATCGGCCTCCTGTTCAAGCTCCTGGGCAAGGATCCCATGCGGCTGCGGCGACGGCCCGATGCCGGGAGTTACTGGATCGAGCGCCGCCCCCCCGGCCCGGCTGCCGACAGCCTGCCCCGACAGTTCTGACCCTCAACCCGCGCGCGACAAGGATTCCCGCATGTCTTTCCTCAAGGAACTCTGGCTCTACATGCGCAGCCGCAAAAAATTCTGGCTGCTGCCCATCCTGATCGTCATGCTGCTGCTGGGCGGGCTGCTGATCCTGGCCCAGGGGTCCGCGGTGGCGCCCTTCATCTACACGCTGTTCTGAACCGTCGTCCATGCGCATCCTCGGCATCTCGGCCTTCTACCACGACAGCGCCGCCGCCCTGCTGGTGGACGGCGAGATCGTCGCCGCGGCCCAGGAGGAACGCTTCACCCGGAAAAAGCATGATGCCGGGTTTCCCCATCATGCCGTCGGGTTCTGTCTGGAACGGGCCGCTCTCGATCTGTCCGGGGTCGACCATGTGGTGTTCTACGACAAGCCTCTGCTCAAGTTCGAGCGCCTGCTGGAAACCTACCTGGCCTTCGCACCTCGGGGTTTTGCCTCGTTCCGCAAGGCGATGCCGGTCTGGCTGCGGGAAAAGCTGTTCCTGAAGGATCTGCTGCTGGATGAGTTGAAGGCCTTCGCCCCGGCGGGGTACGACGCGGAGCGGCTGCTGTTCTCCGAGCACCACCTCAGCCACGCCGCCAGCGCCTTCTACCCTTCGCCCTTCGACGAGGCCGTGGTGCTGACCATGGACGGCGTGGGCGAATGGACCACCACCTCGCTAGCCGTGGGCCGCGGCGAAAAGCTGGAAATCCACAAGGAGATCCACTTCCCCCATTCCCTCGGACTGCTGTATTCGGCCTTCACCTATTACACCGGCTTCAAGGTGAACTCCGGCGAATACAAGGTCATGGGGCTGGCACCCTACGGACGGCCGACCTACGTCCAGACCATCCTGGATCACCTGGTCGACCTCAAGGCCGACGGCAGCTTCCACCTGGACATGGCCTATTTCGATTACTGCACCGGCCTGACCATGACCAGCCGCAAATTCCATGACCTGTTCGGCGGACCGCCCCGCCGGCCGGGCGACCCCCTCACCCAGCGCGACATGGATCTGGCCGCCTCGGTGCAGGCGGTCACCGAGGAGGCCATGCTACGCCTGGTGCGCGCGGCGGTGAAGGAAACCGGCATCGGCAACGTCTGCCTGGCCGGCGGCGTGGCCCTCAACTGCGTCGGCAACGGCAAGGTGCTGCGCGACGGTGCCGCGAGGAACCTGTGGCTGCAGCCCGCCGCCGGGGACGCCGGCGGCGCCCTGGGCGCCGCCCTGGCGGCCCACCACATTCATCTCGGACAGCCGCGCGCGACCCGCAGGCCGGACGCCATGCGCGGGGCCTACCTCGGCCCGGAATTCGTCCAGGCCAACATCGAGCGACGCCTGAGCGCCGCTGGTGCCGTGTTCACTGTCCTCGACGACGCGGCCCTGTTCGATGCCTGTGCCCAGGGCCTGGCCGAGGAAAAGGCCCTGGGCTGGTTCCAGGGCCGCATGGAATTCGGCCCGCGCGCCCTGGGCGGCCGTTCCATCCTGGGCGATCCGCGCTCGCCGCGCATGCAGTCCACCCTCAACCTCAAGGTGAAGTACCGGGAGTCGTTCCGTCCCTTCGCGCCCTCGGTGCTGCGCGAGCATGTGGCCGAGTGGTTCGAGCTGGACGGCGACAGCCCCTACATGCTGCTCGTGGCGGACGTCGTGAAGACTCGGCGCAAGGCCATGACGACGGAGGAGCAGACCCTGTTCGGCATCGACAAGCTCAAGGTGCCGCGCTCGGACATTCCCGCCGTAACCCACGTCGACTATTCCGCGCGCATCCAGACCGTGCATGCCGACACCAACCCGCGCTATCACCGCCTGATCTCGCGCTTCAACGCCCTGACCGGCTGCCCGGTGGTGGTCAACACCAGCTTCAACGTGCGCGGCGAGCCGATCGTGTGCACGCCGGAAGACGCCTTCCGTTGCTTCATGGGCACGGAAATCGAGCTGCTGGCGGTGGGCAACTGCCTGCTGCGCAAGGAAGACCAGAATCCGGCCCTGAAGCTCAACTACGAAACCGCCTTCGAACTGGACTGAGATGGCGCAGCCCGCAAAACGGCCCTGGATCTCCGGACTCGCCCTGCTCGCCAGCCTGCACCTGCTGCTGTTCTATGGCCTTCCGGGCGGAATTCTCTTCGTCATCCTCATTCTCCTCGGCATTCTTTACTTCCACGCCGGCGCCCTGGCGGCCGTGGCCACCACGCTGGCCCTGGGCCTCGCCACCCTGTTCTGTGCCGTCGCCATTCACCTGCTCGGCCTGGACAAGGCCATGTACTACCGGCCCCATGAGCAATTGGTGGTGCAGGATTATGACCAGGGCCATCGTGCCTACCGCAAGAACGCGCAGGTCGAGATGGACATGCCCCACGGCGATCTCAAGGCGCTGACCGCCGCGCCCCTGGCGCAGCCCAGGCGGGTCATTTTCCGCACCGACCGGGAGGGTTTTCGCAACGACGGGGACTACGTTCCCGGCCAGCTCGTGCTGGTGGGGGATTCCTTCGTGGTGGGCATGGGCGACAGCCAGACCGACACCCTGTCCAGCCAGTTGAGCCGCGACCTGGGCATACCTGCCTACAACCTGGGGCACCCCGGCGACATCTCCGACTACCTGGCCACCGTGCGCGCCTTCCGCGCCCGCCATCCCGGGCCGTTCCGCGGCGCGCTGTTCCTGTTCGAGGGCAACGATTTCGAAACAGGCTACGAGCCGGTGAAATCACCCGGTTGGATATCGCGCTGGCTCGGCGCCTACTATGCCCTCTTCACGGGCACCGACCTGTACCGGGTCACCAAGTCCCTCTATGTCCGCGCGACCAAGGCGCGTGCCATCGCCCGCTCCGGGAACGTGCTCATGGAAACCCTCGCCGGGCAGCGCATGGGTTTCTACAAGCCCTACGTCGATGTCAGCCTGCGCGCCGCCTATGCCATGCCGCCTGCCATGGCACGGGATCTCGGCGAACTGGCCGGGCAAATGGAACAGGTGTTCTTCGTGCCCACCAAATACCGGGTCTATGCCCCCCTGCTCGGCAAGAGCGTTCCTGCCCACGCCCAATGGCGGGCTTTGCAAGGCTTGTGCACGCAACGGGGCTGGCGCTGTACGGACCTGACGCCGGCCCTCTCCTCGGCCTCCACGGAATTGCTCAAGCGCGGCGAGTTCACCTGGTGGCTGGATGACACCCACTGGAACCGGCAGGGCATGGCCGTGGCGGCGCGCGTGGTGGCCGCCAGCATGGCCGCCGGCTCGCCCCCCTCGAAGGCGGTGCCATGAACGGCAAACCCACGGAGGAACGCCGGCTTACCGTGGTGCAGATGCTGCCTGCCCTGGAATCCGGCGGCGTCGAGCGCGGCACCTTGGAGGTCGGCAAACACCTGGTCGAGCACGGCCACCGTTCGCTGGTCATCTCTGCCGGCGGCCGCCTGGTGCCGCAACTGGAAAGCGAGGGCAGCGAGCACATCGCCTGGGACGTGGGGCGAAAATCCCTGCTTACGCCGATACGCCACCTCCACCGCCTGCGCCGTCTGCTGCGCGATGTCGAGGCGGACATCCTGCACGTACGCTCGCGCATGCCGGGCTGGGTCGGCTATCTGGCCTGGAAAGGCATGGACCCGGCACGGCGCCCGCATTTCGTCACCACGGTGCACGGCCCCTATTCCGTCAACCGCTATGGCTCGGTCATGGTCCGCGGCGAACGGGTCATCGCCATCTCGGCCATGATCGTGGACTACATCCGCGCCCACTACCCTGAGGTGCCACCGTCCCGTATCCGTCTCATCCACCGGGGCGTGGACCCCGCCCAGTTTCCGCGCGGTTATCAGCCGGCGGAGGATTGGCTGACGGACTGGCGCAAGGACCATCCGCAACTCGCCGGGCGCAAGGTGATCGTCCTGCCGGCGCGCATCACGCGCTGGAAGGGCCAGGAGGATTTCCTCCAGGTCATGGCCGAGCTGGTAGCCACCGGCCACGATGTGCACGGCCTGATCGTCGGCGAGGCCCATCCGCGCCGGCGCGAGTTCATGAATGAACTCAAGGAAATGCGTGACACCCTGGGCCTGGCCGAGCACATCACCTTCACCGGCCACCGCGGCGATCTGAGGGAAATCATGGCGGCCAGCGACATCGTCCTTTCCCTGTCGCGGGAGCCGGAAGCCTTTGGCCGGGTCACCCTGGAAGCCCTGAGTCTGGGCAAGCCGGTAATAGCCTACGACCACGGCGGCGTCAGCGAGCAACTCGCCGCCCTGCTGCCCGAGGGTGCGGTGCCGGTCGGCGATACCCGCATGGTCGCCGATAAGCTGGCCCGCTGGCTTGGACAGCCCCCCGAGGTGACCGCCGACAACCCTTTCACCCTGGAGCGCATGCTCTCCGCCACCCTGGATGTCTATCGTGAACTGGCAAATTCCTAGGCCCCTGCTCACCGTCAACAATCTCGCCTGGTTCGGCGGCTTCATGCTCGTCTTCTGGGCCCCGTTCTGGAGCGGGGCGCGCCTGCCGTTGCTGCTGCTTGTGGTCCTGGGTGTCGTCATCCATGTCCGTGGAGGACACCTGATCCCGGAAAACGTGTCGGAACGCCGTTGGGGAACCCTCTTTCTGCTCCTTTTCCTTCCCTGTCTGCTCGCCTCGGCTTTTTCCCTGAAACCTCAGGCTTCCCTGACGCTCTGCCTCGTTCTCTTCCTTCACTTCTGGGTCGGCCTGGCACTCCTGGCAGGGCTTAGAAATCAGGGGCACGCCCGACTGGCGACGTGGATAGGGCTGACCCTGCTGTTCTGGTCGCTGGACGGCCTGATCCAGTTCACGCTGGGACAGGATCTGTTTGGCCAGCCTCTGGCGCTCCCCGAGGCGCCGAAAGCGATCCGGGTCACCGGCCCCTTCGGGGACAATCTGCACATGGGCCTGTTCGTCGGCGTCATGATGCCCCTGCTGCTTTGGCCCGTCGCTCGCGCACGCCCCTGGACGGCCTTGCTGCTATTCCTGTTCATGAGCACGATCGCCTTCCTATCCGGGGCAAGGACGGTACTGGTGTTCACCACCCTGGCCGCCTTGGCCCTGATGTTTCGCCTGCCCGCCTGGAAATACCGGGCAGCGCTGCTCGGGCTATGTTTTGCGCCCCTGCTCGTCGTCCCCCTCTCGCCCGTCCTGCATGAACGCGTCATGGAGCGTGACTACCTTTCTGCCGTCAAGCCCTCGCCCCCCGCCTCCAAGTCCAGCCTGTACGACCGCGTCAACGCGGTGCTTTCCGGCCGCCTGTGGATCTGGGAGGCCGCCGGGAACATGGTGCTCGCCCACCCGCTGGTCGGGGTCGGCCCAGGGGCCTTCGATTCCGCCTATCCGAACTATGCCCATCGTCCGGACGATTACCTGCGCGTGGCGAACAGCGAAGGCAAGCATGCCTACCACGCCCATCAGATGTATCTCGGCATCGCTGCGGAAAATGGCCTGATCGGCCTGTCCGGCTTGCTGGCCTGCATCGTTCTGGTCGCCCGCTGGTTTCGACGGGCATCGTCGCCTGCCCGTGACCGGGCCGCCCCCTACCTGGCCTGCCTGGCGGTCATTGCCTTCCCCATCAATTCCCAGCCGATCCTGTTCTCCGGCTGGTGGTTCCCCATTGTTCTGCTCCTCCTCTGCGGCTTCCTGGCTGCCCTTGAAGAGCAAACTCCTTCGCACACGCCCGGCGCAGAGTGAGAAAATCCGCCGCCACCCATTGAGGAATGTGCCATGGCCAGTTTGCTGAAGCGTCTCAGTCGCCGCCTGCGTCTCCCCTTCAACATGCGCTACGCGGAACGCCGGTTGCGGGAATACCACTCGAAGACCCGCACCTTGAACGAGGTGGTCGACTGGGCGATGAACTTCGGCGGCGGCGGCTACATGACCGTGAAGACGCTGCAGATTCCCTACGAGATCACGCGGCTGGCGGAAACCGTCCAGGCAATCCAACCGAAGATCATCCTGGAGATCGGCACGGCCCGGGGCGGCACCCTGCTGATCTGGTCATATCTGGCTTCGGAGCGGGTGATCACCTGCGACCTCAACGACATGAGCGTCCAGCGCCCCCTGTATAGCCGCTTTCCGCCACCAGGCTCCGAATGCGAGGTGACGCTGCTCACGGGCAACTCCCACGACGCCGATTTCAAGGCCCGGCTGGCGCGGGAACTGAATGGAAGGAAAGCGGACTTTTTGTTCATCGACGGCGACCATACCGAACCCGGCGTCGAGGCGGACTACAACGACTACAAGGAATTCGTGCGCCCCGGCGGCTTGATCGCCTTCCATGACATCGTCGAAAACCAGCCCCTCGAGATCAACCAGGTTTATCACCTTTGGAAACGCATCAAACCCGGTGCCGAGGTGCAGGAGTTCATCGCCGATCCGAACCAGTGCGGGTTCGGCATCGGCGTCGTGAAAGTTCCCGAGGCCTGAGCGGTACCGCCATGCATGCGGGCTCGGCAAGCTTCCGTCTTTGGAAAGGGCATAGATGAAAGCCGTGATCCTCGCCGGTGGCCTCGGCACCCGCATCTCCGAGGAAACCCATCTCAAGCCCAAGCCCATGATCGAGATCGGCGGCAAGCCGATTCTCTGGCACATCATGAAAACGTACTCCGCCCACGGCGTGCATGAGTTCGTGATTTGCTGCGGCTACAAGGGCTACGTGATCAAGGAGTATTTCGCCAATTACTTCCTGCACATGTCCGACGTCACCTTCGACATGCGCTCGAACCGAATGGAGGTCCACCAGCAGAAGGCCGAACCGTGGCGCGTGACGCTGGTGGACACCGGCGAGGAAACCCTGACCGGCGGCCGGCTCAAGCGGGTGGCGGAATATCTCCGGGATGAAGAGTCCTTCTGTTTCACCTACGGGGACGGCGTGTCCGACGTGGACATCGGCGCGGAGATCGCTTTCCACAAACAGCATGGCAAGCAGGCCACCGTGGTGGCGGTGCGCCCGCCCGGCCGCTACGGCGCGCTCCAGATGGATGGGTCTCAGGTCACGGGCTTCTCCGAGAAGCCGCGTGGCGACGGGGGGCTCATCAACGGCGGCTTCTTCGTCCTTTCGCCCAGCTGCATCGACCTCATCCAGGGCGACCAGTCCAGCTGGGAAGGCGAGCCCCTGTCCCGGCTGAGCGCGGAGGGGCAGCTCATGGCCTTCGAACACGCCGGCTTCTGGCAGCCCATGGATACCCTGCGCGAGAAGAACCTGCTCGAGGAACTGTGGGCCTCCGGCAAGGCGCCCTGGAAGGTCTGGCCATGAACCGGGCGTTCTGGGCAGGCAGGCGGGTATTCCTGACCGGACATACCGGCTTCAAGGGCGGCTGGCTGGGCCTCTGGCTCGCTGACATGGGCGCCGAGGTGCATGGCTACGCGCTGACGCCGCCCACCGAGCCCAACTTCTTCACCGTCGCCGGCCTGGCCTCCCGCCTCGCCTCCCACACCCTGGCCGACATCCGCGACGCGGACGCGCTCCACCGGGCCATGTCTGCCGCCCGCCCGGAGGTGGTCCTGCACCTCGCCGCCCAGCCCCTGGTCCGCTATTCCTACGCGGCCCCCGTGGAAACCTACGCGGTGAATGTCATGGGCACGGTGAACCTGCTGGAGGCGGTCCGCCGGACACCCGGCGCGCGAGCCGTCGTCAACGTCACCACCGACAAGTGCTACGAGAACCGGGAATGGGTCTGGCCCTACCGGGAGAACGAGCCCATGGGCGGCGCCGACCCCTATTCCAGCAGCAAGGCCTGTTCCGAGCTGGTGACCGCCGCCTGGCGCGCCTCCTTTCTCGACGCCGCCGGCATCCAGGTGGCCAGCGCCCGTGCCGGCAACGTCATCGGCGGCGGCGACTGGGCGGCGGACCGGCTGATTCCGGATTTTCTGCGCGCCCTGGACGCGCAGCGCACCCTGGTCATCCGCTCGCCCGGAGCCACCCGCCCCTGGCAGCATGTCCTGGAGCCCCTGGCCGGCTACCTCATGCTTGCCGAGCAGTTGTATACGGAAGGCGCCAGCTTCGCCGAGGGCTGGAATTTCGGTCCCGACGACAACGACGCCAGGCCCGTGGGCTGGATCGTGGACTATCTGTGCGGCCGGGTGCCGGGCGCTTCCTGGGAACGTGACGCCGCGCCCCAGCCCCACGAGGCCAACATGCTCAAGCTGGACAGCTCCAAGGCCAGGGCCCGCCTGGGCTGGAAGCCGCGCTGGAATCTTCCCGCGGCACTGGCCCGGACCCTGGAGTGGCACCAGGCGTGGCGGGGCGGGGCGGACATGGCCGACGTCAGCCTGGACCAGATCCACCAGTACGAGGCGGCAGAATCCGCATGACGGCCCGCTTCGACATCCTTTCCACCGCAATCCAGGGTTTGACTGTGCTGCAACGCAAGCCCCTGGGCGACAGCCGGGGCTACCTTGAACGCCTTTTCTGCACCGGGGAACTTGCCGAACTCCTGGGCGGCCGCGCCATCGTGCAGGTCAACCATACCCTGACCGCCCACCGGGGCATGGTGCGAGGCCTGCATTTCCAGCATCCGCCCCATGCCGAGACCAAGTTCGTCAGCTGCCTGCGCGGCAAGGTCTTCGACGTGGCGGTCGACCTGCGCCGGGGCTCGCCTACGTTTCTGCGCTGGCACGGGGAGCTCCTGGGCGCCGACAACCACCGTACCCTGATGATTCCGGAGGGTTTCGCCCACGGCTTCCAGACCCTGGCCGACGCTTGCGAGATGATTTACTTCCACACGGCAGCCTACGACCCCGCCGCAGAAGGCGGCCTGCACCCGGAAGACCCGCGCCTGGCCATCGAATGGCCCATGCCGGTTGCCGGCCTGTCGTCCCGGGATGCGGGGCACCCGTTGCTGAACGACGCTTTTTCGGGAATCGAGACATGAAGTGCCGACACTGTGGCTCGGAACTGAGCCTGCCCCTGGTCGACCTGGGCAGCGCGCCACCGTCCAACGCCTATTTGACCAAGGCAACCCTGCACGCCCCGGAAAAGTGGTTTCCCCTGCGGGTGTTGGTGTGCAAGTCGTGCTGGCTCGTCCAGACCGAGGACTTCTCCCAGGCGCATGAACTGTTCGACGCGGACTACGCCTATTTCAGCGGCTTCTCCAGCAGCTGGCTGGCCCACAGCGAACGCTACGTGGCGGACATGGCGGCGCGCTTCGGCCTCGGGCCCGCCAGCCATGTGGTCGAGGTGGCCGCCAACGACGGCTACCTGCTCCAGTATGTCCAGGCTCGCGGCATTCCCTGCACGGGCGTGGAACCCACCGCAAGCACCGCCGCCGCCGCCCGTGCCAAGGGCATCGACATCGTCCAGGATTTCTTCGGCGTGCGCCTGGCCAAGGAACTCGCCGCCCAGGGCAAGCAGGCCGACCTCACCGCCGCCAACAATGTGCTGGCCCACGTGCCGGACATCAACGACTTCGTCGCCGGTTTCGCCACCTTGCTCAAGCCCCGGGGCGTCGCCACCTTCGAGTTCCCGCACCTGATGCGCCTCGTCGACGAGAACCAGTTCGACACCATCTACCACGAGCACTATTCCTACCTGTCGCTGACGGCGGTGGACCGCATCTTCGCCGCCAACGGACTGGCCGTGTTCGACGTGGAGGAGCTTCCCACCCACGGCGGCAGCCTGCGGATCTACGCCCAGCGCGCCGACTCTGCCCCGCGGCCGCGCGCCGGGAGCGTTGTCGCGCTGCTGGAGCGGGAAGCCCGCGAGGGCTTGCGGGAGACCGGCTATTACGCCGGCTTCCAGGCGCGCACCGACCGGGTCAAGAACGACTTCCTGGCTTTCCTGCTTGACGCCAAGCGGCGGGGGAAGCGCGTGGCGGGCTACGGCGCCGCCGCCAAGGGCAACACCCTGATGAACTACGCAGGCGTCCGCCCGGATCTCCTCGCCTTCGTGGTGGACCGCAATCCCGCCAAGCAGGGCAAGTTCATGCCGGGCAGTCGCATCCCCATCGTGGAGGAGTCCCGGATGGGCGAGGAAAAGCCCGACTATGTGGTCATCCTGCCCTGGAACCTGAAAGACGAGGTGATGACGCAACTGGCCTATATCCGCGAGTGGGGCGGCGAATTCGTCACCGCCGTGCCGGATTTGCGCGTGTTCCCATGAAGATCGCAGTCACCGGCGCCACCGGCTTTCTCGGACGCCATGTCCTGCGGGAACTGGCGGCGCGGGGCATCGAGACCGTCGCGGTCGCCCGGACGCCATCCCCGCCCGCCACGGATGCACCGCGGACCGAATGGGTGTACATGGACGTAGCGCAATCACCGGTCGACGCCTTTGACCGGCTGGGGCGGCCGGACGTGCTGATCCACCTGGCCTGGGGCGGGCTGCCCAACTACCGTTCGCCGCATCACTTCGAGGTGGAGCTGCCGGCCCAATACCGTTTCCTGAAGAGCCTGGTGGAGGCCGGCCTGAGCGATCTGCTGGTGACAGGCACCTGCTTCGAGTACGGCATGCAGTCGGGGCCTTTGCACGAAGGCCTGGACGCTCGTCCGACCAATCCCTACGGTTTCGCCAAGGACAGCCTGCGGCGCCAGCTTCAGTACCTGCAAACCGTCCGCCCTTTCAACCTGGCCTGGGCCCGCCTGTTCTACCTCTTTGGCGAAGGGCAGGCGGAAAATTCCCTGCTGCCGCAACTGCAAAGGGCGGTGGCGCGTGGCGACGCCGCGTTCGACATGTCGGGGGGCGAACAGCTGCGGGACTACCTGCCGGCCGGCGAAGCGGCCCGCCATCTCGTGACCCTCGCCGAGCAGCGGGCCGACCTGGGCGTGGTCAATGTCTGCTCGGGACGGCCCGTCTCCGTACGCGGGCTGGTGGAGCGCTGGATCCGGGACAACGGCTGGCCCATCGCGCTCAACCTGGGGCGCTATCCCTATCCCGATTACGAGCCCATGGCCTTCTGGGGCGACCGGACCCGGCTCGACGGCCTGCTGGCGCTGACATGACGCGATTCGAGGCGCTTTACCGGGCCGAGGGCCTGCCGGTGTTCCAGAACCGCATGTTCAGTTCAGCCGAGGCGGCGCGCGACTGTGCCAGGGGCGACATGGTGCTGGTGCGGGACCGGGAGACCGGCCTGGTCTTCAATCGGGCCTTCGACCCGGAACTGATGCGTTATGACGCCGACTACCAGAATGAACAGGCGGTCAGTTCGGTGTTCCGCGACCACCTTGAGGAGGTCACCGGCATCGTCCAACGGCATTTTTCCGGACATTCCCTGATCGAGGTCGGCTGCGGCAAGGGCTACTTCCTGGAACACCTGCATGCCCGGGGCTTTTCCGTAACAGGCCTGGACCCCACCTACGAGGGCGACAGCCCCCACGTCATCAAGGCCTACTTCACTCCGGAAGTCGGCTTGCGCTCCGATGCCGTCATCCTGCGCCATGTGCTCGAGCACGTGCGTAACCCGGTGGAGTTTCTGAACCACATCCGGGATGCCAACGGCGGCGGAGGCGATGTCTATATCGAGGTGCCGTGCTTTGACTGGATTCTCGAACACCGGGCCTGGTTCGACATCTTCTACGAGCACGTGAACTACTTCCGCGCCGGCGATTTCCGCCGCCTGTTCGGCACGGTGCGCGAAGCCGGCCATGTTTTCGGCGGCCAGTACCTCTATGTGGTGGCCGACCTCGCCACCTTGCGCGCACCCAGGGCCGACACAACCGACACGTTCACCTTCCCCGCCGATTTCCTGGCCACGGTGACCCGCTACGCGGCCATGATCAAGGCGAGCCGGGATACCGGGAGGGGCAGCGCCATCGTCTGGGGCGGCGCCTCCAAGGGCGTGATCTTTTCCCTGTTCATGCGGCGCGCCGGCGCCGATATCGATTTCGTCATCGATATCAATCCGGCGAAGCAGGGGAAGTATCTCGCGGCCACGGGCCTGCGGGTCTCCTCGCCGGAAGAGGCCCTGGCCCAGGTGGAGCCGGGCGCGAGCATCTTCGTCATGAACAGCAACTACCTGCCGGAGATCCGGCAAATGACCCACGATCAGTTCAATTACCTCACGGTGGACCATGAAAACCTTTGAACAGGAAGTGAAGGACCGGATCGCCGCCAACGGCGGAAACGCCACCCTGCGCGCGGATGCGGCGGCATTCATGAAATCGTCCCTGGGCCCCCAGTATTCCTACAACTTCTCATGGCTGGGGCGGCCCATCATCCAGTACCCCCAGGACATGATTGCCATGCAGGAAATCATCTGGTCCGTGCAGCCGGACCTGATCATCGAAACCGGCATCGCCCACGGCGGCTCGCTGATCTTCTCCGCCTCCATGCTGGAACTGAACGCGGTCTGTGGCGGGCCCGCCGACGCGAAGGTGGTGGGCATCGACATCGACATCCGCGCTCATAACCGCACAGCCATCGAGGCCCATCCCATGTGCCGGCGCATCAGCATGATCCAGGGTTCCAGCATCGCCCCGGAAATCGTCGCCCAGGTGAAGGCCCACGCCGCGGGCCGACAACGCGTCCTGATCTCCCTGGACAGCAACCATACCCACGACCACGTGCTGGCCGAGCTCGAAGCCTACGCGCCGCTGACCTCGGTGGGCAGCTACTGCGTAGTGTTCGACACCGTGGTCGAGGACACCCCGGAGTGCTGCCCCTCGGATCGCCCATGGGGCAAGGACAACAATCCCAAGACCGCCGTCTGGGAGTACCTGAAGCGCCATCCCGAGTTCGAGATCGACCGCCAGATGGACAACAAGCTGCTTATCAGCGTGGCCCCGGAGGGCTATCTGAAGCGGGTTCGCTGAGCACCGGCCGTGGCCCGCGTCACCATCGGCGTGCCGGTCCGCAATGGCGAATCTGAACTGGCGGCAAGCCTCGCCTGCCTGACCGGACAAACTTACCGAGACCTGGAAATCCTGGTTTCGGACAATGCCTCCGACGACCGCACGGCGGAGATCGTCGCGGAGGCCATGGAGCGGGATCCGCGCATCCGCTACGTGCGGCACGAGACCAACATCGGCGCCCTGGCCAATTTCACCCATGTCCTGACCGCCGCCACGTCGCCCTACTTCATGTGGCGCGCCTTCGACGACCTGTCGGACGCCGGCTACGTGGAGCGGCTGGTGGCGGCGCTGGATGCGAACCCCGGGGCGGCGCTTGCGGCACCCCGCGTGGAAACCCTGCGCGTGCGGGCCGGGCGCCTGCGGGTCCGCACGCCCCCCGCTTCGGGCGAAGGGCCGCGCGGCGGCGGGTCCTTGCAGCGCTGGACCATCCGGCGGCTGCAGGCGGGGTGGATCTATGGACTGTTCCGGCGCGAGGCCCTGCTGGAAACCAAGGCCTTCATCTACCGGGCATACCCTTTCGCATGGGCCTGGGATTTCCTCCTGCTGGTGGCCATGGTTTTGCGTTTTCGGATCGTCGGGGTGCCGGACGCGGTGCTGACGCTCCAACTGACCGGTGCGCCGAAGGAGTATTCCTCATCGACGCTGGCCGCCGAGCGGATCGCCCTGGTCCGCAACTACTGGCACGTTCTCGAGACGCTGCTCGCCGAACAGCGGCTGTCAATGTTGGGACGGCTGCTGATGCGCGGGACCTTCGTGTGGCATGTGCAACGGCGGGTCGCGAAATGGCCCGTCCTGCTGCGCGCGCTGTTCCAAGCCGGGAAACCCTGAGCGCAAGGTCAGCGGGCCGGTTCCGGCAGCGTGGCGAGGGCATCGGCCAGGGATTGCCCGATGGCGGTTTCGGAGAAGTGCCTTTCGAACGTCGCGCGGGCCTCTCGCCCGGTTTGCCCCAACATCCCCGTTTGGCCCGCCAGGCCGGCGACGGCGTCGGCCAGCCCGCGCGCATCACCGCCGTCCACCCAAATCAGGCCTTTTCCGGGGCGGTCCGCCACGCCCTCTGGGTAGGCGGGCGAGCGGCGTGTAATCACCGGCTTTCCGCAGGCCAGGGCCTGGAACACCTTGTTGGGTATCACACGGCCCGCCTTGGCGGTGGCGCCGAAGACCCCCAACAGAATGTCGGCGCGGCGGATGCGCCCTGGCAACGCGGCATAGTCGATCCAGGGCTCGAACGCGACGTTGGGCAATCCCGCCGCCGCCTGTTTGCAGGCGGCGAGTTCGGGGCCAGCGCCAACCAGTGTCCAACGCACCGGCGGGCCGGTGTAGCGACGCGCGGCTTCGACAATCACACCGGCGCCCTGCAAGGGGATGAAGCTGCCGTAGAACAGGGCCTCCAGGGCTTCGCCAGCCGTGTTCTCTGTGGGTTCGCCGGGGCGGAACAAGGATTCCTCGGCACCGACGAAGACCACGTGGACACGACGCGGATCGGCCTCCAGCACCCCGGTGAAGAATCGGGCATGCTCCGCAGTGTCGGCGAGAAGGATGTCCGCGCGTCGGAACAAAGCCCGTTCCTGGCGCAGCAGGCGGATCGCCTTTTCGCTGGATTCCGGATATTTCTCCCGCTCGAACACCTGTTTGTCATACGCGGAGATCAGCGGATCGAACAACAGCGGCACCCGCCGCGCATGCGCCCAGCGACTGGCGGCGGCAAGATCGCGCTGGCGAAAGCAGGGGACCCATACCAGGTCCGGCGTCGGCAGGCGCCTGGCACGCGCCTCCCAGTCAGCCACGGCACTGAAGCGGGGATGGAAATCCACGATGGCCCAGCCCAGCCCGCCCAGCAGCTTGCGCAGGATGCGGTTGCGGGAATAGTCCGGGTCGAACCGGCCCCACCAGAGGACGCTGGGCATCACCGGCGGCGGGCCAGACGCTGACGTTCGCGGGTCTTGGCCAGGCGGATGAAGCGCTGGAAGGCGTACATGTAGCTGACGACAATGCCGTCCGTGCCGTTGACGAACTCCCGGCGCAGAATCAACTGCTTGAAGAAGGCCAGGATGGGGGTGAGCAGTATGGCGAACAGGCCGGGGTCGCGCCCGCGCGCGGCGAGCACCTCGGCCTGGGCGCTGGAATAGCCATTCACCTTTTCCACGTGATGGGCCAGTGAACGGAAGGAACGATGCAGCACCATGCCCTTGAGGCGGCCGATGCGGCCTTCCCGTACCACCACCGAATCGTGCACCAGCTCGTCCTTGAAACCTGCCCGGTCCCTGCGGTACAAGCGCACGGGATGGTGGAAGGCAGTCCATGGGTGGCCACTGTCCTGGAACGGATACAGAGGCAGGATGGGCAAGGTGTAGGCGGCGCAGGAGGGCTCGCCGGACCGGAACAGGCCGCGGATCTCCTCGCCAAGTTGGGGTGATATTTCTTCATCCGCATCCAGGTTGAGCAGCCAGGCGTTGCGGCACAGGCTCTCCGCGAACACTTTCTGCGGCCCGTAGCCGCGCCAGGCATTGAACACCACCCGGGCACCCAGGGATTCACTGACGGCCACCGTGCCGTCCTCGCTGCCGCTGTCCACTACGACCACCTCGTCCACCCAGTCTCTGACCGCCCGGATAACCACGGGAATCCGGTCCGCCTCGTTCTTGGCGATGATGAAGACGGAGAGGGGGATCCTGTCCATGCTCAGCCTGGTGGCCGGGTAGGGTGGAAGGTCACAGCAGCACCACCGTCGCCAGCCCCAGGAAGATGAAGAAGCCCATGGAGTCGGTGATGAAGGTGGTCAGCACCGCCGAACCGAAGGCCGGGTCGCGGCCGGTGCGCTCAATGACGGCCGGAGCCAGGTAGCCGGCCAGGGCGGCCACCAGCAGGTTGAGGAGCATGGCCGTCGCCATGACGCCCCCCAGGGCGAGGTTCTGGTAGAGCAGGTAGGCCACCACGCCCATGACGCTTCCCCACACCGAGCCGTTGAGCAGGGCGATGCCCAGTTCCTTGGTGAGCAGGCGGCGGGCGTTGTCCTTGTTGATGAGCCCCAGGGCCAGGCCGCGCACCACCAGGGTGGAGGTCTGGTTGCCGGAATTGCCGCCCATGCCGGCAACGATGGGCATGAGGGCGGCCAGGGCCGCCAGCTTTTCGATGCTGCCCTCGAAGGCACCTACCACCCGGGAGGCGATCAGGGCGGTCACCAGATTGATGGCCAGCCAAAGCCAGCGGTTCTTGGCCGCCTTCCACACCGTGGTGAACAGGTCCTCGTCCTCGCGCAGGCCCGCCAGCTGCAGCAGGTCCTGCTCCGATTCCTCGCGGATGAAGTCCAGCACCACGTCGACGGTGAGGCGGCCCACCAGACGGTTCTGGGCATCCACCACGGGGGCGGTCACCAGATCGTAGCGCTCGAAGGCCTGGGCCGCGTCGGCGGCCTCGTCGGAGGGATGGAACAGCACCGGATCGTCGGACATGACAGCCGCCACGTGGGCTTCCGGATCATGCACCAGCATGCGCTTGAGCGGCAGGGTGCCGATCAGCTTGCCGTCCCGCTCCACCACGAACAGCTTGTCGGTGTGCGGCGGCAGCTCGCCCATGAAGCGGAGGTAGCGCAGGGCTACTTCCAGTGTCACGTCGGCGCGTATGGTGACGAAGTCATAGTCCATCAGGGCGCCAACGGATTCCTCATCGTAGGACAGGGAGGATTCCACTTGGGCGCGCTTGGCCTGGTCCAGGGACTTCATCAGTTCCTGGACCACGTCCTTGGGCAGGTCCGGCGCCAGGTCGGCGATCTCGTCGGTGTCCAGGCCGGCGGCGGCGGCCACCAGTTCCCGGTTGTCCATGGACTCGATCAGGGATTCCCGGACCGCGTCGGAGACTTCCAGCAGGATCTCGCCATCCCGCTCGGCCTTGACCAGATCCCAGACCAGGAGGCGGTCATCCAGGGGCAGAGCTTCCAGGATGTAGGCCACGTCCGCCGGGTGCAGGCCGTCCAGCTTCTTCGACAGGTCCGCAAGGTTCTGCTTGTGCACCAGCGATTCAACCAGTTCGTGGCGCGGCAGCTCCGGGTGCGCGGCCTCCTGCTTGTGGACGAGCTCCTCCACCAGCTTGTGCCGGGCAAGGGCATCCATCACCAGTCGCAGGCTATCCTCGACGGGGGTATGGGCTTGGGTCTCGTGCGGATCGCTCATGGCGGGGCGATTGTAGCTGCTCGGGGGCGCCCTGGGCCGCCGGCGAACGCCCGGGAATGACCTGCGGCCGGGTTGCGGCGCCCGTTCAGCGCCAGACGCCGGCAGGCGCAGAGTAGCTGTCCAGCACCCGCAGGTAGCTGGCGCGCTCCACCGCGCCGGGATCCGGCATGTTCCGCTGGCTCATGCTGCCCTTGAGTTGTGATACGGAGGTGTATTCCCGCTCGCCCAGCCAGCGTTCCATGTTCGCCAGGATCTCGGTCAGCCGTTCCGGGCCGTGCTGCAACAGGCAGGAGGCAAGGTGTACGACATCGGCGCCGGCCAGTAGCAGCTTGATGGCCTCCTGGCAGGCGTGCACGCCGCCGGTGGCGGCCAGCGTCAGGGACGTGCGCCCATGCAGGATGGCGATCCAGCGAATGCGCAGCAGCACCTCGTCCGGGTAGGACAGGTGCAGCTGGTCCACCATGCGCAGGCTGTCCAGGTCGAAATCCGGCTGGTAGAAACGGTTGAAGAGCGACACGCCACGGGCGCCGGCGGCTTCCAGCTGCTTGACGAAGTGCGGCAGCGAGGTGAAGAACGGCGACAGCTTCATGATGACGGGAATACCCACCACACCGCGCAGCTCGGAAAGCAGGCCGAGATAGCGGGCCTCCACCACCTCCCCGGAATCGCGGGCATCCGCCGCCACGTGGTAGATGTTGAGTTCCAGGGCATCGGCACCGGCCTGTTGCAACTCCTTGCCGAGTTCCACCCAACCAGACAGGGACACGCCGTTCAGGCTCGCCACCACCGGGATGTCCATGCGCGTTTTCAGCTGGCGCAGGTGCTCCAGGTACTTGTCCAGGCAGCTCTGGAAATGCCCGGCGTCCGGCAGGAAACCGTCTGCCTCGCCGTGGCCCAGGTCAGCATGCAGCAGGAAGCGCTCGGACATCGCCTCCTCGGCACGCAGCTCCTCCTCGAACAGGGAATGCAGGACGATGGCCGCCGCACCCGCATCCTCCAGGCGCAGGGCGGTGTCCAGCTTCTTGCACAGGGGCGACGACGAAGGCACCAAGGGATTCTTGAGCTTCAGTCCGACATAGTCGGTGGAGAGGTCGATCATGTCAGGCTCCTGTCTTCGGAATGTCGGCATGGCCCTGGGCCAGATCCTGGTAGGCCTTGAAGCGTCGCTCCGCTTCCTTCTGGGCTTCAGCCAGGAAGCGCTCGGCGGCTTCCGGGTGGCTGCGGGACAGCATGGCGAAGCGGGTCTCGCTTTCCATGAAAGCCTTGATGGGCAGGCTGGGCGCCGCGGAGTCCAGCTTGAACGGGTTGCCGCCGGTTTCCGCCAGGCGCGGGTCGAAGCGGAACAATGGCCAGTGCCCGCTCTTTACCGCCATGTCCTGCTGGCGCTGGTTGTAGAGCATGTCCACACCGTGGGCGATGCACGGGCTGTAGGCGACGATCAACGACGGCCCGGCATAGGTCTCGGCCTCGTGGAACACGCGCAAGGTCTGGGTGTCCTTGGCGCCATAGGCCACCGTAGCCACGTAGACGTGTCCGTAGTCGCTGGCCAGCCGGGCCAGGTCCTTCTTCGCCGTGGCCTTGCCACCGGCGGAGAACTTGGCCACGGCACCGATGGGGGTGGCTTTCGAGGTCTGGCCGCCGGTATTGGAATAGACCTCCGTATCCAGAACGAGGATGTTGACGTCGAAGGGCAGGGCCAGCACGTGATCCAAGCCGCCGTAGCCAATGTCGTAGGCCCAGCCGTCGCCGCCGACGATCCAGACCGAGCGCCGGATGAGCCATTCGGCCACGCTGGTGAGTTCTTTCGTGCGCGGATGGCTTGAAGTGGCCAGCATTTCGATCAGGGCCGCGACGCGGCGGCGCTGCGCGTGCAGGCCCGTTTCCTCGCGCTGGTCGGCGTCGATGAGGGCCGTTGCCAGGTCGCCGCCGATGTCCGTCGCCAATTCCCGGACCAGCCGCTTCGCATAGTCCATCAACTGGTCCGCCGCCAAGCGCATGCCCAGTCCAAACTCGGCGTTGTCCTCGAACAGGGAATTGCTCCAGGCTGGGCCCTTGCCCTCAGCATTCACCGTGTAGGGCGTGGTGGGCAGGTTGCCACCGTAGATGGAGGAGCAGCCGGTGGCATTGGCGATCATCATGCGGTCGCCGAAGAGCTGGGTGGCGAGCCGGATATAGGGCGTCTCGCCGCAGCCGGCGCAGGCGCCGGAATACTCGAACAGCGGATCCAGCAGCATGGAGCCGGGAATGGTGCCGTGCTTGACCGCCGCCCGGTCGAACTCCGGCAGCCCGAGGAAGAAGGCGTAGTTGTCACGCTCCTGCTCGCGCAGGGGGCCGATGGGTGCCATGTTCACAGCCAGCCGGCTGACGTTGGACTTGTCGTGGATGGGACAGGCTTCGACGCAGTCGCCGCAGCCGGTGCAGTCCTCCGGCGCCACCTGGTAGCTGACGTGGGTGCCGGGCGGGTAGTCCTTGCTCCTGGCCGGCACGTGCTTGAAGCTGGTCGGTGCATCGGCCGCCAGTTCGGCCGTGAAGGCGCGGGCGCGGATTGCGGAATGGGGGCAGACGAACACGCACTTGCCGCACTGGGTACAGAGTTCCGCTTCCCACACCGGGATTTCCAGGGCGATGTTGCGCTTCTCGAACTGCGCGGTGCCCACCGGGAAGGTACCGTCCACCGGCATGAGCGACACCGGCAGGCGGTCGCCGTGGCCGCGGAAGATGGGCAGGGTGACATCGCGGACGAAGGCGGGGAGTTCCAAACCCTCGATGGCGGCCGTGACAACCTTCTTCGCCCCTTCCCTGTCAGCCGCTTGGCGGGGGATGGCGATCTCGTGGAGATTGGCCAGGGTCATGTCGATGGCCCGGTAATTCAGGTCTGCGAGGCGCTTGCTCTTCTTGCCGTAAGTCTTGTCCACCGCCTCCTTGATGGCGGCGATGGCTTCGACCCGGGGCAGGATGCCGGAGATGGCGAAGAAGCATGTCTGCATGATGGTGTTGATACGCCGGCCCATGCCCGCATCAAAGGCCACCCGGTAGGCGTCGATGGCCCAGAGCTTCAGTCCCTTCCCGGTTATTCCGGCGCGCAGGCTGTCCGGCAGGCTGTCCCAGACCCGCTCCGGCGATTCCGGAGTATTAAGGAGGAAGACGCCACCCGGGGCGGCATGGGCCAGCAGGTCGTAGCGCTCGGTGAACACCGTCTGGTGGCAGGCGACGAAGCCGGCCATGCCGTCCTCCACCAGGTAGGCGGAACGGATGCTGTCGGCGCCGAAGCGCAGGTGGGACACGGTCACCGCGCCGGACTTCTTGGAATCGTAGACGAAATAGCCCTGGGCCTGGAGATCGGTGGACTCGCCCACGATCTTGATGGAGTTCTTGTTGGCCGACACCGTACCGTCGGCACCCAGGCCCCAGAACACCGCGTGTTGCAAGCGACTGGCGGCGTCGGTACGGAAGCCCGAATCCCAGTCCAGAGAGAGATGGGTGACGTCATCGCGGATACCCAGGGTGAATTGGCGCTTGGCGTCGGGCTTCACCAGTTCCGCGAACACGGCCGCCACCATGCCCGGCGTGAATTCCTTGCTGGCCAGTCCGTAGCGGCCGCCAAGTACACGGGGCATGGGTCTCGTCCCGCCCGCCGCTACCCGAGCCAGGGCGGTAAGCACGTCCTTGTAGAGCGGTTCGCCGTCGGCGCCGGGCTCCTTGCAGCGGTCGAGCACTGCAACGGCCTGGGTGCTGGCCGGCAGCGCAGCCAACAGGGCATCGGCAGCGAAGGGCCGGAACAGGCGTACCTTCAGCACTCCCACCTTCTCGCCCCTGGCGGTAAGGTGGGCCACCGTCTCGCCGACGGTTTCTGCGCCAGAGCCCATGAGAATGATGATCCGCTCGGCGTCGGGGGCACCTTCATATTCATACAGCCGGTAATGCCGTCCGGTGAGTTCGCCGAAGCGGTCCATGGCGGCCTGCACCACGCCGGGGAAGGCCTCGTACCAGGAGTTGGCACGCTCCCGGGCCTGGAAGAACACGTCGGGGTTCTGAGAGGTGCCGCGGATCACCGGATGTTCCGGCGACAGGGCCCGTGCCCGGTGGGCGGCGATATCTTCCGGGTCCAGCAGGGCTCGGGCGGTGTCCGGCTCTACCGCGACGATCTTGGCCACCTCGTGGGAAGTGCGGAAGCCGTCGAAGAAGTGAATCACCGGGATGCGGCCGGCCAGGGTCGCGGCCTGGGCGATGAGCGCGAAATCCTGGGCCTCCTGCACCGAATTGGAGCTCAGCAGGGCACAGCCGGTGGCTCGGCAGGCCATGACGTCGGAATGGTCGCCAAAGATGGACAGGGCATGGGTGGCCAGGGCCCGGGCCGCTACGTGCAACACGAAGGGGGTCAGTTCACCGGCGATCTTGTAGAGATTGGGGATGAACAGCAGCAGTCCCTGGCTGGCGGTGAAACTGGTACCCAGGGCCCCGGAGGTGAGCGCGCCATGCAGGGCGCCGGCCGCACCGCCCTCGGATTGCATCTCGATGATCCTGGGCACTGCACCCCAGAGATTGGCTTTGCCCTGGGAGGCCCATTCATCGGCCCATTCCCCCATGTTGGAGGAGGGCGTGATGGGATAGATGGCGATGACCTCGTTGCACATGTAGGCCATGCGGGCGGCGGCTTCGTTGCCGTCGATGTTGAGGAAGGTGCTCATGACTGCTCCCGGAAAACCTTGCAAACCGATCATGGCGGGCAACGCGCAACCCGCCAAATTTGGCCCCAATGCCTCCATCGCCCTTTTCAGGACATTCTAAGAGCCCGCCCGAAAAAAGGCATGCGCGCATTTCCAATCGTGGGTATTGGATTTAGAGCCTATTTCAGTGGGAACCATGCCCCGTGTTGAGACCAGGAACGGATGGATGCAAGGCGCGTCGCTTGGCCATGGTTATTCCATGGCCAAGCGACGCAACACCGCAGACGCCGTTCCTGGCCTCAACCCAAAGGGCCGTTGGTGTGCGGGCGCATTGCCGCGTTGCGGGTAATTTGTTTGGAACGACCAAACCGCGCCACCCGCGCCATGCACTGCATCCCGCACACCAGCGGCGCGGGGCATGGTTCCCACTGAAATAGGCTCTTATTCCGCCTGCTGTGGCCTGCTTCTTGCTAATCTGGAGGCAACCCCAGCCCAACCGCCATGCACAGCACGCCCAACCCCGACATCCTGGCCACCGCGGTGGTCATCGCCGACGCCCAGCGGGTCGCCCGTTACCTCAACCCGGCGGCGGAGAATCTGCTCGGCATCTCGTCGCATCACGCCCTGGGCAAGCCGGTCACCGCGCTGCTCGGCGAATGCACCGAATTGGTGCGCGCACTGGATCATGCACTATCAGAGGGCGCCAGCTATACCGAGCACGATCTCAGCCTCGCCATCAACGGCCATGCCCTGGCCCTGTCCGCCACCGTTTCCCCCATGGACGACGCGGAGGGGGCGGTGGTGATCGAGCTGCACCCCGCCGCCGGCGGCGTGCGCATCGCCCGGGACGAGCAGGTCATGGCCCAGACCCAGGCCAGCCAGGCTCTGTTGCGGCAATTGGCGCACGAGATCCGCAATCCCCTGGGCGGCATCCGCGGCGCGGCGCAACTGCTGGAAGGCGAACTCGAAGCCACCGACCTGCGCGAGTACACCCAGGTCATCATCCAGGAGACGAATCGCCTGCAAAGCCTGCTGGACCGCCTGCTGACCCCGGCCAAGCGCCCGGTGGTGCAGGCGGTGAACGTTCACGAGGTGCTGGAACGGGTGCGCAACCTGATCCAGGCGGAATTCCCCCGCCTGCAATTCAACTGCGACTACGACATCAGCCTGCCGGAACTGTCGGGGGATCCGGAGCAGCTCATCCAGGCCGTGCTCAACATCGTGCGCAATGCCGCCCAGGCCATGAACGGCGAGGGACGCATCGCCTTCCGCAGCCGCGTCGCGCGTCAGGTCACGCTGGCCATGAAGCGCTGGAAGCTGGCCATCCGCCTGGACGTCATCGACGACGGCCCGGGAATCCCCGAGGACATGCTGGGTCGGGTGTTCTTCCCCCTGGTATCGGGGCGAGAAGGCGGCAGCGGCCTGGGGCTCACCTTGGCCCAGAGCCTGGTGCAGCGACACGATGGCGCCATCCACGTGGAAAGCCAGCCCGGCCGCACCTGTTTCTCGATTTTCCTGCCCATCAAATAACGAGGCCCGAGGAGTCATTCCATGAAACCCGTCTGGATCATCGACGACGACCGCTCCATCCGATGGGTGTTCGAAAAGGCCCTGACCCGAGAAAACCTGACACACCGCATCTTCGACAGCGCCGAAGCGGCCCTCCGCGCCCTGGAGCGGGAAACGCCCGGCGCGGTGCTGACCGACATCCGCATGCCCGGCATGAGTGGCCTGGAATTCATGGAGCAGCTCAAAGCGCAGCAGCCGCGGCTGCCCATCATCGTCATGACCGCCTACTCCGACCTGGATTCGGCGGTCTCGGCCTTCCAGGGTGGCGCCTTCGAATACCTGCCCAAGCCCTTCGACGTGAACCACGCCCTGGAACTCATCCATCGCGCCCTGGAAGAAGGCGGCCGCGGCGACGAGGCACCGGGGCTGGATTCCGGCCTGGCAGGCCAGGCCATGCTGGGGCAGGCACCGGCCATGCAGGACGTGTTCAGGGCCATCGGCCGCCTCTCCCAAAGCCACGCCACCGTGCTCATCACCGGCGAGACCGGCACCGGCAAGGAACTGGTCGCACACGCCCTGCATCGCCACAGCCCGCGCAAGGACAAGCCGTTCATCGCCCTCAATACCGCGGCCATCCCTAAGGACTTGCTGGAATCCGAACTGTTCGGCCACGAGCGTGGCGCCTTCACCGGGGCCACCACCTCGCGCCGGGGCCGCTTCGAACAGGCCGACGAGGGTACCCTGTTCCTGGATGAGATCGGCGACATGCCCGCCGACCTGCAGACTCGTCTGTTGCGCGTCCTGGCCGACGGCGAGTTCTACCGGGTGGGCGGTCACTCGCCGGTACGAGTCAACGTTCGGGTCATCGCCGCCACCCACCAGAACTTGGAGGACCGCGTGCGCCAGGGACTGTTCCGCGAGGACCTGTTCCACCGCCTCAACGTCATCCGCATCAAACTGCCCAGCCTGCGCGAGCGGCGCGAGGATATCCCCCTGCTGGTCAAACACTTCCTGCAGAAGAGCGCCCAGGAACTCGGCGTGGAAATGAAGCAGGTCTCCGACGAGGCCATGAAGGCCCTGGCCGCCCTGCCCTACCCCGGTAACGTGCGGCAACTGGAAAACCTGTGCCACTGGCTAACCGTCATGGCGCCGGGTCAGGTTGTCGAACCGAAGGACCTGCCGCCGGAGGCCCTGCAGGAATCCTCCGGCACCACCCAGGACTGGACGGAGTCCCTGGCACGCGCCGCCCAGGCCCGGCTGGGCCGGGGCGAGAGCGGCATCCTCGACGACCTCACCGCCGACTTCGAGCGCACCCTGATCCGCATTGCCCTGGCCCACACCGGGGGCCGCAAGATCGATGCCGCCAACCTGCTGGGCTGGGGACGCAACACCCTGACGCGGAAGATCCAGGAGTTGAACATGGAGGCCGGCGGGGAGGAATGAGATATGGCCCGATTACGGGCCTATCTCCTGGTTGCCGGTAAGCCCGGCTTACCGCGTCAGCGATAGATCAGCAGCTTCACGCGCCGATTGGCGCTGGCGCCGGGATCGTCGGCGGCCGGAAGCGTGGCGCCGTAGGAGATCGTCGACATCCGATAGAGCGGAATGTCGCCGCTGCGGTGGAGGTAATCGCGCACGGCCCGGGCCCGGCCTTCGCCGAGGAATTGATTGAAGTCCGCATGGCCACTGTCGTCGGTATGGCCCTGAATCTCGATGTGATAGGCCGTATCGCCGTTCTTCAGCTCCCGGGCCAGGCTGTCCAGGACCTTCGCGTCCCCCGGCGGGATGTCCGAAGCATTCGCCGGATACATGATGCGATCTTCCGTCAGGAACATCTGCTTGATGAGCTTGCCTTCCAGGCGGCTCTTGATGAATTCGGCATGGTTGGCATCCACCTTCCTGCCCAGGTTCTGCACGTCGCTGTCCAGCCTGGCAATGCGCGCCCCCTGGCTGGCCTCCAGCTGACGGAACTGCTGGCTCAAGGCTCGCTGCGACTCACCCAATTGCTGCACCGTGGCGCCGAGCGTGTCGACACGCCCGCCTAATTGCGCGGACTGCCGTTCGACATCCTGGGTCGTGGCGCAAGCCGCGAGGCCGAGGCAAATGGTGGGAAGGAAGGCCCGGTACAGAGGTTGTAGCGCGTTCATGATTGCCCCGCCGACTGAAGTTGAAGTGGCCCCTGGCTTGATCAAGCCAGGTTTCGAATACTGCAGACCACACATATACGCCCATTCCTGAGAGCGACCCACTTACGGGATGCGTAGCGGGAAAGCCGGCATTCAGACCATGGCATGCCCGCCACGGTCCTGGACTCTGGGCATCCGGGCCCGCAGGCGCGGGCAGGCCCGATGTCCTACTCCACCCGGTTTCTAGACTCGCCCCGGACGAAGGCTTCGATGTTATCCATCAACTGGTCCGCCAGGGTCTGCATGGCCTCCCGGCTGGACCAGGCCACATGGGGCGTGAGCAGAAAATTGGGCAGATCCAGGTCGAGGAGAGGATTGCCCGCGCGCGGGGGCTCCACGGCAAGCACGTCGAAGCCGGCGCCGGCGATGCGGCCGCCGCGCAGAGCATCAATCAGCGCAGCCTCGTCCACCACGCCGCCGCGGGCGGTGTTGATGAGCACGGCAGAGCGCTTCATCAGGCCGAACTCCCGGGCGCCGATGAGCTTGCGGGTGGCCTCGGTCAGGGGCGTGTGCAGGCTGATCTGGTCTGAGCGGGCAAGCGCCTCGTCGAATGGCACCCGGCCGGGGCGGACGCTTCCGGCACCCTTGTGCTCGGCCACCAGCACTTCCATGCCGAAGGCGCGGGCCAGGAGATCGACGCCGGCACCGACGCTGCCGTGGCCGATCAGCCCCAAGGTGGAGCCGTGGAGGTCGTGCATCTCGTGGTCGAACAGGCAGAAGCGCTCGGCCTTTTGCCAGGCACCCCGGCGCAGGCTGTCGCGCCAGGCCAGGAGTTGGCGGCGCAGCGCCAGCAGCAGCATGAACACGTGTTCGGGCACGGTGTGCTCGGCATAGCCCCGGATGTTGCACACGGCGACGCCGTACTCGCGGCAGGCCTCGAGATCGACGTTGTTGACGCCGGTGGCCGCCACCGCCACCAGACGCAGCTTGGGGCAGGCCTCAAGCACCGCACGGCTGATGGGGGCCTTGTTGGTGATGGCGATGCTGGCGCGCCAGAGCTTGTCGGCCACCTCCTCCGGCGCGCTGTCCGGGTGTTCCACCCAGACATGGTCGAACCCGGGGATACGTAGGTCGGCGATCAGCGTCGCCCG
>Ga0233425_10002073_pt1 | contig 41127 bp, 23 predicted proteins | sample Watercolumn_Towu_2_FD_181712 | JGI IMG/M metagenome (GOLD analysis project Ga0233425, IMG submission 181712) | Freshwater microbial communities from Lake Towuti, South Sulawesi, Indonesia - Watercolumn_Towuti2014_140_MG | ecosystem: Environmental > Aquatic > Freshwater > Lake | place...
TTGGCTATCGTCGTTGGAGACGCACGATCCGCAACGGGAGCAGGTCCGGCTGGAGGCACTCTGGTTATTGCAGGCGATCGACCGGCCTGACGCGGAACTGTTGGCCGAGCGGTTGCGATCCCCATCGCATCATGTTCGAGCCGCCGCGGTGCGAGTACTGTCGGAATGGATGTCGCGAAGCGGCAAGGTTCCCTCGGCGCTGGCATGGCTGCGAGCGGCGGTTGCCGACGAGCATCCGCGGGTTCGGCTCGAAGCGGTTCGCGCCCTCGCTGTCTATCCACGGTATTTTCCGGTGGCGAGTCTGCAATTGGACGAGAATCCAGCCGCCCTGGCCTTAACGGTGCTCGACCGCCCAACCGATCGATTTCTCGATTTTGCCTTGTGGCAAGCAGTGCGGGACCTGGAACCGATCTGGTTGCCGGCGGTGCGCGAGGGCCGATTGGACTTCGGCGGTAACCTCACCCATCTCACGTTCGCTCTGAAGGCCGTCGAGTCACCCCAGATCGTCGAACCGTTGCTGGCATTGATCCGTGGAAATCGCGTTGCCCCAGACCGGCTGGACGGCATCTTATCTCTGGTGGCGTCTCTGGGCGGTCCCGAACAACTGGGCGAACTGCTCGAGAGCGTGGTCGCTGCCGATTCGCGTCTCCCGGACGGATCGAAAGCGGCGTTGCTGAACGGTCTGGTGGAAGCGGCTCAGCAGCGAAAAATTACACCCACAGGGGACCTGCAGCGTCTTTCCGTTCTTTTGCAGAGCGACGATGTCGCCCTGAGGGTTGCTGCCGTGCGTGCCGCCGGGCGGTTGAGAATCGCTGCAATGCGACCGCCCGTCGTGCGTATCGCGCAGCGTGAAGAGCCGGGGCCGGACGAGTTGCGACGGGCCGCGATTGAATCGTTGGGTGCGATGGGTTCCGAACTGGATCTGGAGATTCTCAGCCGATTGGCGGGTGACGGCATGCCGGACCGCGTTGCGGCAATTCGAGCCATCAGCGGCGCCGATACCGGACGAGGGGCCCGTCTGGCCGCGGAGTTCTGGGCCGACGCTCCGGACCCTGCCGCCGCTCTCAGCTTGCTTGATCCGCTGCTGCAGTCCAAAGACGGAGGAGCCGCACTTTTCGCCGCGCTCGAGGCTCGCGAGATTCCCGCCGACCTGGCCAAATCAATCTATCGATCCACACAGGCTTCGCCCGTGGCGACCCCGGAACTGCTCGATCGAATCCGGCAGGCCGGAAGTCTGGCCGCCGCGGCCTGGAACTTCCAGCCCGAACTTGTGGAAGCTCTGCGAAACGAAGTCGTTGACTCGGGCGACGCCCATCGCGGGGAACTGGTTTATCGGCGCGCCGACTTGCAGTGCCAGAAGTGTCACGCCATCGCCGGTGCTGGAGGTCGTGTTGGACCCGATCTGGCGAGCATCGGTGCCAGTGCGCCGGTCGACTACCTGATCGAATCGGTGATCGCGCCCAACCGGAAGATCAAGGAGAACTATCATTCGATTGTCGTGGAAACGGACGATGGGCAAGTCCGTACGGGAATCCCTTTGCGCGAGAATGCAACGGAACTTGTGTTGCGCGACGCCGAAGATCGCCAGTTAGTGGTCCTGACATCGTCAATCGAATCCCGCAAGGAAGGCAAATCGCTGATGCCGGAGGGAGCCGTCGACGTTCTGACGCGCCGGGAACTGGTGGATCTGGTGCGATTCCTGTCGGAGTTAGGCAAAGTGGGCCCCTATTCGGTTGGACAGGCACGGCTGGTGCGACGCTGGCAGGTCCTGGGGTTCTCGCCGGAGACGCACCAGGTCCTGAGACGATCGAGTTATGATACCGCGGCGCTGGAGCGCGCCGAGTTCCAATGGCTGCCGTGTTACAGTCTGGTGGATGGCCGGCTGCCGGTTGACGGCCTGCCTTCCTTCATCGTTCAGACGGGCCAGCCCCGGACCGTATTTCTGCGCTGCCAATTGGATGTCACCACCGCGGGCGAGGTGCATCTGCAATGCAATCCGCCGGGCGGGCTCACCGGCTGGGTCGATGGCTCGCCGACCCCCCTCGAAGGTGGTCAATTATTGCTTCAGCTCGGGCCCGGTTTACATACGCTGACGTTGGCCGTGGATGTACAGCGGTTGGAACGGGGATTGCGCGTGGAGCTGACCGATCAGGCCCAATTCCCGGCACAGGTTCAAATTGTCGGCGGCCGCTGACCGATGAAACGCGATGAGAGTACCGTTGCCGACTTGAACTCGATCCGCCTAAACCGGATAAATAGTCCCGTCCTGCATTATTTCAGCTGTGAGGCCGTCCTTGAAGCGCGCGATTCTCAGTGATATTCACGGTAACCTTGAAGCGCTCAACGCTGTTCTGTCGGACGTGGCCGATCAGAACATCTCCAGCATCTATTGCCTGGGAGACATCATCGGCTACGGCCCGAATCCGCGGGAGTGCATCGATCTGGCGATCAAGTTCCAGATGTGTGTGCTGGGGAACCATGACCAAGGGGCGTTGTTTGATCCCGAGGGATTCAGCAGCGGCGCCGAGCGAGCGATCTTCTGGACGCGGCAACAGTTGGAATCGGCGACCGACATGGAACAGAACCGCCGTCGCTGGGATTTCTTGCTCGACACGCCTCGGTTCATCAACGAAGGTGAAATGATGTTCGTGCACGGTTCCGCACGGAATCCGTTGAACGAATATGTGTTCCCCGAGGATATCTACCACGTCAAGAAGCTGGAGAAGATTTTCGCGATCATCCCCCGCCACTGCTTCCAGGGGCATACCCACGTTCCGGGTATTTTCCTCGAGTCGGCCCGTTTTCTGTCTCCCGCCGAGATTGGCTACCGCTACCGGCTGAACGGCGAAAAAACGATGGTCAACGTAGGCAGCGTAGGGCAGCCTCGCGACGGAGACCCGCGTTCCTGTTATGTGGTTCTGGACGGAAATCAGATCGAATACCGCCGCGTGGAATACAATTACGAAGAGACGATCGCCAAGATCTATGCCATTCCGGAACTGGAGAATTTTCTCGGCGACCGGCTCCGCGAGGGCCGCTAAGTCGTTCGTCGGCGGGGCCCCTTTCCAAGACCGGCTCTCTGCAACAGAATAATGTCCTGTAGCAATCGAATGGGTTGCTCGGGCGGCGCATAACAGGCCGGTTGAGCAAAATCGGCTTCCCAAGCCGGCAGATGGCGCCGGACACGTCGTTGGTCGATACCGAATCGAGTCGCGGACAACCGACCCGACCAGTTGAATGGGCTTGCTTACCAGGGGCTGCTTGCCGGGCCAGTTCGCCCACCGGCTTCAGCCGGCCAGACCGTAGCGTTTGGCGCAGACCGCCAATCTGAAAGGCACGTTCCTCGTGGACAAACGTTTTTCACTGTTTCTTGTGCTCTCCTTCGCGATCATCATGACTTGGTCGGTGCTGCGCATCAAATTCGGACCGCCGCCGCGTCCGGTAGGCGAAGCGGGACAAGTGGCGGACCCGGCGGACCCGGCCGGGGAGCAGGTTGCCGACGGCCAGGCCGCGGATGGCCGGGGCGGCGAGGGTACCGGCGCGGCGATCGTGGCGTCGGATTCCAGCAAGCCGATTCCGGGCCCGGACGCGCCGGCGAATGAAGCGTCGATCGAAGCGGCGGCCGACGACGCCAATGCGGTCAAGACGACCATTGCCCCTGCCCGATGGGTAACCCTTGGCTCGATCGATCCTAAATCGGGATTTCGAATGCTGGTTACACTTTCGAGTCGTGGCGGGGCGGTTGATCGGGTGGAACTGAGCAGCGACCGCTACCACGACTTGGACCGGCTGTATGCCTATATCGGTCACCTGGCACTGGTCCCCAATGTCGCGGGTGAGGGTTGCAGGATCGGGGCGGTAGGCGCCGGTACGCCGGCAGCGCGGGCAACATCGGCAGGTGTCTCTGGTGGACTTCAAGTCGATGACCTGCTATTGGCGTGCCAGGGCGAACTGATCAATTCACCTTCGAGCCTGGAAGCGGTACTGAAAAAAGCGCGGCCCGGCGAAAAGCTGGCGCTGAAGGTTCAACGCGCGGATCAGGAGTTGTTGTTCGAATTGGTTGCGGAGCAGAAGCCGATTGAAGTGCTTCGGCCCGAATTTGAGACCGACGCAACGGCAACGCCTTCAGGGTCGTTGTTGCTGACGCTCGACGCGCTCGGCACCGGGACCAAGGCGGCCAAGGCGGCGCCAGGTGCCCGGGAAATTGCCGGCTTGCCCTCGTTGCGGACCGGGCATTGGGAAATCGCGCGGTCCGACGAGCAGATGGTCGAATTCCGATTCCGTTATGGCGAGCGGGATTTGGCCAGGTTCGAAAAGTCAGGCTCGCTGGAGTTTGTCAAGCGATTTCGTCTGTTACCGGTCGATCCAAGTTCGTCGCAAACTGGAGACGGATATCACCTGGCATTTGAGTTGGAAGTGATCTGGACGGGCGACGATCCGCTGCAACTGGCCTATCGGCTGGAAGGGCCGCGCGGCTTGCCGTTGGAAGGCTGGTGGTATGCGACCAAAATCAGTCCCGGGTGGTTCGAAAGCGCCGGCGCCCGGGATGTCGTCTGGCGTTCCGAGCATAGTTCGTATTCGCTATTTTCCGCATCCGCCATTCACAAAACCGCGCAGGCCGCCCCTCCCAAGAATCGCAGTCTGCTGTTTGCCGACGAGTCTCCAAGAGACATCCGTGCCGTACGATTCCTCGGTGTCGATACCCAATACTTTTCGGCGGTGCTGTTGCCCGCCGCGGAGCAGCCGGCCGCCCGCATGTTCCGTTGGGCCTATGCGGAAATGGTCGAAGATCCCGATCGACTCGACAAGGCCCTGGCGAAGACGGCGAATGTTTCGTTCCAGTTGGCCAGCGATACGATCACCGTCGCCAAAGACCAGCCATTTGAACAGAAATTCCAGCTGATGACCGGCCCCAAAGAGCCCGCCGTGCTGGCTCGATACGGGATCACGGAACTGGTCGAATATGGTTCGTGGGCGTACGTCTCGTATCTGCTGGGTGGAATGCTCTGGCTGTTCCATTATCTGACCGGCAACTACGGCATCGCCATTGTGATGCTGACGATCGTGGTCCGCAGCTGCATGCTGCCGGTCAGCTTCAAGATGACGAAGAATGCCCAACGCATGCAGGCGTTGGCGCCGGAAATGAAAGCGATTTCGGAAAAGTACAAAAATGACCTGGAAAAGAAGAATCGTGCAATCCAGGAACTGTGGAAGAAACACAATGTCAATCCGTTGAGCGGTTGCGTTCCGATTTTTTTCCAATTGCCGGTGTTCGCCGGACTGTACCGATTACTTGCCAATGACATTACGCTGCGCGAATCGCCGCTGATTCCCGGCATGCGGTGGTGCTCGAATCTGGCCGGTCCCGACGAGCTCTGCCGATGGCCGAGTTTCTTTCCCGATTTTCTGATCAGCGAAACCGGCTGGCTGGGGCCGTACATCAACATTCTGCCGTTCGTCACCATCGGCCTGTTCATCATGAACCAGCGATTGCTCACGCCTCCGCCCACCGACGATCAACAGCGGATGCAACAACAGATGATGACGTTCATGATGATTTTCTTCGCGGTGATGTTCTTCAAGGTGCCGAGTGGACTCTGCATCTACTTCATCGCGTCCAGTATCTGGACTTTGGCGGAACACAAGATCCTCAAGAAGGGCAAGACCTCGACACTCGCCACGCCCAAGGCCATGGCAGGCAGTCGGGCGTGACGAGGGCCGCATGCTGACGCGACTTGCCGACACCATTGTCGCGCTGGCGACGCCCGGTAGTCGCGCTCCACGAGCGGTCGTAAGGATGTCGGGCCCGGACGCACTGGCCTGTGCCGCTCGCTGCTGCCGATTCGAATCATGCGACTTCCTCACGATCAAATCGAGCCGCGCGGTTGCCGGTGAATTCCAGCTGAGCGGGCTCGGCCGGCCGGTCCCCTGCCAGGTTCTGGTCTGGCCCGGAACGCAAAGCTACACCCGGCAGCCATCGGTCGAATTTCACCTGCCCGGAAGCCCCGCCATCGCGAACGCTGTGGTGGCCGAATTATGCCAGGCAGGTTCACGCCTGGCGGCACCGGGGGAATTCACGCTGCGAGCATTCCTGGCCGGACGCCTCGATTTAACCCAGGCGGAGGCGGTGTTGGGCGTCATCGACGCGGTGAGCCAGAAACAACTTGCCATCGCGTTGCAGCAGATGGCCGGAGGACTCGCACAACCGCTGCATCAACTGCACGACGACCTGCTGGACCTGCTCTCGGAACTCGAGGCCGGCTTGGATTTTGCCGACGAGGATATTGCGTTCATTTCACGATCCGACGCCGCACAGCGCGTCGCTCGCGTCCAATCGCAAGTCGATGCGCTGGCCCGACAACTTTCCGATCGGGGCGATGCTCGTGTCGTGCCGCGCGTCGCGCTGCGTGGACCTCCCAATGTCGGCAAAAGCAGCTTGATGAACGCTCTGATCGGTGCGACGACTTCCCTCGTCGCCAATCAGCCGGGTACCACCCGCGATTTCGTCGCGCGAACCGTCGTCCTGGGCGGTGTCGAGTGTCGGCTCGTGGACACGGCCGGGCTGGACGAACGGTTGACCGGCAGTGGAAACGCCGAGTCGATCGATGCCCGGAGCCAGCAGGTGGCGCGCACCCAGCAGCAGCAGGCGGAGCTGGTTCTCGATTGCGCGGAAGCACCCCGGCGGGAATGGGGCTCGGTTGAACACGACCCGCGGGAAGGCGACAGCTCAATGCGCGATGCGCGCATCCTGCGAGTCTGGACCAAGATCGATCTGGCGACCGCTCTGCCTGCGTCCGGGTACCCGACAAGCGCTCGCACAGGTTACGGTATCAAAGAACTTCAGGCTGCGATTGCGAATCGCCTGGCCGGACCAACCCGATCGGCGGATGACACCGAGCTGCCGATTCTGGCCGGAACGGCTGCTCGTTGTGCAGAAGCCCTGCGGCGTGTCGCGGAAGGATTGACGCGCTGTCAGCGACTGATTCACGATCAGGGCGGCGAGGAGCTGATCGCGGCGGAACTTCGCGCTGTGCTCGACGATCTCGGTCAGCTCACCGGCAGTGTCGTCACCGACGATATCCTCGACCGAATTTTCAGCAAGTTCTGCATCGGCAAATGAACCGGCGTCAACGGACTTGCAGGGGCTTCCAGCCTCAGCAAGACATTCGGGACGGCTGGGGCAAGATGCCCCAGCGACGATGCCGATAGCGCAAACTCTATCCCATTCTGGCCTACTCGGGAAATTTCTTCTGCGATTTCGTCACGCGCTGCGCCAGGTTCTTTTTTCCCCAATAGAGCTTCGGGTTGTCATCCCCGTCGCGCTGTCGTTCGCGCTGCTCCAACCGCTCCAACCCGCCAAGAATCGCGTCGCGCCGATCCTCGTCGTAGGGGTGGGACCGAAAAAAAGACGAGAAGGGAATCCTCAATGCGGGATTGGCCTTGTGCATGCGATCGAAGAGATCGGCCATGGCACGCGGATCATAACCTGCTTCGAAGGCCCATCGCGCACCGTCCGCGTCGGCCATCGCCTCGTCTTCGGGACGAAAAGGGCGCGGCGTGAATCGGCCGATCCATTGCGCCGCATTCGCCGGATCAAAGACCTCGCCGCGGCGGAATTGATCGATCTCCTGGCCGAGCAACCGCGACTTTTTCAGCGACACCAGCTGATGCCCATGATCGAGGTGCGATAACTCGTGACCGATGATCCCGACCAGCGCTGCTTCGGATTCGGCGAACCGCAGCAGACCTTTGAAAAAATACAAATAGCCGCCTGGAAACGAACGCGCATCGACGCGCGGGGAATCGACGACGGTAACGACGATTTCCGGATAGCGGTCGGCGTGCCTCATCAACGGCCGAATCGATTCGACCAGCCGCCGAACGTACTCATGGTCCCGGCCCTTGTGCGTGAACTCGAGCCCCTGCGTTCGCAGATCGTCCTCGTAGGCTGCGACCATCTGCCGGCCATACGCTCGTTCCTCCGCCGGCGAAATTTCCACCGCCTCCAGTAACTTTGCTTCCTCCGCCTTGGGCGGCGCGAATAGTTGCTCGGCAAATCGCTCCAGCTGCTGTTCAATCGGCGGCGGCTTGCGATCCTCTTTCAGTTGCCGACGCGGTGCCTGCGCAACCGTCGAACGGGCGGTTGGGGCTAGCAATAACAGGCTAATTGTGGTGGCCGACCACCAGGAACGCCGCGATCTGATCATTCTGTTTCATGATAGCGGATGATCGGCACGAGGCAAGGAATGGGTTGCGGGGAGCGGGCGGCCCATTGAAACCATGATGAGAATAGCCGTAGCACGCATGTGATGACCTGCACTCCCCTCGCCCATGTATGTCATGGGAGAGGGGCGGGGGTGAGGGAGCGGAGCAAGCATAACGCGACGTTGCCGGTCCCTGTTCCTATCGTCGCACAACGAGTCGTGATGTTCGACACCGCCGCGGTATACCCAGAGCGCCGCGTTGCCGGGCAAATGCCGGCAGCATTGCTCCGCGTCTCGTCCGCCCCCTCATCCTGGGCTGATAAAAAGTCTTCAATGATCGGTGGGAAACGTGTTGCGCGCGACATGCCGTTTTCGCGCGATCGGATTCCGAGCCAGTGCTCAAGCGACCGAGCACGGGTGGAAGAGCGGCGCAGGGTGGAGTCGGGCATCGGACGATCGTCGCAATATTTTGGTGGTTAAGGACATTGAGTTCGAATGAGCACGGCGCGGCATATGCGACGCCGTGTCCTCGAATCTGTTTTGGCGCTTCGCGCAAATCCCGATCCCCGACCCGCCATTCGTCTACAGTCTAAACTGTACTCTGTCGCCTGAGCACTGGCTCGGAGTACCTCGCCAGTGGCACACGAGCTGAGTCCAGACCCTCGAGCCACCCGCCGCGCCGAGCCGCGAAAATGCGGCCCTTTCCCCGAAGGGGATGTTCTTCAGCGCAGCCCAGGGTTGCCGGTAATCCGGCTACCCTGGGTACCACCGGCACGCAACCAAATTCTTCGGTCGAGCGTATCGGCCCACCGACACCAACCGACGTCGCCGAGACCGAAGCCGAATCGACGAGGAATCGTGGCGATCGCGTCAGCGTTCGTGTTATGTGCCACGGGCAGTCCATGCGGCGCGGTGAAGTTCCCACGATTCAGCGCACCATCGGTTGCGGTCTCGGCGGGCCCATGCGTGTCGATGGACCGATCCGCTCGACCGCTGGCGCGTCGCGTGGGACGGTACCCGGGGGTAGCCGGAGTACCGGCAACCCCCGACTGCGCGGCAGAAAAACCCCTTCGGGGTAAATTGCGCGATGCGTTTCGCAATTCACTGAAAACTTACTTCACAGCGTTGGCTGCAATCGGTGATGGTTCCGTTGGTCGGATTGGCAACGACGGACGCGCTGAACATTCCGCCGTCGGGATCCCAATCATTGACCATCAGGTTCGTGCCGTTGAGTGTGCCGTTGACCGCGACATAGTAGTTCGGATCATCGAAGGGCAATGGAACGCTGGCGAGCAGTTGGAGTTGTTCAAGTCGCTCCAAAACCGGTCGGCGGCGCAAGCCGTCCAGCCATTTGCGGCGTGCACCGCGAGAGCGGGCGGCGCGCAGTCGTTTCAATGACTTTACCCATTGCCCCCGATGACGAACCGCTCAGTGCCTGGCGAATTAGAATTCGCGCGTGCGTTTTTTGGGCGTTGCTGGGCGGGGAGCGTTATTGTCGTCGGGCGGTCGTTCTGCGCCCGGTTGCGCCGCTTCGGGCTTGCGGCGGCCCAGGAAATCGAATAATGGGAGTTCGACCTTCGGCTCGTTCGGCTTGCGCTGAATCTCCAGTTCCGCATGCACGATCAGCCGGTCCGATTCCTTGAGCAGCCGGGCGTCGAGGCCTCGAAACCAGTCGAGCAAGGGGGCCCGATAGGCGGTCGGATCTTGGGACCAGGCGGTCGACGACCAGACGGTCAAACCGTCCAGCTGGCGGTGGGAGTATTCGCCGCCCAAGGCGCAAACGAGTCGGCCATCCACTAGCGACTCGGCGACCGGCAGGCATTGGTCGTCTGGAATATTGAATTGTTGAGTCAGGGCGTGCAGCAGGCGGACGTTGCCCAGTGAACTTTGCCACGATCGATCGAAGCAGAGTGAATTCACCCAGGTCGAGAGCTTGGCGCGCGACAGGTCCCCCAGTTCGACGCGCAGTTGGGCATCGTCGTCGGTGGGTTCCAGGTGCAATTGTCGCGGGATACGCTCCAGCAATCCATGATCAAATGAAAGCAATGAAAGCTCGCCGATCTGCCGGCGCCAGAGCCCGAACAGCAGCGAGGAGTAACCCTGGGGATCAGGCCGACCGCCGCCCAGGCCGAGCGGCAGCATATCGAGAAACCCGGGCTTCGGCCATGCGCCCAGGTATCCGGGGGTCGTTTGCAGAATCCGCAGCGTTTTCAGCAGGCCGTTCGGCCGGAGATCGGTCAGAGGAAAGGCGTCCTGAACGCCCAGAAACAGGTAGTGTGGAGGCACGGCATCGCCAAGCAGTCCTCCCTTGACGTTGGCATGCAGATGGATCACGTCTCCCTCGGCGCGCGCCATGCGTTCGCGCGACGGCGGGCCGAGAATGGAGAGCAGCTTGCCGTATTTACCCTCTTCGAGCGGGGAAACGTGCGCGTCGATCACGAAATGTTCCTGACCGTCGACCGGTGTCGAATACCTTTTGACGGCGACCATCAAGGGGTCCATTTGCCGCCATTGGCCAGAATAAAAAGCGACTTGGCGCTGGCAGTCGCGGGACTCGCGGGCAGAAATGCGGCCGATCGGCAGATCGGGGATCGGCACGAAAGCGCCGCGCGGGCCGCGCCGGGAATCGATCGCCCCCTGCGAAGTCCAGATCACTCCCGAGCCGTCGGGGCGGCGTCCAAATCCGGCCGGCAGCAGGCCGGTGGCGATCATGGCGTCCGGCGAATCGGGATCGATCGATTCTCCGCGAGCCGCCCAGCGAGCCATCTCCAGGATTCGCATGTCGGCCTCGGCTGCCATCCGTCGTGAGAGCTCCACCTGGTAATGTGGCTCGACCAATCCGCGCAGGAACGGCCGCGAAAAGTAGACGAAGACCGTGTCATCGCGTTCCAGCGGCAGTCGCGTTCGGGCATGCCGAAACTCCGCGGTTTGCGCCAGGCTGCGAATGCCTTTCCCCGCCTCAAAAAACCGCTCGACGATCGCCCTGGAAGTGGTCACAAGATGATAGTCGCCGTCGATCGCGTAGTAGGAGTGAACGCGATGATCGGGTGTGGAAAGGAAAGAGACGTCATGGTCGCCGATTCGGACCGTCTCCAACGTGGCGCCCCGGTCCCGCTCTTCCTCCAGGATGCCGCGTCGCTCCTGCTGAAAATTCGAACCCAGCAGGCTGTTGCGGGCCTGGAACAGCAAGCCAATCGCCGCTCCCTGTTGTAGATAGAGGTCACGGCCCAGGATGGCCACGTCGGAAATGAATGCGTCCCCGAGCAGATCACCGAGCGCCGACTGTTTCAGCGCCAGCTGGCGTTGCACCCGCGCGTCGCCGTCGTCCCGAACCCCGCGCAGCGTGACCATGCTGGGAATTCCACCGGCATACTCGTCCATGAACCGGCTGAGCCACACGTAATTGGAGAACCGGCCAAAGCGAATATAGAAACACTCCTCGGGCACATGAGCCGCGATCGATTCCAGCACAACGCCTTCGGCGATTTCTCCGTGGCGTTCGGGACCCCAGTCGATCGCGGATGGCAGCGGCAGGTCGGCCGTCTCGAAGGCACTGGAGCCCTCGTCTTCACCGCCGACCGGGTTGCCGCCCAGCATCGCGGATCGCAGTGCTGCGACGCGAGCGTTCTCCGCGGCAAATACCAGATCAAGACTGCGCTGCAAGTCGCCGGCCGGCTGCTCCTTGAGTTCGACGGGCAACGGCAGTCGCAGCCGACGCGACAACATGCTGGTCAGGTAGGTCTGCGCGAACGGCTCATAGTCGCCATTGTCCGCCTGTTCCTTGACGGCGGCCAGGTAGTCCCGCCACCAGTGGTTGAGCAGCCGTTCGTGAATACGCCTCGGTTCGCGGCGAGGGACGATCTCGATGCGATACGGTTGCGGAGCATGAACCGTGACCGGGAACGGTGCGTCGCCGTCGAACAGGAAGCTGACGGTCAGCGCGGCGGACCCATCCGCATCGAGACCGAGCGCTGCGCCGAGTAACTTACGCAGGCGACCGCTCACAAACGCCGGATAGTGCACGCGCCCCCCACCCTCGAGGGCGAAAGCGCTCGAAACCCCGGCGCGGCCGGTTTCGTTCGTCGCCGGTAATCGTACCACCGCGACACCAAAGGGGGTGCCGGCGATCGCTTCCACGTCGATGCGATCGCGGGCCGCCGCGCACCAAGGAACGGAGCAGACCTGTACCCACAGCGCGAAGACCAGACTCGTCTTGCCCCACGGAGCACGCAAGACTGCTAGCAAGCCCATCCCCAATCTCCTTTGAAATTCGGTAAATATCGATGGCAGTTTTCGGCAATCGTTCGCCCGGTCAAATCGCATCCTGCACCGGCCCTGTGGCCTCGCGATCGATCCGTCCCAGCCAGAAACCTCGCTGCCGAAAGGGTAACAACATGGCAACCAGATAGACTGCCAGAAACACAGGTTCCTGTCCGTACCACGGGCCCCAGGCCTGAGAGTGCAAATCTCGAGCCGCATCGATCGGTACGAAGCGGAGAACGCCGTAGGCAAACAGATACGCGAGGCTCGGTACGGCCAATCCGAACACTGCGATGCGCGAGGGAAGTTCGACGCGCGACAGGACCGCCCAAACGGTGACAATCACGATCAGTGCTTCGACGGTGGCCAACGCCGCCAGGCACCATCCGGCACTCACCTGCATCGAACCCTGTACCGAGGCTTCGATCGACTTCCAGGGGGGATGTCGCAGTGTCGTCGCCAGCGACACGCCAATCGCGGCGGTCAGGATAAGGGCATCGCGAATCGTGAATCGAATGCGAGTCGAAACGTACTTTCGCTCCGACCCATTTAGCCGCAATGCGAATCCAAAACCCCGCAGTATCAAAAGTCCCAGTCCCAGAGCGATCGCGAGCAGGCAGTTGCGGAACCACAGCCCGGACGGCTCAAATTCCAGTCCGCCCAGCTGGAACTCGCGGCGCAACATGAAAACGAATCCCCAATGCAAAGAGAACAGGAGTGCCGCCGCAGAGCCGGCCATGACGAAGGCTCGACTCGAATTCCACGCGACCAGCGCCGAGATGATGCCGATACCGATCAGGCAGTGCACGGTCTCCGCAGCCATGACCCCCTGAGCATGCGACCATCCAATCGCCAGCGGCCAGGTGGCGATCATCGGATCGAAAAACCACCAGAACCGCGAACTCAGCAGCGTTCCCGCCCAGCACCAGCCGAGTCCCCACAGCGCCAGCGAGGCAATCGTAAGCGGCATCCTCCAGGTGATGTTTTGCGGTGGCGGCGGCGCCCACGAATGCAGGCGATCGCCGGAGCGAAGGTCCCAGACCCAGACGGCGTTGTCCGGCATCGCCGAAACAACGGCCCGATTGTCGGGACTTATCGACATCGAATTGGTGATCGCAAAGTCGGAATTCGGACCGCTCCATGGCATCTGCAGCCTCGAAATGAACGCCCCATTCTGGTAATCGTGCACTTCGATGCTGTGGGTAAAATCACCGACAAACAGGCTGCCATCCGGACTGGGGAGCAGGTAGCGAAGAAACGGCAATGTGCCGACAGTCTGGCCTTCGAAATTCCGCAATTCGGACGGCCGGTTCCAGATGTCCGAATAGGCGATATATCGTTCAGCCTGCAACGAGACCCAGTAGTTCGCGGCGTATTGGAACGGGTCGAGTCGTTCGAAGCGTCCGGTCTCGAATCCGTAGTACTCCAGACCTCCTTGCGCGTGGCTGGGGCCGAAGACGATCAGAGGGTCGCCCGGCTGATAAGTGACCAGCCACTCGCGCTGGTCACGGATGATGCCGGTCTGCAAGTCGCCGACGCATGTATATCCCGGATCGCCATCGCCGTTGGACATCGCGCCGAACACAAGGAATCGTCCGTTCGCGCTGAATTTGCACGGCAGCAGCGCACTGCCTCCGGGTAGTTGATTCCTGTTCGGCGATCCGGCGACGGCGTATCGGGACCGTCTGCTCGGCGGGCTCCGTTCCCCATTGTCACCCCAACGCGCTCGAACTTCCATCGTCGTCAAATCGGTGACCGTCAATTGCCGGCGATCCCGGTCGACGACCGCGGCATGATATCCGTTCGATTTCAGCTGGCTGCCATAGAAGAACCGCGGTTTGCCGATTTCCTGGTTGCTCCAGTTCCACTCGCGAATCACGTGCCGTGTACGCATTGGAAAATGCGATTGAACGCCGATAATGGCCACGCGGGAATCGGTCAGCGCGATCGCCTGGGTAACGCGCAGGCTGCGGGAGTTCTCGAGTTGCCGAACCGACGCCAGGATCGGCACCGCCGCGGCAAGCAAGGCGATGCGTATCGCCAGGGGATACCGGAACATTCGGCGTAACACCTGCCGCATCCCTGTCACTCCGGCGTCGTGTACAACGGAAGGATCCTGATGCAGGACGGAGGTCTCCAATCTAGCGATGCGGGTTCAGGAAGAAAAGCCGGTTGGGGTCGAATCCGGGCGAAGTTGACGTTGGTCGCTCGATCTCCCACAATGCAGCGTTCCATCACGAATACGACAGGGAATCAGCCATGATGAAGCGAATGTTGGCCGGCGTTGGAGGTGCGCGGGAACGGGTATTTACCGTCCTGCTCTTGAGTCTGTTGGCGTCGCAGGTCGAGGCGGACGGTGCGGCGCCGGTCGATTTCAATCGAACGGTTCGACCGATCCTCTCGAATAACTGCTTCAAGTGTCACGGCCCGGACGCCGCCGAACGCCAATCTGGGTTGCGGCTGGACGTCGTCGAGAGCGCGACGCGGCCCGCGGAAAGCGGCCGTCTGCCGATCGTCGCCGGCCGGCCCGACCAGAGCGAGCTGGTGCGGCGCATTACGGCGTCGGATCCTGACCAGCGCATGCCGCCTCCCGATTCCGGTAAGTCGCTGAGCGACGAAGAACGCCGCGTTCTTTCAGCCTGGATTGAGCAAGGTGCCAAGTACGACACGCATTGGGCATTCGTGGCACCCCGACGGCCGCAACTGCCGGAGATCCCCAACGACCGCTGGGGCATTAACGCCGTCGACCGTTTCGTTCTAGCGCGACTGCAAGCCGCCGGGCTTGTCCCGTCCTCGCCCGCCGATCCGGCAACGCTCGTACGCCGCCTCTATCTCGACTTGCTCGGCCTGCCCCCCACGCCCGCGCAAGCGGAAGAATTTCTCCGCGACGACAGCCCGCACGCCTACGAGCGGCTGGTGGATCGGCTGCTCGACAATCCGCACTTCGGCGAACGCATGGCACTCGACTGGCTCGATGCGGCCCGGTTCGCCGACACCCACGGCTACCATATCGACAGCGGACGGGATATGACGCGCTGGCGAGAATGGGTCATCGATGCGTTCAATCGCAATCTGCCGTTCGATCAGTTTATCGTCGATCAACTGGCGGGTGACCTGATTCCGAATCCCTCGCTCGCACAGCGCGTGGCAAGCGGCTTCCATCGCAATCACATGATCAACTTCGAAGGCGGCGCCATTCCCCAGGAATATCACACGGCTTATATCGTCGATCGGGTCAATACGACCGGCACAGTGTTTCTTGGCCTGACGGTCGGCTGCAGCCAGTGCCATGACCATAAGTACGATCCGCTGACACAGAAAGAGTACTATCAGCTGTTCGCGTTCTTCCACAACGTTCCGGAAAACGGACTGGATGGCAGCAAGGGCAATGCGGCGCCGCTGGTCAAGGTTCCGTCGCCGGCGCAGCAAGCGGAAATCGACTCGTTCAATGCTCGGATCGCCGCGGTCGATCGCGGAATGACGGAGGATCACGCCGATCGGGACCGGGAACAGTCCGAATGGGAAAAAGAAGCAACGCGCACGCAACCCGAATGGACCGGACTTCCAGACGCGATCGTCAAGTCGGTGTCTGGTGCGTCGATCCGGTTCGATCTGCAGGATCGCTCGTGGGTCGTCGAGGGGGAAAACGCCGCCAAAGATACCTACGAGATCCGTTCCCGGCTCCCGGTGTCGCGCGTGACCGGTGTGCGAGTGGAATTCCTCGCTGACAAGAACCTGAAGAACCAGGGACCGGGCCGCTCGGAGAACGGCAATCTGGTTCTGACCACGTTCGCGGTCAAGGCGTCGATCGGCGGCAAGCCCCCGCAAATGCGTCGTCTGGCCGCGGCCAGCGCGAGCTTCAGCCAATCGGGCTTCGGTGTCGAACAGGCGATTGACGATCAACCGGCAAGCGGCTGGGGGATCCACCCGGAAACGGGCAAGCCACACCATGCCGTTTTTGTGCTGGCCGATCCGATCGACGGCAGCGCCGAGGACACGCTGGAAGTGCGGCTGGAATTCCATTCCCCCTACGCGCAACATCAAGCGGGCCGGTTTCGCATTCTGGTGACGAATGCCGCCGATCCGCGGGGCGATTCCCTGCCGGCTTCGGTTGCAAGCGCTTTGCGCAAGGAACCGGCGGACCGGTCCGCCGACGAGTTGACCGAACTCCGCCGTTACTTCCGAGGCAATGTTTCCGCTGCCGGCATGCAGCTCAAAGCAGAGCGTGAATTGCTCGTGAAGCAGCTGCAGCGGCTGGAGTCCGAGGTGCCGACCGCGATGGTGATGCAGGAAATGGAGAAACCGCGGGAAACGTTCCTGCTGGTACGCGGACAATACGATCGGCCGGCCGATCGAGTGCAGGCGGCTGTGCCGGCGTTTCTGCCGCCGCTTCCCGAGGGCGCTCCGGCCAATCGACTCGGGCTGGCGCAATGGCTGGTCCATCCTTCCCACCCGCTGACGACGCGCGTGGTCGTCAATCGTTACTGGCAGGCATTTTTCGGGACCGGTCTGGTAAAGACGGCGGAAGATTTCGGGTCGCAAGGGGAACCGCCGACGCATCCGCAGTTGCTTGACTGGCTGGCCGTCGAATTTCGAACGGGAGAATCGGTATTAGGCAGCCCGTGGAATCTGAAGGCAATGGTCCGGTTGCTTGTCACCAGTGCGACCTATCGCCAGCAATCGATTGTGACGCGCGAGGGGCTCAGTCGGGACCCCGAGAATCGGTTATTGGCCCGTGGCGCCCGAATCCGCTTGCCGGCGGAGTTCATTCGCGACCAGGCGCTTGCGGTCAGCGGACTGCTCGACCGACGCATTGGCGGGGCGAGTGTCTCGCCGTACCAGCCGCCCGGAATCTGGGAGGAACTTGCGTCGCGTGCCGACGGCAAGAATTGGACGGCCCAGGAATATTCGCAGAGCCATGGTCGCGACCTTTATCGCCGGACGATGTACACCTTTTGGAAGCGGACAGCTCCGCCGCCGACGCTGGTCGCCTTCGACGCGCCGGATCGTGAAACCTGCGTCGTGCGCCGGGCACGCACGAACACTCCGCTGCAGGCGCTGATTCTGATGAACGACCCGACCTACGTGGAAGCCTCGCGCAAGCTCGCGGAACGCATCCTGCGTGAAAGCGGCCCAGGATTGGCGCAGCGCGTCCGTTACGCATTCCAGCTGGTATTGGCGCGCGAGCCGCGCCCCATGGAAATCGACGTGATCGCCGGGATCTACGAACGGCAGCGCGAGACCGCAAGTCAGGACCAGCACGCCAGGGAGTTGCTCCGCGTCGGTGAATCGCCCGTCGACGAAACGCTCGACCCCGACGAACTGGCTGCCTGGGCGTTGGTCGCCAGCGTGCTGCTGAACCTGGACGAGACGGTAACGCGAAGTTGAGTTCCCGTCGCTGTTGGGCACAGGTCCGGTCCTGCGTCAGGCAGCGGCTTCGAATTCCTGACGCGTCGAATCGCGATTAAGAAAACTGATTGCCCAGGCGTAAAAGCCAACCTTGCCCAGCATGATGACGACGCCAAAGGCTGCGCCCACGATCGTCATCATTCGCGCAAATCCGGACATGTCGGGGCCGTTGGCATTTCCTTGTGCCTGCATCATCTCCTGCATTCCTTTCGACATGACCGTCGACATCTGCAACTGAAGATAAATCTGTAATGCGCCGGAACAAAGATCACTGACGATTGCACCGACAAATGCCCAGACCGCAAACGATCGCATGCGGCGCTTCAGCACGAAGATACTGCCCACGATCAGGCCGATTTCGAGGACGAACTTGAGAATATTGTTGGCCATCTGCGGAATGAACGAGTCCGACATCGCGGCGACAATATCCTCCTGCATCTGGATCTGCGCGTCCCGCTGGGCCGGTGGCAGGGCTTTCAGCATGCTCTTCTGAAACTCGAGCAACATCGGTTGAATGACAAAATTCGCCATCCCGAATTCGGATGTCACAAGGCCAAGCCCGCCCATGACGATGCCGATCCAGCCGATGGCCGTGAACCTGCTGCTGTTGCGTCGGCCGGGCTGCAAGTTCCCCGCGGTTGCATAGGGGCTGTCGGAAAACTGGTTAGGGAGATCGGCCGGATTGGGCGTTTCCATGATAGCTCGACTTGCGGTGAGGGAGCGGATCGGCGAAACGAGCCGCCGGCGGCGCGAACGGCGTCGGCGAATACAACGCTGGTTCGCCGCCGGGGCAACGAACCTATCTTGCCGGGACCGCGGACCGATTGCAAGTCGTCTGGGCAAGCCCCCTGGAAATCGCCGCTTGCGGCGCTGTAAAAAGCTATACTTGGTGTTGCGCCGCCCTACGATTTGGAATGACAAGGATCCGTTCGATGGCAGATTTTGGTTCGATTACGATGGCGCAGCCCATGCAGCGGCGGGCGTTTCTCACGGGTTCCACGACCAGTCTGGGGATTGCCGCGCTGGCGACCCTCTGGGAGTCGTCATCGCTGACCGCGAACGCTGGGCAACCGTCGGGGCGCCCTGGCATTCTCGCGCAAACCCATTTTCCGGCTCGCGCCAAACGGGTTATCTACCTTTGTATGTCTGGCGGCCCTTCGCATATCGACCTATTTGATTACAAAGCCCGTTTGCGCGAGCTGAATGGCACGGAACTGCCGGCCAGCATTCGCATGGGACAGCGCGTGACCGGGATGACGGCCGGCCAGAGTTCGTTCCCGTGTGCGGCACCGGTTTTTGAGTTCGCGCAACATGGGAATTGCGGCACCTGGGTCAGCGAACTGCTGCCGCATACCGCGCGCGTGGTCGACGAGATCGCTGTGATCAAGACGTTGAACACGGAGGCAATCAATCACGATCCGGCGATTACGTTTCTGCAGACCGGTTCGCAGCAGCCGGGACGGCCCAGCCTGGGCGCCTGGCTCAGCTATGGATTGGGCGCCGAAACCGACAGCCTGCCGGCGTTCATCGTGATGATTTCACAGGGTAGCGGCAACAAGACCGATCAGCCGATCTTCTCGCGTTTGTGGGGAAGCGGCTTTATTCCCAGTGAGCACCAGGGAGTGCGGTTTCGCAGTTCCAGCGATCCGGTGCTCTACTTGTCGAATCCGCCGGGGATCGACGAACAGTCGCGGCGTACGATGCTGCGTGGCGTAAACCAGCTCAACGGAATCGCGGTCCAAGCAGTTGGTGATCCGGAAATCTCGGCGCGGATCGCGCAGTATGAAATGGCGTTCCGGATGCAGGCATCGGTTCCGGCTCTGACCGATTTGTCGGATGAGCCTCGAAATATCATCGAAATGTACGGTGTGGACGAAACCGGCAACGACGGTGGTTTTGCCCGCAATTGCCTGCTTGCGCGGCGGATGGTGGAGCGGGGCGTCCGCTTCGTACAGCTCATGCATCGCGGCTGGGATCAGCACGGCAGCCTTCCGGCGCAAATTCGCGGCCAGTGCCGCGACGTCGACCGGGCCAGCGCCGCCCTGGTCATGGACCTCAAACAGCGCGGGTTGCTAAACGAGACGCTCGTGATCTGGGGCGGTGAATTTGGCCGTACGGTCTACAGCCAGGGTGCGCTGACCAAAGACAACTATGGCCGTGATCACCACGGCCGCTGTTTCACTCTCTGGGCCGCCGGCGGGGGGATCCGGCCTGGCATCAGTTACGGCGAAACCGACGACTACTGCTACAATATTGTCCGCGATCCCGTGCATGTGCATGACTGGAACGCGACCATTCTGCATTGCCTCGGAATCGACCACACGCGGCTGACATTCCGATTCCAGGGCCGCGATTTTCGGTTAACCGATGTGCACGGGAATGTCGTGAAAGGCCTGTTGGCGTGAGCCAACGCGGTGGCACGATAGCCTGAATCGTGTTTCGAGCTACGCCGCGAATGGCTGCGGACAACTTTCAGCCCGCAGTCTGCCGATTTGACGGCCGAGCGGCCGACCGTTATCGTTGGGGCTCACGACGGTTACGCTCCGAGTTTTGCACGGGAGGTTTTCAAATGCACTTGCGTCATGTCTGGCTCTGTTGCGTGCTTCTGCTTCCGTTCTCGAATCCGCCACTAACGGCCGAAGACGACGGGTTCGAGTCGATTTTTGACGGCAAGTCGCTGGACGGTTGGGACGGTAACCCGAAATTCTGGAAAGTCGAGGATGGCACGATCACCGGCCAGACTACGGCCGACAATCCGACCAGCGGCAATACGTTTATAGTCTGGCGAAAGGGCGAAACGGCAAACTTCGAATTGAAATGCCAGTACCGGATTGTGGGTGGAAATTCCGGGATTCAGTATCGGAGTTTTGAGGTACCGAACGAGAAGTGGGTCATTGGCGGTTATCAGGCTGATATTGACTCCGGCGAGACCTATTCGGGTATCTGCTATGGGGAACGGTTCCGCGGTATTCTTGCCAATCGCGGGGAGAAGACGGTGGTGGGTGACGACAGCAAGCCCAAAGTTGTCGGCAGCGTTGGCGACTCGAAAACGCTGCAGTCGAAGATCAAAAAAGAGGATTGGAACGAATATCATATCGTTGTCAACGGGTTTCAGTTCCGCCACATGATCAACGGCAACGTGACGTGTGAGCTGACGGACGAGGACCAGAAGCAGCGGCGCGACAAGGGGCTGTTGGCCTTGCAGCTGCACGCCGGCCCGCCGATGAAGGTGCAGTTTCGCAATATTCGTCTGAAGCGGTTGCCGGCGGCCGCCGCGCCGAGCGGAGCCAGTACTGGTCGGAAAAAGGTCGTGTTGGTATCCGGCAAGCCCAGCCATGGATATGGCGCGCATGAACACTACGCCGGCTGCATGATCCTGGCGGACGCGCTCAACAAGAGCAATTGCAACATCGAGGCGGTGGTCGTGAAGCATGGTTGGCCGGAGGACAAGCGGGTGTTCGACGGCGCGGACTGCATCGTGATGTACAGTGACGGCGGCGGTGGCCACATGGTGGTTCCGCATCTGGCGGAAGTCGAGGCGATGGCCCAGAAGGGAGTCGGCGTCGTCTGCATTCACTACGCGGTGGAAGTGACCAAAGGCGAGGTGGGAGACCGGTTCCTGGACTGGATCGGCGGCTATTTCGAAATGAACTGGTCGGTCAATCCGCACTGGACGGCGAAGTTCGCGAAGTTTCCCGACCATCCGATCGCCCGCGGCGTCAAACCGTTTTCAATCAATGACGAATGGTATTACCACATGCGATTCCGCCCGAACATGGAGGGGGTGACCCCGATCTTGACTGATCTGCCGCCCGACGAGACGTTGCAGCGCGGCGACGGACCGCATAGCGGCAATCCGCACGTGCGTGCCGCGATTGCGCGGAAGGAGCCGCAGCATGTCGCTTGGGCGGCGGAACGCAAGAATGGTGGTCGCGGATTTGGCTTCACCGGTGGTCACGATCATTGGAACTGGGGAGATCCGAACTTCCGCAAACTGATGTTGAACGCGATTGCCTGGTGCGCCAAGCATGAAGTGCCGGCGAACGGCGTCGAAGCAGCCCCATTGTCGCTTGAAGATCTGGAGAAGAACCAGGACTATCCGCAGCCGGAAAATTTTGACAGGGAATCGGTTCGCAAGCGGTTGGGACTCCCTGCGGCTGGCAAAACCAGCGCCGTTGGCGGCGGATCGCGGCGTCAGGCCGCGGGCCCCAAACCGATATTTCAGAGTGAGCTGATTACATCGGCTACGGCCGGCCACGCTGTCAAAGTCGACGTTGATATTCGCGGCGCGCGCGAGCTCTACCTTGTCGTGACCGACGGCGGCAATGATTTCTCCTGCGACTGGGCCGATTGGGCCGAACCGCGACTGGTCACGACGCAAGGAGTGAAGAAGCTCACGGAAATACGTTGGAAGTCCGCCAGCACCGATTGGGGACAGGTGCGCGTCGATAAGAATGCCGGCGGTGGACCGCTCAAGATCGCCGGTTCCCCGGTGCCCTATGGAATCGGCACCCATGCAAACTCGCTGATCGCGTTTGAGTTGCCGCCCGAAGTGCTGCGGTTTCAGGCGCGTGCCGGTCTGGATAACGGTGGGACCGATCAAGGAGATGGGCGAGCGAGTTCCGTGCAGTTCATGGTTTTCACCTCTCGCCCCGACTCGTTCGTGACACAACGCGGTAATGCCAACAGCGCCAGCCGCGACGCCGCCGATGCGGTCGCCGGTCTCGACGTTGCTGACGGTCTGGAAGCGACTCTGTTCAGTTCAGAGCCGGACATCCGGAACGTCACCAACCTCGATATCGACCATCGCGGACGCGTCTGGGTCTGTGAAGTCATGAATTACCGTGCTCACAAGGGAAAGCGACCCGAGGGTGACCGGATCTTGATTCTGGAGGACACCGATAACGACGGCAAAGCCGACAAGCAGACCGTTTTCTATCAGGGTACGGACGTCGATTCCGCCATGGGGATCTGTGTGTTGGGTCGCCAGATCATTGTTTCCGCGTCTCCCAACATCATCGTGTTCAGCGACGAGGACGGAGACGACCGGCCCGACAAGAAAGAAATCTTGTTTTCCAATACGGGCCAGCCGCAGCACGACCATTCGGCGCATTCGTTTTTGTTTGGCCCTGACGGCAAGCTGTATTGGAATTTTGGCAACACCGGACAAAAGGTCTGTGATCGCGACGGAAAGCCGATCGTGGATCGGGCCGGCAACAGCGTCGTCGATAATGGAAAGCCCTATTTCGGCGGCATGCCATTTCGTTGCGATCGCGACGGGAGCAACTTCGAAGTCCTTGCTCACAATTTTCGAAACAACTACGAAATTGCCGTCGATTCGTTCGGCGGCCTCTGGCAATCCGACAATGACGATGATGGAAATCGTGGAGTTCGGATCAATTTCGTGATGGAGTTCGGCAATTACGGCTACCGCGACGAAATCACTGGAGCAGGTTGGAACACACCGCGCACCAACCTCGAGCAGGAAATTCCGCACCGTCATTGGCACTTGAACGACCCGGGCGTCGTTCCCAATCTGCTGCAGACAGGAGCCGGATCGCCGACCGGGATTACCGTTTACGAAGGTCGGTTATTGCCCAGGGTTTTCTGGGATCAAGTGATCCATTGCGATGCCGGTCCGAACGTTGTTCGCGCTTATCCCGCGCAGGCTCGTGGAGCGGGTTACGCCGCGGAAACCGTCGACCTGTTAAAGGGAGCCCGCGACAACTGGTTTCGGCCCGCGGATGTCTGCGTGGCCCCCGATGGATCCGTCTTTGTGACGGACTGGTATGATCCGGGTGTGGGTGGTCATGCGGCGGGCGACTTGGACCGTGGCCGGATCTTTCGGATTGCGCCGCCCGGCTCCCGTTACGTTACTCCTCAGTTTGATTTCCAGACCGCGACGGGCGCGGCCAGTGCTCTGGAGAGTCCGAACCTGGCAGTGCGGTATCTTGCCTGGTCCGCTTTGCACGCGATGGCCGAGCGTGCCGAGCCTGTGCTGATGCGGATCTGGAAAAGTGACGCGGAGCCTCGCCTGCGAGCGCGTGCGCTCTGGTTGCTTGGCAAGATTCCGGGGCGTGGGCCTGAATATGTGCGTCAGGCGATCACGGACAGCAATCCAGACTTGAGATGCGTCGGGTTGCGGCTGGCTCGTCAGTTGGATCGGGACGTAACGGCGGTTGTGGAAAAGTTGGTTCGCGACCCGTCTGCCGCCGTCCGACGCGAGTGCGCGATTGCATTGCGGTTTCAGACCGATCCCAAGGCTGCGTTGCTCTGGGCGAAACTTGCCGAACAACACGATGGTCGTGACCGTTGGTATCTGGAGGCGCTCGGAATCGGCGCCGATCGGCACTGGGATGCGTGCCTGCAGGCCTGGCTAGAGCAGGTCAGAGAATGGAATACGCCGGCGGGCCGGGACATCGTCTGGCGGTCGCGCGCCAACGCCACTCCCGCGATGCTGGCGGAGATTATCAGGTCGGATTCCGTTTCCGCCGGCGAAATTCCACGATACCTGCGGGCATTTGATTTTCAAACTTCGCCCGCTCGAAATGACGTCCTGAGCGATCTGGCCTTCGGGGCGTTTCGTGGAGACGCTGAATTGCGAGCCGCCGTGGTCCTGGAGGCGTCCCGCCGCATCCCGGCGTCGGACATTGAAAGCCAGCCCGGCAAATTGTCGACCCTGGATCAGGTACTGACCGCCGTCCAAGGTTCCGCAGCCTTCGTGGAGTTGGTCGCGAAATTCAATGTCACTCGGCGCTTTCCCGAGCTGCTGGCAATGGCGCAAAAGCACACCGATGAACAGCTTGGCGTGGAGGCAATGCGGGCCCTGATCGGCCGCAACCAGCTAGAACTGATTTCGAGTGGGCTTTCCCAGGAAGACCCTCGAATTGCGACGAGCACGGCGCGTGCGCTGGGAGCGGCAGCGGATGGGCGCATCGTACCGCTGCTGCTGCCGATTGTCGTCGATACGAAGCGCGATCTTGAACTCCGGCGTCAGGCGACTCGCTCGATCGCAAGCACGCGCAACGGAGCGCAGGAGCTGCTCAATCTGGCAAAAGCGGGCAAGTTGGACGAGCGGCTGATTTCCGCCGCGTCGTTCCTGTTGAATTCGGCGCCATGGGGCGAAATCAAAGCGGAAGCCGCGCGGTTGTTTCCCGTTCCGGCCGCCAAGGACCGTGCCTTGCCCGCGATCGACGAGCTGATCAAGGCCAAGGGGGATTCGCAACGTGGTGGGCAGCTGTTTGCGAAGACCGCGGAGTGTGCCAAGTGCCATTTGGTCGATGGTCAAGGAAAAGACGTGGGACCGAATTTGTCAGAGATCGGCTCGAAACTCAGTCGACAAGCGTTGTTCGAGTCGATTCTGTACCCGAGCGCCGGAATAAGCCACAGCTATGAAACCTATGCCGTCGAGTCCAAGGACGGCAATGTGTCGATGGGGTTGCTGGTGAGCCAAACCGACGCGGAAGTTACGATTAAACTGGCGGACGCCCTGGTGCGGACCTACCGGAAGGACGAAATCGAAACCATCAAGAAGCTCGAAACATCCTTGATGCCGGCCGATCTGCAGAAGACGATGACCGCACAGGATCTAATCGACGTCGTGGAGTATCTTGCCACGCTGCGCAAGAAATGATCACGTCTTCCTTCGCGAGGCTCTCGACAGGATGCTTGGTGATGCGCAATCGGCAACGACCGCTTCGCCGCATCGATTTCCAAATTGCCTTCCGAATCGTCGCTTCCATCAGCGCCTTTTCGATCCGTTTGTTTCCCTTCCCTGGACTTGCTGCGCAGCAAGTCCCGATCGGCGTCGATCAAGACCTTCAGCCGATCCAGGTCTGGCTGGATTCGAGATGGGATGCGTCCGAAGATTCCGCGCTGCGCGTGGTGCTGATTGCGAATGAGCGAGGGGATGCGCAGACGCGTATTTCGGCCTTTTGTCGCTGGTGGGAAGCCAAAGCGGATACGGATTTGCGATCCCGCTTTCGTATCGCTGCCCTCTCGGTACCGCTGACGGTGGACGGCGGAACGCAGCTGTTTCCGCCGCCGGGGCCGGCTTACGTCCAGAGTGCATCGGCCGCGGCCCACTCGATCTGGCGCTGGCTGGGAATATCCGCGGTCGACCTGGTGATTGTCTGTGATTCGGGCTCAGAGTTGGCATGGGAGGTCGCGACGGTCGAGCCGAATAGCGGGGTACGCGTGGTGCTGGAACGGCATTTTCCCGGGAAGGAGCAGCCGGCAGGCGACCGATCGACCTTTGCGGTGGCGCTGGCGACAAATCGCGTCGCCGGCGCGGGGGCCATCGCGGCGATGCAGTTTCGGGAACGCGGCGTGAGCGAAGCATCGTTGCAGGAACTGTTGAAAGCTCTGGGTTCATCGGCATCCTTGGAGCATTCGCCGGCGGCGCAGGAGATGCGAAGGCGCAGCGCGCGAACTGCCGCCGAAATCGCCAGCCAGCTCGGCGAGCATTACGGTCACGAGCTTCCCGCGGTGGAGTACATTCCGGTCGTGGCTTTGTGGGCCCGCATGCGACGCGATGATTCCCTCGGGCGGAGCACCGCGCACCAGGATGCGCAGCGTCTGGCGGAGCCATTCCGCAGCGGCGCGAAAGTGGCGTCCAACGAAAGCGGCAGCGCGATCGCGGGGCACCTGCTGTTCACGGAATTAGCGAATCGGTCAAACGGGCCGGATCGCCAGCGCTGGATCGACCTGGCGAAAAGGGCGGCCGATATCGCGTTCGATGAGAGTGGGGCCGCCCGCGAAGTCGTTCCGCATCATCTGGAAATGAGCGACGCATTGTTCATGGCCGGACCGCTGCTCGCGGCGGTCGGCCGTTTGACCGGCGAACAAAAATACTTCGACGCCTGTCGCAACCATCTGCAGTCCATGCTGCGACTGCTCGAGCGCGATGATGGCCTGCTGCGGCATTCGCCCCTGTGCGACGCAGCCTGGGGTCGCGGAAACGGTTTCGCCGCCTTGGGACTCGCACTCTGCCTGCGGGAGTGGCCACCCGCCGACCCCTGGCGCGAAGAACTGGTCGCCCGCTCGCAGCGTCACCTGAATGCTCTGCTTGCACATCAAGATGCGAACGGCATGTGGCATCAGGTCGTTGACCATCCCGAGTCCTATGCGGAACTTTCCTGTACCTGTATGATTGCCTGGACGATGATCGAGGGCATGCAAGGTGGCTGGATCGAGCGGCCCAGGCATGAGGTTGTGCTTCGCCGCGCCTGGGACGGGATCAGGCGCCGGATTGGATCGGACGGAACGCTGGTCGAAGTCTGCACGGGTACCGGCAAGCAGCCGTCCCTGCGTGATTATCTGCAGCGCGAGTCGATCCTGGGGCGGGATGCACGCGGCGGCGCGATGGCGCTGATGCTGGCGACCCGATTGGCCGAAGGGGAGTCTGCCGGTGAATGAAAAGGCAAAGATACGGTTCTGGATCGTCGTCAGCGGCGTATCGCTGGGATTGGTGGCCAAGGCCGTGATCTATGCCGTTCAATTGTTGGCTCAGAGCAGCCATTGATCCTTTGCAATGATCGCCGTTACGCGCCGACCTGACGCAGGCCTGAATCGCTGCCAGCTGACGCACGTCGATCGGTCCCCGATCGATATCGAACTGGCGATCCGCCAGCATGCGGAATACGAACGTCGGCTGTGCGAGGCCGGTTATCGGCTGGAGTCCCTGCCGGCCGATCCGCGATTTCCCGATGGGCTCTTTGTCGAGGATACGGCGGTTGTGCTGCCGGAGCTGGCGATACTCGCACGTCCGGCGCCGCTTGCTCGGCGCGGCGAAGTTGAACTTGTCGCCGAACGACTCGCCCGGTACCGCCCCTGCTCGTGGCTGGCCCCGGACGGCTTGCTGGAAGGCGGCGACGTATTGCGCGTTGGCCGCAGATTGTATGTCGGTTGCTCACAACGTACGAACCTGGCTGGTTTCGATTCGTTGCGGCGTCTCGTCGATGCGATCGGCTACTCGGTTGTGTCGGTCCCGGTGGACGGCTGCCTGCACCTGAAGACCGCCTGCACCGCGCTCGACGAACAGACTGTGTTGGTCAATTCATCCTGGATTCCTGTCGCCGCGCTGCAAGGATTGCGCGTCGTGCCGGTGCCGGTGCAGGAGCCATGGGGTGCGAACGTCTTGCGTCTGCCGCATGGGATCCTCGCCAGCGACAGCTATCCACGAACGCTGGATCTGCTGGCCGGATTGGGCTATGCGCCGCTGCCGATCGCGGCGTCCGAATTCCACAAGGCGGAAGCGGGCCTCACCTGCTTGAGTCTGCTGCTGGAGCCTTGATCTGGAACTCCAGCGAACCATGGCCGAATCGCTTGCTCTTCACGTCCTCGATCGTCAACTGCATGGAATACGCGCCGGCGTCGAGATTCTTCGGCAGATAGATATGGTAGGCGATGAAATAGTCGCGTCGCGGGCTGCGGCAGGATTGTTTGTCCACAGGAAGTTCAGCGTCAGCGACGCGGCTGCCGGAAGCGTTCAGGATCTGGTAACTGCCACGTAACTCCGTCTCATAACGACGACCGCCACGCCGACCGAATTCGTTGCCGTTCTCGTCGGCCTCCGACGTGAAATGGTCAATTTCCACGTACAGCAGGATCTCTTGGCCCGGACTGAATTCGGTCTTGGAGAATTCCGTCAGGGTGCCGAATCCGTCCACGCGGCTGCAGAATGCCAGATTGCGCAGGTCGAGTGAACTTTGCGATGCCAGACGCTCGGTGGCTGCTTGAAGTTCGCGCATTGCCAGTGCCACGCGTCGGGACTGAGAGGGTGTGGCATTTTCATCCAACAGCAGCAGCATCGTCCGCAGCTGGTGCTTCCAGTACTCGCGTTGTTCCAACGGCATCCTCGCGATATCTTTGAGCGCTGGTTCATGCTGTCCGAGCACGATCTGCAACAGTCGGCTGTGCACCTCGAGTCGCTGGCGTTCGATGTCGGTCAAGTCGCCATCTGTCGAGGCCAGCGCGCGCTCCAGTCCGTCCAAAGCCTGCTGTAATCGCACTTGCCAATGGACTGCCTTGCGCTCCTCCGATTCCGTCGGCGGTGGTTGCCCATCGTGGATACCGGTGCCCGGTCGCCCCGCGTCGGGCTGGCGGAGGGCAACGGAATTCGCCGTCGGTAACGTTGCAGCCGCGGACGCCCCGCTCGCTGGCTCGACGGGCTTCGCTGAATCGACGGCTTGGGAAGATTCTCGTCCCGTCGCGGTGCGATCGACGACCCGATCCGGAATTTGCGGCGGCACGGGAGCAATCGCCAGCGGTTGCTGCGGCGGCTGCTGCTGCGGCGGCGGACTGGTTTGTCGAGGTGCTGGTCGCAGGGTAACGATGTCCGCAGACCGATTCCGATCGGCGTCACCGTCGACGGGAAGGCTACGGCGTTGCATGTCCAGGAGTGCGGTCAACTGCTTGACAGCCAGCAAGGACGACGCATCGCCGGCGGAGAGCAGCTCGCTCTGCAGCGTTTGGATTTCGCGCAGCAATTCGTCGCGACTTCGGGCGTTGGAGGCCTGTCCGGGATTTGCCGGCGATGCGGGGACCGCAGCGGGTGACGCCGTGGAACCATTCGTGCTGGCGACGGGGCCGCCGACCGGGGGTGATGCGGAAGCCGGGGGCGATGCGGAAGCCGGGGGCGATGCGGAAGCCGGGGGTGGTTGGTCGTTGCTGGCACGGAAGAGCGACGCTGTGTCGAGACGCAGCAGTCCAGGTGACGGTGAAATCACGCACCCCGTAAGGAGACAGACCGTCAGCCAAGCCGGCAACCAGGTCCGAACCCCTTTTCGCCGAAATCCAGATTTGCTCAGCAAAACAACCATGGCTCCGCTTTGGCGATCTCTCCCAGGCCCTTCGGGCTATCAGGATTCTCCGTTGCGAGAATCGTGGGCGGGATATTAGGAAAACGAACGGCGCCAAGCAAGGCGGGAATGTGTCGTGAAGGGAGCGACTTAAGATCCGGTTCCGGCAAGCGGGGGAATATCGGCGGTTCCGACAAGCCCGGATTCGCGGCGGGGGCTTCCAGCGCTTCCAGCCCCCACCAGTAAGACGTTCAGCCAAGGGGCGCGCTGGGAGGTTGGTGTTCAATTGGAGAAGCGTCGGGCAGAGTCAGGCAGATTGCCGGGTAGAGTTCGACGACGCGCAGCAATTGTTCGGGATCAACCGGCTTGGAAAGATAGTTGTCCATTCCGGTGGCGAGGCAACGTTCGCGGTCGTCTTTCAACGCTTCGGCGGTCATCGCTACGATCGGCACGTGGCCGCCGCTGGCATGTTCGCGGGCTCGGATTTCGCGTGTCGCCTCGTAACCGTCCATCACGGGCATCTGCATATCCATCAGGATCAGGTCATATTCCAGATTGGCGAGGCGATCCAGTGCTTCCTTCCCGTGCTGAGCGGTATGAACTTCGTGGCCGGCCTTCTGCAGGACACCGAGTGCAACCCGGCGATTCACGATATTGTCTTCGACTAACAAGATCCGCCGCGGCTGGTTATGTCGATTCCGGGAGAGTTGCGTCGCAGGCGGGGCGAGCGGCTGGTTACCCGACATCAACTGGGAAATCTCCTCCAGCAGATCCAACGGCATCACGGGCTTGCTCATGACACGTGTCACACCGATATCTCGAGCAATTTCCAGGTCGGCGCTGGTGATAGTCGATGAAATCAGGATGATCGGGCAGTCTTTGCCCGCCGGCGTGTCGCGAAACTTGATTGCGAATTCAATGCCGCTTTCCAGCGGCATGCATTGGTCGAGCAACACCAGTCGCACGGGATTCCGTTCGCGTTCGGCCGTTTCGACAGCGTGCCGGGCCGCTTGGGCCGATTCCGACAGTAACGGCAGCATTCCCCAATGTGTCAGTAGCTCGCCCAGGATTCGACGATTGGTATGATTGTCATCGACGACGAGAACCTTGAGTCCGGTCAGCGAAGCCCGGTGGGCAATCGAGCGAGCCGGTCTGTCAACGACGGGCAACCTGGCCGTGAAACTGAAGGTTGATCCATTGCCGACCTCGCTTTGACACCAGATGCGTCCTCCCATCATTTCGGCAAGCTGCCGCGAGATTGTGAGCCCCAGCCCTGAGCCGCCGAACCGCCGAGTCGTCGACGACTCGGCCTGCTCGAACGGACTGAAAATGGCATCGAGCTTGTCGCGGGGAATCCCCACGCCGGTATCGGAAACACTGACGCAGAGCACGAGAATTCCGTCCTGAACCGCCTCGCGCGTCACGTTCACGAAAATCTCGCCCGATTCCGTGAACTTGATTGCGTTACCGATCAGATTGACGAGAATCTGCCGCAGTCGCCCTGGATCTCCCCGCACATATTCGGGAAGGCCCGGCTCGATGCGGCAGGCGAGTTCGAGTTTATTCTCCTCGGCCCGCAGTGCAAGCATCTGAAACGCCCGTCGGATGCATTCCGCGAGCGGAAACTCGACCGACTCCAAATCCAGTTTGCCTGCTTCGATTTTGGAAAAGTCGAGTATGTCGTTCAGCAGCCGCAGGAGCAGTTGAGCCGATTCGTCGATGGTTGTAAGGTAGTCGTGTTGCATCGGCGTCAACGATGTCTGCCCCAGCAGGTGCGCCATGCCAATGATCCCATTCATCGGCGTGCGAATCTCGTGGCTCATATTCGCAAGAAACGAACTCTTGGCACGATTTGCCGCCTCCGCGGCGGTCTTGGCCTGAGCAAGAGACTCGAGGACATGCTTTTGTGCCGTAATGTCCAGAATCCCGCAAATGCACGCGGGTCCGCTCTCGGTCTCGACCGGCACCAGGCCGATCCGCAGCGAGACCTCGGTTCCGTCCTTGCGACGGCCGCTCAGATCGCGTTCCTCGCTGATTGGTCGAACGTTGGGGGCGGCGAAGAATGCCCGGCGCAATTCGAAGTGCCGTTCACGCAGCCGTTCCGGGACAAGCAATTCGATCGACTGTCCGTTCAGCTCGCCGTTCTCAAAACCAAAAAGCTCGGCGACCGCCGAATTCGCCAGCACGATTCGGCCCTCGGCATCCACCATCATCAATGCCGCGGGCGATGCTTCCACCGTGAGCCGCACATGTTCACGGAGCCGATGTTCGGCCGTTACGTCGGTGATCGATCCCGCCATTCGATGAGCGCGACCGTGCTCATCCCACACCGCTTGCCCGCGAGCCCGGAACCAGCGGTAGGATCCCGATTTTGTCCGCAGCCGGTATCGAACGTCATAGGGGATCCGATCGCGCAAGTGCCGCTCGACGGCCAGCATCGTCGCGGCGTGATCCGCCTCATGGAGATGGCTCTCGAACGACGAAAGCAGATCGGGAAATTCATCGTCAGGATAGCCGAGTAACTCGCGAAAGCGCGGCGCATAGTAAACATGGTTTGTATCGATATTCCAATCCCAAATCCCGTCCGACGAACCGCGCACTGCCAACTCGAACCGCTCTTCGCTGGCGCGCAGTTTGGATGTTCGCTGCTCCACTGTCTGGTCGAGCGATCGGTTCATGTCCCTCAACTCGCGATTGAGCCGTACCAGCTCGTGAGTGGAAGCGAGGTATTCGCGGGCCCCGACGACGATTGCACCCAGGTAACCTGAGAGCCGCAGGCCGTGCCAGAGCCACCAGCCGCTGTCCCAAAGCGAGGAGAGCAGAAACAAGAGTCCAGCAGCGCCGAAAAGTCCGCTGATCACGATAAACAGCCAGTCCTCCCAGGCATCCGTGCTGCGGCGAAAGCGGCGGACGAAAAAAATCATCGCCGCAAGAAATCCGGCGCCTCCGGTGAAATTCAGGCCCTTGGCCCATGCCGTGAACTGTACTCCCGACCGCATTTCGGGCAGCGATGATGCCGCCAGGAAGGAAGCCAATCCCAAGAGGGCGACCAGCCCCGCCGTAACGACGCATAACACGGTTAACTGGCTACGATGAATTCGAATCGGCAGACAAATCAGCCCAAAAAGCGCTCCCCCCAGGCAGACCGCAAGGCTATGCAGCCAGACGAACGTATTCCCCGGCATCGCCATCGCATGAAACAGGTCCAAGCCCCCCATGGCGATCAAGCCGGCACCAACCCATGGGTAGTGGTCGGCAGGCGTCTCCGCATCGCGGGGCGAATGCCATTTGACCAACAGGATCGAAGCGATCGTGATGGCCAGCAATCCGCCCGTGGATTCGATCAGCGAATGCAAAGGAATGTGCTCAAACCGCGTGTTGCCGAAAGCTCTTTGCAGGACAAGGCTGCACACGGTCGGTAGCACGACCCCCAGCACGATCGCTGCAAGCAGGGCAAGCCACGATCCTCTTCGTCTGGTCGTCATCCCTACCCTGCCTGTTCGTCGGCGATTCGTGCCGATCGCACAGCTTAATCGACGGCGTGGGAATTCACAATCAATCGCACCGCCGGCGAGCGGTGCGAATGGGGTGCCCAGCGTGCCGGCCGCTGAGGACCAAAACACTGCTAATGAGGGGGTGGAATTATCCTGGAATGACCATACTATTTGCTCATACCGCCTGCGCTTAGCGGCGCCCGGAGTCGACTCCGGTCGCTCCGGAAAAGAACGATCTCCAGGGAGGAGTTGCAATGCGCAAGCGGCATGGATTTACATTGTGCGAATTGCTCGTCGTGGTTGTGATCGTGGGCCTGCTGGTGGCGCTGATGCTGCCTGCGGTTCAACTGGTGCGGGAAGCATCGCGGCGATCATCCTGTGCCAATAACCTGCGGATGATCGGATTGGCGCTGCATCAATTCGAAAATAACCGCGGATTCACACCACCTGGAGCACTGGACTCGTCTGCCAACCGCAATGCTGCCCAGACGATCCTGGGCGTCGAGCCCGCCGCCGAACATGGCTGGGTCGTGTTTCTACTTCCGCATCTTGAACAGGCGGGAATCAACCTCCGATACGATTTTCGATACGACTGGCGATCTCCCCAGAACCGCGAAGCCCGCGAAACATCGTTGGGATTGTTCCGATGTCCGTCGACGCCGCTGCCGGAGCGGATCGATCGCGGTTCGTCGGGCGGATTTGCCTGGCAGGCGGCGGTCTCTGACTATGGCGTCATCAACGGCATCGCCGGCAATCTGTATGGCGCGGGACTGGTGGCGCAGGCAACGCACCAGGCGCCGGACGGAATGCTGCGCGCGAATGTTCTGCCTCGTCTGGCGGAGAACCGGGACGGACTCTCCAACACCGTCTGGATTGCAGAGGATTGTGGCCGTCCTCATCGCTACCGGGCGGAGTGGCGTAAATTCCCTGGCCGAACCAGCGGCGCGGGATGGGCTGATCGGGACAACGATTTCCTGCTGCATGGTTCGAACCGTTCCGGCGAATCCTCGTCGGGACCCTGCGCGGTCAACTGTACCAACGCGAATGAAGTCTACTCGTTTCATCCAGCCGGAGCACAGCTGCTGTTCGGCGACGGTTCGGTTCGGATGGTATGCTCGGATGTCGAAATCCGTCTGCTGGCGGCGCTGATCACGATCGCCGCCGGCGAGGTCGTACCACGGTTGCCATAGGCAAGACCATTTACACGAATCGCCGCCGCGGGCTTGCGATTAGTAGCCCAGCCCCGCCCCGGTGAGACACGAAGTGCCGACCGTACCGTCCGTGATGCGAAACATCGATGGATACCGCTGGTCCCAATCCCGGTTTCCGGCCGGGCAATATTGCCGGCCGTTCCCTTCAATGGCCGCGATGCGCGGGATGTGTGCGGCAATGCTGGCGGAATGCAGGAACGAAGGGCCGATGCAGGTCAAATCCTGGACGCAGAGAAACAGCCCGTATTTCAGGGCTGCCGCTGCCATCAGCAGCGCTTCGCTCTGACCCTTGCAGGCCTTTAACGCCACGCCCGAATAGCCCTGCTCGCGTGCCAGCTGCAGCGACTCCAGGTCGACCAGCGATTCGTCAATCACCACCGGCTTGATGCTCGCGGCGGCATGCATGCGATTGTCAGGATTCGCGCGCAGGTCGCGGTGTGTCGGCTGTTCGATATACTGTATCCGCTCGAACGCCGCCGCCGACTGTTCCCGCACCTGATGCAGGAATTCCAGGACATAGTCCACGCTGGAACATTTTTCGTTGAAATCGACCGAGTAGAACCACGCGCTGCAGCCGCGCTGGGCCTGGGTCTGTGCCGATACGCGATCGACCGCCAATACCCGCTCGACGTCCCATTTGAGGTCGTCACCCGCCATCTTGATTTTCAGGTGCGTCAGGCCGTTGTAGACAATCCACTCGCTGAGCAGTTCCGGTAGCCCATCGTTGAGACGTGCGGAGAGGTCTCCGGGCGTTAATGGATCAAGAGCTCCAATCAGATGGTACAAAGGCATGCGCGGCTTCGGCGACCGCAGCGTGTATTGGTCGAGATACTCGCCGCGAAATTCGTCGGTCAGGTAATGGGACAAGTCGGCATGAACATGTTCCCGTCCCACAAGGTCAAAGGAATTGGCGTGCAGCGCCTTGCCATAGGCATCGTGAATCGCGGCTTCCAACGGACTCGCGGCGACCAGTTGGGCCAGGACCGGTATCCGTTCGGCTGCGCCGAGTTCCGCCGCAATCCGGTCGGCAATCGGTGCGTGCCCCGACGCCAGAGTGCGCGTGATGTCCAACGGGTGGGAATATCCATCCAGATCCCGCGCCGCTCGAACCGCACTCCGCGCAAAACTCAGCATTCCCTCCAATGTCCGATCGCCGGATAGCGACCGGGAAGGCCAGGCCCAGGCGTTGCCCATCGGCATCGAGCCGAACCCGCGCCCAACGCAGCCACTGCGCGTTTCGACCTGCACCGTGACATTGACGACTTCTGCATCGGTTACCACGCGGCCGCCAAACTTGACCGGAGCCCGATAGACATACTTGTCGGTTGTAACATCAACCTCGCGAATCCGGACGTCAGTGGGTTTCGACATCGGTTCAGGTCAGTCCTTTGCGAACGGCCCACACCGCGGCCTGCGTCCGATCCGATACGCCAATCTTCCGCAAGATATGCTGGACGTGCTCCTTGACCGTTTCGTAACTGATATGCAGTGTCTTGGCGATCTCCTTGTTGGTGGCACCCTGGGAAAGCTGCTTCAGCACCTCGCTTTCCCGCTGGGTCAACGGTACTTCGACGTCGGAATTCAAGCGAGGCGTTGCCAAGGCACCGGTCACGCGCCGCAGCCCTTCCCGGGTAAAGATCACCTCGCCGGCTGCCGCTTTGTGAATACTGTCGATCAACACGCTGCGCGGTTCGCCCTTCAACACATACCCGGACGCGCCTAACGCCACCGCGCGGGCAACATAGGTCGGGTTGTCGTATCCCGACAGGATCACGACCGGCAGTTCGGGTCGCTCCAATTTGATTCGGCCCAGAGCGTTTAATCCGTCGCCCTCCGTCATTCGCACATCCAGCAGCACAACGTCAATCCGATCCTTGAGCGCTTTGGCAATACCGTCGTCGGCGTTGGAAGCCTCCCCAGCGATGTGAATATCCGTTCCGGCGAACAGGCTGCGAAGCCCCAAACGTACCAGTTCGTGGTCATCGACGACCAGGATTCGAATTGTCATTGGCTTGATCCATCTGTGAGGGGACGAAAGGTCGTTACTTGTCGTGAAAACGAGTATCGCAATTTGTGCAGGGGATGGCCATCCCCCAGTCAGGTGAGTTCAGTCCGCAAATGGACAGCGCGAATGTTCCCGGCAAACTTATCGGCGAGAAGGGGAAAATGTCGGTCGACATAGCCGGCGTCGGCCCGTTCCGCCCAATCGAAGCCGGGACAGGGCCCCGATTTCAGCAGCACCAGTTCGTCGGCCTGGAGTTGAATCGCCAGCAGTAACGCCAGCGAATCCGAGGTTACGTCCCAGGTTTGAGGGAGTCCCCGATCGCGTCGTTCCGGTGACGTGTTCTCGGTGCGATCGATCAACTGGCCGGTGGCCACGACGCCCACACGCGACCCAGGGCCGCCATCCAGGTATCGGCGAAGCTGTTGATCGGTGTCGATCCAATCGCAAGCAATCGACGGCGATAGGATTTCGTACACCAGGCGCGCGGTGACATTCAGCAGTTCCATGCAGAGCCGGTGGCAAGCGGCATCGGACAGTTGGAATCGCCGTTGGGATTCCCGCACCGACTCGGCGAACGGGCCGCCACCCGCCACAATCAGGCTGCGGGCCGCAACGCCGTTTTCGCTCCAGTCGCGGAACCGTTCCGGCAGCGGCCGATAATCAAGCAGGCTGCCGCCGAGCTTGATGATCCGGAGCGGAAGAGGCTGATTCATGGTTCCATCGATTCACGGGCCAGCACCGCCACCGCGTGAGCCGGAGCGCATTGCGAGGGCAAAGCGCCGATCAGGTGGCTCAACGAGAGCACCTTGGCGCTGGCGATGCACGCCGCAATCAATCTTCGAGCCAGGAACTCGCCTTGTCCGCAGACGATCACCGTGCTGACCGACCGACGAATTCGGTCGCGTATCTGGAGCACTGCGTCGGACAAGATCCGCTGCTGGCGACCGGCCACGAATTCCGCGAGGGCGCGCGCGTCCTGGTCGAGAAAGGAATCGGATTCCGCACCGATCATGCGCCCCAGCCTGCGGATCGAGTGAGCACGGGTTGCGGGGCGCTGATCGGCGGTATTCGTCTCGTGCGTCGTTTCCGCCAAGTCTCCGAGAATCCGGTAAACGTCGCCGGTCGTGGCAAACAGTTCCTGTGCGACCGAGCATTTCCTGCCGCGGTACGGGACGCGATCGACCAGTGCACAGACGGGACTGCGTTCCACGCCCGTGTAAAGCAATTCTCCCGCCAGCAATCGGTCCAGATCGGTGTGGCCGGAAGGGGTCGGCCGGCCCTGCTCGATCGGTATCAGGTCGGACGTAGTGGAGCCGATATCGAGCAGGATCGCGTCGTGACCGGCGACAAAACGGCAAACGAAGTGGGCAAGGGCCATCCAGTTGGCGGAGGCGACAAGTCGAGGCTGGGTTGCAGCGACCGGCGGTGCGACGAATCGGCCGTCGGTTTGATAGATGCGGATATGCCGACGATCCGCGCCCTGCTGGACTGCATCCAGGATACGCTGCACGCCTTGCTCGCGATTTTCGAAACAGTCGGCCAATTCGCCGGTCATGGTAACGGCCAGGTGATCGGAGGGCGGTGCTTCGGCGATTGCCGTTCGCAGCACGCGGGCCAGCCGCTCGGGATGACGCCAGAGGGCAAATGGCCGTGAGGCAGCGAAGCCTTGGCCGTCGGCCAGCTTGATATTTGCGCCGCCTATATCGACACCCATCCATTGCATCGGCAAAGGGCTCCTGGGACTTTCTGACGTTGCGCCTTACGATACCGCGTCAGAGACTGCGAATCGTGCCGTCAGCATCGAATTCTATCGGATCAAATCGGGCGGGCAACGGAGCAGGCTCGCCTCGCGCCACGCGCCACAGAATACTCGCCAGGTTCCAGGACGCGGCGCGGCGCAGTCCGACGTACGACGTCGTGTAGCGGGGGTTGATTTCCAGCACGTAATCCTGCGCTGCCGATTCCTACGTACCAAGCACCATATCGATGCCAAAATATCCGGTCGTCCGCGGCATACGGCGGACCACCTGTTCGGCGAGCCGCGTGGCGCGAATGCCGAGGGCGTCCGGCAGTGGCAGTCGACCGCCGAGATAACCGATCGCAGCCTTGACTGACAACCGCTGCGCGCATGGCGGCAGCAGCAGGGGCTGCTCGGGGCCGGCAATCACCGACACGCTTGCCGGCAAGCCGTCACAATACTGCTCGACGCGCCAGTCAATGCGACGTCCGCAGACGGTCCGGACTTCCGCCAGCGACTCGCAGCGGAAGGTATCGATCGCCCCCGCGCCGTCGGGCGGTTTGAGTACCAGCGGAAATGGGAGCCAGTCGGGAAAAGGTTCAGCCACTTTCCATGACGCCGCCGGGGGAACGCGGATGCCGCCCGCCGACAGCCAATCGGCTGTTTCCCGCTTGCATGCCGCCAACCGGCAGAACTCCGAACCAGGCGACAGCAGGCGCGCCCCGGCGTCCTCGCACCAGCGGGTTCGCTGCACCAGCAGACCGTCCATTTCCGGAGCGATCACGATCGCCGCGTCGACTTGAGCGGCCGTGCGACGCAACTGATTTTCTTCGGCGGAAGCGGAACCGATCGAAAGCGCGTCTAGGGGGAGCAATGCCGCAGGGAGCCGCTCGTCGCGAAACACCAGCACCTGACAGCCGTCAAGCGCGGCGAAGTCCTCGGCGACGGCGCGGACCATCGCCAATCCCTCCCGCAACCAGCCCGCCGATTCTTCCAGCGAACCGCGCAGCGAGAACAGGCCTCCGCCGGTCGCGAACTCATAGACCAGGATCCGCACGGAAGACGCTCAGAATATTCCCAGATGATCGCGCGCCGCTTCCGTCATCCGATCGGGGGTCCAGGGCGGGTCCATGACGATCTTGACCTCCACCTCACCGACGCCCTCGAGCTGCCCCAGGACCGATTTCGCGTTGGCGATCATCTGCGGTCCGGCAGGACACATCGGGCTGGTCATCGTCATCTGGATTTTGAGGTTGGTTCGGCCGTCGTCGGCCGGCAACAAATCGACTACGTAGACCAATCCCAAGTCGACAATGTTGACGAACAATTCCGGATCGACGACCTTTTTGAGTTCCTCGCGAATCTGATCTTCCTGGAGCGGCATCGCAGTTCCCCTATGAATCGTCGTCGGCCCATTGGACCAGAATCTGGTCCCCTTCGACCCGGACGGCGTGGGTACGGGTTGGTTCCGTTGCCGGCATGGTTCGAGCGCAGCCGGTGCGAATATCGAATCGAGCACCATGCCGCGGGCAGATCAAGTCGTATCCCTGCAGTTCGCCGCTGCCCAACGGCCCTCCGTCGTGGGTACACACGTCGTCCAGGCAATAGACTTCGGAGTCCTTGCGGCAGAGCACAACCAGGCGGCCGTCGGCCTCGATCAATTTGCGGCCCGGATTGGGTATTTCGCTCAGCCTTGCCACCACCTTGAATTCGCTCATGCCCGGCTGTTCAACTCCGAAAAAATTCCCGTGTTTCGATTCCCCGAGCGTCCCCCGATCCAAAGTCCGGCAACAGGCACGGGTTGAGGTCTCAGCGGTACTCGCGCACTCGTTGCGCTATGGCACTGACCAATGCGTCGCGGACGGACGGAATCGTAATACGATCCAGCACCTGTTGAAAGAAACCGGTCACGATCAATCGCACCGCTTCGCGCCGGGTCAAACCGCGCGAGCAGGCGTAGAAAATCAGTTCTTCCTCGACGTTTCCGGACGTGGACCCGTGGGTGCATCGCACGTCGTCGGCCTCGATCTCCAATCCAGGAATCGAATCGGCGCGGGATGTGTCCGAAAGCAACAGATTGTCGTTTCTCTGGTAGCCGTCGGTCTTCTGCGCAATCGGGTCGACTTTGATCATGCCGCGCCAGACGGTGCGGGATTTGTCCTGCAGCGCCGATTTATAAAGAAAATCGCTTCGCGTTTCCGGCGCCTGGTGGTGCTGTAACGTGTGATAGGAAAAATGTTGACGGCCTTCGGTGAACATCACTCCATTCACCTGGCACTCTGAACGCTTTCCCGCAAGTTCCACCTGTTGATTGACTTTGGCGGTCTTTCCGCCCAACGCCGCCAGCGTCCATTGCAGTCCGGCGTCCCGTTCCAATCGTGCTTTCTGATGCGCGAAGTGCCAGACGCCGGTTCCCCAGTTTTGCAGGTTGACGTAGCGCAGACGCGAGCCGGCACCCTGCAGGATTTCGGTGATGCCGACGTGTAATCCGCGGGTTTCGGCAGGCGGTGTTCCAGCGGCAGACCCCCGGTCGGTGTCTTGCGAAAGAGACGCCGTTTCGCTCAGCATCGTGGCCTCGGCCCCTTCCTCCAGGATCACCAGCGTTTTCTGCAGGTCGACGCCGTCGGCGGTTAGCGTGACCAGCGAGTGCAGTGGAAGTTCGACGCGCACTCCACGCGGCACGTAAAGCAACTGACCACCGATCCAGAACGCCGCAGTCAACGCGGCGAATTTGTCGTATCCAGGGACAACGATTTGCCGTTCCAGAAAGGGGCGAAGTCGATTGGCATTTTCCACGAGCAATTCCGGCAGGGCTCCAAACAGCACTCCCTTGGCCGCCAGTTGCGGGTCCAATACGTTCGCCGTGGAGTGGCTATTGATGGAAACGCACGAGCCGCCCAATTCAACGCCATGGGTCAACAGGCCTGCCGGCGCCGCTGACTCGAGGGGCGGTTGCAACGGGGGGCGAAAGTTTTCGACGCGAAAGGTGCGGATGTCGGTGCGGA
>Ga0233425_10002074_pt1 | contig 41122 bp, 58 predicted proteins | sample Watercolumn_Towu_2_FD_181712 | JGI IMG/M metagenome (GOLD analysis project Ga0233425, IMG submission 181712) | Freshwater microbial communities from Lake Towuti, South Sulawesi, Indonesia - Watercolumn_Towuti2014_140_MG | ecosystem: Environmental > Aquatic > Freshwater > Lake | place...
GCCTTTACCTTCAATTCACTGTTCGGAGTAGAGAATGAAAGGGCAAAGAATGCCTTTGGATATTTGTCCATCAAACTAATAATTTTATCAGGACTAATTTTTGCAGATATAACTGCCTGTTTTATTCCCATAAACTGTTTTATTCTTTCAACAGGGAACTGAGCCTCTTTAGAAACATCAAACGTAGCAACAATAACTCCTTTAACTTCAACCTCTCCCTTTACCTCCTTCAAACACTCCCTAACTATATAATTAACAAATTCACTGCTTGTCTTTATATTCCATCTTTCTTTAACTTTTTTTGCTTCAACAAGATATTTATTCTCAAAAACTCCCCTAGAATACTTTGTAAAATCTCCGTGCACTTCATCATCTCTTACATTAGAAAATATCTTATTTATTACGCTCATTCAATATCATGCAAAAATTGATTTATAAATCTTTTTGGAGAAGATTTATAATTGCTATTCATGAGAGAATCAGATTTACAGCAATATTAAAGAGAGAAGAAGTTATTATATCCCCCGTTAAGGTTATTAGTATAATAGATATCTTGGTCTTTGTTTTAACTTCAATCCTATCTGAAGGTACGTTAAAGTTTATATATCCTGCATATTATTAATAAATATGGAATTTACAGAGAAAGACGTAAGGAGATTTATGGTTGTTTTTCTAGTTCTTGCACTTGGGGTCTTTACTTTTCTCCTAGTTAAGCCAATTTTCATATCAATAGTTGCGGGGCTTATTCTTGCCTATCTCTTTTCCCCAGTTTACAACTTCATCCTTAGATTCATAAAAGAGAAGAGTACGACTGCAGCAATAGTAAGCGTCATTGCCTTATTGGTCATTTTCATCCCTCTTTGGTTTATAGTCCCTGTCATGATTAATCAAACATTCCAGATATTTACTTCCGCTCAGAATTTTAACGTTCAAGGATTTATCCAATCAGTATTCCCAAGTGCCTCAGACCAATTTATTATTCAAACAACTACCTCAATAAAGTCCGCAATTAGTAAAACCAGCTCCTCAGTATTAAATTCTCTAGTTGAACAGTCATTTAATAATCTTTCATCCATTCTCCTTCATCTCTTCCTTATAGGTCTAGTCTTCTTTTTTGCCCTCAGAGATGGCGATAAACTTGGAAATTTTATGAATTCTATCTCTCCTCTAAATAAATCTCAAGAAAAGATAATGGTAAACCACTTCAGGGAAATCACAGATTCAATTATTTACGGGAACATAATTGTAGGAGTAATTCAGGGAATATTCGCAGGCATAGGCTTTTTAATATTTGATGTTCCAAATGCTCTAGTTCTAACAATAGTTGCAATTATATTTGGCATAATTCCAGTCTTAGGACCAATAATAGTCTGGGCTCCTGTTTCTTTATTCTTCTTCACGTCTGGAAATGTTACTTCTGGTGTTTTATTCATTCTATACAATTTAGTCCTAGTTTCAGGATTTGAGAATATTCTTCGCCCATACATAGTTTCAAGACGTTCAAATGTACCAACAATAATAATATTCATTGGTATGATAGGAGGTACTTTATTGTTTGGAGTAATGGGTCTTATCCTCGGACCTCTTATCCTTGCCTACTTTCTTGAAATTCTCAAGATGTATAAGGAAAGAGCCCTTTCAAGTTTGTTTGTAGATTAAATATCCTCAGGGATATTTTGGATTTTCAACTTCTTTTCTTAATAATTCTATATATTCTCCAATGGCATAATACCATGAAACCTCTTTTGGGAAAGAGGTATGTTCTTCAATCATACTTTTAAAGTTTTTGGAAAATTGTATTCCATCTTCAGTTACTCTAGCCAGATTAAGAAACAAATTATTTGGTCTAGCTTTTCTTAGGGCATCCTGAGCAGAGGATATCTGTTTTTGAGCTATCAAACACGCGAGTTGAACATTGCTTCTCTGCAATTCATCTAATTCCTCAGCCAAAGTAGCCATAATTTATCCCCCGATACATTATATTTAAAGATTATTATTGTCAATAACATATAAAAACACATTTTACCAATATACTTTATAAAAAGATGAGGCTAAAGATAAAAACTCTTAAACTAGATGCCGGAAGGCCAATAGCATTTCTAAATGAGAGCACTGCAAAGAAACTTCATTTGCACATAGGAGAAAGGGTGCAGATTTCAAATGACGGGCAGAAAATTATTGCAATAGCAGATATAGTCAAAGGCTTTCTAAAAAAGGATGAAGTCTCTCTTTCTCAGGAAATAATGGGTTATCTCAAAGTTAGTCCAGGTGATTTTGTTGACGTAGATTTCGTTCTTCCTCCAAAAAGCACACAATTCATAATGAATAAATTAGCTGGGAAAACTCTATCGAGAAATGAAATATTTATGATAATTGAAGACATTTCTTCAAATCTTTTAACAGAAGCAGAAATTGCTTATTTTGTCTCCGGAAATTATGAACATGGGATGTCAATGCAGGAAACATTTTACCTTACCGAAGCAATGTACAAAACAGGAGTAAACTTACATTGGCATACAAAAGATATTGTTGACAAGCACTGCATCGGAGGAATTGCGGGAAACAGAACAACTCCTATCGTCGTTTCAATATGCGCCGCTGCCGGAATTGTAATGCCCAAAACAAGTAGCAGAGCAATCACCAGCGCTTCTGGAACTGCAGACGTAATGGAAACAATCACAAAAGTTGATTTCTCATCAAAAGATTTGCAAAGAATAGTAAAACAAACAAATGCCTGTCTTGCCTGGGGAGGTTCTCTTGGCCTTGCCCCCTCAGATGATAAACTAATTCGTGTAGAACGTCTCCTTAACCTAGACCCAGAATCTCAGCTCATTGCTTCCATTCTTTCCAAAAAGCTTTCAGTAGGAAGCAAATATGTCCTAATCGATATCCCATTTGGTAAAAATGCAAAAGTAAACAAAAAAGAAGCTCTCGAATTAAAGAAAAAATTTCTCAAAGTAGGAAAGCATTTTGGACTAAAGATGGAAATTATTCTAACAAAAGGAGATGAACCAATAGGCAATGGTATAGGTCCTGTGTTAGAAATGAAGGATGTCCTTAGAGTTTTAAGAAGAGATGCTCCGCATCCAAAGGATTTAGAAGAAAAAGCAATTCTTTTAGCAGGAATAATTCTTGAAATGACTAAGAAAGCAGGCAAAGGTCTTGGAAAGATGCTCGCCAGAGAAATTCTGGAATCTGGAAGAGCATATAAAAAATTCGAAGAAATAATCTCAATGCAGGGAAAGAAAGACAGAGAATTAAAGCCGGCAAGATATTCCTATGATATTAAGGCTCACTCATCTGGAAAGATAATTGCGATAGACAACAAACTGACTAATCTTCTCGGGCGTGTTCTTGGCTGCCCATCAGATGATTCCGCAGGCATTTATCTCTACAAGCATTGCAAAGAAAGAGTAAAGAAAGGAGAAATCCTCCTCACGTTTTATGCAGAATCTCCAAAGAAGCTCAGAGAGGCCTTAGATTTGTACAAGAAATCTAAAGTCATTATTATCAAATAGAACAGAAATAATACCAAGTTAGCAAAATAGATATCTCATCGAGCAGAGCTCAGCGTTCTATCAGATAACCTCTTTCAGTATCTTATTAACTACTTTAAACCCATAAACTTCAAGGGAATAATTTTATAAACACCTTATTCCTATGAAAAAGATGGGAAAGAAAGAGGATTATATCCAAAAATTAACTGAATATATCAAAAGAAATCTAAAAAAAGGATATACCTTAGAGTCTTTAAAGTGGGCTCTTGTAAATCAAGGACACTCAAGAATGGAAGTTGTAAAAGCAATTGAAAGAGTCGAAACAGAGCTTTCCCAGGAAGCCCCTGTTCTTCAAACAAAACCCGAAATAACCTATGAAGTCATCCCAGAACCAGAGAAGAAACCCTGGTATAAGAGAATATTTGGACTTTAACTGAAAAAAGTTGATACCATTCTAACAACTGTTAAATAACTACATAAATGCTTATAAAACAAAGAAGTAAATAAAATTTATGGAAGATTATTTAAGAGAGACAATAAGATACTATTCAAGCTCAGCAAGAGAATATGAAATTAAGGTGGCTGGACTTCATCATAAAATAGAGGGTGAATTTTTTATGAAAGAAATTCCGATAAATGGAAGGATACTTGATGCTGGCTGCGGTGATGGAAGAGATTGTAAAATATTTTCTGAAAGAGGTTTTGAAGTCACGGGAATTGACTTAACCCCTGAATTTTTGGAGATAGCAAGAAAGAAAGTTCCAAATGGAAATTTTCTCAATATGGACTTAAGAAGTTTAGTATTCCGAGACAATTATTTTAACGGAATTTGGTCATGCGCTTCAATAGTTCACATAAACCGTGATGGGGTTTATCAGTTTCTTACAGAGGCAAAAAGAGTTCTGAAGGATAAGGGAATTTTGTATCTTGCTGCAAAGGAAGGAAACCTCGGACAAAATAGCAGGAAGAGTTTTTTCTTTTATAATAAAGAAGATATAGAAAAATTAATCAGAGATACTGGATTTGATGTAATTTATGTAACTGGTGGAAACGAGATTAAAGTCGGAGAAAAAATTCATCTAGAAGTCAGAGCGTTTGCAAGGAAATAATAATTTACTACTTTTCAAAGTAAAATTTCAGGGAAACATTTAAATACCCTCTATTTAAATGTTAAAACATGGCCGAAAAAGTTTTTGATAGTATAGAAAGAGTATACGACAGACATTCTATTCCGGACTGTTTTTTTCCAAAGAAACAGAAAAGTCATAAGTTTTTATTCTGGAAATGGACAACGGAGCATACTGACAGGAAGAGTATAAATGGAATATCTCAAGCAAAGGTAAATTATGCAACTCACATTATAGATACTGTCTCAAGACTATTTGGAAAGAAGTTGAGAATTAAAGTTGAAGGATTTCAGGGTAAGGATTTAGTCTCGATTGTGGAAGATTTGAATTCTCAGGCAGGTAAATTACCTTATACCTGTATAGGAAAGAATACTTACGGAACTTTTTTTGGGCTTGCTCAGGTATCCCGTCCAGCATACCGTGCAAGTAATTTTCTATTTGATATCATAGATGAAAATAGCGAAAAGCTAGGCACCATAAACTTTTGTGTCGGAATTGATAGATGCGATAGCTATACTGGACCCTATTTAGATGAAAAAGGTGGGATTATGTTAATAATTGATGGAAAAAATATAAGAAGTAATTCTCAATTTTTAGAATTGGAAAAATCGTTCTGATTATATTATGGAAAAGGAATTAAAAAGCCGCATTTCTGAAATCATTTCCGACAAGAGAATAAATGCTCTTTTTCTTTGCGGTTCATATGTTAACGGCTACTATAAAAAAGATTCTGATATAGATATCGTTGCGGTATCAGATTTCGAAATCTCTGATAAACCTATATCATATCTTCCAAATTTAAGTATCCATTATGTGCATTCCTCAAGAATAAAATTCTTTGATGTTGGAAGGAATTACGCCTCCCTTAAAATAGTCCCTTTGTATAACCTCGAAGAATGCGTTAAAATATCGGAGACAATAAAATCAGAGCTTGTGAGGAGAGAACTTATTAGATTTAGAAAAAATGGAAAAATCAATTTTGCTACCCTTGACCCACTAAACAATTTTTTATTAAAATATGCTGTTGAAAGACCATGGCGTATAAAACCAATCAAAAGAATATTCAATTCCCAAGAAGCAAAAAAAATTTTATCAGACGAATACAAAACAATTTTAAATATCTTAATCAAGAGGAAAATGGTTACGGGTGCTGGAGAAGATTCTTATAAAATTAATGACGACTATCTTTTTGATGAAAAGTTTGGACCTGCTCAAATTAGGGAAGGCTTTAATTTTAAGTTTAAAAATTCTTATGGTGGCTGGCACTATATGATTAATATCCCAACAATGATAAAATTTAGTATGATTTCGATATAGTCAAGCTACTCATGTAATTTTATTCAATATTTCTTCTCAATTCAAAAAACTGCTCCAGAAATGTTGTGGCATAAACTCCAGAATCTAAAACGAAACTAAGCATTATCTTCTTACTTAATGGAAATAAGTCATCGTCTGCAGTTTGCACATCAAGCTCGTGAACTTTAAACAATGCCTTTCTTGATGAAGCACTTAATTTAAGAAAAGGCATATCTTGATTGTTAAAATCCTCAAGCTCAAGCCAGTTTTCTTCCAAAGTTTCATGTTCTATTCTTCCAAGTCTTCCGGGAGCAAATTTAGTGTTATATCCAATAAGGGATATACTTTGATTGTTCAGATTTATTCCCTCATTGAGAGCTTTTTCAATTATATCATTGAATAATCTGCTCTGCACTGCCTGGCACATTATCAGCAATGTTTTTTCTCCGATAATCTTCAATGCTCCAAGCCAATCTTCCTTATTTTTATCAAGATAATCCAATATCTTTCTCTCAATCTTTAGTTCTTCAGGAAAATAATTTATAGCTTTTCCAAGCTTCTTCTCGCTCTTCAATTTTTTCTTCGCATTTTTAACTTCTTCGCTCTCATTTTCTCCAAATGCAGTAAGATATGCAAATACTGCTTCTCGATATCTTCCTTTTAATATTAATCTTCCAATAGTCACGTTCTCCTTTCGCAATGAACCAAATCTCTGTCCTCCAAATAAATTGGGAAGATGCTCGCTGTTTCTTACTCTGCTAAGTATTTTTATTGCATCCCTGTCCACATCTCTAAGTGTAATTCTAAATCTATTTCCTTTCAAATCCCCAGTTTTAATTTTATGTTTCCCCCACCTGAAATTCTTCAGTATTATTCCAGGATATGAAAAATTCCTTATCTTCTCTATATCCGCATTAAAAATAGAAATTCTTTGGCAAGTCCATGCTGCCTTGTCCTTTGTCCCAGCATATCCTAGTTCATGAGGATAATTATGCAATTCATTTCCCAATATCTCAATCATACTAAAATGGTCAATATTTATCTTTTCAACATCGCAATAAAGAAAATCTCTCTTATCATTAACATTCAAGCTTCTAAAATCAACCTTCACATTTTCAAAAGCATTAATATCCAAGGAAACTTCAGAAACTCTCCCATCTTCAGCTATCTCTTCAACAATAAAATCCTCAGGTTTATGCTTAAACGCGACGCTTCCTTTATTCAATTCATTCATGTAAAAATCTCGATTTTTCAGCTCTTAAATCTTTGTTTAAGAGTTGTAACTATTTTTTATCTTACTAATTTTTTACCCTTACAACAGAAACAAGAATTGACACCCCTTACAGACTTATTTTATCATAAGTCTTATAAGAACTATTTTACAATGCATATTTGTGCATCTTGAGGGTAATATCTCGAGGGCATATATCCTATCTTTTTATTACTTCGTGTACGCAACCATTCTGTTCCAGTCGTTTCTGCGTAATAATACTTTTTGCCATCAACACAATAATATCTTCCTGAGAAGTTACCGTTAATACCTAATGCAAGATGATCTCTAAATGAAATTAGAGCTACATCGATACCAATAGATTTCATTAAAGCAGCACCTAGTACGGAAAAATCTTCACAGTTGCCGCAACGTTCCACCATTGTTTCAAGCGGATATCGAACATAATTTGCATCATCTTTGTCCATGTAGACGTGTTGATGAACAAAATCTAACAATGCCTGTGCTTTTTCCTTAGGAGAGTCTAAATGTTTTGTCAGTCTTTTTGCAGTTCTCCTTATTACTTCATCATCATATGTGACCCAATTAACATATCTGATAGAATCTTCATTTGCCCAGTGTCTTGTTTTTTTATTCATTTGTTTGTACTTAAAATAATCTCTTGTAGAAACCAATATTTTATAGTCATAACCTGCAATTCTATCAGCAAGGATCGTTATAAACGCTTCATCCCTTTCAATCTTTTCCGGAAGGGAAATTTTCTCACAATTTTGAGATATTCCTTCAACGTTCACAGCTCTAACAATTTTTTGGGAAAGATTATTGTTCCGTTCCTCTTCAACTCTCCGACTAGAAAGATGATTGGAGATGCTATTACCTAACAAAACTCCCACTAATAGTGCACCTGCTATATGTCTTAATGCCATAAATTGACTGCAAAGAGGGGGTTTTTAAACATTTACCCTTTCGTTTTTTCAGGCTTTATTAAGATTTATGTAATTTATCTTATCCCGTACAATTCAAGTAAAGAAGCCCATCCATAAGGCATAACAAGTGGGGCTTTTTTCTTTCTCTTAAATTCTTCTCCGTATTTAAACGCCATTTCTATAAAATATTTAGTGTGAAAAAATGCTTCTAACATCGGCCTACATACAGCATCCCAGTTCCTATTATCTTCCAATTTAAACTCTCTTCCAAACCCTCCCTCTTTAATAATTCTAAGATAATGTGGGTCCCTTATCTTGTTTTTTCCATGCGGGGAGAGTTTTTCAAGCATAAGATACATTGATTTCGTTCTATCTTGAACATTATAGACTTTAAATGACTCATGATAAAACCGGTAAACCATGTTTTCTTCTCCGATATGAATATTATTTGCCCTTTCAAGATGCATCTCCAGATTTTTCATATTATTTCTTATATTTCTTAAAAGAATATCCCTCTTCTCGTATCTTTTTCTATATTTTTCAGGAAGTTTTTTCATATTCTTTCTTATTTTTCTTTCCAATTCACCCATAAAATAAAAAAACAAAACAACTATTTAATAATTATTATTTCAAAGCATCTCTATAATTAACAAGATAATTCCTAACTAGCCCAATGTCAAGTTCATTGTTTGTTCTTACTCCACTTTCAGTGTCTATGCTAAACTTCCATGGAAAATGATGATTTAATCTCTCGGCTACTTCTTTTACATTTCCAGGACCTATTCCCCCAGCGTATACAAGACCAATGCAACCATTTCTCTCTTTTCCAACTAGTTCTCTCCCAAATCTTATCGCTAAACTCTTTTCACTTAAATCAAGTTCGAGGTTTGTCCCATGGCTCGGGTCAAACATCGCATAATCAATCAATCCTTTTCTCTCCTCAATTTGTTTTATCAAAAGAGAGGCATCTCCATTTGTAACATCCTGCACCATTTCTCCTTTCCAGACTTTATATCCTCCCTCAGGACTTTTTTTATTTGCCACAGCCACCTTGAATATAACTCCAAAACCTCTTTCTTTCACTTTCCCGAGTGCTTCTATTGATAACGGAAGAGTATTAAATTGGATTAATGCTCTTTCAGGCTCAATAACTCCTGCGATTTTCTCTACATCTTCATTAAACCAATCCATGCTTTTTGCATAATAATGTATTGCCGGAATAAATCCCAACTCCAATGTTCTATCACACAATCCCTTTAAATCTGAAAAGAAAGGCTGTCTCGGATTTCTTGTTCCATCATTTATGCTTTTTCCAGAAACTTGATATCCAATTGCTAAATTAAATTTCAGTTTTTCATTTCTATATATTTTCCCAATTTCCTCAAGTTCTTTTCTATTTGAAATGCCAGATACAGAAACAAAAATTCTACTCATTTTTTCGTTCCTCAATTTTCTCTGCAATTTTCTCAGTTATCTTTTCAAGAGTCTTCACAATATAATGTAAATCATTTGTTTTTATTTTATCTCTGCTAAAAGAAACTCTTCCGGGAGTTGCGAGAGTATAACTGAAATTTGTTCCCTTCTCGCCAAACGCAAAAAGATATTGTTCTTCTTTAGTCTTATAATGTGTCCTGATGTCTATTGTTGGATTTTCCAAACTTTTCTTTTGTGATTCAAAAGAAAAAAAGTTATCTATGTCGCCCCTATAGTAATATCCCGTTCCAACACCCAATGCAAACACAAGTCCTAAACCCATCATCTTGCTAATGATTGTACTCATTTCATTCGAAGTTTCAATGGGTTTTTAAGGATTTATATAACTCATAATTAGATTAAAACGCCCGGACCCGGAATCGAACCGGGATATCCTTGCGGAAACTAGTTCTCAAGACTAGCGCAGTACCATTGTGCCATCCGGGCATTTAGCTAAAAGAACATTCTTTTCAGCCTTATTTAAACATAACTGATAGGACTTATAAATCTCTCTTTTTAACAAAATAATCCTCCCTAAACCCCTATTATCATATATCTTTACATATTAACTATTTACCCTAATTCTGCATATTCTTAGTTCTCAATCTTCACTTGGTATATCATCATCCGCAAACTCTATTGCCCTTTCAAGTTCGTCTCTTTCTTCAAGAAGTTTCTTTATCATAATGTTTATTTCTTGAACTCTCATTTTCCTTTCAGGAATTCCAGAGAGGGTCTTTCTATTCGCTCTTAAATCATCTATTTCTTCATAATCTTCCGAGTTCTCTTCAAACTCTTCCTCAAGTTCATCTTCGTCTTTCCAGTCAGAATCTCCCATATCTATAGATGTCTTTTTAATATAAATAGATTTCTGTTAAGCAGAATTGATAATTACATTCCTAATTCTTCGTTCCTTATTCTAAGGAATTCTTTTCCAACACCTTCAACGATTTCATCAAAGAATCTAATTTCCTCTTGGGATTTTTCGTTTAGAAGTAGTTTTCTTAATACACTTCCATCGGTTACTCCTTTTTCTCCAGTATGTATTCTTGCATGAAACATGGCTGCCCAAGCAACTAAATTTTGTGCATCAGCATTTATTGCTTTTTGCGCAAGTTTATCTGCTTTATCATAAACTCCTTCAGCAAGACTTCTAACTGCAAGTTCCACGCTATCAGAAGAAATCTTAACCAATTCTTCTCTAACAATTTCACTAGGTTGATAAAGATATTCCGCACCATTTCTTGTCCACAAAGTATGATTCTCTTTAGTTTCTATTGGAGACTGAAATACCTTAAGCTCAATATCATATCCATGATTTGGGATATATCCTAATTCCAAGTCTTCTGCAGGTTCCCACATTCCATCCAACAGCACCTTATCCCCCCTAATTCTTTCAGGAAAAACAATCCCCTCTGTATCTCCTTTATATCTAAATATTGGAGGAACTATCATGGGCGCAAATTGTTCTTCAACTTTAGAACATGCAACAATCTCCAAATCGCTCAATGGAACTGCTTTGCTCATGTCAGGTTCCGGTTTTTCTTTCCTTTCTCGTTCAAATCTCGCATAATTTTGCATATTTTTTCTCAATATTAGCACTATTTAAATCCTTCTACAAAATACAAATTAAATTTACGATACCTCTACTCTCTCATTAAGAAGTAAAACTTCATCTAAGAATCTGCTTCATCGACAATTCTTTCAGCTACATCACACAAAACAGAATCGTCGTATTAGAGAATTCTGGATAAATACTCGGCACAATTCCTGAATTCTCTACAGCTAAAACTAGCTGTAAGGCTTGCTCTATTCTGGATAAATATGGAATTTATCCGAACAAACTCGACAAGCCTGCTGCAGATTCGACTGGTTTCTCTTCTTCCTTCTTTGCTTCTGCTGGTTTAGCTGTACCTTGTGCTGGTGCTGCTGCTACTGCGCTTGCATTTGCAAGTTCAGCTGCTATGTCAACTCCATTCAAAGCTGCCAAAAGCGTCTTAACTTTTGCCTCATCAACTTGAACTCCACAGGATGAAATCACTTTCTTCAAAGCGTCTTCGGTGACCTGTTGTCCTAGTTTATGCAACAATAAAGCTGCGTATATGTATTCCATGTTTATCCTCCTTCTAGCTATTAGCTCCTTGTTTATTTACCAATGCCTCGACAGCATTTTCCTCTGCCTTTGCTTTGGCCAAGAAGTGTGATAATGTTTCTTTTACTAGGTATCCTCTTCCAACTGCGAATCCCATTGACTTTCCTATTGCTTCTCTCAAAGCTTCAAGAGCTGCTTTCTTATCTATTTTTATTCCAGTAAATACTTTATCTGAAACAGAATCATATGCTCCTATAGGTTCAAATCCAACTTTCATTGGAAGAATGTTAAGCTTTGCCAATACTGCAGCAACATTGTCCTTTATAGGCTCTCCCTTATTTGCGACTGTCTTTCCTATCTTGATTGCAAGTTTTCCGCCTTCAACAGCAACCTTCAATCCCACTCCAGATAATTCTGAAATTGCAGGTCCAGGAATCAAATCAGTTGGCCCAGGTTCAATTGTTATATCTTCAGGAGCGATATCCCCACCCTTTGCTTTTGTTGGGCTCTGATTATCTGCCAATAATCCAGATAGTGCAAATGGATCTTCATTCGAGAAGAATAGCGCAACATCGGATTGTATCAATGGCTCAAGTTCCTTCAACGATGCCTTTCCAGAGACTTCAATCGCCCTTATAATTGCAGATTTCTTTACTACCTTTATGTCGGCCTTTCCTCTAAAGTTTTTCTTTATTGCATGAAACTGTGAGCTAGGTAATCCTTTTGTGGACGCAATTAATATTGTCTTGCTCTTCTTTATTCTATCAATTAAATCATTTACTATTACTTTCTTATACTCAGGTGCTTCTCTCTTCTCACTCTTAGATTTCTTTATTTTAGCCATTATTTGACCTCCACCTTTATTGGTTTGCTCATAGTCAATTTTATCATCGCGCTCTTTACATTTTCTCTCTTTGTTGGAAGTGCATCAACAATTCCAGCATATGCTGCTCTTAGGTTTTCAATAATTTGCTCATCACTCATGCTTTCTTTTCCAATTGAAACTTTTATGCTTGCTTCCTTCATCTTTACTTTTATAGACTTAGATATTTTCTCTACCATTGCTTTAACAGCAGCTTCAGTTTCAACAGGTACAATTCCAAGTTGTGGGCTTGGCATTTTTCCACTTGGTCCAAGAACTCTACCAAAAGTTGTAGCAACCGACGGCATTAACGGAGCGCTTGCAATAAATGCATCATATTCTTTAATGAGCTTTCTCAAATCTTTTTTCTCTTTATACTTTGCAAAATCTAATTTTGTAACAGTTTTAATAACTGGGCTTGGGGCATTGAAGAATCCACATACTTTCTTGTCCTTTACTTTGTGAGGCAAAGCAACAACCGTATTGACGTTCTCTCTCTTCATGTCAATACCCTTAAGACTTACAAGTAAATCTACGCTTTGATCGAATTTTCTCTTCTCTAGTTTTCTCAATTCAGCTAGTGCTTCCTTTATTTCCATGTTTTCTGTTCCCCGCATCTCCTACATAATGACCTAAACCCATAGAACATATGGCTAAGGTATGTAGTCTAACGATACATTAATCCAATAGAAAATGGCTTTTTAAACCTTTACTTTGTAAAAAGTAAATGGATTAGAGATTTATCTCTAAGGGTTTCTTTTTTCTAAAAAAACAAATCGTTATCTTAATCCGATGAACCCTTTAATCACTGATAATAATCATTTATTCTCTTTACTTCCATTTAAAACAAATTCTCATTTTTCCCCAATTCAAAGTAATAACTCAAGTTTAAATAAATCCGAAAACTCTAAGAAAAATGAAAAAGAGGAAAGGAGAGGACTTATTTAGAGTTCAATGTCATGAATGCGGAAAAATATTTGATTTCGCAGACTATCTTAAGAATTGGGACGATGAAAAAATAATGGCTGAAGTTGTTCTTGAAAAATGCAAGGGAGATAACATTCTCTGTGATGAATGCGTCAAATTGAACAGGGAAGTAATAGAAAAAGGCTCTTTCCAATGGGTCGCAAAAGGTCCCGGGGGATTTAGGATTTCAGATCTCGAGCTAATGTCCGACGACGGCAAACAAGCCATTTTCAAAGTCAAGGACATTAGTGAAAATACAATAACCTTTGAAGCAAAGAGAAGCGACTTTGATTTTTCTTAATCGAATTTTTAAGACTTAATAAAAAATAATTTGTAAAACATAATAAAAGTTCAGAATGCAGAAATCATATCCTCTGTTTAATATTTTTAATATTGCGAGATAATCATTATCGGTTTAGAAGACTTTTCCAAAGAACTTCATTACATCCGCGATGACAAACCCCAAAGCACCAATAACTGCAATTCCAAGCAAGGAAACCTTTGCTATTGCTTTATATTCATCATGGGTGGGTTTTCTAAGAACATGCCAAACCCTAACACATTGTATCATAAATGATTTTAACTTTGTTCCTATCCCTATTTTTACTTCTTCCATATTTAATAAAGAGGAAAGGGGTTTATAAAACTAATTATATCTGTGGCTATCTTACTCTTTTTGCTCTTTCAAAACAATAGTCTTTTATCGCTTCTCCGAGAAAAACAACTTCCCGCATAACTTTATGATTGTCTGGACCATTCAACTGAATATCCCAGTTATTTACTTTATCATTAATCCAAAAAACATCCTCCCCCCCTCTCGTATAGCTTGTGCTAAAATAAAGATAATTTCCGTCGAGTCCTAGAGAAGTCTCTACACTATCGGGGAGACCATCCATTATTCGGAGACTAAATTTCTTTCCATCGGGTAAGAGTCCTGCGCAATATACTGAGAAACCGTCATCATTTATATTCGAAACATTCAACTTTCCTCCTTCATTATCTCCAATGTATGCTCTAACACTTGATTTACACTTTCCAGATTGTCCAACAAGCTCAAATCCATGCGCATTTGCTACAAAGTAATTAAGTCCCTGCCAGATATCAAATACCGTTTCCATCACAAATGGACCCAAAAGTACAAACGAGTTTTCCAGCATCTTTTCTTCAGTCTCTGCCTGCATAATCGCGTCACTAAGAACTCTACCAAATCCATGCTGAAGAAATACTTCAAGGAGTTGTGTTCTTCCAGAGTTTGGAAGAGCATATATTCCAACATTATTGACGCCCTCAGTGAATCTTCTGCTCTTTGCAGCTCTAACAAACTCAGGCATAGATTCAAATCTTCCCTTCAAAATTTCTCCCAATTTCATGACCAAAAGCTTTTTTATCTATTTTTAAATCTTTCTTTTTTCAATTTCTAACAATAATAATTTCGAATAAAGGTTTATATATGGCTCTCAAATGGGATTTTTATGCCAACACAATCGGATGAGGTAAAAACCCTCAAATTGTATAGAAATGGAGATTTCACATCTATAGAAGATCCGATACATTCATACTTCGAATTTGGCAAAGGTATCGTATTAAAAATGGTAGATTTATCTGAAATAGGGCTTGGAATAGTTAGATATCTTGGAAGGGGTGCATCAAGTGTGGTTGTAACCGATGAAAAAAGAGCATATAAAATTTCGCACCACCAAGGAGAAGATCTTGATAATCTCTCCATCAGGGAATACACGGTTAGAAAAATGGGGGAAATGAATGGTCTTTTAATTCCAGTTTCATTCATAGATTACACAAGTTATAAGCGATATGAAGAAAGAGAAGGAAAGAAATTCCCAATTCCACATCATGTGTCATACAATCCAGATATCAAAGCCTTCGCAACATATTATGCGTTCAATACCTTAAATGTTGGCATCAGAGACGATGGTATCATCATTCAAGATTTAGTCCCTAAAGACAGCAAGCCCACAAGTACTATTTTAGGATTAACCCTAAGAATTGCTAATACAACTAAGAAAATTTATGACATCTATCTTGATACAAGAGGATTTAATAATACATTTTTCAAGGAAATTTCCCCAACAGCAATGCTGTATAGAAAAGAAAACAAGGTAAAAACTGCAACTGGAATTGTATATTTAGTAGATATTTAATTCTAACAGACGTATCCAGAAATTTTTTTCCCAACTATTCTAACATCAAAGTCTGCAGAACCATAGCTCTCAGCCCCACTTTTTACATTAATCCTGTACCTCAAATTACACATCTCAGTGGTGGCAGGAACATTCATAACAATTCTATCATAATCCGATTCTCCATCTCTAATCAAGGGAGTTTTCCCATTCTTACCTATACTTATAAGATTTTCTGCCTGTACTTTATTCATTTTACAACTACCCAAATCAATTGCTTCAACAGTATATGAGAATGTGCTATCTTTGCCCAAAGTGTTCCTCACACCAAAAGCAACACCATAATAATCCTCACCTTTCTGAATTTCATTAGAAGCTTCTTTAACTACAATATTACTCTGTTCAGTGAATAAATCTGAAAGTTGTTGTTTTATCTTTTCATTTAATTCTGATACACCAATTATACTCCCACACATAACTGTTCTTACAAGGGTCAGTCCAAGAATAAGCATCGCCACTGCCAAAATTACCACAATAATCGTAGAAGTCGATAACTCAATAGCCCCCCTCTTTTCCATATTTACTCTTATTTTTTTATCTATATAAACTTTATTCTTCCTTAACAAACTCTATTCCAAGCTCTTGTTCCAAATCTCCCTTACTATCAAGCTCAGTAGAAATCCCAATTATCTGCGAGCTCTTAACACCAGTGACTATCAATAAAACTTTTATTGTTTTGTCCATATCTGGAGCAATTTGAGCTCCTGAAATTATCTTCGCATCCTGCGCAATCTTCTCTCCAACTATCTCCATTACTTTCTTGTATTCATCAAGAGTCATATCTGGACCACCTACAATGTTCACTAGGGCGCCCTTCGCATTTGTTATATCAACATCCAACAAAGGATTATTCAATGCCTTTTCAACAGCATCTTTCGCTCTGTCCTTATTATTATCACTTTCTCCAATTCCTATAAGTGAAACTCCTCCATCAGACATTACTGCTTTTATGTCTGCAAAGTCTAGATTAACTAATCCCGCCTTCGTAATAAGTTCAGTAATTCCCTTTACAGAATTTGTTAAAATCTCGTCTGCAACTTTAAATGCAGTATGTATTGGTAATTCTGGAGCAATTTCCAATAATTTATCATTTGGAATTACAATCAATGTATCCACAATACTCGCCATTTTCTCCAAGCCGTATTGAGAATTTTCAATTCTCTTCTGTCCTTCAACTGTAAATGGAAGTGTAACAACTCCAATGGTTAATGCACCATGTTTCTTAGCAATTTCTGCAACAACTGGAGCAGAACCAGTTCCAGTTCCTCCTCCTAGTCCGCATGTAATGAAAACCATATCTACTTCCCCAAGTTTTTTTCTTATATCTGCCTCACTTTCCTTAGCTGCCTGCTCTCCTATTTTTGGATTGCTTCCAGCCCCAAGTCCATGGGTCAATTCTCTTCCGATAAGAACTTTATGGTCTGCATTTGTATATAACAGGTCCTGAGCATCAGTATTTACGGCAATTATCTCACATCCTTTTATTCCAATCTCTTTCATTCTTGAAACACAATTACCTCCTCCACCTCCACATCCAACTACCTTTATTCTTGTTATCTGTTTCTTTACAAACTCTTCCAATTCCTGATCGAGTTCATTTCCAGACTTCACCGAATCTTTTTCAATATACACCTCAGCCATAAATTACCTAGTTCAAATTGATTTATAAGCATTGTTGTTTTGCTTTGCTAACAACAATACTTATCAGAGTTATAAAAAATCTTATCGACGAATTAATTATTTTAGGATAAAGGATAATTTACTTTTTCAGTTAAATCTTTCTTTTCATTTTCCTCTTCTTGAGGAGCTTTAGAAATCATATCTTGATATTTTCTTCTCCAATCATCACATTGCTTTTGAGAACCAATGCAAGGCAGTCCATCCCAACTACCTGACAAAGCATACGGACAGGAGATATGATAACTTTGACAAATATTCATCCTGCAATCTCTATTAATGGCTTTAAAAATATTATTGTGATTAAATAAAACGGGGGATTACTTCTTATTTTCAGTCTTTTCTTCTTTCTTATCTTCCACTTTAACTTCGTTCTTTTTTTCTTCCTTCAATTCAAATTTTAAATCCTTTCCCAGAAGTTCTTTGAATCTGCTTCCAAGGGCTTTTACAAGAGCCTCAAATTCCTTTGGTCCCTTTATTACAATATTATCCTTAATCTCAAACTCAGGGGCAAAACCAAGAGTTACTTCAAATAACGTCTGTACTTTTTCTTTCTCATCGTCAATCTTCTTTATAACTGTAAACTTATATGAAACATCTTTTCCGGAAAGAGGATTATTAAAATCAGTTACAACTCTCGCCCCAGAGACAGTGATTATCTTTGCAAGCATGTCATCTATTGTTAATACTAGTCCCGGATAAGGTTGAATTTTCTTCTCAGTAAATACTTTAAGTGGAATTGTCTTCAACAAATCTTTCTTTCTCTCTCCAAAGGCGTCCTTTGCCTTAAGTTCAATAGTATACTCTTTTCCAACTTCCTTTCCCTCCAATGCCTTATCAAATCCCCCAACAAGCATCCCATGCCCTACAACAAGAGCAGTTTTCTGTGGCTTTGCATTAGGATTTATCTGCTTCAAATCTGCTTCCACATTAGAATCAAAAATCTTTCCCTGACTATATCCTGTAAATCGTATTTCCACGAAATCATTTTTCTTTATTACTGTCATTCATTTCTATCAAAAAGTGAGTTTAAAAATACTTCGTATTTTTAATTTAGAAATAAATGCAATTAAAATTTCCAAGGGAAATCTTTATAAACCTGTTTTTTGAATTACCTCTATGGTATTAAGATTAGCAGACGCATATAACTCCAGAGCAGGTGCCACAATCATCTGGGAAGGAGAGGCATGCACGGTAAAAAGCAATGATATTTCAAAGACAGGAAAACACGGAGCTTCCAAGTGTAGAATTGAAGCCGTGGAGATAATTTCTGGAAAAAAGAAAATTATAGGTGTTCCAGGAGACCACAGATTTGAAGTTCCATTGGTTGAAAAGAAGAAAGCTCAAGTTCTTTCAGTTGGAGAAGATAAAGCTTCCGTAATGGACTTAGAAAGCTTCGAGACTCTTGATTTGCCTTTCCTTATTGAATTAAAAGGACAAATCGTTCCGGAGCAACAGGTAGAATACTGGGATATTGAAGGAAAGAAAGTAATAATGAGGGTATTCACTTAAATGGCAACTAAAATCCCAATTGCACAGAAAAGACTTTTTGGAAATGTTTTCATCTGCAGAGATTGCAATCACAAGATAAGAACACAAGCAACAAGAGTAATAGCAAAGAAAGTCAGTTGCCCAAAATGCAAGGGCAAAGTCTTTAGAGCAGTCAGGAAGAAATAATTTCCTCTAGTCTTTTTGGTATGTCTTCTGGAGAGACTATTTCAGCATCATGAATTATCTCTCTTGCGCGATTTGTCATACCGCCATTTGGGAGATCTTCAATTATAACCCTCCCGCCATGTTCTTTTATATATTTAGCAGCATCTACTCCATCCCAACCTGCCCCTCTAAGAATAACACAGACAGTATTTTTTTCAAATAGGTTATACATTTCCATAAATGCTTCTCCGATGGTGTCCTTCATATATCTTGAATGCATCTTAATCTGTTTTTTTCCTCCGCAATCCTTTACTGAAAATCTCCTATGCAATCCTGAAGAGGAGGCATAGTCCCCAATCATAGTAACTTCGCATTTTTTTGAGGCACCAATATAAAAAACTCCCGGGGAAATAACAACTCCTTTACGTATAAACTCATAGGGTTTACCAAGTTGTTTAAGAGAATCTCTTATCACATGGGGATTAATATGTGGAAAAAAAGCCATCACTGCAGAACCCAATTCTGTTTTCGTTAAATAATCTGCGGCGGTTTTATAACCTTGGCATGAACTACCAACTACTATCATTTTTGATATATTCTGTTTTGTCATTAAATCCTCGCATATTGTATCAGTTTTAAATCTTTCTTTTGCTTAAAACTTCATAAGAAGTTTTAAATAACTCCAATTCCAATTCTATAAATGAGCTTTGTACTATATGACATAACGTTTCTTGTACTTTTTGTTTTAATCACATTTATCTTTTTATACATAAGAAGAAATAATCTGCAAAGACAAGGGCTTCTTTATCTGTATAGAACAAAGATAGGAGTAAAGATAATTAATTCAGTTTCAAAAAAGTATTCAAAAATTCTTAATCCTTTACAATATCTTGTCGTCTTTTCAGGTTATGCATTAATGATAGGTATAGTCTGGATGATGATTAAACTTGCCTATGTTTACATCTCTTCCCCCTATTTGGCAAAGGCAATAAGGGCCCCGGTCCTTACTCCTCTCTTTCCATATGTCGACAAATTATTTGGAAATAACATTCTTCCCCCATTTTACTTTACCTATTGGATTATTGTAATCGCAATAATTGCAGTCTCACACGAATTTGCTCACGGAATTTTTGCAAGATTAAATAAAATAAAAGTTCATTCCACAGGATTCGGATTTTTAGGTCCTTTCCTTGCCGCCTTCGTCGAACCAGATGAAAAACAAATGGAAAAAGCAAAAACTTTCCCCCAACTAGCAATTCTTGCAGCAGGAACGTTCGCAAACATTGTAATGACTCTCCTATTTGGAATTCTACTCTGGTTATTCTTCGTAGCAGCTTTTGCACCTTCAGGGGTTTATTTCTCAAGCTATGCCCTTTCTCCTGTTAATGTAACAGATATCTCTTCCTCACTTTCATCAGTTAATCTTTCCTCAGCATCTTTAATCCCAATAGTAGCCAAGAACACAACATTCTACACAACTCAATCTTCTGTACAGTATACTTTAGATAATAATCTCTCAGAACTCTTAGTATACGATAACTCTCCAGCATTCAAGGCAAATCTCTCCGGAGCAATAACTCAGATAGATGAAACAAAGATAACTTCCTACAATGACTTAAACAAAACCCTCTCTTCACATAGTCCGGGAGATGTAATCAATGTAAAGACCCTAGATAATGGAAAAGAAAATAGTTACGAAATAAAGTTGGCAGATAACAATGGCAGAGCAGTTATGGGAATAATGTTCTCTGGAAATGCAAAACCTTCAGGACTTTTAGGTTGGTTCTATTCTCTAATCTCCGATTTCAAGAATCCAATGGTATACTACCAATCTTCAATGGGAGATTTCGGCATATTTATCTATAATCTTCTTTGGTGGATTGTAATAATCAACATCTCAGTAGCTTTAATGAATATGCTTCCTCTTGGCATATTCGATGGAGGAAAGTTCTTCTATCTCTCAGTCTTAGCAATTACAAGAAGCAAGAAAGCATCAGAAATAGCTTATAAATTCTCAACCTGGTTCTTCATCATCCTTTTAGCAGCAATGATGATTAAATGGTTTCTTATCTTTATTTAACTATATCCTATATTACAATTTAATTTAAATACTTCTTCATTATCTTCTCGTTTATGACAGACGGAGAAAAGACAGGTACAGAACAAGTATATTCTATAAGATGTAAGGGCAGAAGTGTCCTTAGAATGGAAGTCCTTAAAATCCCTGTAGATGTTAAAGTAAAAATATCTGGAAGACCTGAAAGCAATACAATTTCAAGTCTAGTTGAATGTCCCCATAATACCGGAGCTTATGGAGAAAGATGTAAGGCACTTTCAGCATATGGTGGAACAGAAGGAATTTGTCCGTATGTTGTTAAGTTACCAGATACTCTTGATAGAATATAGACTTCTTTAATTAATCACATAAATATTTTTAAATCTCTTTCATTAACAACCTGTATGATATATCGAGATCCTTCAACGAACAGATTAATAGAAGCTTTGCAGGAATTAACAAGGAGAAGAAACGACCCAAATAGGAAACCTATTGAACTTCCAAAAACCTTAGATTCCAGAGACATGCCTCTTTCTCCCGAAGTTGATAAATTTCTGGAAGAACGAAGAAAATATTTTGAAGCCTGCAAACACATCAGTGTTGGTGAATTTGGATATTGTTCTGCTTTTTAACTTATCCAGTTTCATCAAGAATTATCCTATCTTTGAAACTTCCTCTTTCCTCTGCTTTTTTTAATCTTAGAGATTCAATTTTCTCTTTATTAATATCCATGCTCTCTCCAAGAGCGTTAACTACTTCAATTATATCTGCAAGCTCCTCCGGATTATTACTTTTTAGAAATTCATTAACCTCTTCATTCAACTTTTCCCTAAGTTTTCTAGCATATTCATCATCCGAAGCCTTATGAGTAACAGATATTTCTCCCTTATTTTTTATTATTTCAGGTATTTTGTCTCTTACTAACTTGTTGTATTTCATTATATAATGAGATATCTTGTTTTTATAAAACTAATTAATATATTGCAAACCTTCTTTCGTAAATACAACAAGCCTTATACCAACTGGGATGCTTAATAGGGCAGAAATGAGAGCCATGTGCTCTTTTCCCGAACCAGAAGCAATGGATAAAGAAACTTCAAAATCTCCCGAAAGCTTTGGTTTAAGCTTAGAAAGAATATCCTCTTTCAATTCAAGCATTGGCTTTGCAGTATTAAATTCAATAACTTCACATCCCTCAGTTACTGGAAAACCCTCTGCAGTTTTGTTCTTAACAAGAACAACTTTATCCCATTCTCCCCTATTGACAAGAGCAGTAACCTGCCCCCATGTTTCCTTATCATCTCCTATAAATGCAACTAATTCCATTTTTATAAACATCAAAGTTAGTTTATAATTGTTATTATCTTTTAGAATATAATCAATAAGCAAGCTCTAATCATAAAAAGAAATAGTTATCCAATGCCCAATAATTAATTCGTTATGGAAGATAATTACTTGCTTTTCTTTCGTTCTTTTAAAACAAATAGGTTTAAATAAGAATTAATTGGGAAAAATTCATGGAATTTGATTTCACCCTAAACAATCCGGGAATAAGAACCCTAGTTAATCAGTCAAGACATAGAGATAGAATTTTAAGAATTTTGAATGGAGATTTGCCAAAAAGACCACTAACTGATTCAAATTGTCATGGGCTTTCTCTCTATTTGCTCAACGATTTGGATTTACCTTCATTCGTGGAACCAGAAGAAATGTATAAAATAATGTCAAAGAATTACCGTGTGATTGGAGGGAAGGATGACATCATTGCAGTGTGGGCTAATTCAAATGGTTTTCTTTATCATACCGGAATCTATCTCGGGGATATCTCTGAAAGAAAAGTTGTCTTTGAGAAAAATGGAATTGAAGGAGAATATCAATTTTCAGATTTTTCATATTTCCAACAGGGGTTTTATATGATGTTGGGCAAAAGATTAGCCTTTGAAACAGAGTTTACAGTTTTACTTCATGGTAAGAGCAGATAGATTAAACCACTGAGAGGAAGATAAATCAAGATAACATAATAATACCTAATCTATAACACAAAACCTTTTAAATAATATCTCTATAAATTTTCATGGTTGAAATAAATTTAGAACAGGCCTTAGGGATTACCACAGGGATATTTGTTCTGTCAGCATATCTGGGGATTAGGTCAAATTATATGTGGGAAAAAGGAAGGAATATAATAGATGGTGCATATTCGAGACTTTTGCAGAACAGAAGAAAATCTGACTTATATCACAAGCTGTTCTTGCTTGGAAAACCCAATGAAGTAATCTTGAATTATGTGAAGCGGCAGCAAGATAATATTTAATAACCTCCATTGATTATCATTAAAATGCCAAGAGATATACCCTTAGGTGAAATTACATTAAGAAAATACGAGAAGCCATATGAATCTGGAAAAAGAGAATTAGTAAAAAAAGTCTGTCTTAGTTTAGGATTGTTACAACCCGGAGATTCAAGAGATATAATTGTAGATATAATACTTGTTCTTGAAGAAGCTAGAAAAGATAAGAAATGGCTCTCTTCATTTGAGATAAGAGACAAGGTAGAACAGACAAGAAAACACAATTCTCTTGAATCAAATGGAATGGCAGAATCAAACATAAGAAGGCAGTTGAAAAGAATAAGGGATGCAATGCTTGCAGACAAACAAGAGAATAAATACAGAATTTCAGAATTTGCTTCCTTAAAAGAACTCTTTGAAAATAAGATAGAAAAATTCCTTATCCCTCAAACCATTGATAGAATTAAAGAATATCTTGTTAAATTAGAGGAATAAATTTATATACCCTATAATTAAGCGATTTTATGGCAAATTTAGTAAGCAAAGCATATGATGCATTAGATGATGCAATAATGTATGGGGCAAATAAAGTCGTAAGAGCTTGGAATTGGACAACCGGAAAAACTAAGGCAGATTTGGCAAATTTGACTATTGTCTTGGCAGGCACACTCAATGTTGCAGGAACATATGCAGTCAATCCCTCGGATACCGGATTGGCGGTTTTAATCTGTTTTATGGCTGGAAAAGGCACTCCAAAATTGCATAATGAAATTGAAAATAGAGAGGAGAGAGCGTTTTATTCAAACTGTAAAGATATATATGTTGAAGCGTGGAAAGATAGAACAAAATATTTAGGTCCTGCTTTTTCTTTAATAGGGGGGGCAGCAGCAGGGATAGCCTGCCTAGACCCAAAAATAAAATACTCTGAGAGGGTCTCAATGGATCTTTTTGGCATTTTCATGGGTTCATTCAGCGTGGCAGGTTACATAATGAGAACAGATTATCTTCCTCCAAGAAAAGATGCCTTCTCAAGAGGCGTCGATAAACTAGTCGAACTCTGGAATCAAACAGCTCCAGCTCATCAACCTATCTAATTAGCCAAACTAATCAAACCAACAAATTTATAAACCATTATTTCCCAACAATACTATCTACTTCTCAGATATTAAGGAGTAGTGGAACAAAACAAAATGATATTTATTGTTAAAGTAACATCAAATAAAGAAGCAAGAGTAATTGAATTAATTGCAGAGAGAGCTCAGAAAAAAAATCTTAATGTTTTCTCAGTTGTAAAAGCTCACGGACTTAAAGGATACATAATTCTAGAGGCGGCAGACAGAGAATCTGCTGAAGAAGCAGCATTTAATCTTCAGTATGTAAAAGGGATAATTGGCAAGACATTGACCTATGAAGAAATAAAAAGTATGTTAGAACCAAAGGTAGAAAACATAAATATTGAAGTCGGAGACATTGTTGAAATGGTTTCTGAGCCATTCAAGAATGAAAAAGCTAAAGTTACAAGAATTGATAAAGGCAAGGGAGAAATAGTAGTTTCTCTTCTTGGAGCATCAGTTCCTATCCCAGTTACTGTAAAAATAGATAACGTAAAGGTTATAAGGCGTGAAAATGAAGGTTCTAGTACCGAAGAAGATTCAAAGAAATCAACCGATGAGGAGGAAGAATTTACAATATGAAAGTAAAATTAATCGTTGACGGTGGAGCAATGGCACCAGGCCCAACAGTAGCTCAAGCTCTTGGCCCAGCCGGAATAAACATAGGAAAAGTTATCTCAGATGTTAACGTTGCAACTGCAGGTTTCAAGGGAATGAAAGTTCCAGTTGAATTGGATGTTAACATAAAAACAAAAACTTATGAAATAAAAGTTTCATCTCCTCCAGTTTCAGAGCTTATCAAAAAAGAATTAGGTTTGGAAAAAGGTTCTGGAGAAGCACAGAGATTAAAAGTTGGAAATATTTCAATAGAAAGAATAATATCGGTTGCAAAAACAAAGATGCCAAGTCTTTTAGCTAAGGATTTAAAGTCCGCAGTTAAATTAATTGTTGGTACTTGTGTTTCACTTGGAGTTCTTGTCGATAATAAGGAAGCTAAAGATGTAGAAAAAGATATAGACGCAGGAAAATACAATAGAGAAATTTCACAGGAAATTACTGAAGTCTCGGCTTCAAAGAAGAAAGATCTTGATGAATTCTTCAAGTTAAGAAAAGCCAAGCAAGAGAAAGAGCAGAAAGCATTGGAAGAAGCAAAGGCCGCAGAGGAAGCAGCAAAAGCAGCCGCAGCAACAGCAGCGGGAACACCAGTCGCAGGCGCAGCACCTGCAGCCGGAGCAGCAGCACCCGCCGCCACAGCAGCACCAGTTGCAGCAGCCGCCAAGCCAGAAGCCAAGAAGAAGTAACTTCTTCTTTGAGAATTTTTATTTTAAAATTAGAAATTTATATTATGTCAAGGAACTTGACCCTTGAGCATCCGAAGCACGAGTGCCTTTTCAAACCACGGCTTTTAAGCCGTGGTGGCACATCGTGCTTTTGATTTACAATACCTTGTGGTCTTATTGTAGAGATAAAGTAAGACAGAATTATAGCCTAAAAATAATTAACTGATGTTCGACAAGATAGGCATATAGTTTTTAACTATAATTTTTGCAATCATCTATAATCCTGAAGATAAATGTTTAAAAGGCAATTTAGTCTCTAGATTGAATGAAACCCGAAGATATTACTCCTCAATTAAGCTTTCTAGAATATATATATGCAAGAAACATAGAGAATCCCTCTTTAGATTTTATGACTCGCGTGTCTGGCGGAGCTGAAATTCTTGCCAAAAAAGCAATGCACTTTTGGCAGGACAAAGTATTTTTACATGAAGAGGGAGTCCATAATTTATTGGTAAATCTTAACGTAGCTTCAGATATTCAACAGGCAATGCACCAGGCAAGAAGTTATTTATCTAATTTATCTCAGAGCTATGGCGGCACTCTTCTTCAGGTAAGCGAATCTGGGCACAATGCCTATCTTTTTAGAAGAACAGTTTTATAAATTAATTATACAAATATTTATATTCTGTTTTAATGCAATGATTTCATGATAACCGATAATGCAAAAAGAATTCTAAGAAATATACATTATATTAATGTAAGAAACCCTGAGAAAGTTAAAGGAGATGAACAGCTTTCCTCAGGGGCAAAAATTCTAAAGAGAAAAGTTTTCTGGCCTTGGCAGAGAGAAAGAACTCTTCCAGAGAGCAAAGTATGTAAAATTCTTGTTGATTTGGAAGTTGCTTCATCGCAAAAAGAAGCGAAGAGTTTTGTAAAGAAATTAGATAATACTCAAATTGAATATGCCTCGTGTTCTAGATTAAGCATCCAAAGAGTACTCAATCCTTCAGGTGCAAATTATCATTTTAGTTTGTATTTCTACGATTAATCAATAAAGGCAAAGATTAAAAAGCACTTAAAATTAGGTTTTATTATTGGGGCTGTGGTCTAGCCTGGTACGACTTGAGGTTTGGGACTTCAAAACCCCGGTTCAAATCCGGGCAGCCCCATTTATCTTCCCGTTATTTATTCAAAAGGATTTCCAAAAAGGGTCGCCAAATATCTCCCTTGCTTCTTCATCGAGATACAAGAAAACATTTGCAAAGCTCTTTTTTCCAGGAGTTGCCATTTTTTCAACTCCTATTCTGTTTATCAGATAAACTGGTTTATAAGCCATAAATGCCATCCCAAAATCAGAAAAACTTCCCTCACTTTTTCCGTTAAAATAAATATGCACTCTCTTGCAATTTTTCATTCCAATTCTATGCTTTGATAATATCCCTATCCCGACAGGGTCATCATCCTGTTCAACATCTCTAGGCGGATAATGAACCGTTTTTCCGCTGGCCTCAAGTCTTGCAACATAATCGTCAAGAATTTTCTTTTCTTCATCAGTGGCATTTCTAACAGGGCATATAATATAATCTGTTTTCTCCTCTAAATTTGAATTCATCTTCTCACCATAATCTTAGGATTTTTAAAGATATATGCAAAAAATCAGGATATTTAAAAATCGAACAATTTAAAAACCCATTTTAACAACTCAATCTATACCTAAGAAAGATTTCATAGAAGCTGCAAGAGAAAACCTCTTGGAGCCCAAAGAATGAAATTCTTTGAGGAAACCGAGTATAACAACATGGGAGCAAAATCAAAAAAAATAAAGGCATCGGGAAAGTTCAGTTCTAGCGGAGGCACCAACGTCAGAAAGCTTTACAATGCAATAGAACTTCAGCAAAGAAAGAGACAGCAATCTCCATTTCATCCTAGAGGAAAAGCAATAAGACTTGCTTCAGGTATCTGGAAGTGCGAAAGAACAGGAAAAATATTCGCAGGCCCAGCTTATTTCCTTGAAGAGAAGAAATAAATAGATTTAAAAGTCAAATATCAATATAATAATATGGCATCATACAAGTGTTTCAAATGCGAGAAGACAATAACCTCAAAGTTATTGGATAAAAGATTTATGTGCCCAAACTGTGGTTCTAAGATATTCTACAAGCCAAGAACTCAGATAGTTAAAATAAAGGCAGTTTAATCATGGATCAACAAAATCTAATAGAAGAATTACAGGCGCTAGAGTCTGGAATACAAAGTCTTATTATGCAAAAGCAAAATCTTCAGATTGAATTAAACGAATCTTTGAATGCTCTTTCAGAAGTAGAAAAAACAAACGATGATGTCTATAAGATACTTAACGGGATAATGATAAAAGCAGATAAAACCAAAGTTTTGGCAGATTTGAAGGAAAAAAAGAAGCTTTTTGAATTAAGAGTCAATTCAATCGAAAAACAGGAAAAAATATTTGAAGAAAAAGCAGAAAAAATGAGAAAAGAATTGAATGAAGCAATGAATAAAAAGAAATAATCTTTTTATCAATAATTTATGTTAATCTTTTTTCCGTCGATAAAGCTCTGTTTTCAGGCTTTGTAGCGATAAAAAACATAAATTCTCAGCACAGTAATATTTATAAACTACTTTATTTAATTTAAGGTATGGCATTTAACTTAAAAAAGTTGTTTGGTAAAGGCTCAGGTGATGAGTACATCGAAATCGACCTTAACGCTGCAGAAGCAAAGGAAGACAAGATTATAGTAAAACCTTTTGTACTAAGACAATTTGATGATATAAACGGAATTCTAAACTCTCTTAGAGAAGGATACACGATTGCAGTCATTGATATCAAACCTTTGAAGCAGAAAGACGTCATCGAATTGAAGAGAGCAGTATCAAAAATCAAAAAGACAGTTGATGCTCTAGAAGGTTCGGTCGCAGGCTTCGGAGACAATGTTATAATTGCAACACCTAAGTTCGCAGAAATCCACAAAGCTCCTGAAATCAAAAAAGAAAAAGTTGATTTCGTTTCCGACTTCAGATAAATTCTTATACGGATTATAAGTGTTTTGTTCTTTTAATGAAACTAAAAATAAAAAATAGAATTATCTATTACCGATGAAGTTATCACATATATGATATTTATAATTTATGATTGGAGTTGGTCATTTCTTTCGAAATATAGTTCTCAAAAATTACAACAATCCTTAAATACTATTTATTTCTAAATAGATTATGGTTGATTCATTAGAAGAAAAAGTTCCTGAATTTCAAACAGGTGAACCTTTCCCTGAAAAGGCACAGAGATTTCTAGACGCTCTTTATGACGCTCAAAAGACTAATGTAAAAACCGACAGAGAAAAGATAAATCTTCTCAGATACCTCATGGACGATGCTCAGATAATGGGCTTCGAGAAAGAACAAGATGAAAGAAAAGCCTATGAATTCGGCTATCTAGTTCAACTAGGCATCCTATAATGATAAAACTTCTTTGTTAATTATTCATTTAATATCTAATCTCCTATTATTATAGGACTTATCTCTGAGCCAAAGAAAATACAGTCTTTATCGCAACTACGATTGTTGCCGGGATAAATAGAAACTGCATTGCTCCAAGAACCGCTGTAATTATCATGTTTATCTCAAGTCCAATAATCGCTGCTCTTATAACAAGAGTCTGTATTCCCGCATAACTTATCAAAACAAGAGAAACAGAAGCGAAAAGAAAAGTTTGCACATTTTCCTCAGAGACAAAATAACCTACTATAAATCCAAGAATAACAAGAAAGCCTAGAATAACCGGATCAACTGTCTTTCCTGTAAGATAGGATATTAGTCCGACGATAACTGCAATTATTATTCCAACTAAAAAAGCCCATGCCCCGACGAGATTTTCTTTAGCAGTGATTGTCATCTTTTTTCTATCCTTTTCAAGCAGGGCAATTATATAAATCTTCTATTTTTACTCCAGGTCTATTATTTACTCCAAAAGCGAAAAGTTTATAAACGGGTGTAATTACAGAGTTACAACACTAAAATGAATTCAAGGATTATTTCAGTCTGTTTAATGACGCTGTTGTCAGCAATTTTATTGCTTAGTTTAGTAAGCGCATCTTTGACTTTTGTTCCTTCAAATTTAACAGTTTCAGGAAATCCGGGAGACACAGTAACTTTCTCTTTTGCCTTAAATATGTCTGATAACACTTACACAGGTTATAATCTTACATGGTCTACTGCTCCAACAAATTGGGTATTTCCAACATTATCTTCAATTCAAAACCAAACATCTTCAACTTTGTCAGCAACATATGTTATCCCTGCAGGAACAAGCCCTGGTGCTTTATCTCCTGTAACATTAACCGCAACCGGAGCAAATGCAAGTTACACAACTTCTGCATCAATTCCATTAACAGTTTCAGTAAATAAAGTAAACTCAATCTCACTTACTCAATTAGTTGCTTTAACAAAGACTCAAAACGGAACAATAAATGTCTCAAATAACGGAAACACTCCAATAACAGTAAACTTAACATCTTCAGGATTCGGAGTTACATTCAATCAATCTCAGGTTTCTTTAGCAGCATACTCCTCAGCAAAAGTTAATGTTTCAGCAACAGACATGAGTAAGTTAATTCTTGGAAACAACGCCCCAGTTATCAATGCAGTTGATTCAAATACAAGCGTGACAAATGCTCCAGTTTCATTAACAATGACTTCAATTCAAAAGTCACTTTGTTTGAATGGACCAACTGAGAAAAGAAATCTTACAATAAACGACGTCTCAATAGACTCTGTTCTTGGAACAGAAGAGAAATGGAGACCTCTTGATTCAGTAAAAATTGATGTCGAAGTAAAGAACCTTGGAAAGGATACCGTAGATGATGTTTTTGTTCAGATGTTCTTGTACAATTCAGGCGGAAATGATGTTACTTCAAGTCTTGATTTCAACAATTCAGATGAAGAAACATTCGATCTAGGTTCAGTATCTGATGGAGAAAGAGAAACTGCAACATTCGAATTCAAAGTTCCAGCAGATCTTGAAAGAGGAACATACAAGCTAGCATTCAAAGTTTACAGCAAAGATCTTGGAGAAGACATTGAATGTATAGATCAGTCAAGTCAATTAAGTTCAATAAGTTCAAGCTCAGCAGGCTTGTTCAAGCAAATAACTGTTGAAAGATATTCAAGCAGCAGCGATGCAGGCAAATTCATTGCTTTCGATGAAATAAAGCTTAGCCCATCAGATGCAGTTTGTGGCGACACAATGACTATGTCATTCAAAGTTGCAAATGTAGGTTCAAAGAACCAGAAGCAGGTTAGAGTAAATCTAGTAAGCAAAGAGCTTTCAATATCTCAGTCTTATGTCTTGAAGAATGGATTAGACATGGGAGAAGATAAAATTCTTACTTTCTTATTCGATGTTCCTCAAGTAGTTGATAAGACTTACACATTATCTTTGACAGCAGATTATGATTATTCAAATGATGCATATGATCAATCAACTGAAGAAGCAACAAGAGTTCCATTGAAAGTCTTCGGATGCACAACTCCAACAGCACCAGTTGCAACAGTTGCATTACAAGTAGCTTCAGACTCAGAAACAAAGGCAGGAAGCCCATTGACTGTTAAAGCAACAATAAGAAACTCAGGAAATCTCACTCTTCCATTTGTAATATCTGCTAAATCATTTGATTCATGGGCAGACTTGAGCTCAATCTCAGACCAGCTAGTAAGCTTAGCACCTGGAGAATCAAAGGATATAACAATAGTCCTTAATGTAAAAAGCGGAATTTCGGGCACACAGAGTTTATTAGTAGAAGCAAGATCAAGCGACAGAATAGCCACACAGGCACTTCAAGTTGATATAGCAAGTTCATCCTGGTTACCAGCAAGCCTTCAGGGTAATGCAATGGTATGGGTAATAGGTGCACTTAACGTCTTGCTAGTCTTAATTATCATAGCAGTTGCAATAAGAGTTGCTAGAAGATAATTCTATTCTAAAATGACTGAAACATCTGAAACACAACGACCTCTAGAGCAAAGATTTTATTCCTGTCTTTCAGATTGGAAAGGGCATATATCCGATAATTCCAGATCAGCTTTTCTTGGAGATTGCCTAAATTGCGATGCCTACAGAGAATTGGTTTCGCTTGGAAAGTCCGCAATGCCTTTTATATTTAAGGAAATGCAGGCAAAAGAAACTTCAAGCTCTATACCTTATTTACTCTGGTCTCCATTAGTTAAGGAGATTATGGGAATAGAATTTTCAACTCCTAACGAGATATCTGGAGATGAAGACAAGATAAAGAAACATCTATTTGATTGGTTTTACACAAGGGGGGTTTAATTCTCTAAACCTCTTACTTCAATCTTCCTGCTTTTTATAAATTACTCTTCCTTTTTTATCAGTTAAAGAATCAACCCTATAGCAGCAAGTTCCTATTTTCATTGTTTTTGGATTATCTCCTAGGAAATCAGGGGGGATATAAACTTTAAGCACTGCCTTATATCTGTCTCCAACAAAAAAGTCTTTTCTTTCTGGATTAACAATTATAGAATATATCTCTCTATCTCTTGTTTTAAGGTTTACTCTTAAATTTATTAATTTTCCAGATTTTTTCTCAACGCCTTCTAAAGAACTAACAACTACCTCAAGTCTTTTTGTGTCTGGCAACTCAAATCTATCTGAACTCATATCAAGACAAGAAACTACTGTTTTATATAATTAATTGTCTTTAAACATAACAAACAATATCTTTATTAAACCCTTTTATTTATTTATCATCATGGTGATAACTAAATCTAGGGAAGATTTCATAGAAGAAACCGTTAGGTGTCGTGTATAATGGAAAAAAGAGATGCATATTTATTAGCCCTACGTTACATAATTCTCATTCTTCTGGCTTTGCCCAATCTCTTCCTATTCTACGCAATAGCTACTCCATTAACAGTTTATCCAGTCTATTACATCCTCCAAAAAGCCTATGACGCTCAGCTTTTGATTCCGGATGGTTTATCCTTCTGGCACGGTGATTACGCCAATCTAGCAGTAACTATTTTCTTCAAGGGATACTATGCAGATATAATCGGTGCTTGCGTTGCAGGAGCAGCATACTATCTTCTTCTAATTCTTAACTTAACAACCCCAATGCCTCCTAAAAAGAGAGCATATAGTCTTCTTTTCATGTTTGGTTCATTTTTGATACTCAATATCGCAAGAATATCTGTTTTTGCAAAGCTTATGTTTCAAGGGTACAAATATTTCGACCTTACGCATATTCTAACTTGGTATATCGGAAGCACTCTTCTCGTAGTAATAGTATGGTTTTCTAATGTTCTCTTGTTCAAAATAAAAGACATCCCAATATATACAGATATGAAAAATCTATTTGGCGATGCATTTAATTCCAACAAAAATCTAGGGCAAAAAATGCCTCAAAGGAAAAACAAAATAGATAAAGATTCGGAGGATGAAGACTAATGAATCTCTTCTCCCAATTAATTGACTTTATTCTTCATGTAGATGTTTACCTATCTCTAATAATTCAAAACTTTGGTATTTTCACTTACATAATCCTCTTCCTTATAATATTGTGCGAAACTGGATTGGTAGTAACTCCTTTTCTCCCAGGAGATTCCTTGCTTTTTGTTACGGGAGCATTTGCCGCAAAGGGCGATTTAAACATCTTTGTTCTTACAATACTCTTAATCATCGCTGCAATTCTCGGAGATAGCTTAAATTATTTCATAGGAAATAGATTTAGTGAAATATTGATGAAAAAGAAGCTCGTAAATAAAGAATATCTTCAAAGAACTCAGGAATTCTATAAAATTCATGGAGGCAAGGCAATATTTCTTGCAAGATTTGTTCCAATAATCAGAACATTCGCACCATTTGTTGCAGGAATAGGTCAAATGAGATATTCAAGGTTCATAGGATATAATGTTCTCGGAGGAATTGTCTGGGTATTGTTGTTTCTTCTAGCCGGATTCTTCTTTGGAAACATTCCAGTAGTTCAGGAAAATCTCACTCTGGTTATTTTGGCAATAGTTGTAATCTCATTCATCCCACCAGTCTTGGAATATCTAAAACACAAGAGAAGAAAGTAGTTTTATCTTCGACAAAAATAAAAAAGTAAAACTAACTGTCCCTACCCAATATTTTTTCGATAAGCTCATCTTTTGCTCTCTTATCATTCAAACAGGCATTTAGATAAAGCCTGTCAAATCCATCAACATCTATTGCTTCAATTCTTTTTCCACTTTTCGAATTATACTTTTGGAAAACAATAGCTGAAGCATTTGAATCTGGGTCATAATCCTTTCTTATTTCGTGAACCTTATAAGCAAATCTATTTTTAGCTTTTCCATGGACATAAATATTATTACCAAATCCCCCATCATGTAAATCCTCTGCAAGAGTTCTTCTCTTTACCATACCTCTCATTAGAATTTAGGATTTATAAACATTATATCTCTTAAAGATATAATATACTTTAAACATCTGGATTAAATAGTTTTAATAAAGTTGAAAAGAAAAAGAGTTATGTCAAGGAACTTGACTCTTAGACACAAGAAAATCTTTTAGATTATCTAAAATATTAGAATTTATCGAATTGAGATACGTATTTATTGTTTGATAATTCGTAATTACAGGTAATTAAATAGATATTATGCCCTTTCTTTTGCATCTAAAACAGATTGAACTTCAAACTTTTCAACTGCCTTTAGAATCTCACAATTAGCAGAGCTTATTACATAGCATTTATCATTAATCTTTTCAATTTTTGTTTCGTTTCCTTCTTGTATCACTATGACTTGCCCTTCAGGAGGGATACTATCGCAGCTCGCAAATGGAACCTTCGTCCTATTTATTTCCCTATAATCCGGCGTAGCACTCTTTATTTGAAACTGGTTATCCAATAGGAATTTATCAAGGGAATATATCGCCATGCTGCTGTCATTGCACTTATCAAGTCCAGTTGCATTGACACTTATGAAATTAATCAAATTCCTGTCGTATCCTATCTCTCCAGAAACAGGTACACTGTTCTTCCTAGGGTCTTCTCTCAAATACAAATTATATTTATATTTCTGTCCAAGGTATTCAAAATTATAGTAATAATGAAAAACAGGAATATCTCCATACCTTTCTTTTGTAAATGTAAGTCCTTGATAGGTAAACTTTGTATTTCTATCTGCCATCCAGGATATAAGAATCAACAGAACAATAACTGATGCCATTATTCCCAATATCCAGTACATCTGCCTGTTTTGTTTTTTCTCTTCTCTCCTTTTTGCAGCTTTCCCTTTTTGTGCCATATTTAACAATAAAAACTCACCCTTTTAAACTTTATTAATCTTTAATCTACATTTATCAAAATGTTATTTTAAAATAAAAGGGGCGATTATTATCTCTAATCAGATAAATTCATCAGTATTTATGATAACTATAGGCTAATAAAGACATGGGCTCTTTATCTTTTAATTGATCTATTTTTTATACTTAGGATTTAGCTCAATGGCCTTTTCAAGGCATTCCTGCGCTTTTTTGTTCTTTCCTATTCTTGAGTAGGCTATCGCAAGATTATAAAATCCGTCTGCAGACCTAGGATTCAATTCCAATGCCCTCTCAAACTTCTTTATTGCCTTTAGATATTCCTTTCTTTCAGAATATAAAATGCCTAAATTAGAATGAACATCAAAATTTAACGGTTCAATTAGCAAAGCTCTTTTAAGATATATCTCTGCATTATCATATTGTTTTTCTTTTATCATTAATGCTCCAAGCATAGAAAGAGATTCAAAAGAAGGATTTAATTCAAGCGAAAGCAGAAGATTTTTCTTCGCCTCTTCAAAATCGCCTTTTACTATTTGCTCCCTCGCCAGTTCATAAAGTACATAATACTTTTCTTTTTCTTCGCTTCCTTTTTCAACTTTATCCTTTAATAACTCTATATATTTTTCTTTTTTCTCTATAATTTCTTCTTTGCTTCTAACATTTCCATAATGATGAATGACAACATCTGAAAGAAATATCTTTCCTCCAGCTTTTCTGATTGAATTTTCAACAGTTTCATGTATTTTTCCTTCAAAATAATATCCATTTTTAAAAAATCTTATAACTTTATTTTCCGTAAAACCCAAAGCTATTTTTGATTCGTCATATCTATCATTCAATGAAGATTTCCAACCTAAAACTCCTTGTTCATTTGTATAATCTCTCCAGGTAAAATAATATCCTTCAGCTTCATTCAAATCTATAATCTCTCTCGTTTTTTTCATATCTTCTTTTGATATGCTTTCATCCGCATCAATGGAGAGTATCCAATCATATTTTGCTTTATCAAGCGAAAAATTCCTTGCTTTTGAAAAATCATCTTCCCACTTATAATCAAATACTCTTGCATTAAATCTGGAAGCAATTTCTTTTGTCCTATCAGTAGAACCAGTATCAACAACAACTATCTCATCTACAAAATCTTTTATACTTTCAAGGCATCTTTCTATAAATCTCTCTTCATTCTTTACTATTAAGCACGCACTTATGCCTTCCATTCTAGTATCCTATCAATTTATACAAAAAAGCATCAACTGATCTAATACTTCCATCAATGAAAACGCAATTTTCCTTTTGATAAACCCTGTCTTCTCTTGTTCTATTCCAAACAATTACATAGTCGCTGCAATTTTTCTCAGGAAGATTTCTTTCACATGCTCCAAGGCAACCTTCCTGAACTTTTTCAGCAAATTTTCCAACTATAGAAGCAATTTCATAAGTAATTTCATTGCTGTTAGAATCAATATAAACTGTTTTCCCATAATAATTTCCAGAACTAATAAAGTTCTCAACACTCACATTTGCAATGCTTTCAGGACTGCTGCTCAATTGAAACTCTGCCCCAGAAACATTAACTCTCCATTTACTTCCAACTTGCCTTATTTTTTCATTTCCAGTTGTTCCAGTTTGACTATTATTCTCTGAGCCAGTATAATACATGAAGGCATAACCTACGGTACTTCCAACAAGAATAACTAACATAAGCACGCTAAGAATGATGTTATTCCTTTTCCTCTTTTTCTCAATATCTCCCTGTGTTTCAATTCTTCTCATTATTTCCAAAGCAGATAGGGATTTAAAAATCTATTCAAACATCAAAACCAGTTTCTCCAATTGCTCTTAAAATCTTCTTTATCTCATCAATAACTTTCTGCTGCTCTTTTTTATCAGACATTCTTACAAATTTTATAAGTAAATCGCTTAGCTCATCATTACTCAAAACTTTTATCTTATATCCATCTGTAATGAAATAGAACCTATAACCTTCATATCTTATTTCTTTTATAATCATTCCTCCAACATTTCCAAGAGGTTTTCCTTTTTTTGGATCTTTTTCTAAAGTCTCAAGCAAATCAATAATTTCATGAGCTTTTCCACCAAATTTTCTTATAATTTCTTCAAGCAAAGATTTGATTATTTTGACCTTGGCCACCTTTTTTCAACCTCTTTCCTGGCTTCTTCTATTGTAACTGTTCCCTCTTCATTCATTAGCAAATCGTGCAACATTCTTTTTCTTGCGCTTTCTAATAACCTAGCTATAATCTCTGAGTACGTCTCCCCCTTATTGCCAAATTCCTTTATCTTATCCCTCACTTCATTTGATATTGCTATTGTTGTGTTTTCCATATTATAATCATTATAATATTTATAATGGCTATAGTATATAAACTTTTCTCTCAAAATCTTCAAAATAAACTAACTCTCACTTTTTAATCCCTTCCGTCCCAATGCTTCCAAATAACCAAAATTTCACAGGGCTTTCGCCCGGTGAGAAAAAAAGAAAAAAAAGAAAAAAATAAAAAACAAAAAGCTCAGCTTTAAGCTGAAACTGTTTGTAATGTAGCAACTGTTGCAGAAGTACCGATGTACTTAGCAGCCACAGAAGTATCAACTGTCTGTGTTGTCAAGTATTTACCAGCATTTGCAGTATCGTCAGCTCCATATCCAGCTACCAAAGTAGCAATCTTTCCTCCATCTCTGGCGAAAGTTTGGATTAAGAATTGACCAGCACTTACTCCAGTCTTCTCTGAGAAGCCTGCTCCGCACAAGGCAGATGAGCTTCCAAGCAAAGATGCAGCAACGCTGTTTACGCAACTTCCTCCAACAACTATCAAGTTCTTACCAGATACAGCAGCAGCCTCAGAATCCTTTACGGATACTGATCCTAGCTCCTTTACAGTTCCAGATGAAACTGATCCGGCAGCGACTGTAGCGGCTTGTGATGTGAACAAGACATCAAGATACATTTGAGATGATGGTGTCAAAATTGTGTCGACTCCATTCTCATTCGTTCTAGATTCTCTTATCACAAACGCACCGTATTCATCGACTGCAGCACTCTTGTAATTATCAGAGTTGTATGTCAAGAATCCAGAATCTGAACCATTGAGTACAGGCGCGCCTATGGCAATTTCTGTTGTTCCCGTTGTTGTCAATGGGACACAGATATAACTACCAAATGAAGCGTCGTTCCACTTCTTAGGTTCAAGATACAATACGGATGGTCCGACTGTAGAGTTAAAGTTACATGCAGCACCTCCAGCAGCAATACCTGCAATAACTACCTGATTGGCAGTATTTGCCTGTGCACTTTGAGAGGCATTGGTCCAAATTATTCCATTGTTAAACAATCCGCCATGAATAGTGGTGTTGGATACTGTAGCTCCTGTAGTCGCTAGTGTTGTCAACCCGTCTGGGAAGATAACGCTAGTTCCGTTTACAACAGCAGTCTGTGTCAACAATGCAATCCATCCTCCGCTAGCCAACTTTATTCTTGGGAATAAAGTTCTGGTAGTAGAAGCTGAACTCCATGTGACGTTAACTGTGTTTGGACTTGTGTTGTTATTCACATACACATTGTATCCAGTTCCTCCGTAGAAGCTTACTCCAGTCTTGGAGTATGTTCCACCTGAACTTGTAACTGTTATTTTCTGAGATTCTGCGGTTATAGCATCGCTGAAAGTAACTGTTCCAGACGTGGCAGTATCTATGCTGATTTCATCAACATTTAATATTGTTCCTGCGTCTCCCTGGTTGACGATTATCCAGTCGTTTATCTGAGCGTTTTCACCCTCCAAAACGTGAATTAATCCTCTTCCTCCAGTTGTTACTGTTTGGTGTGCTAACAATGGTTGTACAGCATCAGATGCGGTATTATTGTCATAGACAAAACCTAACTTTTGTTCTCCCTTGCTTCCAGCCCTTGCGCTTGTAAAGGTGATATAAGCGAACTGATTGTTATCAGTATCAACTCTTATCTTAGCCCTCGCACTGCTATTCAATGCAGGCACTGTTCCAGCGAATTGAGCTTTCAATCCACCGAAAACAGGATCTGTGAATGATCCTCCTTCAGCTATATGGTCAGTCTGTGACTTTTGCATTGCTACTTGTACTGTGAACCCGGAAATTAATCCTGTTCCAGCAGGTGTAACAACTACATTTGTTCCCTGAACTGATGTTGCATCAGCTCCAGTCTTTACAGTCGCACCATTAGGCAACTGTAATGTATTTGCTCCAACTATAAGTTCTGCGTTCTGTACTCCTCCGGCATAACTTTGATAAGTTATGTCTTTCACGTAGACTGTTACATCTCCTGTGAATGAGTAAGAGCTTCCCTTTGTAACTGTCTTTGATATACCATCAACGGTAATCTTGGCAGTGTTTGTCGCAGTAGCTGCAACTAATTCAACAATATGATCTTTTCCTGCAATAGATACAGTCTTAGATTCTGCACCGACTAAGGTAACAGTCTGTCCTGCTCCATACAAGTATAAAGTTGTATTTGTTGAACTCGCTCCTATTACATAATCTACACCGAGTATCTTAATTTTCTGTCCCTGGACATTTGTGTCATCAGTGACATTAAGATTCTTGGTAAGTGATAATGTATAGTTATACAATGGATCTGATGAAGTTGTGCCAGCATCAATATATAGGACAGGATCATTTAAGTCCCCTCCGCTAGTACCGAAAACGCTGACAGTATTACCCAACTTTAAAGTTTGGGTATAACTATATTCAGTTCCCTTTAAGTCAATAACCTTTCCATCTGCAAGTACGGATGACATATCACTTGAAGACACAGATACTCTTGATGAGTCTATTGCGTCTCCATAGTACAACTTTCTGGCTGATGTAGCCAAGTTGACCGAGTCACCACCTGAAGCACTTGCTACGGTTGTTGTTCCTGAAGTTGCTGTCTGTTTTGCAAGTTGAACTTGCAAGCTATTTGTTATATCAGTAACGGCAACAAGGTCTGATAATGCGGCGTTTGAGCCCCATATAACTGCGACATCAGCAGCGCCTCCACTAACGAAGGGAGCTGGATATGCAGCAGCAGCCAAAGCTACTGTTGAACCTAACATAACTGTGCTAGCCAATACAGATGCAATCTTTCTAAAATTAAACATTTTTTTAAACCTCCTTTCAGCTTTATGCCCTTGGCAGTCTTCCGACCTCTCTTTCAAGAAAGCTACCATTTAATAGGTAACTCGCCAGCGAGACATTCAGCGATTAAATATCGCCTCAGTCATAAGCTTACTGGGATATTATACCTACTCAAAATGCCTTTAAAAAGCTTTGCCTCCCTAGTTCGCCCTACTAAGGGGTTACTTTTGATACTCTTGAGTTCATTTATAAAGCTTTCGGTGTAACTCTATTTTACAACACATCTTCAAAAAATGAGCCATAATGACTAAAATTAAATATATGTTTTTTTATCCCATATATGTAACCTTAAATAAGATATTCAAAGAATGATAGAAAGATATATAAGGTAATTTATCCCATATATAATAAATGGCATCAAAAACAAAATCAAGAGAGATAAATATTATAGAAGAATCGGGGGCATTCAATGCATTCTTCAAAAAACTCTCTGGAGAAACAAAAGAATATGACTTCGAAGGGCTTTCCTCGCTGAGAAAGCTTCTAAGCAATGAGAAAGCAAGAATAATTCACATAATTAAAACAAAAAATCCTTCCTCAATTTACGAACTCGCAAAGATTTTAAAGAGAGATTTTAAATCTGTGAGCGATGATGTCAAACTCCTTGAGAGATTTGGCTTCATAAATATGATTTCTGAAAAAACAGGTAAGAGACATAGACTAAAACCTGTCCTTGTTGTAGATTCAATGATTATAAACATTAAAATTTAATTAATTTTATATATGTCTTTTCATACCATATATTACTCTTCCATTTTAACTCTAAAAACATGCTCTAAATGAACTAACTATCTTCCCTGGAGGATTAGAAAAGAACACCTCATCGCCCCTAAAACTTTTCCCTGTGCAATTCCCTTTCAATACGGAAATAGCTTGTTTCTTA
>Ga0233425_10002075_pt1 | contig 41110 bp, 58 predicted proteins | sample Watercolumn_Towu_2_FD_181712 | JGI IMG/M metagenome (GOLD analysis project Ga0233425, IMG submission 181712) | Freshwater microbial communities from Lake Towuti, South Sulawesi, Indonesia - Watercolumn_Towuti2014_140_MG | ecosystem: Environmental > Aquatic > Freshwater > Lake | place...
TAATTAATAAAATTGCAAAAGAAAGAATTAAAGATGAGTTATTCAAAATTCTTAAAAGTCCTAATAGCTACATAGGAATTGTTCACCTAAAAGAAACAGGGCTGATGCAAGAAATACTTCCAGAACTTATCAAATGTTTTGGAGTAGAACAAAAATCACCCAACAGGCATCATGTTCACGATGTTGGCACACATCTTTTAATGAGTTTAAAAGAATCTAGAAGCACTGATCCAGTCACAAAGTTTGCAACACTCATACACGATATTGGCAAACCCCAAACATATAGGATTTTGCCAACAGGAGTTATAACTTTCTATAACCACGAAATGGTATCAATGAAAATTGCAATAAACATTGCCGATAGACTTAGATTTTCTGCAAAAGAAAAAGAAAAGTTAGTAAAACTAGTTAGATTTCATCAATTTACAGTAGGTGAAAACCAGACAGATTCTGCAATTAGAAGATTTATAACAAACGTAGGACAAGAAAACGTAGAGGACATGCTTGAGCTTCGAAGAGCAGATAGACTAGGAAGTGGTTCAACAGAAACAAGTTGGAGATTTGATGATTTCAAAAAAAGAATAATCGAAGTTCAAAAACAACCATTTTCGATTAAAGACCTAAAAGTAAACGGTAAAGATGTAATGGAAATTTTAAATATTCCAAGTGGTCCTAAAGTAGGTGAAGTATTAGAAAAATTATTTAATGAAGTGGTTGAAAAAACAATTGAAAATGATAGAGATGTTTTACTGAATAAATTGAAGGATTTACTCAACAAGTGATATTCCATCAAATTGGACATTAAATTTGATTGTATAATCTGGTTCCTGGAATCGTCCGGCAGCAAGAATATAAACCCCCTGTTCCCTAGGTCTAGTATCTCTTATTTCTCCGTCTGTTTTATTTATTACATGACCCAAAAGCGATGCTCTACTGGGCTGTTCTAATAGTTCTTTACCTACTTCTTGGGTAATCCATTCTCCGTTTTCATGTCTTATCCCCATCCACTCCACTCCAATAGCACTATATGTTAAAGTAAAATTTCTAGATAAAACCGTAGGACCATCTACAACTGGTTCCAAAACTGTCTGAGCTACAATTATCCCTTTATAGTCTCTTAAAATAGCATCCAGATTGGGAAGAAAAATTTGACCCCTTGACGCACAATGATCAGCAAACTCACTTATTAAAAATCTTTGAATATCTGTATCTGACGGATATATAACTTCTGGTATTGTTGTGAAAGCAACAAATCTTGCAACACCTCTATCTAGTGCGACCATATTTTGACAAAGTATACTACCAGACTGTTAAAAAAACAAAGAACATCTCAGACAGCAATATCAAGGATAGAAACTATGTCTGGTAACCCATCGCTTTCTTTTTTAAAACGAATTGCAGAAGTTTTTAACACAAAGTTAATTTTAAGGTTTGAATAAACTACTTTTTTAACCTTTTTTCTACTTTATCCCACACAACTAGTAGTGGGACAGCTACAAATGGTGATGAATAAGTTCCTGAAATAGTTCCGATCAAAAGCGCTAGGGCAAACCATCTAATTGTTTCCCCTCCTAGAAGTACTAAAGATAGAAGCATAAAAATAATTGTGAACGAGTTATTTAAACTTCTAACCATTGTTTCAGTTAATGCGCTATTTGCAATACTTTCTAAATCGCTCCCAATTGAAGGATCATATTTTCGTTGCTTTTCGCGGATTCTATCATAAACAACAATTGTATCGTGAACTGAAAAAGAAAGAATTGTAAGTACAGCAGTTACAAATAGAAAATCAATTTCTACATTTAGAAAATGACCTAATAGTGAAAAACTACCAAGTAAAATAAGTGAATCATGAATCATAGCTAAAATTGCAGATACACCAAATTTTATACTTTTAAACTGTATTGCTATCCAGATAAGAATTAAACCTGCAGAAATAGAAAGTGCAATGAAAGTTTTTTTGATAAGTTCTGAACCTATCGATGGCCCTACTGTTTCAAATCTTAATTCTTTAGCTTCTTTGTTTTTAATATCATCTCTTATTTTTTGTATTTCTCCATCACTTTTAACTCCGTATTTTTCTTCAACTATCTCTCCATTTTTTAGTTGATACTCAACCACTACACCGCCTGTAAAATCAACACCTAAGTTAAGTCCCCACTTAAAAAGGCTAAATATCCCAACACTTAAAAGTGTTAATGAAATTGCAAAATATATAAATTTATATTTCATCCACTGCATACTATTCGTCCTTTCTAATTAATAGCCTAAGTAAATTCCTCGATACAAAAATTCCAGTAAATAACGATACACCAATTCCAAGCGCTAGTGTTATAGCAAAACCCCTAATTGGACCCGATATATGTAGAAACGACCAATCAAGCGGGTTAGCTAAAATAAAAGCTGTAACAAGGGTTGCAACATTAGCATCTCTTATAGAATCCCAAGCTCTACCAAATGATACTTCTAAAGCATCTTTAAAGGGCCGTGTTTTAATTTCTTCTTTTAGCCTTTCAAAAATTAAAATATTACTATCAACTGCCATACCAACCGAAAGTAAAAATCCTGCAATTCCTGGAAGGGTTAGTGTAATTGGAACTAGTTTATATATAGCCATAGTGATAAGCCCAAAGATGATAAGAGCAACATCAGCTACAATTCCATATTTACCATAAATTAGAATCATAAACAGTGAAACTAAAACAAGTCCTACAATACCTGCTTTAACACTTTTTTCAATTGAATCGACTCCTAGCGTTGCCCCAACTGTCTTTTCTTCAACTAATTTAACGGGTATTGGAAGTGCTCCTGCATTTAATTGAACTTCAAGTTTTTCCGCTTCTTCTATTGTAAATCCACCACTAATTTGAGCTGTTCCACCTACAATTTTTTCATTTACTGTTGGAGCCGAGACAAGGTCATTATCAAGCAAAATGGCCAATGGTTTGCCAATATTTCTTGCTGTAATTTCTTCAAATTTTTTAGACCCATCGCTTGTAAATTCTATAGAAACTGCAGGACTACCTGTATTTTGATCAAATACGGTATCAGCCTGTTTCAGGTCAGCACCAGTCAAATTTGTGAAAACTAATTGACTTGATGGTGTACTACTACCTTCTACAGGTGTTTCAACCAGCTCAGAAAAAACTAGCTGTGCAGTTTGGCCTATTAAATTTGTAGCTTCTTTAGGATCAGTTATTCCTGGTAGTTCAACTAGTACTCTATTTTTTCCATCAAATTCTGAAAGAACTACATTACTTTCACTAACCCCAAATAAATTTACTCTTTTTTCTATAACATTTCTTAACGACTGTAGTGCACTTTCTTTTCTACTACTTTCAATTTTTGACAAATCAGCTTCAAAGGTTAACCTACTCCCACCTTTTAAATCAAGTCCAAGTGAAACAGGGAAAGTTTTATCTATATTAATACTACCTATACTAAATTTTAAACGAGAATTGGGCCAGCTAATAAAGCCGGATACTAAAACAACAAGAAGTATAAATGTGGTTCTACCCAGTAAGTTCTTCTTCATCTCCAATTATCATTACACGACTTCCTAAAAATATTCCTTGCAAAAACGGGTCTCTTCTTTTCTTTCTATAATCAAGTTCTTCTCTTGTCATAACTGTGTAATTTATTTCTCTTCCAAGCTTTGACTCATAGGTTCTAATGATTGATGCAAGTTCTGGTAGTACCACCTCACCAACTACTAATATATCTACATTGTCAGCATTTTTTCTAGGTTTTCTTCTTGCAAACTTACCAGAAAACATTACAAAGGCTAATTTACCAATTTTATTTCTTGATTCTATTATAGTTCTTCCTAGTCCTGTTGATTTACTAACAATTTCTAAAATATCTCCATATCCTGAATATTCTTTATTTACAAAGTAATAAATTCTATTTCCTCTTGGCTCTTTCTTTAAAATACCAAAACTTTCAAGCCTTTCAAGTTCTCTTCTGACTGCATTTATCTCCTCTCCAACTTCTCTAACAATTCCCCTAACATGGTACATTTCAGTTAAATTTGAGTAAAAAAGCTCCAAAACCTTAATTCTAACTTTAGAGGTTATTATGTCGCTTAGAGATGCCATTTTATTATTATCTTATATTTACACCTTTGGGGCAGAAAAAACAAATTAATAACTAACTTTATTACCTTTTGGTAAAACTTCAATCCAAATTTTTCCTTTTACAAATTCAACTTCTTTACCTTTAGCATCAAGTATTTTTAGCCTATCTTCACCGTCTGTCTTTTCCCATGTACCCTCTATAACTTCACCGTTTTGGAAGAGATACGCATCACCCTTACCTGTAACTGTATATAACATATGATGTTCTTTATCTACAGGCCCTTCTTCTTTAACATAAAGAACTGCAATATTTTTTGCACTTAGCTCCTTATCACTCTCTAAATCTTTGTGTGGCTGACCACCATTAAATCTCATATACGAGTTAGAATTTGAATCATATTTCCAAGTTACATCATAACCTGCCATTGAATCCCAAAAGTTAAAACTAATTTCAGAAGCCGTAGGGCTTGTACTTGCCTGACCTTCTTTAAACTTCCACTTTACAAAATTTTCATTCCAGGCCTGCCCTTCTGAATCCTCATAATCATAACCTCTTTTTGTGGCTTCTTCATATATTTTATCAGTTGAACCAACTTTTTGGTGCTCCGTTGCTAGATTTAATCTTCTATCATCTGTAAAAAGTGCAGGATAACCAGTATTAGTTGCACCATTCATATCATTTCCATATCTACCATTAACCCAACCAATTTTTTCAAGAAGTTTATAGGCATCAACTCTTGGATCAATATCACCTTTTGGCTTTATACCACCTGGACAATTATTACAAATATTATTTGCCCCACCCCAGTGAACAAACAGTGGATTACTACCATATTCAAGTGCATAGTTAATAAGATAAACCCTAGCGCTTCTAACTTGGCCTATTGTGTAGTTATTATCAGCTATTCCACAATAAAAAACTGCTAAAAATCTTGTTATACCTCCCTCTGCTACTGTTTCATAAACAACATCTGCAACCGAAAGACCCGATTGCGGCCTTGAGTCCAAATGGTTTTCGATAACAGCTAATATTGGTCTTCTTTTCATCCATAGTTCTTTTTGTTCTTTCGTAAACATCTCACCATTAATTGGACACATTTCTGTTTTAGGTTTTGAAAGGTCAACTCTTGATACTTTACCAGTTGGGCTTAAACTGTTTACGTTTGAGCTTGAGTCTTTATTCAAAAAGGTAAAACCGGCCAACGAAACACCTGTTGAAACCAAAAATAACCCAAGAAAACCTAGGACTAACATCCCATTTTTTGAAGTTAACCAATTGTTTATTTTTTCCATATTACTTTTCAAGCGCCTTCTTCAAAGACTTTCCCTCTTCATCTGACAACTTAATATTAACTTTACCAGAATTTACATCTTTTATATAGAGTCTGGTTCTCTCCCTAGTATGGAGACTAGTAATAATAATACCATTTTTATGACCATCTAAAAGTGTCAAAGAAAAACTATTATCTCCACCGGCTTCTTTAAATGAGTTAAACCGAGTAAGTCCAATTTTTTGTAAATCTAATTTAGATATCTTTTTAAAATTTTCAAAATCACTTCTTAACTCTTTTAGATCCTTTACTGTGTTTATATACTCTTTTTCTTTTGTCAATTTTACTAAGTCCTTAAATGTTTTAAAGATATAGAACAAAACTCCTGAAACTAAAATCGAACAAGCGATTGCAATTACACCGAGTGTTAAGCTAATATTCATGTAGTTAAGAATAACTTAAAAAGGAAGTTATGAAAAGAACAAAAAACCAGAAAATCAAGGCAAACAAGGCTCGTGTCAATAGTCAATTGAACTACACTTTTTCAAAATCCTATAATTTAGCCTCAAAAAATGAAAGCGCCGAAATCATGGAGAATAACACTCATTTAGCCTCAATTAAAAAAGAATTATATAAGAGCCTATTTGTGGCTAGTTTGATTGTAATTTCATTACTAGTGATATACTGGTTTTCGTAATTTAAAAGGGAGGTGATTAATAATGATGTACTGCGTAAAATGTAGAACAAAGAGAGAAGGAAAAGACGCACAAGCTGTTACAATGAAGAATGGAAAGCAAGCAACAAAAGCAGTTTGTGAAGTTTGCGGAACAACAATGTTCAAGATCGGTGGAAACAAATAATCACCATTTTGACAAAGTTTTTAAAGCCTTCAGGAGGAACTACAAGTTAGTGCCTCTTGAAGTGTTTGGTAAAAATCCATACAAGACACTCATATCGACAATATTATCTTCAAGAACAAAAGATGAAGTAACACTAGAAAGGTCACAAGAATTATTTAAAGTTGCCCCAAATTTAAAAAGGTTAGACAACTTAAGTGAATTAGAAATTAGAAATTTAATATATCCTGTTGGTTTTTACAAAACAAAAGCTAAGTATTTAAAAAAATTAAATATTACTAAAGTACCAAAAACACGAGAGAGATTAATGAAAATAAATGGAGTTGGTAGAAAAACTGCAAACTTAACACTAAACAGAGCTTTTAATATTCCAGCTATAGCAGTTGATACTCATGTTCATAGAATCTGTAATTTACTAGGTTGGGTAAAGACAAAAACCCCAGAGCAAACAGAAAAAGAACTAATTAAAATCCTACCAAAAAAATATTGGCATGAAGTTAATAGATTGTTTGTATCAATAGGTAGACAACATACAACAAACAAAAAATTGACTGAGTTTTTAAAAAAAGAAAAAATCAATTTTCTAAAACAATAGTAACAGGACCATCTAGAACAGTTTCTATTTCCATATAGTTTCCAAAACTACCTGTTTCTACTTTGTTTCCAGACTCTTTAAGTTTATTAACTATATATTCATACATTTCTTTTGCTTTAGCTGGTTCTTCTGCATCTATAAACGAAGGTCTATTACCATCTTTAGTATTTGCAAGAAGTGTAAACTGTGAAACTAAAAGTATTTCTGACTTTGTATCTATTATAGACAAATTCATTTTGCCGTTATCATCTGACATAATTCTTAATTTTAAAATTTTATTTACTATCTCATCTGCTTTTTCTTTTGTATCACCCTTTTTAACACCCAACAACAAAAATAAACCATTACCTATCTGTCCAACAACTTCACTTGTGTCTTTTTTTGTCACTTTTGCACTACTTACTCTTTGGATTACAACTTTCATGGCTATATTGTATCAGATTTGATATAATTCTCACTCTAGAGAGGGGATAATCGCCCCACAGGCAGTAATGCTATGAGGGGAGGAAAGTCCAGACAGTAGAAGACAGGGTGTCTAGCGTAAGCTAGAGACAGGGTATGAATAATACTCTGGCCAGTAAGAGCAACAGAGACGAGTCCTGGAGAAATCTAGGGGTGAAACGTGGCAATCCTCCCCACTGCAACCTCCGAATTGGTCGTTATTAGGTGTCTTCCCAAGACCTAAAGTATGAGGGCAATAGATAGATGATTATCTAGAAACAGAATCTGGCTTACCACTCTCTAGAGCCATTTTTGGCGGAAGTAGTGGTCAAGCTATGCTTACCACTCTCTAGAATTTTTTTAATTGTCTTTTAATCTTTCTTGAAGAAGGGTTTGAATGATTATGATAACTGGAACTGATATTATTGTACCAGTAATTCCAGCAAGTCTATAACCAACTGCAAGTCCAATTAATATAATAATTGGAGATACACCTGTTGATTTTTCCATTATTTTAGGCACAAAGACATAATTTTCAAGTTGTTGGATAAGAATAGCAAACGTTAATGTTGCAAAACCTAAAAATGGCGAAGCACTAAAACCTAGTATAATAGCAGGAATCGCGGCTATTATTGGACCTATAAATGGAATCATCTCAAAAATACCCGCAAGAAGTGCTAATGGTAGTGCATATGGTATACCAAGCACCAAAAGACCAATATAGGTAACAACACCAATTGCTAACATTAAAAGTAGTTGTCCTCTTGCCCAACCTCCTAATTTTGTTTCGATTAGATTCAAAGTATTCACTAACGATTTTGATTTTTCTTTACCCAAAAGTAATTCTAAATTTTCGTCTAACTTATCTCTAACAAGCAATATATAAAATGCAAAAATAAGGACTGTTAAAATACTTAATATATTTCCAAACAATGAAATTCCGGCTTTTAATATTTGTCCTGGAAGCGACCCAAGTTGAGAAATAATTTCATTTACTGCTCCATCATTTATATACGAAGACAAATGTGTTTTTTCAACAAACGTTGGCAAATTATTTGCAAAATTTGTTGTTTGTTCAACCAGAGGAGGAAGTATCGTGCCAACAGCAACACTCAAAATACCGATTATAAAAACGTATGAAATGAGAATTGAGATAGATTTCGGAATTTTAATTTTTGAAAGTTTACTAACAAATGGATTAATAATTGAAACAACTATAAGTGATGCAAAAACTTGTAGAACAATGTCTCGGATGTAATACAAAAACCAGACAAACAAAAGAAATAAAAACGAAAATATTATAGTTTTGTGAGATATTTCTACTTTTCTAGTCATTCTAGAAAGAAGAATACCATTTTTTAACCAAATTTTCTAGCTTTTCAAAAAATTTTGGATCTTGAATATCAAACCAATTTATTCTTTTGTCTTTTTTAAACCAAGTCATTTGTCTTTTGGTGTATTTGATTTCATTTCTTTGCCACTCACTAATAAAATCCTCATATGTTTTGCCTGATTTAAAAAAACCTTCGACTTCTTTGTAACCTAGTGAATTCATAGACTGCATTTTCCAAGTAACACCCATTTTAAGTAAATTCTCAACTTCGTCTATAAAACCTTCATTCATTCTTTTTTCGATCCTTTTAAAAACTCGTTCTTTTAATTTTTTATTTTCAAGAACTAATCCAACCTGCAAAACTGAAACTTCTTTACTTAGAACTTTTTCTCTTCTTGCTACTTCATTATTTTTAGTTTCATTTTCAATTTTCCAAGTAGCTACCTCTATTGCCCTAATAAGTCTTCTTGGATTTTTCCTATCTGACATATTTAAACTGGCTGACTTTGTACTATCTAGAATTGATAACTTTTCAAATAGTTCCTCTACATTTAATTTTTCTAGTTCTTTTCTCAAATTTTCATTTTTGGGAATATCTACAGTTTGTATTCCATCAATTAAGCTTTTGATATATAGCCCCGTACCGCCAACAATTATTGGTATTTTTTTTCTTTTCCAAATATCTTCAATTATCCACTTCATTTGATTAAAGTAATCAGAAACGCTAAAGTTTTCAGTTGGAGATACTAAGTCATAACCCCAAATCTGTGCGTCACCCCATTCTTTTCCTGTTCCTATATCCATATACTTATATACTTGTCTTGAATCAGCTGATACTATCTCGCCATTAAATTTTTTAGAAAGTTTGATACCAAGTGAAGTTTTTCCAGTTGCTGTAGGACCTACAATTACCAATAGTTTCTGCATATTTTAACTACTAGCACTAGTATACTTTTTTAGTGCAAATTGCCAATACTTAAGTGAGAGAATAAACAACGCAATCCCAAAAACAACTGATGATAGCACCCCAATTGGACTTACTAACCCTAATATAGCTTTTGCAGGAATTGTAAACATTATTCCTACCGGAACTACAAATGTTAAAACTGATTTTAGTGGTTCTTTATATATATCAATTGGAAATCTTCCCATTGAAGAAAAGTCTCTAAAAATTATAACTAACTGATCAACTGTCAATGTAATTATTCCAGTTCCTAAAATAAAAATGTGGACTGACAACGAAATCATGAGTGCATTTATAACAAGTATTAAGTAATATACAACACCGATTAAAGTTGGATTAAGTAACGAGCCAATATAAACAACAACTGCAATAATTGGTGGAATAGTAATTAAGTCAATTGGATCAGGCCCACCTGCAACACTCCTAAATAGTGCATTAATCGGTCGGGTTAACACCAAATCAAAATCACCTGTTACTACAAATTGTCTAAATGTGTAAACACTTCTAAAAAAGAATTGCCCCAGAGTATCAACTAAAGTATATGTTGCCGTAAAAAATAAAGCTTGGTTTGCACTAAATCCCAAGATACCATTACTTTTACTAACCAAAAAATATAGAAAACCAAAGTAAAAGATATATCTAACCATTTTTCCAAATAAAAATATCGCAACAGTTTCTTTTTTTGACATCCAAGCATAAATTGAATTTTTTGCCATTAGTAGCCAAATTTTTAAATAATAATTTATCATCTTCCTACTCCTTCATATACTTTTAATCCCTTCCACCAAATTTTTTTAAGTAGCAAAAATAAAATAAAACACCAAATTAAACCAATTGCCATATTTTGTAAATTATTATAGATAGTCATATTTCCCAAATATGTTTTTATTGGGATAAAAACAATATATGGGAATGGTGTTAGTTTTAAAAAATTTTGAATAGTAGTTGGAAAAACATCTATTGGAAAAAAAGCACCTGATAGAAATTCTACAAAAATCGCAACTATTAAAAATTGAGCACCCCAACCTGCTTCTGGTACCCAAAAAGGGAAGCTATTTGAAAGCATTAAGATACAAAAGAATATGAAACTTGCAATGATGATTGATAAAATGAAAAATAATAACTGAGTAGCATCAGACTGTATGTATATATTAGGTTTTAGAATTATAAACAACAAAGTTAATTCAACAGCAGAAAATCCAATATTTAATAACTTAACAGGTATATCTTTAATAATTATGTATTTAAAAAAATTGATTGGTTTAAGTAAATAATTTGATAATTCTCCACTACTTACAAAACCACTAACATCGTTTACTTTTGTAGACATCACAATCGATCTAATTATTATAAGCAAAAATGTATAGGCGCCAATTGATGAGATAGTATAACCAAAAACACTATCTTGTGTTTGAAAAATCGAACTCCAAAGAAAGAAAAAAACAAGTATTTGAATAATATTTCTAAGTCTTCCTATTATAAACTGCAATTTATATGCAAGTTCTTGCTGAAATCCAATTTTTAAGATTGAGATATATTTGTCCATATCTAAAGAGTTATTTTTCACCTTTAAAAATTGTTCTAATAATATCTTCTATTGGTGTTTCTTCTATGTTTAAATCAGTAATACTTAACTTTTGAAGCAGTTCAGCAGCAACATAAGCAACAGTTGAGCGAGGAACTGAAAGTGTAAGATTTGGATAATTATATTTTTTTACTTTTGTAATTTCTTCAATTTCTGATATTTTTACTTCTTCTGAAAGTGTAATTTTAATATTTTTTTCTGTTGCATATTTTTTTACTATTTCGTCAAAAGGTCCGTCAAAAATAATCTGGCCACCATCAATAATTATCACTCTTCTACATAAATCAACCAAATCGTTCATGTTGTGTGAAGTTAGTAAAATTGTGGCGTTATATTTTTTATTGTACTCATATATAAAATCACGCAAGTTTTGTTGTGCTGTTAAATCAAGACCAAGTGTAGGCTCATCTAAAAATAATACTTTTGGTCTGTGGAGTAAACTTGCAATTAATTCCATTTTCATTCGTTGACCAAGGGACAACTTTCTAACTTGAGTATTTAAAAGTTCTGATACACCCAGAAGTGAAACTAATTCGTTCAAACTTTTTTCATAATCTTTATCATTTATCTCATATATTGCTTTGTTAAATTCAAACGAATTAATAACAGGCAAATCCCACCATAATTGATTTTTTTGACCAAAAACTACTGATATTTCTTTTAAAAATTCTTTAGATTTTAAAAATGGATCATAATCCAAAACTGAAACAAAGCCGCTATTAGGATAGAGTAATCCTGATAGAATTTTCATTGTTGTTGTTTTACCTGCTCCATTAGGGCCTATAAAACCAACTATTTCACCACTTTGTATTGTAAATGATATCTCTTTTAAGGCTTTAACTCTTTTTTTGTTTTCTTTTTTGAATAAATTGATTATCGCGTCACTAATACTTTTTTTGCCTTCTGACACAAAAAAATCTTTACTTAGATGATCAACAATTATTGCTTTGTCCATTATAAGTCAATTATAACATCAAACTTATCTTGCAACTTGTCTTTTGAGTGTTTTACCTGGAGTAAACTTTGGGCTTCTGTGGCTTTTAATTGTTACCATTTTGTCAGTTTTTGGTATTTTAACAGTTTTACCTTTCATTGAAATAACTCTAAATGTTCCAAAACCTGAAAGTACTATTTTTTCGCCTTTAGCCAAAACTCTACCAATCTCTGCTAAAAATACATCAATTGCTTCTTCTGCTCCCTTTTTTGTTAAATGAGCCTTTCTTGAAATTAAATCAATAAGTTCTTTTTTCGTCATATTTTAATCGCTTGCCCTAATATACTATTTAGCCTTAGTTGTGTCAACAGCACGAACTTCACGAACAGCTGTTACTTTAATTTGGCCTGCATATTCAGCTTCTTTTTCAAGTTTTCTTGCAATATCATGAACTAATATTGTCAATTTGTCATCATCTACTTCATTCGGGTCGACAAAAACTCTAACATCACGGCCAGATTGAAATGCATAAGCAACGTCAACTCCTTCAAAACCTTTAACAATTTCTTCAATCTTGTCCATTCTTTTAACATATCCCTCGTGTGGTTCATATCTTGCACCAGGCCTACTACCTGAAGCTGCATCTGCAATCCAGACTATATAGCTTTCAATTGATGAAAAGGGCTTATCTTCATGGTGTTCGGCTATAACATTAACAACTTCCTTTGGAATACCAAATTTTTTAGCTGTTGCTACACCTACATCAATATGATTTCCTTCTTCATCTGTAACTACTTTACCAATATCATGAAGCAAACAACCTAAACGAACTACATCAACTTTGGCACCTAACTCCTGCGCAATTGAAACACCAATCTTTGTTTCTTCAATTGTATGATGACCTAAATTTTGACCATATGAAGTTCTAAACTTAAATTTACCAATTAGTCTAACTAGTTCAACTGGTAAATTGTAAACCCCACATTCTTCTGCGATTTTCTTTCCTTCTTCAAGAAGCACTTCATCAAGGCTTACTCTCGTTTGTTTGATAACCTCTTCAATCCTACTAGGCTGAATTCTGCTATCTCTAACCAAAACTTCCAAAGCTCTTTTTGCAACTTCTCGTCTAATTGCATCAAAACTAGAAATTCTAATTTCGTTTGTTTCATCAATTATTATTTCTACCCCAGCTTCTTTTTCAAATGCACGAATATTTCTTCCCTCACCACCAATTATTCGCCCCTTTACTTCTTCATTGGCTACAGTTATCGAAGAAACTGTATATTCTGCGGTAAATGAAGTAACTCCATGTTTTAAGGCTTCAGCTAAAATTTCCTGTATTTTTTCGTGAGATTCAAGCTTTATTCTTTCCTCAGCCTGTCTAATTTTTTTTGCAATTTCAGCATTTAGATCTTTTTGTACTTCATCAAGTAAAGCTTTTTTTGCTTCATCTTGAGTCAACCTAGAAACTTGTTCTAATTTTTTAATGTAATCATTATTTGTTGCCATATGTAATGGAGAGGCATTTTGAAGCAAATGTAAATAATTTACTCATATCTTAATCTCCTAAGGTAAATTATAACATGAAGTAAACAAATAAACTAGATTATTTCCTCTTACAGACCTTATATCTAACATACTCGGAGAGACCATCGTGTGTACGAAAACCATAATGAAAAGTCGCTTCATCGTTTCCTCTTGCAATCTGTTCCCTCACAAAATCAATACCTTCCTTCATATGATCAAACACACTATCGGGAACTCTATCTGTAGTAAGATCTAATGGTTTAGATGGTTCTGAAGCCTTATTCATTGCAATTTCCAGTATTGCAACATCTTCTGGAAGATTTAATTGTTCAATTAAGTCTTTTTTCATATTTAGTAGGATTATACTAACTATTTATCAAAATCCAATGGCTAAATGTTATATTACAATTGCTTTGTTTATAACATCCCAAGTAAATCCCTTTCTTGCTAAATATTGTGTTATTTTTGTTTTCTTGTTTTTTCGTCAAATTTTTCCCATTTATACATTTTTTTATTAATTAATTCCTTTGCAATTTTGACTTCATCTATTACTGTATTTTCTAAACCTGATTTAATGATTTCGTCTTCATTTTGTACAGAATAGATTCTTTTAGCTTTTGAGCGTCTACCGCAGATAGACCAGGAATCATAACACTATTGGAGTAAAACCCTAATGTTAGAGGTCGTTTTGAGTTTTGACGAACAGTCATTTCTACTCCGCCAGCCGATGCGGCGTTTTCTATGAGGAGTGTGTACATGCCAAGTATTCTATCCCATATATCCTGAGTAATAATTACATTTTGTATGGCTGCATACGGTAAGTTTTTTTCTGCCCTATGAATAATACCCTGATGAAATACCATGAAGTCTTCATCCATTCGATACCGAAAGGTACGAACTAGTAGTAAATTAAACCCAAGAATAGGGAGTGTGATGAAAACAAGGAATACAATAACTAATACTAGCGAGGCAACGATGAAACCAAAAGTTATGTATTGTCCTTCTTTTAAGAAGAGGTGTGATACCAAGAAAGTCGCTATTACAAAAGTACTGTAGGAAAGACACACAATGAGAGGAAGTTTGAATATCCATTTTCTGTTTATATGGATCTCTTGACTTGCGGGCTTCGTATTCATGTTAATATCAACTCTTCCCTCGACTTATTCTACTTTTCACTTTATTAAGCAATAATTCACGAAGTCCGTTTGCCGCAACTAAACCGACTCCATCTATGTGCGCCTGCACACCTGATGCCAATGTTGCGGTTGATAAATGTACGTCGTAAAGTCCGAAGATGCGATCGAGAAGATCCTGGTCAACATATACATCTTGAATGCGTTCCCAAGGAATAGTAATTTCATTAGGGGTAATGGGGCCTTTTCGTATCACTAGATAGTCTTCTTCGCTTTCATAGTAGTACGTAGCAAAGTACCACCATTGATAGAGATACATCAGTACAACAAAAACACCAAAAAAGAGATGGCATACCATAGCCCAACGGCTTAACCAATCCACGATCCCTCCAATTAACACAGTACTGGAAGAAAAAATACCGATAGAAAAAGGTATGAAAACCACACTCAATGAGACAACTCCAAACACAATTCTTATAACAGAAGACATGGTTTTTTTAATAATTTTCCTTTCACTTAAGGGGTATTTTTCTCGTGTAGAGCTCATGTATATATTCATATATGTATATATATTAATATCAATTATTACTTATTTCCAGATCCAATGTGACAAAAGGTAGTCAATATTTACTTTTGTCCCAGACTGATCTTCATATAAAGCCATTATCTCAAATCCGTTGACAGGGTGATTAAAAACGCTTTCATACCTGTTGCCTGTATAGACAAAAACGATGAGTTGAGCCGTATCACTTGAGGCAGAAGACTTAAAGAGTATCTGATGAGCATTGTAGACACCCATTGTTATATCCTTCTCTGATAAGATAATGGCATCTGAATTAAATCCTTTCCAGTCACTTATAGCTTCTGCAAGTGTCGCATCAGATTGTGTAAATTGGTGTACCCCCACTCTATTTGATAAATCTTTGCCGATTAGAAGTGTGAGATCGCAGTCATTAACTTTGAAACTTTCTTGTACTTTAACTTGTGATTCGATCTTATAACACGGTGTTGTGATAGTCAAATGATTAACGGGTGACTCAGAGGTTTGTAAAGAAGAATCTGATAAGATTACCGGATTTGTCTTCCAGCTCCAAGAGGATTCTAAATCACGCAAGAGATTCGATAAGTTGCTCCCAGATATAACACCAAGTGCGAATGCACGACTATTGTTGCCAGTAGGGTCGGAAAGAATATAAAGGGATGTTTTTCGGTCGGAAATTTTTACGATTGCCCCGTAACCAGCAACCCCTGCGAATTGTACAGACCCTTCAGTCTCAACTTTACCATTTGTTCCATCTAACAAGACTTTCACTTCTTTATCAAGAATTGCTTTAAGGTCAGTAACCGAAGCGCTGGAGGTTATAGATATTGGTATTACCCTAATAGCTTGTTCACTTACTGTAAGTTCTACCTCACATGCCTCAGTATTTTGCTCCTTGATAGTAAACATCGGAGCTACTGTAAATGTGTAGCAATCAGTTTTAACGGTTTTTGGTTTAGGAAGTAAACTTTGAATCCTACTTTTCGTTAAATTGAAAACAAATACAGGCAATACGGAAAATATAACCACAAGTAAGATGAGTATGAGGCAATCGATAAATATTCTACGCCCTGACCTATTATCTGATATTTCAGCATGAACAGTTTCAGTGGGAACAGGTTGTTGATTTGGAGTATTTTGCTGCAAACTCATGATATCAGTGTAGACAGATGAAGTTAAAAAATCAACTTTTGACTGAATTTTTAGTTTGGTAACAATTGGAAAGAGGATAAAATAGACTTAAATTCTTCTTCATCAAAGAAATACTGATAAGACGGCTTGGCAATGACCATAAATATAGATCTATTATCTATCTCAGTTATCGCCTCGTGGCTAAGCATGTTGAAAGCACTTCCTGTCCATGGGACTGAATCCTTCGTAATTGTCCATTGTCTTTTTTTAGCGTCAACTAAGTCCCTAACACCTCTACTTTTACCCAGTTCCAATCGAGTCTTATCAGAATCTACATTTATGTAAATCATGAATACTAATAAACCATATCCGCAGGGATGATCTGGAGTTTCTTCACCTTTTTCTATACATCTAACTGTATATTCAGCTGAAAACTTATCTGGATAAAAAATAATCCATTCCTTTTCTATATTTGGATATAATCCTTTTGGATAGTTGAAACTGTATTTGCCTGATGGATCAACATAGGTACCAGTAGCATGTGACTTAACTAAGGTTGCTATCTCATTTCTCAAAAAATTATTTTGGTAACCTAGTAAAAATAATGCTGATAAAAACGTTATCCCAATCAAGATCAAAAGAAACCTGCCTAACGACATAAATTCATTATTCCAAATTATAATATGATGTGCAATAATTAATTTTGACTTATGGACAATCCCGCACCAGTTTCACCAATCGCCCCAGTAGAACCTATCATGAACCCCGCTCCTGTTCAATCTGTGCTTCAATCTCCAATTGCACCCACCTCCCCTCCTGAGCAATCTTCAATAAATAAGAAAATTTATGTAATTGTAGCGATAGTGTTAGTCATACTGTTGCTTTTTGGAGGTTCGTTTTTATTTTTATCGAAAAGTTCAAAAAAAGGAACTGGTATAGCGCCGTCAATACTTCAAAACTTAGAGACAGACGATCTGACTAAATACAACAAAGACACTGATAGTGACGGTTATCCTGATTTTATAGAAATCGAAGTTGGATTAGACCCCAATGTGTCTGAGTATACTTCTTGCAAAAGCGGTGGCTGTGCTGATAGTCAAATGACTAATTCTCCTTCTGTAAAGCATAATGTTCTGATTATTTTAGATGCATCCGGGTCAATGGCCCTTGGCGGAACACCGAACCAGATGGAGATAGCAAAAACTGCAATAAAGTCCTATGTGGCTAAAGCCTCAGCCGATACCCAAATAGGTTTTATGGTTTATGGGCACAAAGGATCAAATAGCGAGGCTGATAAAGCCGTAAGTTGTGCCAGTGCTGAAGTTTTATCCTCAATTGGAAGCATTAATTCAAGCTCAATAGAAGGAGTGCTCGCGGGAATAAAACCAACAGGGTGGACGCCGATGGGCAAGGCACTACATGAGGCGGCAGTAGCATTTGTTGGCAAAGAAGGGGAGAATAACGAAATAATACTTTTGTCTGACGGCGAAGAAACGTGCAACAGTAACCCTACAGGTGAAGCAACAACCCTCAAAAATTCTGCTCAAAAAATCACGATCAATGTGATTGGTTTTGCTGTTAATTCTAGTGCTCAAACCCAGCTTAATCAAATAAGTTCAAGTGGCGGAGGAACATTTTCTTCAGCAAACAGTTTAAGCGAATTGGACAGGAAATTCAATGAATTATATGAAAACGGATTAAGGCGTCGTGCTGATATTAAATGTAATCTTGCCGATGTTGAAGCATTTCGTGCATGCTACAACACTAGTTTCGGGAAGGTGCGAGACTGGATCCAAAATCGCAAACTACTTCTATATGATAAAAAGATCAGTCAAGAAGAATATAACAAATTAGATGACTTAAGTTCGAAAGCCTATGCACAGCGAAAAGAAATAACAACTAGCGAGACGCAAAAAGTTATAGATAAATACTAGTTATGGAAAACAATACAGTTACAACAAATCCACAAAGCACCACTATTCCCTATGGGGCTCAATCTATTGGACCTCAACCGCAAGGTGTTATACCAATACAACCACCGATCGAATCACAGCCAAAGAAAAATCTTAAAAAATTAATAATTGTTTTAACCTCAGTATTTTTAATCCTAGGAATATTGGTTTATTTCTTCTATAGAAACGCCAAAAGAAATTTGGGGGCAAACTATATAGAGAATACTTACGATAAAGACGGTACAAAATATACAAATATCCAATACGATGATCTTAATCAAAAATCATTAAGTACTTCTTGTTTTTCTTCAGTCATCCCAAAATCAGCACGAGTAGTATCAGCGGGGATAAATAATGATTGTACAATTCAGGTTGTTATGCCAGATACTACACTAGAATTTGTTAAAGTGATTGCAATAGATGAGAATGAGAAACAAAGTATTCGGGACGCAGCCTATTCTGCCGATGAACTCTACAGAAAATTATTTTCTGAATCTGGAAATACAAAATATGAATCAAAAATTAGCGAAAATGTTAATTTTGGAGGATTTAACTCGTATATTTTGAATTATTATGATGGTTCAATGAATTGGCAGACATATTTTATAGAAGTTCCAGAAAGCAAGAATTATAAAGTAAAAGGCTTAAAAGTTAGAGGATTTTTTATTAGTGGTATGGCAAACGATCCTTCAATCGACGTCTTTTCAAAATATTACAAAGAGCTCATAACGAATTTAAGATTCAAGTAAAGGATAAATTTTAGCAATCTTATCTCCAAACCTATTAATGAATCCTTTGTTTTTAACGACCAAAGTACCATTGGTTTAATTTTCCTCTCGACTATTTTGCGAACAAATACCCTTAACACCCATTGGATTAGTTAAAGGTTTGGTGCTGGTAACCAAATCATTGCCTGTAAGTAGTGTTTTCCCCAATAATACGACCTGAATCGATGTTTTTAGTCCTTCAGAATGAATTTTGGTAGTATTTCTTTTTAGCAAAGCCAGATTTTATCTTTTGCTGAAAGCGTCGGGAAAGTCTTACTATATTGACAGGCTGTATGATCCTCGCTGGAATGCGTTTATCTCTCCAAATACTACAACTTTATCTCATTTCTTAGAAGTCAACTCCATCTCACCTTCCAACCCTCCTAGGTCAAGAAATCGTTACCAGCGCCAAAGGTTTTATCAAACCTTATAAGTAAATTCGTCTCTTGACTACGAGACACCAGGGGATAGATGCCAAAATATAGATTAAGAATATTTTTTAACAAAGTCTGATGTTATATCTAACTGGTCTTTTAGATTGTCACTCATAATTTAACTATATACCTTTGTAGATTTTGTCAATATTTTGTTTATAACATCCCAAGTAAATCCCTTTCCAGCTAGGTACTGTGTTATTTTTTGCCGCGTCAAACGCGGTTCTAAATTTTTCCATTTATACATCTTCTTTTTCATTAATTCTTTTGCGATTTTTACTTCATCAATTTCTGTATTTTGTAAAACCTGATTTATAATTTCTTGTTTTACACCCTTAGTTCTTAACTCTTGAACTATATCTTTCTTAGACTTAGACCTAAACTCTAATCTTTGCTCTATCCACCATTTTGCAAATTTTATATCATCTATTAATTCTAATTTTTCAAGCCTCTTAACAATTTCTTCTTGAAGTGTTCTGTCAATTTCTTTTCTTTTGAAAAAATCTGTTACTTCTTTTACACTTCTTGGTCTAACTAAACAAAAATTAATTGTTTTATCTAATGATTTTTGAAACTCTGCTTTTTTAATTATTTCCTTAATTTCTTCTTCATTTAATTCCTGATTTACTTTTAACTGCAGTTTCATCAAATTTTCAAGGTCAATTCCAAAACCAAATGAACCATCGAGATTTATGTTCACTCTTTTACCGTCCTTTTGGGATTTTATACTCGTAATTATTGACATGCTATAATTATACAGGTCATCTCAATGCCTGTGTGGTAGGTCGGATGACCATTTGAATTCTGTTAGCTCATCACACGAGGTTTTATTTAATTTATTTTTACTAAACGTAATAGTGAAACATAACAATAAATTAATTTTTGACCACTTCCATTAAATAAAATTTTGATTTATTCACTACCTCATAATAATCTCCCTCATCAATTTTTTTACCCTCTTTTAGAGGTTTTAAATCTTGATAGTCAACAATTGAAAAACCTGATTGAAGTATTGATTTAATAATTGTTTCAAATCTAAAATGATAATATGGCATATCAATCCCAAGAGATGTCCATTTTCTTTTTCTAACGCCCTCCTTAAAGTAATTATCAAATTCGTAATATTTTTTGCCACCTACTTTAATTGGTTTTGCAATGGCAACATACGGGATATGCCCCGTGAAGACAAATCTTCCGCCTGGTCTTAGTACTCGTGAAACTTCTTTAAACGCTTTTTGTGGATTACTAAAATACTGTATAACCATTCCTGCAAATACAAAATCAAACCTACTATCACTAAATGGAATATTTTCCGCTGAGCCAATCTTAAAATCAACATTCGGAATCTCATTAGTTGCGATAGATATTAACTCCTTACTCGGATCGATACCAACTACTTTTACCCCCATATTTAATAGAATCTTTGTATATCTTCCACTTCCACAACCAAGGTCCAAAACTCTCTTTCGGTTTAAATCAAGCTTTTTAAGCTTAGAGATAGATGCTGGTTTCTCAACATATTCATTAAAAAAGTTATTTTTGTCACTCATGAAAGTATGATAACTGTCAGCGATTTTATTATAAAAATTTGTCATATCAAAATTGTAACCAAAATGACAGATAGTAGCTATTCATCGTCATTTGCATCTTCACCTATTTCAGTTGGAAGTTTTTTACCAGAAGTGGATGCTTCTCTAATTTTCTTTTCAATTTCGTCTGCAAACTTTGGATTTTCTTTAATATATGTTTTTGCACCTTCTCTTCCTTGTGCTATTACTTTTCCATCATAGTTAAAGAATGATCCGGACTTTGTTAGTATTCCAAGTTCTACTGAAACATCAAGTAAATTTCCACTTTTACTAATTCCTTCATCATTCATAATGTCAAACTCTGCAACTCTAAGTGGTGGTGCTACTTTGTTTTTAACAACCCTGACTCTAACTCTACTACCAATAATATTATCTCCATCACCCTTTAAAGATTCTATTCTTCTAATATCAAGCCTAACTGAAGAATAAAACTTTAAGGCAAGCCCACCTGGAGTTGTTTCAGGATTTCCAAACATCACTCCAATCTTTTGTCTTAATTGATTGGTAAAGATAAGAACAGTTTTTGATTTACTAATTGCACCAGTTAATTTTCTTAGTGCTTGGGACATTAATCTTGCTTGCATTCCCATTACCGAATCTCCCATATCACCTTCAAGTTCTGCCCGAGGAACAAGAGCTGCAACAGAATCAACAACTATAACATCCATTGCACCTGATCTAATTAATGTTTCTGTAATTTCCAAAGCTTGTTCACCTGTATCTGGTTGGCTCATTAAAAGCTCATCCAGGTTAACTCCAATTGTTTGTGCCCTAACTGGATCAAGTGCATGTTCTGCATCTATAAAAGCACATTGACCACCTTTTTTCTGTGCTTGTGCAATTACTGAAAGAGCTAGAGTTGTTTTACCTGATGCCTCTGGACCATATATTTCAATTATTCTTCCTCTAGGAAAACCTCCTACACCAAGTGCTAAATCAAGTGCAATTGCACCAGTTGGTATAACATCAACTTGTCCTATTTTATCTGCACTTTCACCAAGTTTCATAATAGAACCCTTCCCATATTGTTTATCTATCTGTTCCATTGCCAGTTTAATTGCTTGAAGTTTAGCTGAAGCACTTTCTTGTTTTACTGGGGCATCAACTGTATCTACTTTTTTCTTTGCCATAGTTAATACTAACAAGATAATACGAACTATCCCCAAATGCAATAGGGGAAAATTAAAGGAGACCTAAGTAATCTAGCGCCAAATATCCAGATTCTACATCTGTAAGTTGCCCTGATCTTAAATGTTTTCTAAAATCTTCAAGACTCATTTCAATAATTTCAACAAATTTTTCATCTTCTTCTGTTGTTCTTGGTTCACTAACTTTTATACAATTTTTAGCAATGAACACATGTCTAATTTTACTTGAATATGCATCATGAACAGCTGTGCCAGCAAACTCAATTTTACCTTTATATCCAGTCTCCTCAAGTAATTCATCCTCAGCTTTTTTAATTTTATCTTCATCGACTTTTAACATACCTGCTGGCATTTCGCTAAGAACAAGTTCGGGTCCAGGGCGAAACACTTTTGAAAGAATTACTTTGTTTTCAGGAGTTAAAGCTAAAATTGCTAAATCATTACCATCATCTAAAAGATCATAATCCATTTCAACTCCTGAAGGTAAAACGAAACTTTTTTTAATAAGTTTTCTATACCCTGCTCTATATTTTTCCTCCTTTATCTTTTTCCAATATAAATCCATATTTTATTTTAACATTTTATTCTGATTTTCATGCGATAAAAAGTTTTCACCTGTAACAATGCTTTTACCAATTTTCTTTTCAAGAGCAACTCTAGCATCTTTTGCAATTTTTCCACCTTTTTTAGCTGGAATTTTATTTTCTTCAAACCCTTTTGTATTCATTACTTCTGCTATTTCTCTTGTTGAAAGTTCTGCAAGTGCTGTAAAAACTAGTTCTGCATTACTCATATGATCTCTCAAATTTTGTGACTTTAAATTTTTTAACTTCTTGTGTTCTCTAACTGACAAATCACTCCATTCTTCGTGAATAATATTAGTTAAAATTGCATATTCTTGTTCCTTTGTTACCTCATGAGCTTTCCAATAATCTGTCAATTTGTTTCTAACTTCCTGTCCCATCATTCGCTGTTGAATCCACTTTTCACTTCTTCCCATTTTTTGCCAGTAAACCCGAGCTCGATTTAATGACCTTTCAGGATCAGAAATATCTTGTACTCTTTCATATCCAACTTTTGCAAGCCACCGCTTTATTGGCTCTGCCTTTGATGATGGTATCGATTGAATAATACGAAATAATTGCTCAGCATCACCAGCAAGAACTTTTCTTGATTTGCCTGTTTGACTTTTCATTTCTACATAGGGACAATTTGTCCCTATGTACAAACCAATTTCAATATCTCTTTTCCTGAGTTTCTTTAGATATTCAGTCGGATTTGTACTATCTGTAAGTGCTTGAATTACATCCACCACAGAAAAATACCATTTTTCTTTTTTTTCATCCCAATGTCTACGAATATTGTATTTTTCAAAAATAGCTAGTGAAGTTTCCATTAATTAATTCTACCCCAACCAACCCCGAAGTCAATATTTATTTTGTCAGGGTGGCCAGACTTGAACTGGCGAACCTCCGTCACCCCATAACGGCGTGCTACCAACTACACCACACCCTGATTGGAATTTATTCTAACACACTTACTCATATCTAATTGCTTCGATTGGTGATAGTTTTGCTGCTCTTCTTGCTGGAAAAACTCCAAAAATTATACCTATGGCAGATGATACTCCAAGTGCAACTAGTACTGCAATTAGATTTAAACTTGCAGGGAAGAAAAATCTAATACCCCAAACAATTATTGCTGAAAGTAGTAAACCTACAATACCACCAAGTAAAGATAATACTACCGATTCTGTCATAAACTGCAAAAGTATATCTTTTTCTGTTGCACCGATTGCGCGTCTTATCCCAATTTCTTTTGTTCTTTCAGTTACTGTTGCATACATAATATTCATAATTCCAATACCGCCTACAAAAAGTGATATAGAACCAATGGCAATTAAAATTGTATTTATTATTCCAAAAATCTGATTAACAGATGAAAGAATTTGTGATTGCTCAGTTACAGAAAAATCATCTTCTTCATATCTTTTTAAAAGCGCTTCTTTTGCAGCAACTTTTACAGTTTTTATTGCTTCTTCGCTTGTAGTTCCTATATAAATTGTAAAAAATGTTTTGTCAGGATTTAAACTTCCAAAGGTAGCACTGTATGGGACAAATATTCCATCATCCATTTGCCTATCACCTTTTTTCTTTGCAACCCCAATTACTTCAAATCTAACATCGTTTGCTTTTACAGTTTTACCTAGTGCTACTTTAGGATCTAAAAATAATTTTTCAGCCATTGTATAACCTAGTACACCCTTTTTTGCTTTTCCTGTAACATCACTTTTACTAAACGGCCTGCCTTCTTCTATTTCTATATTCATTACTTCGAATGCCTCTTCGCTTGACCCGTTAACATAGCCAGCTTTTTTCTCTTTTCCATTTGAAAGCGACATACTTTTTGAATAAAGTGGAACTACATATTTAACATCTGCAAGTTTTTTCAAAGTTCTTACATCTTTTTCATCAAAATTAACACCTCCTGCAAAACCTGCACCAAAGTTTCCACCTGCGCCTGTATCTTCTGAAAAAACATTACCTGGGAAAATAATTAAAAGGTTTGCACCTAAACTTTCAAATTGGTCTTCAATATAATTTTTAAGTCCTAGACCTAATGCAATCAAAAGTACAACAGACAATACTCCTACCATTATTCCAAGAGAGGTTAAAAGAGTTCTAATCTTATTTCTTTTGAAGTCGTCGAATGATGACTTAATCAAATTTTTATATGTTTTCATTTTTTTACAAATATTTTGTAACTACTCTTCCATCTTTAATATATATTTTTCTTTTTGTCCTATCTGCTACTTCTTTTTCGTGTGTTACTATAACAACAGTTACACCTGTTTTTTTATTTAAGTCTTCTAAGATTTGTAAAATCTCATCTCCGGTTTTGCTATCCAAATTTCCCGTTGGTTCATCAGCTAAAATTAAATCAGGGCTCATTATCAAACTTCTAGCAATTGCCACTCTTTGTTGTTGACCACCAGATATTTTATTTGGATAAAAGTTTAGCCTACTTTCCATGCCAAATTTTGTTAAAAGTTCAGTTGCCTTTTTATATGGATTAAAATTTAGTTTTCCTTTATAATAAATTGTCGGTAAAGCCACATTTTCAAGTACTGTCAATTTATTAATTAAATTAAACTGTTGAAAAACAAAACCGACATAAGTGTTTCGAATACTAGATATTTCATCATCGCTTAATTTGGCAATATCTTTTTTATTTATTTCTACTTTACCTGAAGTTGCTTTATCCAGAAGTCCAATAATATGCATCAGTGTTGATTTACCCGAACCAGAAGTCCCTAATATACTTGCATACTCCCCTTTTTTAATTTCTAAACTAACATTGTCAACAGCTCTAACTTCATCTTCACCTAAAAAATATGTTTTACTAACATTTGTCAGCTTAATCATGAATAAAAATTTAGTCAAAAATTACTTGTCCCTCTTTAATGTTTCCAGCCACTTCCGTCACTTCTTCACCTTCGATTCCTGTAGTTATATATTCTTTTTTACCTTTTTTATCAATCTTTAAAAATCTACCCTCTTTATCTTGTTTGACAAAATTATTTGGAACATATAAAACATTCTTTTTCTCTGAAGTTACAAACTTGCCATCACCTGTCATTGCAATTTTAAAATTAGAAGTTAATAAATCAATTCCGATAAAAGAAACTTTAACTTCATAGGTTGACCCAGATTCACCACTACTAGGTGTAAAGCCAACACTTTCGACTTTTCCTTCGTAAGTTTTACCTTCAAATGGATCAATTGTTATTTCTGTCTTTTGGCCGACTGTAATCTTTGTTACCTCTGTTTGATCTGCTAAAACTCTAAAATACATCGTTGATGGGTCAATTACTTCAGCTTCAATAACTCCCAAGCTAGTATAAACCCCTGAAAATGGATGTACTAAATTTGTAACAATTCCATTAAATGGTACATAAAGACTTGCACCATCGAGATTTCTTTTGGCGATCAACATCGCTTCATAGGCTTTATCTTTATTTGCCTCTGCAGTAGTTCTTGTATCTCTTTCTGCATACGATTCACTAGTACTTTTATCTTTAACTTGATTGTGGACATTATCAACAGTTGCTTCTAAAGCCCTTAAATTAGAAAGTGCAATTTGATAATTGGAATTTAATACAGTTGAATCAAGTTTACTAATTAGCCTACCTTTGTTTACTTTTTCTCCTTCTTTTACTCCTACATAAATAATTTTTCCTGATGTCTCAAAGGAAAGTTTTGCATAATTAACTGCATCTATTTCACCTGATAGTATAAGTTCCTCTTTTATATCACCTTTTTTAATTTCAGTAGTTTTAATTTCCTTTGAATTATTTTTAAAAATGAAAAACAAAATAATACCAGTAATCACTAATAAGGCTACTAATAATTTCCATTTCTTTTGCACAAAAGACACCATTTTCATCATATAAATTATACAATCTATTTGGAGAAATTACCTCTTTGGTGACTGCTTCTTTCTTCTTGCTTTACCACCTGTTCCTACCATTCTTCTCTGCCTAACCCGAGCATCTCTTGTTAGAAGTCCTGCTTTTTTCAAAACGGATCTAAATTTTTCTGGATCCAATTTGTTCAGGGTTTTAGCAATTCCATAAGTAACTGCCTCTACCTGTCCTCCTCTTCCACCGCCTGAAACTTTAGCCCAGAAGTAATATTTTCCCTCAGTTCGAGTTAATTTAAATGGTTTTGTAAGTAAAATTTCAGATACCTTATCGTTTAATATCTCTTTTATCTTTTTGCCATTAAATAAATTTTCGCCAGTTCCTTTAAAAAGTCTAACTCTAGCAACAGCTGATTTTCTTCTACCTACTGCAAATGTATATTTTAGATTATTCATAATTAGTCATTTTTGTTGAACTTGCTTTCATATTTGTGTTTTTCTCCTTTAAAAACATGTAGCCTACTCATTCTAATACTTCTTAACCTATTATCAGGTAACATTCCATAAACTGCAAACTCAATAATTCTTGATGGATCTTTTTTAGACAGTCTTTCAAAGGAAACTTCTTTAAAACCACCTGGATATCCAGAATGACTTTTATATGTCTTCTGTTCCTTCTTTTTTCCTGTTAATTCAACTTTTTCACTATTAACAACAACTACATAATCTCCCGAATCCATGTGTTGACTATAACTTGGCTTGTGTTTACCCATTAGGTAAGTTGCTATTTTTGTTGAAAGTCTTCCTAAAACTTCACCTTTGGCATCTAATAAATGCCAATTTCTAACAACGTCATCTTGCTTTGGTTGATATGTCTTTTTCATTTTATTTCTTCATTTTTGGCTTCGTCTTAACTTCTTTTTTAATTTCCTTTATCTTTTTTTCTGATATGACTTTTTCTTTTTTAGGTTTTTCAGTTTTTTTGATTTCTTCTACCCACTCAAGCCTAACCATTTCTGCCATATCACCTTTTCTCTGTGGAAGCGATATTATACGAGTAAATCCACTAACTCTTTCTGAAAAAGTCTTTGCGACATCTCTCCAAAGTATAGTAGATACTTCTTTTTTACCTTTAAGTTTACTTAAGACATTTCTTTTACTTGCTAATGTTTGCTTTTTAGCTAAAACAACAAGACCATCAATCATCCCTTGAATAGCTTTTGCTTTTGCCTTTGTAGTTATTATCTTATTATTTAATACAAGATTTTCAACCAACGAAACAAAAAGCATTTCTCTTGAAGATCTTTCTCTTGAGAGTTTTCTACCAAAAACTTTCTTTTTCATAAGAAGGCCAAGTCCTAAGTTAGCCCAAGCTAACTTAGAAACTTACTCCTTTCTCACCTAGTGCTGCGGCAATAATCTTAAGAGATTTCTCTCCCAAATTTCTTACCTTGACTAAAACATTCTTATCAGCTTTAACAAGTGCATCAACTGTTTCATATCCAGCTTTAGAAAGTGCATTAGCAACTCTTGTTGGAAGACCAATTTCTTCAACTGAAAGTCTACCTACAAGTCCCAAATCACTAGTTGTTACTGTTTCTTCCTTAGCTTCTCTAACTACTGGGCTAACAATTTGATTAAAGTAATTAACTAAAATCATTGAGGCATCTTTAACAGCTTGAATTGCGTCAATTGTTCCATCGGTTGTAACTTCAAGTGTTAATTTATCATAGTTTGTAAGTCTTCCTACACGAGTTTCTTCAACTTTGTAATTAACTCTAACTATTGGTGAAAATGATGCATCAAGTGGAATCATTCCAATTTCAGTTGAACTTCTAGTATCTGCTACGCTATATCCACTACCTGCTTCTATTGTTATGTCTGCATCAAGTTTTGCACCCTTGTTTAAAACTGCCAAAACTAATTCTGGATTTGCAATCGTTGTACCACTAGGTAACTTGATATCACCAGCTTTAACTTCACCTGGAGTTGTAACTTTTAGACTTGCGCTTACTGGTTTATCTCCACTATATGAAATTCTTACTTTTTTAAGATTTAAACAGAATTCAACGATATCTTCTTTCATTCCCGAAAGAGATGAAAATTGATGACTAACACCTGCAATTTTAACTGATGTAATAGCTGCTCCTGGAAGTGATGATAATAAAACTCTTCTTAAGGAGTTGCCAAGTGTATAACCATAGCCTTGCTCCAAAGGAGTAATAACTATTGTAGAATTATTTTTTTCTTTCTTTTCTTCTGTAATTTCAAATATTGGTTGCGACATAAAATATCACCTCCTTAAAGGTTTTTGTATTCTATCATTACCTCGAATAAAACTCAACTATATCTTGTTCAGATATTGGTTCTACTATATCCTCTCTTTTAGGTTCACTTTTAACATTCCCGATGATTCCTTTTCTATCAAGCCAAGACGCTATGTTTAGATCTTCATTACCTAAAACCTTGGCAACATTAGTGCTTTTACTAATTTTTTCAGTGACTGTTATAACATCGCCAACATTAACTTGATATGATGGAATGTTTACTTTTTTGCCATTCACTAATATGTGTCTATGAGAAACAAGTTGCCTTGCCATAATTCTATTAACTGCAAAACCTAATCTATAGACAACATTGTCAAGTCTCTTTTCAAGTAATACCAATATTGCTTCACCAGTATTTCCTTTAGACTTTAAAGCGCTCTCCACATAAAGCCTAAATTGTTTTTCAAGTATTCCATACATTCTTTTAACTTTTTGTTTCTCACGAAGTTGCTTTCCATATTGAGATTGTGTTTTCATTATCCCTTTTGGACCATGCACACCAGGCAAGATATTTAATCTTGTTAGTTTTGCACCTTTACCAAAAAGGTCTATCGCTTCTCTTCTACTTAATCTATCTTTTGGTCCGTTATATTTTGCCATATATTTTTATTTTGTTTACCATATTTAGTAATAAACTTATTTATGCTCTCCTTTTCTTTTTTGGTCTTGGCCCGTTATGTGGGATTGGTGTTACATCAGCAATTAATGCTATTTTAACACCAGACGCTTTAACAGCTCGAAGCGCTGCGTCTCTTCCAGGACCTGGTCCTTTAACATAAATTTCAACTTCTTCAATTCCTTTGTCTTTTGCTTTTTTGACAACTGATTCAATTGCTGATGTTGCTGCAAATGGTGTTGATTTTCTAGTTCCTTTAAAACCAACCGCACCAGACGATGACCAAGAAACAACTTCACCTGATGTATTACAAACAGTAACTAAAGTATTATTGAAGGACGCTGAAATGTAAACTTTACCTAAGTTGTTCTCTGTTTGATTAGTTGTTTTTTTTGCCATAATTATATTTTATTTAGTATCCTTTTTAGCCTGTGCTTGTTTAGCAAGTGCTTCTTTCTTAAACGCCCCAACAGTCTTTCTCTTCCCTCTTTTAGTTCTAGCGTTTGTTTTTGTTCTTTGTCCTCTTGTTGGGAGTCCTTTTGTGTGCCTAATTCCCCGATATGAACCAATTGCTTGAAGTCTTGCAATATTGCTTCTGACTCTTCTTAATAAATCTCCTTCTGTTGGATTTTCTTCTACTTTATTTGTGATTTTATTTAGATCTTCAGCAGATAAATCTTTAATTCTTGTGCTCATTTCGAAACCTAATGCTTTTATAATTTGTTTTGAAAGAGCCCAACCAATACCTTTAATTCTTGTTAATGCATAATCTATTCTTAAATTGTCGTTTAGTTCTATTCCTGATATTCTTGCCATAATTTTATATAATTAGCCCTGTTTAGCTTTGTGGCGTGGATTTTTGCAAATTAATCGCAAAACCCCAGCTCTTTTAATAAGCTTACAATCCTTACATCTTGGTTTAACTGATGCTAATACTCGCATATTTATTTATAATTTCAATTTCAAGCTATGCTTATAAATCTTATTTATTAAATTTAAAACAAATTCTACCTCTATCCTCATCATATTTTGTCATCTCAACTTTTACCCTATCTCCTGGAAAAACCCTGACATACGCTTTTCTCATACTTCCTTTTAGTGTAGTAAGAAGGCTTTTACCTTCATTTGTTACAACTCTAAACATTGTATTTGGTAGAAGTTCAGTAACTACTCCTTCCAGAAAATATGTACCATCGTTATTCATACAAAAAAATCACTTTTAGGTGATTATTAAACTTCCTTTCTCTGTTACGATAATTGTATCTTCGAAAAGCCCTGCTATTTTACCATCTCTAGTTTCTAATGTCCACCCATCTTTTGCTTTAACTATATCAGGGTCATCAATAGTATACATAACTTCGATAGCCAAGGCCATACCTGGCACAATTTTAGGCGTTTCAATTCTTATGCCATCTGCAAAACAAGGTACAAATGGGGCTTCGTGCAACTCTTTACCTATTCCATGACCCGTTAAATCAAGAATTGGAGTTAAACCATGTTTAACTAAAGTTTCTTCAATTGCATAGGAGATATCATATATATAGCTTCTATTTGGAATAATCGCTTTAACTGCCGTTTTAAAAGCTTCTTTGCCTGCTTCTAAAAATTTTTTTACTTCTTCTGTTGGATTTAAACATAAACTTACTGATGTGTCGGTATGAAAACCTTTATAAAAAAGTCCGAGATCAATACTTATTAAATCATCTTCCTTAAAAACTATACTTTTGTGTGGTATCCCATGCACAACCCCGCTATTTACATTTATACAAGTTGACCAAGAATAATTTGGAACCATTTTAAAAGAGGATCTAGCTCCACTTTCTAAAATAAGTTTTTCTGCCAAATCATCAACTTCTTTTGCATTTACTCCAACTTTTACAAAGTTCACTAATTCTTTCTTAATTTTATTTAAAAGTTTTCCACCCTCTACCATTATTTGAAACTCTTCGTCTGTTTTAATATTTATCTTTTTCATTATTAAATAATCTATTTTTGGAGTTGATCTATTATTGAAGATATTTCAGAGTGTATTTCTTCAACTGATCTTTCTCCGTTTATTTTAACCACTTTAGATTTTTTACTTATTTCACTCACTAATTCCACAGTTTTTGTGTTATATATTTCAAGCCTTTTTTTAATAGCTTCTTCTTTATCATCATCACGTTGAACTAAAGAATTTTTATCGACACCTTCAGGTAGTTTCTCTGTAATTAAATTATAAATTTTTCCTGTTTTGGGATCTAGTTTTCTTCCTCCCAACCTTCTTACTGTTTCATCTTCTGATATCTCAATTACAAAAACTAAATCCATTTTCACTTGTTTTTGTTCTAACCAAATTTTCAAAAAATTATATTGGTCTAAGGTCCTTGGAAAACCATCAAAAATAATCCCATCATACATATTTTCACTATCCAAATAAGCAGTTAAATAAGAAGTGAATTCTTTATCCGGAACTAGTTGTCCTGAGTCCATTATCTTTTTAATTTCAGGGTACATCTCACCCATTTTTCGAAGGTATGCCCCAGATTCAAAATAATTAAATCCATATTTTTCAACCAAAAGTCTTGCTTGTGTTCCTTTTCCCGAACCCTGAGGACCGAGTAGTATTATGTTCATATATGGTATATTTTAACTTAATTGGAATCTAAAAAACAGAGGGTTAAACTTGCATTTAGTTAAACAACCCACTTCTATCAATTCCAGCTTCTTTTAAGAGTGAGTTTAGTATTCCTTTTTTAATATCTTTGAGATGATATGGGATAATTGCTCTTTTTCCGTTTTTATAGATTATACATTACAACATGACTTCCTGATTGTCTGTCTTTTTTAAATCCGATTCTTTCGAGTTTCTTAATTAAATCTTTTAGTTTAATACTTGGTAATTTAGTATATGAAAAATTTGACCGGGGAAAATTTACATTTACGAAAGTGATAATTGATTGATCGCTTACAGGGATATCTTCTTTATGATCTTCTAAACTCTCCACATATAACTTAATCGCATCTTTTGCCATATTCAAAGCTTCTTCAACTGTTTCACCGTATTAACACAGCCAGGGAGAGACGGTAAGACTACCGTATAACCTCCATCTTGTTCTGGTTTTAAAATTACTGTGTAATTGCCAATTTTCATAGGATGATTATAGTACAATTCACCAAACGTTAGTTTGTAAATTTGAAAGTGGAGAGGATTTGATCGAACCAATCTTTATTTGTTGATTCTGGATTTGAAAGTTGGATTGTGTATAAATTATTTTTGTCTGTAAACCAAATTGTTGGCACAGGATTATATTTTTGGCCAGAAAATCCTCTAACAGCTTGTTTATTAGCAATTTCTACGATAATTGGTTTACCTGTTTTCAACTCTTTTTCCCATTGCTCCGAGAACTTAAATAATGGAGTTCCGTCGTATTTTGTAACAAAAAGTGCGAATTGAAAATCACTATCTAATTCTTTGCGTGGAGCAGTACCATTAAAATTTTGCAAAAGTAGATTACCCCCGCTTAATTGATCATATAAAAAACCTAAATCTGTAGGGTATTTAAAACTAAACCCATATTGTGTATTTGTATATGTTTTCCAATTTGCAGTTGGATCTGGACTTTGATTTGGTTCTGTGTACACAGGAGATATTGATTCTGATTCAAGTGTTTTTGTAGCTATTTCCTCCTCTTTTCTAACTCCTTGTAATTCTTTCACTAAACTTTGTGTTTGATAGGCAAAATATGCAGTTGTGGAGAGAGTGATTAAAAGTAAAACTGAAAGAATAACTACAAGCATATTGTTTTGTTTTGATGTTTCAGAAACTACTGGTTCTACTGGTGGAACTGGTTGAGTGTTGGTGGTTTGTTGTGTTTCCATGTTTTAGTTTGTAAATTTGAAAGTGGAGAGGATTTGATCAACTAATAACCTAAGATCGTTTTCAGTCTTATATATAGCAGTAATTGAATAATTATGAGGTTCAGATACTAAATATATAATAATCGAATTGCTTGAAATACACTCATAAGTACTTTTTGTAAATTTTTCATTTCCTATAACAACATTTTCCGATATCCCAATTTTTGAGTAACATGGGTCAAAACCACCTTCAAAAAATGGCTTTTGGAAAGAAATACTGACTTTATTATCACTGCTTTCTAATATAAACCTAGAAAATGTCGTTCCATTTTCCTGAACATTTGACTGGTCCCCCGCGAAACCGCGAATTTTCCAATCAGATGGGTGCTTGAACGATATATCCAAATTTGTATTATTATAAGTTTTCCAATCTGCTGTTGGATCAGGAGTAGCTTCTGCATATGTGGTTGGCTCTGGTTTAAAAGTTGGTTCAACTTTAGAAGTATTTGATTTTAAATTATTTAGCTCTTTAACTAGTGTTTGTGTTTGATAAGCAAAGAAACCTGAAACAATAATAAAAATTAAAAGTAAAACTGAAAGAATAACTACAAGAGTATTGTTTTGTTGTGGTTTTTCGGGTACTACTGATTCTATTGCTGGAATTGGTTGTAAATTGGCAGTCGATTGTTCCATACTTATTTAGTATACCTCTCATATTTACTCATTAACAAGTCCCCTTCTATTTCTCTAATTATTTCAAGAACTACCGAAATAGCAATTAATATTCCAGTTCCACCAATTGCAAGGTTTGTAACACCAACTGTACCCTGAACTAAAGAAGGCAAAACTGCAACTAACCCCAAAAACACAGCTCCAACTAAAGTAATTCTATTTAATATAAAATTCAGATATTTAATTGTTGCTGAACCGGGTCTAATTCCCGGAATAAAACCTCCAGATTTTTGTAAGTTTTCAGATATTTTTTCTGGATTAAAAACAACTGAGGTATAAAAATAGGTAAATGCTACAACTAAGACGAAATAAACAATATTATAAACAAGTGATTGGGGGTTAAAATATCTTTGTATGTTTGTTGCAATATTTAATAAGTTTTGATTACCGGAACTACCCAAAAATTGCGTGATCATCGATGGCATCAAAACAAGTGAAACTGCAAAAATTATTGGTATAACTCCTGCTTGATTTAAGCGAAGTGGAAGATAAGAAGCTGATTGTTTCAGATTAGTATTTTTTGCATAACTAATTGGAATTTGTCTAATTGCTTCATTGACAAAAATGATAAGTCCCATCACTAAAAGACCAAGCCCTAAAAATATTCCGTATTTAAACATGTCTTCGCTTTTAATCGTTGTTATTGTTTGACTAATTGATACAGGAAGCCTTGAAATTATACCTACAAAAATAAGAAATGAGACGCCACTTTTGAATGCATATTCTGTTATCAAATCTCCAAGCCAAACCGCAAGCATGGTACCTGCTGTCATAGTAATACAAAGTAGTACAAGCTCAAAAACTCCAAGATTACTAATAATTGATTGTGATTTTAATAGTGCATACATTCCAAAACTTTGAAGTATTGCTAGTGGTACTGTTAAAAATCTTGTATATTGGTTTATTTTTTCTTGTCCATATTCGCCTTCTTTTTGTAGTTCTTCAAGGCTTGGAATAACATAACCTAAAATTTGTAAAATAATTGAAGCATTGATATAAGGATTAAGACCTAGTGCCATTATTGAAAAATTTGCAAGTGTTCCGCCTGAAAAAACATCGAGAAGTGATAATAGAGGACTTCCTAAAAAAAGTGCAGTTAAGCTATCTCTATCAATACCTGCTGCGGGAATGTGAGCTGCAATTCTAAAAACAACTAAGACAAGAGATATAATTAAAAGTTTTCTTTTTAACTTAGGACTGTCAAATATTTTTGAGAAAAATTGGGCAATGTAGTTAAGCATTATTTTGAAACAGGAACTTCAAATATCAAGTCTTTCTTAAGTTCCGATTTACCTAAAATTTTAACTCCATATTTTGTACTATCACTTTGTGTAACTAGACCTTTTTTAACTAATGATTCAAGGGTAACTTTATCTGACTTTTTATACTTTCCCTCTAACTTTTTAATATCGATTGTAACCGGTTTCAGTTTTGCAGCAAATTTACCCTTACCACGAAGAAGTGGGAACTTCTTTAAAGTTGATTTTTTGACTTTCAATCCTTCAAAAAGTACATGTATTGAACTTCTTGTTTTTTGACCTTTTTGACCACGACTAGAAGTATGCCCACCTTTTCCACTTCCATATCCTCTACCTAATCTTTTCTTTGACATTATTTTGTTTCCTTTCTACCTAAGTTAGCAAATTTGGCGATTTGAAAGTTTTTCTTTTCCAAAAGTTTTGATGATTTAACTAGAGCATCTATTGTTGCTCTGACATTTCCAATTTTACTGCTACCTCCCAAAGATTTTCCTACGACATCTCTAATTCCGGCAGCTTCCAATACAATTCTCATCTGTCCACCTGCAATAATACCAGATCCAGGTGGTGCCGGTTTTAACATTACATAGGATGCTCCAACTTTAGAAACAGATGAGAACGGAATTGTAGTTCCCCTCATGGTTATTTTAACCATATTCTTTTTGGCGTCGTCAATTGCTTTTCTAATTGCATTTTTGACATCAAGAGCTTTTGAATTACCAACAGCAACTCTTCCCTTTTTGTCTCCTAAAACAACAACCGCTGCAAATCTAATCTGATTTCCACCTTTAGTTTTCTTGGAAATCCTATTGATCTCAACTACTGATTCACTAAATTCTCTTTCTGGTTGTTGATAATTATTATTTCTCATAGTTTATTTAAAAATTAAGACCTCCCTCTCTTGCGCCTTCTGCAACTGCTTTAATTTTTCCATGATAACTATATCCACCCTTGTCAAAAACTGCTTTTTTAATTTTTGCCTTAATTAGTTTCTCAGCCAACATTTTACCCAACTCTTTTGCCTTTGCCATTCCATCTTTTCCAAGTTCACCAAGCTTACCTAAACTTTTCTCTGTTACTGATGCAATTGTTACTGATTGATCATCATTAATAGCTTGGACTGATAAGTATTTATTTGATTTAAATACGCTGATTCTCGGCCTTTCGTTTGTGCCATTAATTTTAACCCTAGTTCTTAATTTTCTTTTTTCAAATTTTATTTTTTTCATATTATATAAATTATGCCGCTGCTTTAGCTGCTTTTCCTGCCTTTCTTCTAATAACTTCACCCATGTATTTAATACCTTTTCCTTTGTATGGTTCAGGAGGTCTGGCTGACCTAATGTTCGCAGCAACCTGTCCTACTAAATGTTTATCTATACCATCGATATTAATAACACCTTTTTCAACTTTAAAAGTAATTCCAACTGGAGCCTCAATTGGAACGGTATGAGAATAACCGACAGTTAAAATTAGATTGTTTCCTTGAACTTCTGATCTGTAACCAGTTCCAACAAGTTCAAGTTGTTTTTTATAACCCTCACTAACACCCTTTACATTGTTAGCAATTAAGGCTCTTATTGTTCCCCAAGCAGATCTTGCCACCTTACTTTCTCTTTTTGGTTTTACAATCACTTCACTATTTTCAACAACCACCTCAACAAGATCTTTTTTAAAGTGTGTTACTAAACTTCCTTTAGGTCCAGTTACTGTTACTTTACTTCCCTCAACTACAGCTGTTACTCCTTGTATTAAACTGATTGGTTGTTTTCCGATTTTACTCATAATATTTATATTTCAAGTTTGTTTATGTTTTATTAAACTACTTTTGCAATTAACTCTCCACCTAACCTTTGTTTTTTTGCTTTACTTCCAGCCATAACACCTTTTGGCGTTGTAAGTATTAAAACTTCTGGTGTCTTCATACTTTCAAGTTCATCAACATTGATATAAATTCTAAGTCCAGGTTTTGAAACAATTTTTATATTATTTAAAACTGGTTTTTTAGCAAAAAAAGCTAATCTGACAGTTAAGTTGCCGTCTTTTTCTTCTACACTATCTAAAAATCCTTCATCTTTTAAAGTTTTTGCAACACCTAGGACTAACTTGGTTTTTGGAAATACTATTTCCTTAATACCAGCCATACTTGCGTTTTTTAGTCTAATTAAAAAGTCCCCAACTTGATAGTTTGTCATAATTACCAACTTGCCTTTCTGACACCTGGAATTTCACCAAGTAATGCATGCTCTCTAAAACAAAGTCTACAGATTCCGTATTTTCTCATATATCCTCTTGGTCTGCCACAAATTTTACATCTGTTTCGATACCTTGTCTTATATTTTAACTTTTTTGTTTCTCTTACTTCTTTTGATGTTTTTGCCATAGTATTTTAATTCTTAATTTTTAACTTTCTCAAAAGGCATACCCAATAATTCAAGTAGTCTCATTCCTTTTCCATCCATACCATTTTTAACTGTAAATGTTATTTCAAGCCCGTGTGCGCCAGCACATTTTGTAACATCGATTTCTGGAAAAACTGTGTGGTCAGTCATACCGATAGTATAATTTCCATTTTTATCAAAACTTGTTCTTTTAACACCCCTAAAATCACGAAGGCGAGGCAGAACAATATTAACAAATTTATCAAAAAAAGCATACATTCTTTCTCCTCTGATTGTTGCTGAAATCCCAACAATCATCCCTTCTCTAATTGAAAAGGTTGCAACTGATATTTTTGCTTTTCTTTCTGACAATTTCTGTCCAGCAATTAATGCCATATCCTTATAAAGCGCTTCTTTGCCTTCTTTATTTTTAGAAAGTGCTCCAATACCTAAATTTATAGTAATTTTATCAAGAGATGGAACAGCCATGATATTAGAAATTGAAAATTCATCTTTCAATTTTAACTTTATCTCTTCATTATATTTTTGTTTTAGACGATTCATAATTTTTTTAATTACAAGCTCTACTTATATTTGTTTCTTACATTTTTTACAAACTCTTGATTTTACGTTCTTTAAGCCGGAAGCTGTTACTTTAATTTCAAAACCAACCCTGGTTACTTTTTTACAATTTGGGCAAATTAAAGCTAACTTAGCAACATTTAAAGGTCTTGGAATATCATAAATCCCCGCCTTTACACCGCTTTGACTTCCTTTAATGTGTCTTTTGTAAAGATTAACTTCTAAGACAGTTACTGTTTGATTTTTGCTGTTTACTTTTTCAACTTTACCCTCTTTTCCCTTATCTTTGCCCAGCATCACTCTAACCAAATCACCTTTTTTAATTTTTGTTATTTTTGTATTTTTCATATTTTTATAAATTACACAACCTCTCTACATAAAGATGCGATTTTGTGAAATCCTGCTTCTTTAACCTCTCTTGCAATTGGCCCTAAGACTCTAGTCCCCAATGGCAGTCCTTGTTTATCAATAACAACACCTGCGTTATCATCAAACCTAACGTAAGTTCCATCAAACCTTTTGACTTCTTTTTTAGTTCTAACAATTACAACTTTTACTTTTTCATGATCTTTAACAGTTCCGTTTGGATCTGCACCCTTAACTACACATAGAACAACTTGACCTAGTGTTGCAATTTTTCCAAGTCTACCTGGAACTCCAATAATCGATAATCTCTTTGCTCCTGAATTATCAGCAGGAACTAAGTAAGATCTAAGTTGCACCATAGGTTATCTTGTAACCTCCTTCCATCTTTTTGTCTTACTTATTGGTGGACATTCAACGAATTTAACAATATCACCAATTTTATGCTCTTTTTCACTATGAACTTGATACTTTTTACTTCTTTTAAATCTCTTTTTGTATACTGGATGTGCTAAAAATCTTTCCACATCAACAGTAATGGTTTTAGCCATTTTCATTGCAACTATTTTACCTTGAAAAATTTTCATAATTTTAATTTGTTTCTAATTCTTTAACTCTAATTATAGACATTATCTGTGCAATCTCTTTTTTAACTTTCCAGTTAAATTTTACGTTTTTTTGTGCGTTCTTTGCTATTTTAACTGAAGATTCAATAAGTTCAAGTTTCTTCTTTGAAACCAAAGCTTTTAAATCTTTAACTTCTTTTTGTTTTAAATCATTTAATTCTTTCTTTTTCATATATTTTGTTTAATTTTTTACTATTTACTTTGAAACCATTTTAGTTAAAAGTGGTAATTTTGCTGTTGCTCTTTTAAATGCTTCTCTAACTAAATGTTCCGGTGCACCTGCTACTTCAAACATAATTCTACCCGGTTTAACAACTGCCACATGTCTTTCAACTTCTCCTTTCCCTCCGCCCATTCTTTTTCCAGCAGCTCTTCCTGATACTGGTTTATCCGGAAAAATTCTAATCCAAACTTTTCCACCTCTTTTAAGATGGTGGGAAATTGCTTTTCTTGCAGCCTCAATTTGTGCAGCAGTCACCCAAGAAACATTTAGAGCTTTTAATCCAAATTCACCAAAACTAATACTACTTCCTCGAAGTGCCATACCTCTTCTTCTGCCTCTAAAATTTTTTGTAAATTTTTCTCTTTTTGGTTGTAACATAATTTTAATTATTAATTTTTAGTTATTAGTTTTTAATTATCTTGTTTTCGATGTATCCAGACTTTAACACCTACATATCCTCTTCTTGTTAAGGCGGGCCTTTCTGCATAATCAATATCTTCTCGCAGTGTCTGTGTAGGTACTGAACCCATATGGAACTTTTCAATTCTTGCAATATCAGCTCCATTTATTCTTCCACCTAAAACTATTTTTACTCCACCTGCACCTGCTGCCATTACTCTTTCCATTGCTTTTGTTACTGATCTTCTGTGTGGAATTCTTCTTTCCAAATCAGTTGCTACTTTTTCTAAAACCAGATGAGCTGAAAGATCAGGGCTTTTAACTTCATTAACTTTTAGGTCAATCTTTGCTTTTAAGTTTGTAACTTTACTTCCCCTCAGCTCATTAATTATAAATTTCTTTAATTCTTCTATTCCAGAGCCACCTCTGCCTATAACTACACCAGGCCTTGAAACAGTAACAGCAACTGTTAAAGTTTTTGGTTGTCTTTCTATTTCAACCCCTGTAATTCCAGCAGAAACTAGTTTCTTCATCAAGGCTTTTCTTATCTTAATATCTTCTAATAGATATTCCTTGTAGTTAGAATTGTTTGCAAACCATCTAGATTTCCAACCTATCATTCTTCCTACTCTAAAACCAATTGGGTTTATTTTTTGCGACATATTACTTACTTGCCTTTCTAGTTTTTACTACTTTTGTTTTAATTTCTTTTTTAGTCTCTTCTTTTCTTTTTACTGTTTCTAAAATTACTTTAACATGACTCATTCTTTTCTTTATTGGGTGCCATCTACCTCTTGATACAGGTTGACCTCTTTTAAGTCTTGGCCCTTCACCAATTTGTATTTCTTTAAAAATAAGTGTGTTTACATCAACAAGTTTCTGTGTAGCGTTGGCGAGAGCTGATTTAACAACCTTATATAAAATTTCAGAACCTCTTTTTTTGATAAAAGGTAAAACCTCAACTGCTTTAGTTGGTTTAAGTTTTTTAACAACATCAGCAATAGGCCTTAGTTTCCTTGGGCTTATTAAAATGTGTTTTTGTTCTGATTTAAATTCCATATT
>Ga0233425_10002076_pt1 | contig 41078 bp, 51 predicted proteins | sample Watercolumn_Towu_2_FD_181712 | JGI IMG/M metagenome (GOLD analysis project Ga0233425, IMG submission 181712) | Freshwater microbial communities from Lake Towuti, South Sulawesi, Indonesia - Watercolumn_Towuti2014_140_MG | ecosystem: Environmental > Aquatic > Freshwater > Lake | place...
TCCCATTCGGAAGAGACGCACCGCTTGTCATAAAATTGGACAGTCGGTTTAACCGCCACGATTAGTCCACCAGATTCCGGCGGATCGATCCGATATTCTTTTGTCTTCCAGTAAGTCGCTATCTTACCGATACCGTAGGCTGGGAGGTTCGCTGTCTCGAGAAAAGTAAGAAGGCTATCCACACTCCCTTTCTCATATTCCTCGTCAGCGTCGACGATCAAAACCCAGTCATTCTCTCTCAGTTCCTTCAGGCCGTAGTTCCTTTGCTCGGCCTCGGTTGACCAGTCCGAAACGATAACTTCCGCTCCCGTCCTCTCGGCTAATTCCACCGTCTCGTCCATCGGTTCTCTTTCCCCGTGCCACGGTGTATCCGAAACCAAAACAAGGTGCTGGAAGCCTCGCCCCTTAAACTGATTCACACAGTATGCTATAAAATACTCTTCTCTGTAGGCTACAGTTAGGATACCTATCTTCATTCCCCAAACACCTCCAACCATTTTTTAGCTACCTCTTCCCAACTTTCTTTACGAGCTAGGGTTTGGATAGCTTCTCGATAATCTTTCTGGGGTCCGTTTCTAAGCGCGCCTACGACAGTTCGAGCGATCGCCTCTTGTATCCTTTTATCTCTGGGGTTTCCTTCTACCCTGTTGCAATACCCCCGTTCACTTAAAGCGGCGAAGTTGGATGTTATGGGAATACAGCCGACCGCAGCACTCTCTCTCACGCTAATACAGTCAATTTCGTCGAAATCCGTGGCGTAATAGTGGATACTCGACTCAGCTTTCTTTAGTAATAGCTCTTTCTGAGATATCCTCCCATGTTCATAAACTCCGTCTTGTTTAATTAGTTCCATCATCTTAGCCTTCCAGGCCATGCGCTCTCTGTTTGGAGCGATACCAGAAGGGGCAAAGAAATTGTCAAAGGTGTTCCAACCATAGTAAATGTGTAGCTCCGCTTGGGGTATTTGTTCCTTGATAAGTGGCCAGCCCCACTTGAGCATGAGTTCCAACCCTCGATCATAAGAAGAACAGTAGATGATTTTATAAGGGTCGCGCTTAACTTTGTTTAAGTTCGGCAGGAAATCCTTGACGTAGCCGTTGGTAATAACCTCCAGTTTTTCTCGGGGAATATGGGGAGCAATCGAAGCCTGAAATTTGCTCTTAACAAAAATCTTGTCAATGTTTGCAATTACAGTCGGACTGTAATCCTGCGGCTGGATAACGTCGTGTAAGTCAATGGCGGCAACGCGCGCCTTAATCTTCTCCTTGAAAAGCGATGGTGCTCGCCAACCAATAAAAACGTCAAAATTGTCCCTAGGATTAAACCGCCAATACATCTTCCAGTCAACCCCGTATTTGTCTCTATGCTCTTCGAAGGGTAGTCCAAAGACAGTCACTTTCCAACCTCGCTTGGCCCAGAAGCGAGATAATGCAATTACTGCCGTCTCACTCCCACCGATACCTTTTTCGAGGCTCGTCTCATCCCAAGACTCAACAGAACGGCCACAGTAGTAAGCAATAGACTTCTTCGGCCACGTTTCCGGTACAATGTAAGCCTGTTTCAGGTTCTCAATATAAGCATTGTCTGCAATAGTCGATGGGAGGTTTAAGAGTAACGCCCTTATTTTATGAGCTTCGTCCAAGCTTCGGCACTCTTCCGCTATCTCTTTGATGTTCTTGCTCATTTCTGTCCAACGCATCACGTTATAAACAGAAACTCGCCTTTGCTCAAAGAACTTGTCATCAGGAAATATCTTACAAAGCTCGCTCGCGATCGAAAACGCCTCCTTTAACTTCCTCTTTTGCATACAAGCATCGTAAAGAACTGACCAGCCGCGCACGAGATCATCACGGGGAGAAAGGATCATCGCCGTCTTTGGTTGGGGCATCTTAAGACCTCTAGACGTCCAAAAGATACATTTATCCCAGTCCTTAATCTTGGCGTAGGTCACACCAAGGTTAATGTACCAAGTCGGAAATTCTGGCTTTTCGTCCATCGCCATATGAAAGCAAGACCTGGCATCATCAAGCTTAGACAAAGCCGTGTACATCAGTCCTAAATAGTTGTAGGCCATCGCCCTTTCTTCGTCCCAACCCGATGGGTTCTTTCCCGCGAGATACTGCCAAAACATTTCCTCGGCCTTCTGGTAATTATTTAGGTCGAAATAAGATCTTGCTAAATAGTACACTGTCTTCGGGTCGTGTTCGTTGCCTTCTTCTTGGTATGTCTTTTCCAGTATCTCTAAGTTACGTTTAAAGCCGTCCTCTATGTTCTCCTTTGTCGGATAGTGGTTGACCACAATCTCTCGTATAAATTCTTGACTAATTTGACTATTAAGGGGAATAGGCACCTCGTGGAGGGCGGCCTTCCACACAAATAAGCTTTTTCTTAAAATTCTTTCCTTGGGATGGACAACTAAGGCTTCGCCTGTTTTCTCGTCAATGGTGTAGTTGTAATTTATGAAATAGCGGTCTTTATCTAGTTCTATGTATCTGCGGATGTGCTCCCCGCCCACAATCACGTCGTCCGTGTCGCACCAAAAGATGTACTCGTACTTGTCCGGAACCTGCGCCAAGGCAAAGTTTCTAGCGGCGGCGAAGTCCTTAATCCACTCGAAAAACGAAACCTCGGCCCCAAATGATCGAGCGATCTTAACAGCCCGTCCATTTACATCCCAAGTGGCTGTGCAATAGATAGCATCAACGTAGGGAGCAATCGAAGAAAGCATCTTAACAATCTGACTTGGTTCCTCCGTGCCTTTCATTATAAAATTAAGGGCAATCTTCTTCATACTTTTTCCGCGACCCGAAACATAGGAAACTGCTTGGCAAAGTCCCGCCAAAACTCTTTCTTGTCTTTAATTTTCGATCCCCAAAGAATGTCAATCCCCGTGACGATCTCATCTGGCACCTCCAAAAGATAGCGATGACTTAAGTTTTGGCTAGAGGCTGTGTCTGTGTCTCTTGTCCTTGAAACATCATCCTTGGCCCGCATAAACTCCCTCGCTTTATCTGGGTTCCTCTTTAGCCAGATCGTTATTAATAGTTCGACCGTCGGCCAAAGACCCCTCTTGTTCATCTTCTCTATCAACGCATCAACTGCTCCCACCGCCCAAACGGGTCTTACTTTCGTACGTCCCGAAATGAACTTAGAGACAGGATCAATTACTAGAGTATCGCCAAAGGTCTCCGTCATATTTTCATAAGCGCCGTCCACCGGTCGGGGTGGAAAGCGCATAGGAAAAGAGCGCCGACCCGCTCTAATCCTCGACTTTCAGCGAGAATCTCTAAGTCAAGTTGTAGTTTTCTCGCAAAGACATTGCTCTTGCCCCGAATGTCTCAGCAGTTAGTTCTGCCTCGATCATACCCTTGCGGGATGACCCAGTCTTCCCTAACTCGATGTGATGCGGGCGGATAAGATAGGCAAGACCAAGGTTTTCCTTACGAACACAGAGCACCGCGTCCGTGACCATGTCTTTGTGGGCGCGGATCTCGTGGACGCCAAAGTCTCCTTCGTAGACAGAGATCGAATTAACCAACCTCTTATCTTCGGCTGGAATGTTCTTGGTGTTTCCAGCGGTAAACTTGGAAATGTCCTGCTTTCTCTTACCTGTCGTCAGAACGAGATCAAAAACGAACTCGTCTGTAACGTTCCAAGAGGCCACCTCGATGGCGTTAAACTCGGTTTCGGAAAGGGACGTACCCGAAGCGCGGACCGTGGCCAAACCATTACCTTTAACAGTAACAAAGACACCCTCCATTTCACGAGCAACTCCAGAAGCCCCAGAGGCCTTAGTTCCTCTCAAAACGGCGTACTCCATGTTGTTCTTGATCCTTCTCATGGCGTAGTTCATTTCGCGAGCGTAGGCATCCTTGGGATTGACTTTATTAACAGCGATCTCCGTGGAGGTCACCGCAAAAGTCTCTTGGAATAGCTGGGTTATGTTATTCTTTCGGGTCGCTTTAGTTAAATCCGAAAAAGAGGCATCATTGCCTTCAATGGTCTTCGCTCCGTTGCTTGTCGGTCTGGCGGTATTGTAATCTCCCCATTCGTGAAGAGTCTGCGACGCACTACCGGACTTCAACGTAGTCATTAGGTAGTTAGCGTCTGGGGAAACATCGGCAATATAGTCGAGTAGATCTTCCCGTCTTAAGACGTCGTCGTATGTGGCGTATGCACCAGATAATTGACCCATAAATCATTATTCACCCCCTTAACAAAGTTAAACTATTTAGACAAGTTCACTCTGCAAGGACGGTGTTCTTAAGAACCTCGGCCATAGCTTCCGCGTCTCCGCGTCTCGCTCTAGCCCTCAGCTCATCAAGATTTATAGTTCGACTCTTTGGTTCAGCACTGCCTCTTGCTTCGAGTGATGCTTGTTCCACTTTCTGCAAATTTTCAACTGCTTGTGAGGCTATTTCTTCCCTCCTAAACTGAGAAAAACCGTCAAACTCAACCCTAGCCGCCTTGGTCAACTTCGCGATCGTTTTGGGATCGTTAATATCGGCGCCCTGTGCCCCTTCCAAAACTATCTGAGAAGTTAGGTATTTTTCGAAGGCTTTAACTTCTGGCTTTTTGTTATCTGGATGCTCGGGGTTCAACTCCGGAGCGATCCGATACATAGCCTCATCCGCCAGCTGCTTCTTAAGATCGGCAGTTTCCTGTTGCGACCTGTAAGCAACTTTCTCGGCCTGAGTCATCCGTGAGGTTATTGTCTCGATATCGGTTTCTGGGGTTATTGGCTGTAGATCCTGCTGGGTGTTTATCCCCCTTAGCCTATCCATAACCGATTGCTCCTGAGATACTTCCTCACTATCTTTTTCGAGCTCCACCAAGCGTGCCTTTAGCGTTGCGTTCTCCCTCTCCTTAGCAGAAAGGGACTTACGCATGGATATAAAGGCTTCTCTTTGCTTGGCTGGTTCCTTCGGAAGTTCAGCCTCGGTTTCAGCTTCTGCTGGGATTTGCGCCGCCTCTGGCGCTTGTGGAGTGGGGGTTTCTCCGGTGGGGGTTGCGTCCTCCACACTTACACCCTTAGTTGGTTCATCCATAAATATCTCCGTTATAGTACGGGCAAACTTTGGCAACTAAAAAGAGCGACCAACTCAAATTCACTTAAATGAACTTTATGTTGGCCGCCCTAGGTTTTTCCTACGAGTGGCTTGTGGATTTATTATAAATCCTTCGTTTACATCTGTCAAATACTATGTCACCTTTTAGGTAACTCACCAACTGTGTATTGCAGTATAGTACTGAACGTTCCGTCATCCCTACTTATATAAGAAGGTGAGACGACGATCCGAAACCCATATTCATCACACAATTTTTGGTAAGCATCCGCAAACTCTTGTGTCGTATGCTTAACTTCCTTTTTTTCTGGCTCAACTTTCGTTGTTTCCATATTTATTTAATCTAATTATTAACAATCGGTTGCGTCTGCAAAGTCTCCATGGATTTCAATATCAGTCAGCGTCCCGTCTTCCTGTTTTTCCGGTTTCGTGGTTTTTACAGCCTTTATTGCTTCGTAGGCCACCTGTCTTATGGGTCTCACATCGTTTTCATTAAAAGGAAACTCATCACCATTAAAATCAAAAGCTTTTTGGTCAATAGGGTCTTTTTCAGACCTACGCAGTTCTTCGGTTGGAAAACCAGCTAAATCAATATGAGCCTGTCTAAAAAGATAGTTTATGTTTAACTGAACAATTTTCCAGTAGGTGGCGTCAATTCCTTTTCCGTTTGGAAGTGATTTTAGCAATGCCATAAATTTATTTTATCCTACTAGTCCTAAACTTTGCAAATCATCGATAAGACTATTAACTAATTGCTTTACGTCTGCCACGTCTGTCCGTAACGCATTAAATTGTGTTCTTATATTGTCCCTTTCGGCTGCGTCTAAAAAACCAACAGTTCCGCCAGTAAACGCTCCAATATCCGCAGACGTAAAGTTGGCGTGAGTTTTATCTGCGGTAGAATAAGTTTGAGTATAGGCAGACGGCTTGACAATAGGAGTAGCCCCATAAAAACTCGTTTTACCGCTTGCATTATTCATAACTGCAATCGAATCATTCGAAGCATCTACAAACAGGGAGTCGTAGTTGTCACTTTCAACCCTAAAATCAAGATTTGGCGACCCTAGCTCGTTTAGCACATTCTCATAAACATTAGACGCGTGGGCTACGTGAAATTTATTGTGAACCGCATTAGTTGAGTCTTGAATTTCAAGGATATAAGAAGTTTGAGAAGCTATCCCCCTGACAACAAGCGGGGTTCCATCTGTGGCCTGCGATCTAATTAAAAGACCCGCACCTGTTCCTGAAAATAATCCATAGATCAGCGGGGTAGTCGAGCTGGAGTTGTGGATATAAAGTCTGCTTGCTCCTGTTTCATAGTATCCAGCCTGATAACCGATACAAATACTGCTATTTCCTATTTGATACCCCGCCTCCCTTCCAAGAAGAACGCAAGTTGATTTGGCAACAGTCTGTCCAGCGCCATAACCGACAGCGACATTACTGGAGCCTGTGCCAACCGCTTGAAGAGCAAAGGCACCGATACCCGTGTTCACCGTCCCTGTGGTAGCGTTCTGCATTGACCATGTACCAACCGCCGTATTGTAACCATTCGCCGTAGCAATAGTGTGATTCATTGTGTAAAGAGCCTGATAACCAATCGCCACATTTAGTCCAGAGTATTGATTGGTAAACATCGCGCCAGATCCTATTGCAACATTCCCTCCACCAATAAGCTGATTTCTCATTGCTTGATTACCAATTACGACGCAATCACTAAATCCATACCCGAAAATTGCCGCTCCATAGCCAATGGCCGTATTAGACGACCCGTGAGTCAAACGCCTCATACATTGAGTCCCAACCGATATATTTCTGTCGCCCGTAGTAGTGTTTTCCAATGAGTTCGTTCCAAAAGCTAAGTTGTCGGTTCCCTGAGTCCCGTCAATTGATGGAACCAAATAGCTTAAATCATTTTGGCCAAATCCAGCATTGCCTTGATTACCCCCATCGCGAAACTCCATTGTCAGCGATCCAGAGCTGTTGTAATATCTCTGGTTTGGGTTTGAGACAGCCGTAACCCTATACAGCCTGATGTTGTCAAAAGTCGTATCTCCCATCGTGGTTGGCGGCGTTATCGAAAGAGCTACTGTACCTGTCGTATTTGCGCTCATCGTGATTGACCTGTTAGTGGCGTTGGTAGGGTTCACGTAGTAAGTCTGCGATCCCAATGTGATAGTTAAATTCCCGTATCCAGAGACTCGATTGTAGTCGAAGTAAAGTACATACCACGAGCCATTAGATACCGATACATTTTGGGAAAGTGCCGTACCGCTTCCACTAGCACAAACGGCGGCATAAGAAACTACCGACCACCCCGCACCGGCAGACCAGCCCGTAAAATCGCCCGTTCCAAAGTCTCCGTTAGTAAGAAGCGTTGCGCTTAAGGTGGCGAATGACGCAGTGCTTTTAACGTCAAGAGGCGTTGTTGTTCCCGGGGTCATGTTTATACCAAGCATTCCGTTGCTTGAAACCGAAGTAAGGGCTGTCCCAGACGAATTCTGCCATTCTTGAAGGTTGGCAGTTTGAGTAGCGTTTGCCTTAACAGATAACTGAACTACATTGGCAACGGGAGTTATGGCAATGCCAGTTGCCGCTCCTATCCTTATTCTCTCAGTAACATCACCCGAGCCATTAAGTCTTGTGAAACCAACTAAGTCAAAATCCCAGTTCCCCCCTGTTCCATTCGATTTAGCTGTTTTCCACTTGCTTCCGATGGTTGAGCTTGTTCCTGTATAGTTTCCGTAAAGCTCAAGCGTTCCCCCAACACCCAAGGCAGCAGAACTTGGATTTCTAACTCTTGTGGTATCTCCAAAATCAACAGTTCCAGCGTTAGAGCGAATTGCAAAGTTCGTCCCGCCAGAAGTTATAGACGCTATGTCCACCCCAACGGCGGTAGTTATTGTCCCTGCCGATTTGGTAATCCCGGCTATCATGAGCCCTCTGGCCGTAGCGGTTGTTCCTGCAGAATTGTGCAATACTGATACGTCTATGGCGTTTATTTGGGTGGCTGCACCACTTGTTAGGGTGCAGGAATAAGTAAGACCTAAAAGGTTCGAGATAGTGCCAGACCCAGAATAGACAGCCTGGCCAAAAACTCCCGCAATGTTGCCCGTAATATCGGCTGAACCTGTACCCTCGGCATAGGTAAACAGTCCACGATAAGAGGCGGAGGAGTTTGTTGCCGGTGAGGCAGTAATGGAGCTTCTTGTGGCGTTGGAGTTACCACTCGTAACGGTGGAAGTTCTTGCAATGTATAGTCGTTCTTCCGTTGTAGAAACGGCGCCAATACCAACCCCGACATTGGTCGTATCTACATTTAAAACGTTAGTAGTCCCGTCTGCTTTATTTATTTGAATAGCAGTAGTGGAATCGGCGTTGGGATAGAGTTTGGTAGTTCTAACCCCGGAGCTAAAATAAGGAGCGCCGAGGGATACGGTTTGAGCTGATGATTGGTCTAATTTTAAATACCTACCATCGAGCAGCCCAATATTTGTAGTTGTTGATTTCGTTCTCAGCATATATGCTAAACAGCTATATATCTAATGACCTGGCTGGCACTACCCGATATACAATAAATAAGATTAATATCCGACACGTCTAAACTAACCGACTCCCCCGCTAAAAGTTCAAAGCCTGAAGTTGTAACCCCACTTCCACCAATAAAAACGGATGCTGTGTTGGTAGAGAGGGCTTTTATAGTCACTGAATGAGTGACTTGTGAGGACGCAATTGTTTCGGCTGTACCCGTAGGAACTGTTTTGGTTCCTGCATAGACTACGGTTAGTGGTTGAGGGTCAACCTTCACGGGATTTGCACTATCACCCAACCCCACTGTCATATCAGAAGGATCAATCAAGACTACCTTCTTGGCGTTTAAACCATCACTGTGTTCGTTTATGTCGATACTTGGTTGTGTATTTGGCATTACAAAGCCCCCTGCTCCTTAAACAAACTACTGATCTGCCTATCTATTTCTATATATCTATAAATCCTCCTAGCTGTCTTCTCGCCTAAATTTGGAGAACCTAACTTATGTTGAATTTTGCTAATTTCAGCAAAGAGGTTGCCACGGTCTTTAATTCCCTTCTCCCTGGCCCAATTTAAAATCCCCGCTAAGTATTTATCTTCGCTCCAATCTGTGGCCTGGATATCAAAGTATTGCTTCAGCGGAACCAAATCCATCTCCTCGCCCGTTAGTCCTAGAGAGATGTTTTTGTCATCGCCCTGTAAGCTTGTGGTATCCTTAGCGACCTCTGGTTTTGTTAAACTGGTGGTGTTTTCAATCTTTGCCATACTTTTCCGCGTAGTGAGAGCAAATTCTTTCGAAATCACTCATCCCGCTGAGGATGTAACCGACTCCGCAATCTAGACACTGCATATCGTGGGTACCTTTAAGGATAAAGCGATGTCTACAATTAGACGCATCCTGCGTTGTTACAGGCTCACTTTTTTCGCTTTCCCCGCTTTCCACGTCGGGAAACGTGCTCGGGGAGTTCTGACATATTAAGTCCATAAACTCCTGCCCACCTCTCGGCAATCTTAGGATGTTGGGCGAACATCATTCTGGCTTGGGCTTTACTCTTAAACGGCATTCGTAACACCCCCTACGCTAAAACGACATCTTTTTCCTCTTCCAAAGCTTTTTCTTGTAAGAAGTCGGAATCCTTCCTCCAAGACAATATGGTCTGTAGGAATTCGGTATAGACTTCATCCCTAGCATAGGCCATCCTATACTCCTCTTCCCAACCCTCCTTGCTAGGCTTCGGGTAAGAGCCTAATCTTAGTTTCTCTATTTCCGGCAAGAGGTACTTGTTGTATAGCTCACCCTCCAGAAACTCTTTGGCTTTAAGACCTCTATCAACCCGTAATTTCTCTTGATCGGTTAGTTCCATTACACACCTCCTTGCGCACCTACATTACTTACATTCATCGGCATTGAGGATGTGGGGGGTTGGGGCGTTGTGGTCTGTTGTTGAGGTAACTTTTCGAAATATTTTTCGGGATCGTTCAGTTTAGCGGTGTTACCAATATCTTCCAACAAGTCCTTAAACTTCATCTGGTATCCCTCCGCAGCGAGGCTATCCCTGACCTTTAGAGCCGAGTCGAAAAACATTTGCCGGGCGGATACTTCGCTGGCGTCGTTCGGTACACTCATTGCTTGTATGTCCACCAAGAAGTTGTAATCACCTTGGATAGACTTTGGGTCAACTGAAAGAAAACCTGACTTACCATCCTTCTCCAACCGCAATTGGGGTACCGTCTCGTTTCCTTCTTTCATCGGATAAATCGGCACAGTGTGTTGGTCAAGCGCCCCCTGCGCCCTTAACATTTCGTAAGCAATCTCAAAGGGCTCCCGCCCGGTGTCCTTGGCAATCCCATTAACCGTCTCTTGATTCTCGCTTGCGAAGTCGGAAACAACCTTAGCTCCCTCACTAGAGAGAGTCCAGTTGTGCAGTCCTTCGTTGACTAAATACTCGAGGGCATCCTTACCCACAACCCGAACGAGTTTCGATCCCGTCATCATCTTTTGGTCCATTCTGAACCATGCGGAAACTTGCTTGGCGATCGCCTGGGAAAGAATAGCCTTGTTGGCATTATCCCTAGCAGTTCTAAGCATCGCTAAATCCTTAACTTCAGTGGCTGTCTTGTCAGTTACCGATTGAGCAATCTGCGAGACGTCTTGGGCGGTCTCGCCTACCCCTTCCATAATCAAAGACGTAGTCAAACCAAATGTCTCCACAAACTTTTGAGTTACCGAACTACTACGGGTTAGAGGCACAACGTCTGCGCCTGGTTTGTTCATTAACCATCGCGCCCCAGCCTTGTATTTCAAGGTGTCGAGTTGTACTTGGGTGGGGTTAACCATTATCGGGGTAAAAAGTTCGTCCTGCAACGCCTCAAGATACTGAGAAAGAAACGCCCAGTTTGTTTTAATGAGGGGCATCACGCTTTCCAGCTCCGGCTTACCAATGATGTCGTCGTCGGTCGGATAATACGTCAAAGCCACCACAGGGATAGTTCCAAGGTTATTATATGGGTTCTCTATAGACTTCAGGATAATTGCCTCCTTGCCCACCTTTCCTTGCATTGGGGTATAGGTGATCCATTTACCCTTAGTTTGGTTGTACTCCGTACAAACTTCAACTCGTCCATAGGCCTCTGAATTTTCGTTAAGTCCGACAACTCGCCTATCAACACTCTCATAATGAGTCGTCGAACTATCCTTTTCCTTAAGGTACTTGATAGCCTCTGGATCATAAATGGGACCGGTCTTGGCCATCTCGTTTATTTGCTCTAACTGAGAGATGGTTGGGTAGTACCTCAGAATTATGTAGTCGGACTCGTCTAAATTGCGAACACCCGGCTGAGTTAGGACGTTCTTGTTATCCCACGCCTCGAACCACGGTCCATCAAAAATGGTAGCCCCACTATCGCCGTAGACTCTACGCCACGACCAACGACCAAAAGACGTTCCGAACCTTCTCGCCCGACTGTCCATCATCCGCCAGCGCGAGAGCATTGTTGAGCCAGAACATAGATCTATCTCGTTCCATTGGTAAAGAATAAGCTCCGTGGCCACTCTTGCCCCTAATTCGGTTCCGTGCTTTGTCGGGATGAAACGGCCTTGAAGTCTATTACCAAGCAAACGATCGGTCTTGCGATCTATTATCGTCGCCCCCCTACCATCGGGAACCCTCGCCCCGAAAGGCCACTGGCTGGGGTTAATGTAATTTCTGTAAATTTTTTGGTAAGTGTCATACCCCCGTTCTTTGTGTGTAATTCGCTCTGTCAATTCCGCATCCGCATCGTCGTAATGCTTCATTACTTGGGTTGACTCCGAAACCGTAGTGGTCTTGTTCTTATCCTTCTTTTTTTCTTTTGCCATAAATACGAAAAAGCCGCCCTCAACACTAATTGTGTTAGGCGGCTAGGTTTTTCCTATGCCACTTATATAAGTTTCTTAATTATATCACTACGTGCTATTTCTTTTCAAGATTCCGTCGCCTGCTGCCCAGGCATTAAAACATTATCTCTTTTTGGTAGATAATCCGCTACAAGCCGTATTCTGCCGATCTCGTGATTCTTTACCTCAATAATCACCGCACCATAACCATCATCAAGCTTCCTGACAAGCTTCATCTTGTGGAAAACGTCAATTGCGTATTTTAGGTCCACGTCGTTTGCTTTTATGCACGTGTAAAGATAAAAGAAGCCGGGCGAGAGCTCTTCTAGAACCCGTTCAAACTGCCTTTCATTCCCCTTAGTTATTTGATCATATTCCGATTGTGGCGTCTGATTCACTGATTTCATAAGACTTACCAACATATTGGGCAAACGGTCCTTGCCCGCCGTGGCTGGAGATATAGCTCACCGCAAAGTACCTAAGAGCGTCCATAGCGTGGTCATTGGCCTTCTCCGGTTGCTCCGGTGCATTTAAGTCTTGGGCTTGACTGACACTCTTTTCCTTCCACCGGTAGGTTTCGAATTCTCTGATCGCAGAAACACAATTTGAAAAGACGAACAGTCGGGGCATTCCCTTGTCCAAATGTTGGCTTTGCTGACGTGCCGGCACTCCTGGCACCGTATGACCTGGTTGAACTCGCAACTTTTCTGCAACCTTCTCAATACCGAATCTGACCCACCCCTCGAAGGACTGTCCTGTTTCCTTGGTAGCGGGGGTGATGTAGACTCCCCTTTGGGCGAACTCGTTGATCCATTGAGCCCCGCTTGGATCTCCATAAGTAGCCTGTACACCCCTTCCACCTGACTTAGAGTTAATGACTCCAGCGTGATAGTCGATGGTCTCCCCTGTAGCGTAATGCTCATCGTAAACAAACCAGTTTTCGTCTCCGTCAACGCTAATCCATAGACAGCAGGTCGGGTTAGTCGAGCCGAAGTCAACCCCCCGATATGTTTGCCAAGAGTCTGGGATGTCAAAAGGCTCGACGACGTGGACCTCTCTCTTGAAGTCCTTGTAAATAAGGCCCGTATATTTTCTAAAGTCTGCCAGATATTCTTGGGCAAAGGTGTCTTCTGTAAGTTCTCTTTTAGCATTGTCTATTTCTCCTTTTAGAATGAACGGATTGTCGTAACTCGTAAATCTCCAGGACTTGTAATTATTATTCTCTTTTTGCCCTTCTGAGAATAGCTCATAGAAATGGTTATATCCCTTGGGAGTTGAAATAAAAAGGGCCGAAGCTTCATAGTCAGTAAGTGTCGGCCTAAGGACTTCGCTCCATAGCCAATCCCAATTGCGTATTGAAGCGATCTCGTCAATAACCAGACCCCGCAGTTTAACACCACGTAGAGCATCTGGGTTCTCAGCCCCCTTAAGTTCAATAACACTTCCGTTTTTAAGTGTGATAGATAATTCAACTTCATTTTTCTTAGTAATTAAACCCTGCGGCAAGTAGTGCTGTATCCCCTGCCAATGGATCATCTTAGCTTGTTTGTAACTGGGACAAACCAGCCAATAAATTCCAACCTCTCTATTAGCCCAATGAATCAGTGTTAGTTGTGCTAGAACAGACTTTCCCGACCGCCGCCCAGCACAGACTACTCTGAATCGGTGTGTATCTTCGAATACTTGTGTTTGCCATTTACTTAGTTTCACTTCCATCTTTAACGATAACTAGCCCCTCGAGTCTCTCACCACCTGTAGTTACATCAGTTGCCTGAGCTGGTAGGCCGTCAATATACCCCCAAATAGTTCTAATCGCCGCTAGATCACCCTCTAGGGCCATCTGGAGTATCCTCTGTCCTAATGCCCGTTTAATTTCAGGCTTCTCATCCATCATGGCTTGTATGGTTTCGGTGATAGAATGGCCTTTAGGTGGCCTACCATTCCTATTTATATTTTCGGGGTGAAGTTGAAACCCCGTTAGCTTCTTCTCGTTGTTATCTGGTTGTTTTATAACTTCGGTGTTATTGTCTTCCATTCGTCCTCCTTACCTATAAACTTGGCGTATCTACGCCTTATTACGTCACAATACTTCTCGTCCAGTTCCATCATATAACATATACGGTTGGTTTGTTCGCAGGCGATAAGAGTAGAACCAGAGCCACCACAAAAATCTATAATTGTATCGCTATTCTTACTACTAAGCTCAATCAACCTTCCAAATAACTCGGTAGGCTTTTGTGTTGGATGTACAGAAGATACCCCACCAGTATCCTCTTTTCCTCTCCTTGCAAAGGAGTGTACAGTAGCATAGTTTAGTACAGCCCGAGTGAAGGCATCTCCCGTCCAGTATGGCTCCTTGTTAAAAAAGTAATAACACAACTCGTAATCGGCACAGAATTTAGAGTTTCCCTTTTTGTAGGGATAAAGGTCCTTACTCCACACCAAAAGTTCCTTATACTTAACCCTTCCGATCGCTTCCCAGATAATTTCAAGCCTTGATTGATCAAACCACCAATAGTTCGCAGCGTCCTCCTTAGAGTATCTTTTTCCCATATTTACTAGTTGCCTATAAAAATTTCTATATTCTTCATCTGTGAATCCATCTTTATAGTTTCCGCTTGGGTGGTCTTCGTATTTATAATTTATTCCGTATGGGGGGTCGCACAAAACCATATCCGCTTTTTTACCGCCCATCAACTTCTCTACGTCCTCTCTTTTTGTACTATCGCCGCACATCAACCTATGTCTTCCGAGTTGATAAACATCGCCCAACTTCGATACCGACGGGGTATCGTCTACCTCCGGCACGTCGTCCTCGACTACCGGTGAGAATTGATCCAATAGTGTTTGTAAGTCAGTAGTCTTGCCTAAATCTACGCTATATTTACCTAAATCTATTTCGTCTTTATATTGGCTTATAAGCTCAGCTAATTTGTCATCCTCATAATAACCAACCCTATCATTATCACTAAGCGCGTACTCTAGTTTCTCCGCCTCGGTTTTAGGTTCAACCACAGATACCCACACATCGCTGATACCTAAATCCCTATAGGCTCTAAGTCTCATATTTCCCCCTAGGACCTCCCCATCGGGTGTAATAAGTAATGGCTTATATTGGCCTAGCTTTTTAATTTGGTCTTTAAGCCGCCCGAAGTCTTTATCCTTAATACCTCTGGGGTTTTTAGTCCAGTTTCTAAGTTCGGTTATCGGGCGTATTTGTTTAAGCGTTAAATCCTTCTCGGTCATAAATTTAAACTATTATACCTACCCATTCTTAAGTTTACCTACCCAAACCTACTCAGTTAAGTCCTCATGGGTCAGAACCGATATATTTAAGTTCGTTCAGTTTCATAAATATTTCCTAGAGCCGCCGCCAACAAAGACATCACCTTATCAATCGTTTCGGCAGTTTTTTTACCTTGGCTTTTCTGTGCGTCTTCTGGAGAAAGTGAACCCATAAATAGGGCCGCTTCGTCCGCTACCATCCCCACACCGTACTCAAAGATAATTCGTCTAATTTCATCCTCACTATCTCTCATTATTTTATTCTTGGCCCGTTCAAAATTAGTCATAATTATTTAATTAATTACCCTCCTTTTCTAAGGACTTTTTAATATCTTCAATATCACTTACTTCAACATAGGGAAATTGCCTATTCGATACACCCCAAATAGGTGGGGAGGTATATCTCTTCTTCCACAAAACTTTTTGGAAAACTTCCTCCCTTGCTCGCTTGGTTTGCTCAATTACATAATCCGCCGCCCGTTCAAGGCTACTTCTGCTATCCATATCGGGAGACACTACATCCAAATCTTCAGGCCAACGTAATGCTTCTTTCAACTCTTCAATTATTTTTTCTTTGGTGTTTTTCATAATCTACTCACTAAAAACCACACTAATACAAAATAAAACACTCCCGTAAGTAGGTAACCTAAAATAATTCCGTTTCTAAAAGGTTTGTTCATTGTTTTATGCGTTCCAAAAACCACATCAAAACTCTGTAAAATAACCAAATTAAACCTGTTGTCAGTACGCTGTAATAAAGCCAGTTAATTAGTAGTTCCATAAGTTCTTAGTGGGGACGGCAAGGACTTGACTATCACATTCACATACCTTATTGAGGCTCGACGTCAGTGCATATAGCAATTGTCACCTTGCTGGTTTTATGGTTCAAACCTCTGGCTAGTGAGATTCTCAAAAGACTCTCAACTTACGATAATATCGGCGGTATCCTCGCTCTTATTGCTATCCTTTCAGAAGTGGATAAATCCACGTTTCACTCGGAGTTTAAAGATTACGTTGCCAACGTCCCGCCTAAGCGTTTCTAACCTATTCGCCACGTCCCCATTAAAAATTCAAAGTACAGAGGCGAATCGGTTTGACCCGCCTCTTTTATTTCACTTCTTCTCTGACAGCCAGATGTTCGCCGTTTGGGTCTTACCAAAGTTCTTGTGAACCAGGAAAAACCCTTGCTTGGGAGGTTCAAAACCTATCCCAATCCTAATCCCGTATGGCGAAAAACCAATCAGAGAGCCATTAGTCACCAGGTTGGCTTTGTCTAGCCCTTGCTGATGCCAGTGACCAAAGACATCAAAGTCGGCTTTGCGGTTCCTGTCCCACTGCAGGGCCGCACGCCGGGCCGGAATATCCACACCGCCGACACCGCCCATGTACTTGAATCCATGTCCGTGGTGCAACCTGAAAGTCCAGTCATAGACTTGCAGGTAGGTGTGATACCCTTGGGCAATCATGAATTGCACCCTCGAATTGCCATGGAAGTGCGTTTCCAGAGCTTGATACAGTGCAAACTCCAGCGAGTTTCCGACCTCGGTGGAGGCGTGAACCTTGTCCGTAATTCGACTATGGTTACCAACGTGGCAAGGTATCACCAACTTGGCTTCGGTGTTATCAAGCAGGAACTTAATTCCACCCAGTAACCTTTCCTGTACCCAGATAATCGCTGCCACCGGCTGCAGCCGGGCCGTCTCCAAGTTCTCCTCTCGGAGATTGCCGGAAATGAAATCTCCCAGAAGGGCCAGAACAACCGTCGTAATTTCCGTGTCCTTGGCGTAAAGCTGAATCAGCCGCAGGGCGTTCTGGAAATAGAGTTGAATCCTCCGCTCCGCTACCGTTAGGGTAAACTCGTTTAGTCCGTTCACCCATTCCGCTTTGACCCGTTCCTCAACGTGCCAGTCGGAGGCCAGAACAAAAGCTGTAGCTTCCGACTTTCCCACCGACAAACGCGGCTTAATGACATACTCTTGGGGGGTCTCCGTCAACTTCAGGAGGGCGGCGACCTGTTCCTCAAGAGTTACAATTCTTTCCAGGGCAGTCTTGTAACGCCGTTTGGCTCCAAGACGTTCAGACTTCGCCTTGGTTCGCTCCAACTCTAGGAGCAACTCAAGATTCGGGTCTTTTTTCATTTCTGTCCTCCTTCATGTTTCGGGTTAGCCAAATGCTGATACCCGTACCAACACTAGCTCCTAGGCTATAGAAAATAGCCATCTCTCCCCGACTGACGGACTCAATGAACGCATAGAAAACCCAGAATCCTGTCAACTCTTCAACGAAGATGAGGAAGACAGAAGTCCAGAGCTTTCCTTTTGCGATCATCCTCGTTGACAAAACGGCAATGACGAACTCCACCACCGCTACAAAAAAGAATAGGACAGCTGTTTCCATACTCACCCCCTCGTTTTTTTGTGTGCCGCTCTTCTCCTTTCTCTCCTAGACCGCTTTCTTCTTAGCCGAAGCTTTTGTCGGCGAAGATAGTCTTGTGGTGTTTTCACATTTGACTCCTTGTTTCTTGAGCCATTTGTAAATCATTGGGTATTGCGAAACATATTTTTCAAATTCTTTTTTTGTGCCTAAAAATTCAGCAAAGAGTAGTTTCATAAACTCGCGGCTCTCTTTTTCAGCCTTTCGTATGTCTCTTCCCAGTCGAAATAAGTTTCCTGTTGAGCAACTTTGGCTCGAAGGTACGGCAACGTCTTTGGGTACCTTTCGTCAAACCAATCTATAAACTGCATCGGTTCTCTGTGGGCCCAGAAAATGTGACATCTAACACATAAACTGACAGCGTTTCGTTCGTCGTACCTCAAACCTAGGTGTGTTCGTGAGCAAACATGAGCACACTGCAAAACCACGCCTCTTCTGGAACAATGTTCGCAGTAGCCAATAGAACGGATAATTTTAGAAAAAAGATCGTCGCAAACTTTTCTATATTTTTTAGCCGACCACTTTCTCATAGCATCTAAGACAAACCTTTAGTGCGGTTTCCTCGTCCCTACGTACCTTCCTAGACTCGCTTTCGCGTACTACCGCCCCACACTTCTGGCAGTAGATCGTACCCTCCGGCGATAGATAAGAGGTTGAACTTCTAGTTATGTCCCTTAACGAAATACTACGGATCATAGACTTGTTGCCCCCATAAACTTTTTCAGTTCGTTAGACCCCGTTGTGTGTCTTAACTTTCTCAAAGCCTTAGCTTCTATCTGCCGTATTCGCTCCCTCGTAACTCCAAACATTTCTCCAACTTCCTTTAGACCTCTTCCTCCCGTACCATTAAACCCGAACCTTTCCTCCAAAACTCGGCGTTCCCGTGGCTTTAGTGTTTCCATGGCTTTCGCTAACCCTTTGTGCAAGAGGTTTGTTTCTATTTCGGCGTCCATTGACTCCTGACTACCCGCGGACTCTGGTAATAACTTCATTTCTGGATGGTCAAGCATTCTCTCCGTAACTAAATGTTCTGTCACAACAGTTGTCTTTTTGCCCCTCATTTCCTTGAGCCAACCAGGAAACATCTCTTGTACGGATATATCAAAGAACTCCGCTAGTTTCTCGGCAACTGCTGGCCTAGGATAGGTTCTAAATGTTTCCAAACCGCATATTGTCTCCTTACTTATTCCGAGTGCGTTGGCTAATTTATTCTGTGACAGCCCAAGGGTTTCGCGCCGCTTTCTTAACTCGTTATTGAACAGTTGATGTTTTACTCCCAAACTAAACTCTTTCATAATTTTCTCTAGTTAAGTCCTCATGGGTCGGTACGTTCGGGAGTGCTATAGTCAAAGTCAAATCCTAGTGTCACCACTATAGTTGCTTTTCGTGAATGCATCTCCCCATACCGACCAATCAAGACTCAACTATGTCTTTAATTACTTACCCTCCTTTTCTAAGGACTTTTTATACTGTTCCATAAAGATCTCGTGCGTTAGTCCTAAAGCGGTACATAGAAAATTACTAACCTTATTAGCCTCATTCTCCCTTGCTCGCTTGGTTTCTGAGACGAGGAGAGTACGGATGAAGCCTTTAACCTCATCCTCGCAGGGAGCTAAACCATCTGTAGTGTAGTAGCGAAGGTTAGGAAATTCCTTGTCAAATCGCCTTTCCCAGCCCTCCTTAATGTTTTTCATAAGTATTTAATGTAGTACTTTTGTGTGTAGGCCACCCACGGACTCCAACCTCGCCTTGTCCACATTTCATGCGCTTTGGTCAGGTTTGCGTTCCAGTCTAAATATTCTTCTGGACATATCTGTCCCGTGTGGTTCAACATAGCCACTCCGCAGTCAACGCTCCACGCCTTATCTCTATCACCACTGCGGCACCAGGTAGACTTGCCGCCATATATACAGTTGTACCCAACGGCTTGTGGCCTAAGTCCTGACTCAGCTTTAAAGACGGCTTTAGCAACAGCCGCCTCATCTCTCCACAACTGCTCAATCCTGTCCTCAATCTTTTGGGCGACTGTTCTCCTATCGATAAACTTGCCTATAGGAGATATAAACTCCCTGCAAACTTTTACCCCACCAACGCACTCGTTTTTTCCCACTTCGTAGCCCAGAAAATAGATGACCGCCGAATAAGCCATCAGGATAAGGAAAATTCCCACACCTAAACCAACGGCTATTTTCAGCGTTCCGAATCTATCTGTTTGCAGGTTTTTAGCCAGTTTTAATCTCATAATTTCCCGTTAAAGACGGCGGTGTATTCCTTACCTGGCGCTCGTACTGTATCTTCTGTTTCTACCTTCGCCGCCGTTTTTTTACCCATATTCTTCGCTCTCTCTATCTTTTCCTCTAAAGAGGTCCGTGACTTAACCCCCCTTTCCACCCAATACGTGTCCTGACATCCCGTTGAACAAAAGGCACTATCCCGACCCTGTGGAATTTCACCGCCGCATTGTCCGCACCCGCCTTTAATTTCGAGGCTAAGAATCTCAAGAAGCCCGTCCTTGCTAATTCCAAACGCCTTCATAAATCTCTTATTAGTACTTACAAGGTAAGTTACTGACTTGTCCCAGTCCGGGGTCTTTGTTTCTACATCCATAGGTTTGGCTCACCACTGAGCCGTTAATAGGAGCGAACTCTCTGGTAAGAGTTAGTATCAACGGCGTTTTCGTTTTCTCTCGTGCCGTTTAAGCTCGCTACCTGTATCTAACGGACGTGTCCGCCGTTAAACCTCTACCCATAGCGCTTGGGGTTTAAGTAAGGGCTTGGCCCGCCCCTCACCGGCTGCTATCCACACCATTTAGATTTCAGAGCTTTCTGTATGCTCCGAGGACTGTGGGCCTACAGCTAGGCTAGGTATCCTTCGGGTATTCCCGATTCGTGAGGTGGGACGTGGCCTTGCGAGTCACACCCCACAAACCGGACGCAAGGCTATATCAAAGTGCTAACGAGTTTTTCCACGTAAACATTACGTGCCTCATCAAATACCATTTCTGTTTTTTGTTTTTGTTTGTCGGTGGGAATAGGAGAGTTTAGAAAGTATCTTTTAGTACGAGAGTTGGCGGCCTTTTCCCATTCGCCCGAAATTGAGTAACCCGCCTTTTTTAGGTCGAGGATTCGGCGTGGTGAGTAGTTAGTACCGATAGCCTTAGCCAATTCGTATGAAGTTAAACCGCGACTTCCAGCTTCTTTTAGCGCCTCGTACGCTCTTTTTGTATGTGTTTCTGTGTCTGTCATAAGGACTAGGGGCTCTTTAGGCAGAGTCCTCAAACTCCTTATCCCTCTACCAGCCTGCCCAACTGATAGAGGCGTAAGGAGCTTCAAATCGCTAGGGACAGCTTCTATCCAGTTACTATCCCCAGCAATTTAATTTGGAATCTTGCGTTCGTTTAAGAGTTTGTTAGGCCTCTCGTCAGCTTTCGCATTACGAGAAGCCGCGAAAGCCTTAAAACTTAATCCAGTTACCATCCCCAAAGCAGTATTCCCCCGCCTCGTTTTTGTGGTAGAACTTGCCGCTTTTACCCCTTATCATCGGGTTATTGTGTGGTGTACAGGTCTTGGTTTCTATGTTTGCGGGTGCGACCACTGTCCTAACTGGTGTAGCCGCGGCTTTAACCACTTCGTCGGCCGAAGCTATTCCTTCCACAATTCCGTAACCAGCAAACCCCAAAGCCCTACCAACCGCGCTTGTTTCAGCCACCTCGTAAGGGTTCTGCTTCTCAATTAACTTCGCGGGGTTGGCCGCCGAGTGTCCCACAAATGTCCCTTTAGGGGTTGTTACTGTGGCCTTAACAACGACTAGCTCAGGGATGGACACAATTTCCGTGATTATCGAAACCGTCTTTAACTCGTCGTGCGCCATCCTTACCCTCTCGGAAACAGGCATATATTCTTTGCCGTGAATGTTAACTGTTTTTGCTTCAACCATAGTTAGAACGTGATTGGACAAACTTCGATCTTGTTAAAACTGCTCCAGACTTTCTTTGCGAGCTGTTCAGCCTTGCGCGCCCTAGCCTGTTCGTAAGCATCCGCGGTAATGAGTCCGCGCAGTCCAGCAGATTCAATCTCATCCCAGGTTATTTTGTCTTCCAATAAGTCCCAGGTTAAAAATCTTGTCCATTCCATCAAGTACTCACCTCCCTACTACAACTAAAACACGTGTCAAATAACGGATCGTGATAATTAGTTCCGCATTTCCTACACCTGGCCATACCGGGTACTTTTCCCTCCTCGATACAACGGGAACACCCTTTCTTAGCCGGGGCGTGTTTATACCAACCATTGCAATACTTGCAACTGACGTAGTTTGACGGGTATCTCATATGTGAACTGCGGGCTTAAACCCGCTCTGCTTCGGTACATGGGCATAAGCCACAACTTTGCCCATACTTTTCACGGGGATAGCTCTTAGGTTCCGATGCACTTTGTGATACTCCCTAAGCGACCTGCTTATCTTTTTGTTTTTTAAAAACCTCTGAAAGAAGTTCATAAATTTATTAGCCCCTCGTATTCTTCGGGCTTCCTGTTAATGCGTCGGATAATCTGTCTGATGCGTTCGTGCGATCTGCCGTATTTAGCGGCGACATCTCGAAGGGTTAGTGTAGGATTGCTTTTTGAGTAGTTGTAAACGCGGGCATGGAACTCGACTTGTGGAGGGTATGTGTATTTGACTTTCGGTTTGTTCCGGGTTATAACGTTGTTAGACATACAAAAAAGGCCTGCTCTCGCAGGTCTTTTTGCATATCTAAGTAGTTTTAACCCCTACTTAATATCAACTTTCTAATAATCGTTGCCGGGATTATTAGAAGGTTTAATTGACCTGAGAAAGCGCGGTAAATCAACAAAATAAGGTACGAATACATTATAAGCATAAAGGCTGACGAATGTCAATAGTCTTTATGGAACGCTTATTTACGTGGTGTGTTGGGTGGAGGTTATTGGGTGGGGGGTAGGCGTGTGAGTGAGTTTGAATTAGTTAAAGACAGCTTTAAGGCTTTCCTAATAAAACGGGGTCTCCGCGCGTCTACCGTTTACCGCCACTTAATCCAACTAAGATGTCTCTTTAAACACTCCGACTTCTCAAAAGAGGAAATACAAAAATATCTCGACAGCTTAATCCTTGTTGGTCGGCGTAACTCCTATATCAATGTCTACGTTGACACCATCCGTGTCTTTGGACAGCTCAAAAACATTGAGGAGTTTAAGACGTGGCCGTACTTGAGAGAACATCCCACTATCAAATCTACCCTGTCGGATGGTGAGATTGAGGCGCTTCTTAATCTTCCCCCCGTAACTATTACCCGTCCTGATCGTTGGGGCCACACTATCACTTATAGCTTAGGTGCTAGGAACTACGAAAGGTGGACGCTCTTTTTTTCCATCCTTGCTTTTACAGGTATGAGACCGGGGGAGGTGGCTCACCTAACTATCTCAGATGTAGACTTTGGGCAGGGGGTTTTTGTTATCCGGCCCGAAATCTGCAAAACAAACACTTTAAGGTATGTTCCTATCCCACCCAACCTAGCCGAAAAACTGAAAGCCTACGTTTCGGCCCTAAAGACTAACAACTTGTTTCAGTCCTCCACCAAGGAAGCAGTATTCGATAACGTAGACTGGCACTATAACTTCCAGCAAAGAATAAAGAGGTTAGGTATCAAACGCCCACACCTTACTTGTTACTCCCTACGCCATTCATTTATCACCCGTTGTCTTGAGGAAGACATCAACATTCACAAGATCGCCAAGATCGCTGGACACGACATCTCCATGACCGCTAAGTACGAACACCTGGTTACTAAAGACCTGAAGGAGGCCATTAAAAAACTGCCGCTTATTAGAAGATCAACCTGTCCTCTGGAAATCTTACAAGCACTCATCAGTACCATTAAATCCTTTGCGCTGCAAGCCGATAAACGCTTTGAGTACCGGTTTTTGGAGGAGGATGGTCATATCAATCTGGACATTAAAACCAAGTTGACAAATGTGGCCTCTAGATAGAAGATTAGTTAACAACTTATCCGTCATAAAACGCAGAATGTAGATATAAACCGATTTTTAGATTGGTCGTGACGGACGGCCATCTACAGCCTTGCTGTACGGCCAATCTACAAGTCGGTTTTCTGTTCTTTAATAATCTACTGCCCGAATAAGACACAACAGCCGAGTTTAAGAGTTAATATTTTGCAGACATAAGAAAACCCCGCTAAGTGCGGGGTATTTTTGTGCTCTTGAGGGGGCTAATGAACTGGGCGCCGTTAGCTCAATAGGACTGAGCATTCCCCTGCTAAGGGAAGGATTAGGAGTTCGAATCTCCTACGGCGCGCCACCTTCACTAGCCTCCTTGAGAGCACAACTAGAAAAAGTATACAAACCTTTACAACAGTGTGCAACATTGTCAAATTTGACATTTATAGAAATTCCTCTATATAATGTAAGGGTACACGGGGAGATTGTCGCATTCGCAGTGCAGTAGTATAGCTCCCCGTCTTTTTATTTCCCCGCTACAAATTTCCTGACAAAATTAACAAGTAACGCAAATGCCGGAACGACTAAGGGAGTGTAAACTCCAAAGTCAACTTTTGCCACAGCTTCGGTTAAGTATGTAAGCCCTGCACCAAGCATTGTAATTACGAGTCCTCTGAAAAGACTTGATAAGTCCTCTTTGTTAAGCGTGAACCTCTTGCTTTCGGCCATATAGATCACCCCCTAATAGAGTTTATAACCTTTGCTATTCCCAGTTTAATTAGTTTCCAGCCGTTATATTGGCTTAAACCGTCTTCATTGAGGTTCTGGATGGTCTCGTGAAGCTCAATTATTGTCCTCCTATCGTTGTTTGCCTGAGCCTGTAAGTTATCTACCTCCGCTTTGGTACTCGCTAGAGTGGCCTCTACGTTCGCTAGAATGAGCGTACACGAATTTTTATCCTGGAGGGCGGTAGATACTACCTTCTCGGCATCCTTGCGTGTCGTTTCAATGGCGTTTTGTAGTTCGGTGTTAGAAGCCGTCAACTCACCTACCGACTTATTAAGATCGGCGATAATGTCATATCTAAGCCCTAAGTCCTTAATTAGCTCCCCGACTGTTTTGGTGTGGTCTATTGGTTTATTCTGAACGCCTAACTGTACCCACTCGTTTGGTTGTAGTTTGTAGTTCAATGGGTTCATAGAACCACCGCCTTTCGGACGCAAAAAACCCAATACGTTAGTCCCCGTATGGTATTGAATATGAGGCAGAGAACCAACGGGATAGTTCTGATCAAAGGAGTTAAACGAGTCTTTAGTGCCATTAACGAAAATGGCGATATGGCCGTAGGTTCCTCCACCCCAAACAACAACATCTCCCTCCTCAGGTTCTTGTGACTGTATAAATGTATCTTGGTTGTAGTTCTTCCAAACCTCCTTTGCCCCCGCGGCGGGTGGTGATTGGATGCCATTCAGTACCTCCTTAACATACATCCTATATAAGTCCACGCATTGGTTGCCAAAACTACCATCGAAGTCGCACGGCTTGTTAGTCCACCTTTTTACAAAGTCCTGCAAGGACATAAGTGTTTATACTCTAATTTTCAAAACGGCGGTGGCGTAGGCAATAAGCCCGACCACAAAAGAGGTTAGTATAATTCCGGCAAACGTGTAGACAATAGTCTTAACGGGGTTAAACTCGCCACGGGTAACATAACCCTCCATGACAGCCTTTAGAGTTTCCTTAATTTCCGAGATATCCTTTTTGATCCACGAAACATCGTTGGCTATTTCGGCTATTTTAGCGGCGTTTGAGTTTTCCATAACTTGCACCTTTTCGGTACGGCTCTTTTTGGGCATTGTCTTTTTAAGAGTTTCACGTTTTGCTCGTAAACACTACGGATAACCCTTTTTAGCTCGTTGTTCTCTTTAACAACGCTTTCAATTGTCTCGTTAATTTTATTAATGCGAGTTTCAATGTCTCCAAACTTTTTGATAATTTCTTCATAGTTCATTGTCAATTAGATCTCGTAAGTTATGTTGGCCGAAAAACTCTGAAATTGCTGATCGTTCGCAATTGTTGCACCGGTGGCCGTTAGGAAGTAGAGGTTAGCGATACCCGAAATATGCTTAATAGTTAGCAGCCATTCCGAAGTTCCAGCTGTGGCATTGCCGACGCCAATTATAGTTTGTTCGGTTGTGTTAGTTGGGGCTGGGAAGCCATTAACGGTGGTATAGAAGTAGTAGTCCGTCGTCACCTTATAGCCGCCCCCACGCAAGTGAATTCTTACTGTCCGTCCGTCAATGTTAATTCTCGTTTCGGAGATGGTTGGTTGCCCTCCAGACCCATTGTCAATTCCCCCCGCCCCGGAAACATTAAAAGTCGGGGCCGCCAGAGCAAACCACCCGGGCCAACCCTGCGGGTTAGTTACATAGGAGTGGTTGTTAGCCGAAATAGCGGCATTGGCAATTGTATAACTTGTATTGACTAAAATTGTCACCGTTGTGTTGGGCGCCCCGTAGGAACTGGAAAGTACCACGGCGTACTTAACCGTTGTTTGGGTAAACTTTAATTTTGTACCGACTGTATACTTGGCTGTTTGGTCGCCTGAAACCGTGAAAGTAGATGCGGAGGCGTAGGTCCAGGTCTCAGCAGTATCGTCTATCCATCCCGTTGTAGGTATACCCGTAGCAACTTGCCACGACGGAGCTACCCCCGCCCCGTTAGCAGTTAAAACGTATCCAGAAGTGGAGGCGGCTAGTCTTGTTAGAACATTGGAGGCGGCGGTGTAGTAGATATCACCCACAGCATCCGAACCTAGAACTATCTTCGTCCCCGTGCCTAGTGTTTTATTCGTTAGACTTTGGGCCGTAGCTAAGTCCACAACTTTCGTGGTATCGTGTACTCCCGCCGCGGAGTGCTCCGCTACGAACCCATCCCTGGATTTGCCGTAGTAGTATTGACCGGTTACCCAAACTTCAAAATATATCGTTCCCGTGTGTGCTTGCGCCCCATTATATGATCCAGTCAAGCCCCGATCTCCTGTATCGGACAAATTAACAATACCGCCCGCAACACTCGTCCAGTGAACAAATTCCACGGTGGTGGCATCAACGGCCCCATTCGCATCCTTCTGGAATAAAACCCCCACCCCTTCTTGGGGTAAACCAGAAACAGAGTTGGGCGTAAATGATAGAGCCACCGCAGAGAGGGAGGTCTCGGTTATCGTTTGCGAGTAGTTATCTGGCGGCGCAGCCAGCCACGAATTTATTGTACTCATAAAAAAACCGCCCTAGACAACATGTCTTCAGCGGTTAAACGGGGCTTGTCCCCTAAATAACTATTTAACTAAAATCAGTATACCACTTTACGGGTATTCTTCAAGTCCTTAGAAAACAAGTCTCGCAAAGTTATCTTTTTCTTTTTAGTCGCTCTTTTAGAGCCCAGCGCAGTCTTACCAAACTTAAGTTTTAATGTTGTTTTAGGCAGGGCAACCTTCCCCAAAGTTAGCTTCTTAAACTTTTTCTTTTTGTACTTATTTTTCAACTTAGTTAACTCTTCAAGAGCTTTATTGGCCTCTTCGGCAGTCATTTTATCCGCCTGGTAAAGCGCGTAGATATCGTTAGCCTTTTTGGTTATCTCACCATTAAATTCAGAAATAGATTTTTTGTCCAATTCGGTGTTGCCCGTTAGTTTTGGTGGGGTGGGTTGAAAGTCCAAATCTATCGTCTTTATGTTTTCTCCGTCCTGAATATAGACTTTATTGTCTTTTTCCAATGACTTCTGTCCCGAAGCCTTTAGTTCTTCTTTGGACTTGTTGTCGGCGGCGCCCCTCGCCCTTCCAGCCGTAACTTCGTTGTAGACAGCTTGCTTGTCTGGAGACGCCAATAGAACTTTTGACTGCAATTCACCAAGTGGTGCAGTGCCCTCCCTGAAATAGGTACGTGCTTCTGGTGTGCTATACTGTCCGGCTATGACCGTCCTTATTCTATTCTCGGCCGTTTGGGGAATAACATAACGAACCCTACCACTCTCACTAGTTGACGCCCCCTTATCAAAGGCACTAATACCCTCTAGCGTTTTCTTTAGCTGTCCACCACCTGTAGGCGGTAACAAATGAAATAGTGGTTTAGAAAACTCCCTCTTCATAGTGGACTCTCCCTTAATTAAAGCCGGCAGGTCGGGAACAGCGGCCCCTAGAGGAATACGCCCACCTGTTAAAGTAGATGTGAATGGTAATTGCTCACCCACGTTCCTGACTAAATTCTTAGTCGCTTGCCCTTCCTTTAGGTCTGGGTTTGTGTAGTCCTCATAGCCTCTTTGGGCAACGGCTATCGGGTCAAAGGCTGGCCGCCTACCAAAAGCCCTTTCGTAAAGGTTGTTAAATAAATAGGAGTAAAGAAACACCTGTCCGAGCGCAGAAGCTGCCGCAGGAATGTTGTAGTTTCTCGGAATATCCTTAAACATGAAGGAAAGTTGGTTGTTGACTTCCAATTGGAATTGCGTAATAAAGCCTAACATCTGCGAATTAAATAGGGTCGGCATTGAACCTAGCGACCTCCCGCTAATAATTCGCTCCGCCCAGTCGTCAGCCCTCTTCATTGCCTGGACCGGAGAAAGTCCCTGTTTGATACCCTCATAGTATTTACCACGAACGATCGTACCAGAAGTAAAATTATCCACAGCTTTCATAAGCCACGCCCCACCTCTACCAATCTTATTCCAAAGGTTTATAGAAAGAGGGTCGGAACCGACCCGCCTGGTCAGGAAGTCAGAGCGGTTTCTAAACCCATCATCTTTCAGTAGTGCGGTTATTGTTGACATCATTCCCCTAGCGAACGATGGTTTGTCGGTTGTGGCGAGGGCTTGAGTTAGTGGGATAAAGTTCGTTAGGTTGGAGGCCACGTTCGCCCCGATCATATTAGCCCCAACCTGTTTTCTTAGGGTATTGGAAAAGGCATACGCACCTCTACCAATAATGTTTTCCACAGCTCGATCAGCCATACTCTTTTTACCGGCTAGGTTGTTTATGTACTCGGATAAGTCCGCTGCGAAGTTTGTTAGGTGCTTCGTTCCCGCAAAGGTTTCTCTGATCCCCTTTTCAAAGAGTCTAAGGTTTTGTATGTTGTCCGTGTGGAAGAGCTGCTTACTCGCCCCCTCTAAATACCCGTCTATACCTTGAATAGCATCATAGTCGGTAATGTTTGTTTTTCTTTGTAAGGCGTTAGCAAAAAAGTTCTTACCTGGTTTGAAGTCCATTGATATTCCATTAACGTCAGTTGGTAGAGAGCTGTCTCTCAATGGAATACCTACCTGTTCTAAAAGCCCCTGTGTTTCGGTAAAGTGTCTAAAATAGTCCTTTCTTTCGGGTATTGGGTCATAACCGTTCCTTGTGAGTACGGCATTAATATCCGTTAGATACTTCTTGTACTTTTCTCGTAACACCTGTTCGGCTTTGACTATCTTCTCGCCATCCGGTCTCTTTAGTATCTCTTCTTTGCTAATTAGCCCCTCGCCAAGTTGCTGGACAAGTTTAGACTGCTCGCTCCTGGCAGCAATTCCTAACTCTTTTATTTCGCCCCGCTCCTTAGTTAAAAACCTTTGTCTTTGGGCCTCGGAAGCTTTTACAGGGTCAATGTAACGGGCTTTCATTTCTGGGGCATCCTTGCCCATAATGTCCTCAAAGTTCCTCTCCATTGTTTCCCTACCGTATAATAGTCTGGGTTTATCTTTCCATGTAGTCGCCCTGTCCATAATGTTCTTTTCCAGCATTTTCCCTCCCTTAGACGTGATGATGTTCCCACCTTGAGTAGTCACAAATTCGCGCTTAAGTCGAGCATCTGTTGCTTCCCCCATACCTTTGCTTATCTTTTGGGAAAGTGCCTCACCACGGGTCTTAAATATAGCCCCCGCCCGCTTAAAGACCATTTCTTGCCATTCTTTTAGGTCTCTCTCGGACTGGGAGGCATTAAACTTCTCCTGCTTAGTCTGTGCCTTGGCTAGGGTTTCTGGGGTGGCCTCTGCTAAGTACGCAGCGTCTACTTGTGGTATACTGCCTCCCGATGTTTGGCGACCCCGACTTTCTGGAACCAATTGAGTTTTCAAACGGCTGGGATCTATTGAAAAAGCTTCTTGGCGCGTTGGCTCTGTGGTATCTGGGCGTTGGACTACTTTACCTGTTGGGACTTTTCCTATCTGTGCCTGTTGATTAGCCCGATTCCAGATGTCAGTGAGTTGGGATTTAGTAACAGATTCTTTATAATTCGGAAGCGTTGCGAATGTATCGTGAGGAACGAATTGGTTTGACACATCAGGGTACTTCACGGAATCATACCCAGCTTTTTGAAGAGCCGCCTGTATATTCCTATCTTCCATGAGATCAAAAAAGTTATCTCCGATATTTAGTCCCCTATGTGAAAGAAGTTTGTCTATTTTTGTGGTGCCGAACCCATATTCATTCTTGAGGAGAATCTGTTTTAGTTCCTCGGTTGGATTCGTAAAATCCGCGGTCTTCTTAGGAAATACCGTCTTTTCAATATACTCCGTCCCGTAATCCATTGCCCTTTCTGGAGAATAAGTAAAATACTGTAATGACCATTTCTTTTTTGCACCGCTAGATTCGTTTATACCGCGGTAAACCTTCTGACCCCACGTCCTCACAAAATCCTCCGCACTTTTATACTTCCTAGCCTCTCTTAAGTCCGGGGTTAGTTTAGAGCCAAGTCCCCGATCATCTTGACCCAGTGCTTGGGCTTTTGTAGCCCGATTCCAGATATCGGTGAGCTGCGGTCTAGTTTTGACTAAAGAGTTATCTGTTATCGCTCTTGAATACTCATTCGTAGACGGCTCATAAAATCGGAAGTCGTTATATCCGAGCTTGCTACCTTGTTTAATTACTTCCGATTGTAGAGCATCGTCCACCCTATTTATAATATTTCTCGTCTCTATTGGCGCTCTATAGTCAAATATATACTTACCCTTGCCATAAATTTTATCTATAACTCTCTGAATTATAGATTCTTGCTCAGCATTCGGATTTTGTGTGTCAAATGTTTTTACTTTGCTTTCGTCAACTGCAACTTCCATCAACCTTCCTTTATCACTAGCAACGGATTTCGCTTTTAACTGATCCGGTCGGCTTAAATAAATAGCCTGTCCCTTACTAGGACTTACTTCTTTAAACTCCCGAAAGTCGGCGTTCGTCCCGTGTATCATATTTACTCTTGCCCTCACAAACTCCTCTGCACTCTTATACTTCTTAGCTTCCCTCAAAAGGTCGTCCATACCCCCCTTCGCCTTGCTAATTACCTTTCCACCCACCTTACCAACAACCCCGCCCACTAGAGGAAACGCTAGACCTAAACCCGCTTGAAGTCCTAGCTCTTCTGGTGTCTCTTTGGCAATGGTTGCCGGGCTTTTCTCCGGCAACTTAGCCAAATTAGAGTAGAGCGTCCCCGCAACGCCAAACTTACCAGCCTCCTCAAGCGCTTTCGGGGTTATCTTGGTTAGTCCTGGAAAGACTTTAGAAACGGCTGGGGCGAGTTTGGCAGCCTGTGTTCCGGCACTAACCGCTGCCGGTATTCTTGAAAGCAAGCTAAACGGGGCTAGGGACCCAGCAATTTGTCCGACGGTGCGGGAAACATTTCCAACAGCACCTATCGGCTGGGGAATGTTTTGATAAGTTTGCTTAGGTAAAAATGGTAGAGCCCCTTGAGTGAAACCAGGAAGAGCTTGTAAAAGGGGGTTTGCTCCGACAAGACGACTACCTAGCTGGTTACTTGGTGCCTGCGGGTTGAGAATAGACCTATTAATTACGGGTTGGATCACGTTTTGCTGGACGGAACCTAATCCTCTAGCTACAGGGGTACTCCAAAAGTTTCTCCCGGCGTTGCTTTGGGGGTTAAAGTAATTAGTAACCTCTCTAAAACTTGGTAGTCGCGGGGTCTGGGTGTTTATCTGCTTTGGCGCAAAAGAAGGAACCGCCTGTGGTTGCTGGTTAGCTCCGCCGAGAATATCCCGAACTTTGTCTAAAATGCTTTTGGCCATATCTCATACTTTTATATTCCCTGTGTTCCAGTAACGTAAGGTGTGTCCAGACCGAGAAGTGTGGCCGCGTCGTTATCTTTATTAGTTCTACCCAAGGTTTTCGAGACGACCGAGGGCATATTCCCTAAATTCATTCCTAAGGAACCGAGACCACTTTGTAGGTTTGACAAAACATCACCCACATTAAGACCGGAAACGTCTCCTGTTTGATAAGCCTTGGCCTGGTCGAGTTGCGCCTGCATAGTTGCCAGCCATTTAACTAAGGAATCCTGCCGCGTTTTAGTCATTTGGTCGATTTGAAGTTTGTTAGAGGTATACTGTTTCCAAACGTCTAGCGAAGCAGACCTCTTAGCGGACTCAGCCTCACCCTTGGCGCTATTAATTGCGTCTAAAGAGGCCATAAGCTGTCGGTTAAGGTTGGCTAGGTTGTTTTCGTAATTCTGCTTAGCTTCCAGAAGTTTTCCGGAATAGAAAGTACCAACCTGTTGTCTTTTGTTCTCAATATCTCTTAGAGCTGTGTCTCTTTGTTGCTGTATTTCGGAAAGGGAGGCGAAGGCCTGTTTACCGAAGGACTCACTAAGCGCTTCGGGGACGCTAGAACTAAAATTACCCGTGGCGCTCATATATGCCTGTTGTCTACGGTTTAGCTCGCCTAGAAGGTTTCGGGCTTTAGCAAGGGCTGTATTTGCCTCTTGTTTTCGAGCCGTTTCGGTATTGGCCAACTCGCCCATTCTGGCCGCCTGTTCCGCACGTATTTGGGCTTCTTGTTCCCCCGCGTGCTTCGACAAAAGAGCCCCCGTGTCGGCGTAACCTTGACGGGTCGTTGGTTCCAAGCCCCCCAAGCGAGACATTTCTTGAGAAAATTCGTCGTTTATCGCTGACATTTCCCTTTCCTTCAGAACGTCTACTGGACTGATCTCGGGTTGTGATGTGAGCTGTCCTAAGATCGAACCGCCCGTAGTTGTGTTTGTTTTGGTATTAAGTCCTGTTGGAGCTGGCGTCTTAACTACAGGTGTCTTAACTATCGGAACATTCGGTGTTCCGCCGTACAAATTTTGGGCGTATACTCCGACGGGGCTCTGTGACTTAGCCCCAATAGGTTGGGAAATGCCTAAACCTGGAAGCCCCGCTTGGTAGCCAAGCTGGCTTAGTGTCATTTTCGCTGTGTCTAATAAACTTGCCATATTTTTATTGTTATGCTATAAGCTGGTTATGCTTAAACACTCTAGACTCTATATTTTAGCCCTGTTTTTGTTTACCAGCGTCTTTGCCGGCTCTTCTTTGTTGTACCTACATACCTCCGAGCCAAAGCCTGTAACTGCGACTAATTACCTGTCAGAGACTAATTTTAAGACTCCAGAACCTAAAGTCATAGAATTAAACGCTGATAAACTTTGGACTATTATCAATGACTGGCGAGCATCTGAGGGTCTAAAACCATTCACTAAAGATCCAAGACTTTGTGACATCGCTACGGATCGCCTAAAGGATGGTCTTGACTATCACAGGGGTTTTCTTACCCGTTACCGCGATTACCCCTATGTATTGTCCGAAAACGAGGGCCTAGATACCTCCGAAGAGAGTATGCTCGATGGCCCAGAAGGGTGGTTAAAGTCCCCACCTCACGCTAAAGCTCTCAGAAGCGACTGGGTCTACTCCTGCGTCGCCACTAAAGGAAACTTTGCCGTCCAGATATTCTCTAATTTCCAACCGTAGTTTTCAAAGAACTAAAAAACCCAGCCCTTTTTGTGTGCTGGGTCGTGGGAGTTCTTCCCTCAAAGACCTAATTTCTAACATTATATCACTCCTAAAACGAACGTCAACTCGAAACTCGCCAAGAACTGCCAATCGTCAACGGAGAAAGTGTTGTCAAAAGGCCTTTTATGGCTACGATCTCAGCCAATGCCCCCGTACCAGAAATTTGTACCTGATAGGAGCGAATTCTTGACTTGTTAAGTTGAATATACTTTATGATCTCGGATAAATTACTCGTTCCCGAGGAAGGCTGGTAGCCAAACCTCTCGGTACCGAAAGCAAACGAGCCAAAACCAGCCAAAGTGGACTGTCCAGTAACCGTGAAACTCGCCGCTGTGCTAGTTACACCAGCTGTGTCCTCTACAATCAAGGAAACAGCCACTGTCCCCGTTACATTTCTCAAATGGGTAAATATCGCCGATAAGTTTTTAAGCCTAAACGGTTCGCCAAGAAATTCCTTTTTCGACAGAAACATCCAAGTAAAATTAGTTCCCTTATCGTTTGCGTAACCGTCGGATACTTCCGTTACAAAACCATCATCGCCATCACCATAAACAAAGTGCTCTGCGTCTGTAGAGTCGTAATAAACTGTTCCCACCGCCGGACTATTCGGGAAACTAAATGGGCCGAGCCAAGCCAACCTTTCCCGATCATAACCCAAACATTTCATTGAGGATGCTCCTACTGGATAGAACAACCAGTAAATGGACTTCCAGTAGACGGCCCACATTTCGCTGATTCGTGCCATATTAATTTTGGAAAGTTCCGGTCGCACCCTCGGCGAAATTTCACTTGTCCTTAAGACTTGAGAAAAGTTGGGTTCGTAACCAAGAGAATTAAGCGAAACCCCACCACCGGCCCGACGGCCAACAAAGAAGACATCGTTCTCCACGGACTGGATTGTGCGGTAAGCCACCGAGCCAACAGCCCCCGATATTTTCTGCACCGTGGGCTCAACGATTCCGAGACTGGAGTTGTAACTGATTGTTATTTGATAGACGCTCCTTGTTTTCCAAACAATTATTTTGTTCTCGTACTCCAGAGCGCCCTCAACCTCTTCCCCATCATCCTTATTTATGTCAATATAGAAGCCCCCCTTGCTCCAGTGAAATTTATCAACATTCGGCCCACCCCCAGAGCACATAACCCTAGAGGGGTTGTTTTCAAGATTAGCCACTACCAACTTTTCCTTGAAAGTAATAATAACCTTACCTTTCGGGCCTGCCGTGAAGTCTGACTCAGGTGGGAAGGTGAATGTGGAGGAAATACTGCTCCCATCGTCCACCCAACTTGTAGATGTCGGCGGAATTCTCGTTAGATATGTCTCGTTGCCAGCATCCCGCCCGTAAATCACGTAACCACGAGCGTTCGTCACCGACGGCCAGCTGAGCGTTACGTACTGGGTAGTTGTTAGATCCTCGGGAAGGTTGGACAGAGAAACAGCCACAGACGCAAGTGTCTCCGCAAGATCTGACTCAGCTCCGACCCGCCAACTCCACGTGAATGATCCTGTCGCTCCCGAGGACTTTGTAGCCGCAAGACTTGTAGGCGTTGAAATACCGGTATAGGTATAAAGGGACGTGCCGTCGTACTTTCTCAAAGCCACCGTCGGCGAGGCAATGTAGATCGAGTTATAAATTTGCGCCATTGAGACTTCCGTGCCGGAGGGAAAAGATGCCCCAGGAATTATTGAGTGGGAAGCATTAAGTTTTTTGGTGAGATAACCGGAATCGGTAATAGTCAGAAGTTCAGAAGATCCTGCCTTAGAATAGTACGGCCGCATACCCCGAACCTTTCCCGAACCGGCTTGGTAATAATTGGCTGTGCCCGGACGGGGTGTTAGAATACCAGCTCCTTTTAAAACAAGTTCTTCTGTCTTTCTAACCTCTTCTTTATTAAGTTCAATATCCTGAAGTAGTAGATTTAGCCCCCGCCTAAATGAGTCCCAAAGAACCTCTGTCGGCCGGCCCAATTTTACATTTCTTCTGTCTATTTGCGTTATTGCCATACATAACTAATCCACACCCAACTCAAACTTCTGTACATCCCGCAGGTCATTCTTAATAGACGAATCCCGTTGGACAAAGTCGTGAACCTCCTTCCCGATCATCTGGGCAAGAAGAAGATCAGACTCCCTTTTGTACTCCTCATAGCGTGGGTTTTCTCGAGTTAAGAGGATGTAGTACGCGGATCTCTTAGTCAAAAATTGGTCGGAAGGTACAAACGAGGTCTGTGTTAAAGTCGCCAGAGTAGAGGGGTGGGCCAGATAGGGGATATCTACCCTCGAAACAGAAGCAGCAGCTGGGTTGATCGTGCAATATTTTTCGGCGTAGTTGTAAACAACATAATCATCATCACTTAGGAATTTGCCCGTTTCCTCCGCCCCGATCTGGGGGTACTCCTTATCTTCTACTTTAAGAAAGCCCATCGGCTTAACAAAGTTTGTTGGTAGTGATACCGAAGTCCCAGAAACTCCCAACGTCGTACGGTGAACATACCGCAATCCCTCCCAGTCATAATCAACAGCAGCAACATCGTCTTGTGACTGGTTTAAGGCATTCAAGAATTGGTTATATTCGTCCGTCCCAGCAGTAGGGGCCGTAGTTACACCATTAACGTGGTGAGCTATATCTTGCATCAGACCTGAAACTGTTTTCATTGCCATAAAAAAAGCCCGCCGTAATTAAAAATACTAGCGGGTTGTAAGACTTTTTCTTTACAAACCTATCTTTGTTATTATATCACCTTGCTATTATTTGCTCAAATACATCTTCGTGGGTCGGATACTTGTAAGCCAACATTTTATCCCTCTCAGCCTCCACTAACCCCCTATTTTTCATTGTTGCCACGGCGTCTTTAACGAAATCTTGTAAATTCGTCTTAACACCAAACCTAATCGTTTCGTCCAAGGCCATTGTTGGAATCACAATAGGCATACAGCCCGCGGCCTGAGCTTCCTGCCCAGCTATGGAGTATAACTCACCTCCCCCGCAAGGATATAACCAGAAGTCGGCCATCCGGTAAAGGTCACACATTTCCGCGTCACTTTTACCGTCGTAAGCTGTTATCAGTTGCGCGTCGGGGACTTGTCTTTTTATTTCTGGCCAGAATTCTCTTAAGTGTTGCAATCCTCGGTCAGGACTTGATGTGTAGACACAAAGGTCTTTCTTTTTCTCTCCGCCCTTATATTTTTCGGGATATACTCCGTGGAATAAAACCTCAACTTTAGGAATATCGTAAAGTAGGTTGTCCTTATGCCAATTGGAAAGAGCAAAAATTCTATCCATCTTTTTTACCCTTCGTGGATATAGGTTCTCCCTTTCGTCAACGTTATTTGTGTAAAATAACACCTTTTTAGCGTCCTCGATGTTTGGGGAGTCTACTAGACTTGGTTCCTTAATAATTAGTAAGAGGTCACACTTATAATTAAACTCTTTGTGGTCAACAAACTTTGCCCCCTTGTAATCCCCGTGCAGCTCTCCGTTGTGGAAAACGGTCACGTCGTGCCCTTTAGAAGCAGCTATAACAGCAAACTCCCTAATAAAACATTCCGTGCCCCTCAGCCACCCCCAGGGACTCCACCCATCACCTACCCAGTTTGTAAAAACTTTAATTTTCATTAGTCAACCCTCCCCCACTTTTTACGATAAACCTCCATATCCTCGTAGTACCTGTCCCCTCTGGGGTCGACTATTTTGTATGTCCCGTTACCAACGTGGGGGAGAATGAGACTGGTGTTTTTAACTCTCCTTAAGCCAGATTCCTTAACCCGTGTGTAAAAATCTAAATCAGAAAAATAGTGTGGCATGGACTCGTCCAATAAACCCACGGAATCAAAAACGTCTCTACGCGTAGCCCAAATGCTACCAAATTTAGCCTCGTCAATAATGCCGCCATTTATCGGTGTTTCCTCGTCGTTGGTTGGAAGGGAGGCCACCCCTATCTTAGTGTCTATAAGCATAGGTATGAGGGCATCTTGCCACCCCTCGATTAACTCAATATCGTCGTTGGCAACTACAAGAACTTCCCCAGCCGCTCTTTTTATCCCGTCGTTTACCGCCTTCGTGTAACCTGTGTTTGTCTCGTGGGTAATCGTCGCCTCGTAGGGAACTGACGACGCATCGTTCACAGTTATAACTTCGTACTCTCCCGTAGTAGTAGCCTCGAGACTTCTAAGACACCTATCCACCACATCTAGGAGCTTCATATTGGCAATGTAGACCGGAATGATGATACTTATCATATTTTTCTGAAACAACGAAAGTTGTCTTGGAACCCGTGTCTAACCGTGTCCAATACTTCCGGGTACTCCCCCAGAATCAAGGTTACATCGTCAAGAATAATTAGTCCGCCCTTCTCCATATGCTTTTTAGCCCAAGTTATCTCCTTATCCACCTGTTCTCCCGTGTGTTCTCCATCAATATAAATACAGGCGATTTTCGGTTCCATAACGCTACCCTTGTACCAAAATTTCATTGAATCGAAAATGGTCATAAAGTCATTACTCGTCACTCGGTAGTGGGCGTGGTTTAGGTTATAAGCAGAAGAAAAGCCAGAAAGGTTGTAGGTCATATCCCGATAAATATCCTCGCTGTAAACGAACTCAGGGCGCAATTCCTTTCCAACTAAAAATGGTTTGGCTCCGTATGGGTCAACTGTCAAAAGCCACCTCTCTGGCTTAGTTTGTCGAATAACATCAAGCAAGGTCAACGCCGACCCGCCTCTATAGCTACCAAACTCCACAAAAAAGTGTTCCTCTGGTGCCTCCTCGGCGACTTGCCGCACCTGATCCTTAAAGGTGTCCATTCCCCCATTGTGGTCACAAAACAGGGACATATCGATTGTTTTAAATTGTTCGCTATCCATTGTGGTGGACATAGGTAAAGTCTCCTAAAACCTTACGATACTTACCAAATTTGTGAAGGTAACGAGCGACCAGATGTTCAAAGTCGTCCCCACCCTTAGGGGGATACTGTGGTAAAACGGGTTCTTTTAGATTATAAATTTTTCTTCTAAACTTCTTAACAGGTATTAAATAACATTGGTCGGAAAAGAACTGATCTAAATCAACCATTCTTGCTCCCTGACAATGGGGGCTAGCTGTTACAATTTTTCCATCAAGAGACTCGATCGCGGGGTTTATCCAGTTACCGTCCGCATCAAGTTCGCAGTCGCCCGCAAAATGGACGATGTAGTCAAAATCCTTAGCAAGGTAAAGTTCGATAAGTTCACAGATCGAGTAATAATAACCACCCTTAAAGTCGGCTATTGTTAAACCGAAGAAGTCTAAGGCCTGCTGGTAATACTCGGAGGACTTGATAGCTCTTTCATCCAAGCCCCCCTTAAAAAGGCTGGCCACCTTGTCTTCATCTTGAACGTTGTTTATTAAAATCCATTTTTCAGCAAACGGGTAGTCACACTTCTGCCACTTTCTTGAAAAGCCCCCGTTGGCCATTGGGCCGAAGTCGTTATGGTATGTTTTGGTTGTAAACAAGACTCTGGGTTCTACCATTTTTGAAAGTTATGCCTATGCCTTCTATAGTAAAGCAGCGGCTCCGCTACGACACTAAAACTCGATCCATTTTCGATCATTTTGCTAAACATCACACTGTCCTCTTCAGACTTTGCTCTACCACTGGGTTTATATCCTCCAGCCGCCCGTGCCTTTTCCACATCGTGGAGGCTACAGCCGTGGGGGCCGGGCAACTCCCAGCGAAAGTACCCACAGTCGTTGTAGACACACGCACCTCGTGTATCATGAGCCTCTTCCCCCGTAATGTAGAGCCAAGAAGAAACAATATCCGTCCCCGACTTTTCCATTTTTTCTAGGGCATCGGGACGCAACCAGTTGTCCGCCCCCAGCATCACCATCTTGTCCGTCTTAATCACGTTAAAGAGAATATCGTTTTTGTTACCCACAATGCCTAAGTTTACAGGACGCTCAATTAACTCGACTTCCGGATACTTTTCCTTAACAAAGTGGCAGTCATAGGCCCCGTCGTCTACAACCACCAATGCGTCTGGTTTTCTGGTTTGACTTAGCACGCTGTCAATAGCCTGAGCAATTAAATGACCGTATTTGTAGCTAATAACAGCCACGGAGATCATAAGTTTCCATCGTAGCCTAAAGCTACAGCTCCACAAAACACACCACTACCAAACCTACTTTTAAAAAACTCCCTATTGTCCTCTCGTACATTAGGATTCACGCAACAAACTTTAAGCCCATAGGCCTCAGCCATTAGGTAAAGGTGGTAGATCATAACGCCAGCGTCGAGATAGGGCATATAATGTAGGTTTTCCCTGTACGCTTCTGGGTCTCCAAATAAAAGGACAATAACTCCCGCTCTGTGCAACCAACCCACACCGCCCACTAAAAGCCCCGCTAGTAGCTCCTTATCGTCACGATTGTAATAAAGTCTTGTGTAGACTCCGTGTCGATCACAAGAGGACGGACACATCGAAAGCGAGTCTATAATCTCCTCAAGCAGTTTCACGTCAATAACCTCGTCCGAAAAGACACGCGTTGAGTGTCGCGACTTAATAAGCTTGGTTAGAGTCTCCTTTTTCTTTAGCTGGTGAGCTAAATATCTTTCTTGATAACTCATAATTTCCTAAAAACACGGTTGTGGGCGACTCTGGAGATCTCGGCTACGCCTTTGTTCATTAGATATTCGTTTACAGCATTGGTAACACTCTCAAAACCTAAGTACCCTGTTGTGTTGCTCCCGTCCATATTGTAGAGCGAGTCGTCCGTAACAATAAAACCATGTTTTTTAACTAAAGGGGCGTAGTTTTGGATATCAGCCACAACATTTTCATAGTTGTGACCGCCGTCAATGTATAAAACGTCAAGTTCGCCTAAGTTCCTCGCCTTGTCAATACAGGTTTGGTCTTGGGAAAGTCCTACGAATAGTTCCGGATTAGATAAGTCAAACCTCCAATGTATTTTCTCAATTGCTTCACGGTAATTTATATCCTTATAGGCAGAATGTATATCCGGCTCTGGGGAAAGAGGCGTAATACCATAAACCCTAAAGTTTCGTCCTAGCTTCCTCCCGATTAATGCCCATAGAGATAGTACTTGCCCCATATAACAGCCTATCTCTAATAGCTTAGCATCTACAGGAAGCTCCGAACATATCTGGTACCACATCCAGTGTAGAGGCCTATCTCCGCAACCCCACTCATATTTTTCCACAAAATCACGGTGATCCCTTAAAAAGGGAGTGGAATTGACGTTTAAATTATATAAATCAGGATTCTTGACCAACATAAATAGCTCTAGCAAAACTTTCAGGATGTACGGGGTGGAGGTTCTGACTCTCCGGTGTCCATTTACACCACACCTCCTCGTACCAGTTAGGTACTATTTCATTGGCGTGTTCAAAGGTTGCGATCTTACGCCTCATTCCCAAGTCATCCCGTACATAGGAGTAGTGGTGCATAACAATATCCTCCGGTAGAAAGTCCCATTCGGAAGAGACGCACCGCTTGTCATAAAATTGGACAGTCGGTTTAACCGCCACGATTAGTCCACCAGATTCCGGCGGATCGATCCGATATTCTTTTGTCTTCCAGTAAGTCGCTATCTTAGCGATACCGTAGGCTGGGAGG